>MDTB01005356.1_pt1 | contig 78606 bp, 56 predicted proteins | sample 811161 | NCBI WGS metagenome assembly MDTB01 (sample SAMN05326650, study PRJNA326480) | marine metagenome | isolation source: seawater | place: Mediterranean Sea | collected 2009 | reverse complement strand
CCCAATCAAGATTGAAATCTCCACCAACGATAATGGCTTCCTTCCTGACTGCCTTTTCAATTGCGAACGCTAACTGCTCTAATTGTTTTTTCCTTGCCTCGCGGTCCCATTGGCTACGCCCCGCGTCTAGGTGAGTGTTAATCAATAAAAGATCATGACCACTAGTCGATACAAATGCGATTTCTTGGAAACCTTTTTGAGCGAAACAATCATTTAAACGGTTTAACCAACCAGAGCATTCTTCGAAGGCGTGAAAAGAACTTTTCTTTATTTTCCAATCTTTGTTTAAAGTCTGGGTGATTAAAGTTAATCCTGATGGAGCACACACAAAACACCGAGCAATTTTTGGATTTTTCCCCCTAAACACTCTGGATTTCTTTGTTAGATTTTGCACCAATAAATCGTGATGCGCGAAGTCCTCTTGCAGTAATGCCAGGTCGTAGCGAGTGACTAGAGAAGCAATAATGGGGAAGCGAATACGTGGTTTATCTGCAGCGAGAATCGACGGAAGGCCATGAGTGTTGTAAGCCAATACTTTTATTTGAAACTGTTTCTTTGGCCCCGCAGTGATTGATCCATATGCGCAATCCAAATACGCAAATGTCAGAAGGACCATAACCAAGAACATCTTGGTACGTCTTTGCTTTCGCACCTTATACATGGACAATTTAGTTTAAGTTTTAGCGAATGCTCGGCTGAAAAGAGTCCCAGTCTTAGCCACTTTGACGGCGCTATACAGAACTAGATGGGGAAACATAGTAATGTCGTCGACCTATAAATTTGTTTTAAACCTTTGGATGCGTCAATTCGAACTACGACATTGGTCTCTCTCATTGCTGCTGTTGCTGCATTTCTTGCAAAGTCGACCAACCCAATGCTTTTTTTACGTCGAGAATGAATTGAACCTTGTCGCTTGTTGAATGCATAAGTGAGGGACACTCTTCTGATAGCAGCAATCTCTTTGCATCGACCAATGCTTGCTCAACCCAAGAGTCATCAGCTTTGTAAGGAATAACCGCGACATTAAATTCCATATTCGCTTTTGATGGATTAGCGATATCAATCATTCCTTTCAGGCCGTGATGCTGTCCATCCACGTAAACAAAGTAGCCAATATCACTAACCTTTTTGTCTGGCATCTTTCGTCGCATGATCCACTGATACATATCCATTTGTCGGCGATAGGCAGCTTTGTAGTCTGGTTCGCGTAGGTTTTTGGGAGGAAGCAGAAAAGATTCGTCTAATGTTTTGATGTTTTCTTCGCTTGCCAGTTGCGCCGTAGATTTATAGTCGACGATATGGAGTTCGCCAGTTTCTCTATTCTCATAACAATCATCCAAGCCGCCACCAAACAGGATGTTCGACTCCTCGTGGATCGTATTGAAATGATTTCCGGACGCTCCGAATCGCATGGAGTCTGTCCATTTGTCTAAGTCAGGATGGTCGAAAGGAAAGATATGAGCAAGATTGTTTTCGGTCAGTAGTGGATGTGTCTGCGCTACATCCGCACCTCGATAAGCATCGAAGTCGCGTTTAAGTAATATGTCGGTGTTAGTATTTAGGTTGAAGCCTGGAATCGAAGGAAATTCCACCCCTGCTTTTTGTTCTAGCCAAAAGCAAACTGGACAGCTAACAAAATTCTCAATTCTTCCCCTCGATAATTCGTATGGTGCTGGATGCTCTGGATTGAATATACCTTGATGTCGCTTCCTCAATTTGCCTGTCGATGTCCTGGAAATCTTCCTCATTTGTGCGGCTTTTCGTTATTAGAGGCGATTCGATTATAACAATCTCGATGCTTCTCACTAACTCGGATACTTATATCTATTTGGGTTCCATATCGAGAAAGAATCGAGCGCGATGCATGTCATACTTTCACCAGTGTGATTTATCGCCAAAGCTTGGATGAAAAGAAAGAGATTTCGCCGTGCTCCGAATAATCATAAGAAAGGCGATAAAGGCAGAGTTGTTTCCAAGGATTGATCAGAACACATCCGACGCAGACTTCGTGTAGTGTTTAATCTCTCTAAAACTGAAAGGTAAATTACATGAAAAAATATATTGTCTATTTTGTGGCACTGCTGTTGCCCCTATCGAGCTTTGCCGACCACCATGAAGAATCTAAACCAGAAATCCAATACGTACTAACGCAGGGCATCAAAGCAGATAACCCGACGGCAAGCGCTGGTGCTGCAGCAAAATTTCTTCAATCCGGTGTTTTAGGGAAAAGAGGTGTTGGAATGGGCCTTTATGGTCTAAACGTCAGTTCAGGGAACGGGGCAACGATGGCAATTGATTATTACTATCCGAATGGCGCTTCGCTTCCACCTGCAGATGTTCAAATAGTTTCTCCTGCTCATGTCGCGTTTTTTGATGAGATGAGGAAATTAGGCAACGAGACCGTCTACAGCACCCTTACAACGACTATTGTAGAAGTCGCTCCCCAGTCAACTATTGGAGTTAATAAAGTTTTCTACCTTTATTACCTGACCGTTACAGATCCTGCAGGCTACGTCGCGGAATGGAAAAACCTTATAAAGGCTATGACCAAAGAGGGCATGGCGCCCACCTCTTATGGGCTAAGGGAAATAGTAGCGGGTGGCGAAAATGGCGAAACACACATCATTTGGATGGGTTACCCCTCTATGCAAGTTCTTATGGAGAACTATCACAAGGTAAATAACTCTGATCTTGCCGCTGAATTTAGAACTAAAGCAGCGTCTATGAGGACTTTATCTAGAACTGCGATTGCATCTCAGCTCGCACTTGATACCGCTCAGATGTTTGATTAGGGGAAATTGGGTTCATTTGACGCCAATCCGGATCATCCGGATTGGCAAGCCCACTCAAAATCAAGCGTGCTTCACTGCGAAAACTACCGGACTGGGAACCCTAATTAGTGCCAATGAGCAAGCGTTCAACACAAACACTCTTCGTATCTGTCAAGACATAAAAAATCGTTTCTATTCAGAACGCGTCAAGGTCGGCAACATTTCTCCCGAAGAGCCACGGAGGCTTTCCAAAGTATCGCTTATTGCCCACAACGCAGAACTAATTATTCAGAACAATATAACGTTCTCAGTATGGCCTCGGGACTTCAATAAAGCCGATAGCGATTGAGCCAAAATTGATATAGGTGCACTTCCCCCTATCTCGACTCCATCCTAGCGTACTCTGAGTTACCTGATTAAATTAGTGAATTCGGTAAGTATGCCTTCGGCTTCTTTCAATATTACGAGCTGATTCACTATAAATTCACAACGATCACAGTCCCAGCAGTTGGGTCTTCGTTGGCTTATGGAAACACTATTCCGGGTTCTTCTCTCGATCGCTTAGACGTCCGTTTATCTAACCTCATTTGCCTCAACCGATGAGTTGAGCGCGAAAACAGTCATTAAGTGCCAAACCGAGGTAAGCTTTGAGTTGCAATCAGACTTTGGCGATCTAGACGAAATCGCTTCTGGCCTACCGGCTGGCTACCGCAGTCAGCATTAACCAACTGGAAACCATGATGCTGGACGCCACCTTAAGACCATGGATTGACAAACCGCTGAATGTGGTCGCGACACTTATCATCACGCAACCTTTCTTAAAGCCGAGTGCCGATCGCATCACCATGACTGGTTTCATCATTGGCCTCGGCGCACCCGCCGCCCTCTGCCTCGAACAGTACACGGCAGCACTGGCGTTCATTGTCCTGAACCGCATCATGGATGGGTTGGATGGTGCAGTCGCCAGGAAACTGGCTACAACCGATCGGGGAGGCTACCTCGATATCGTTTTGGATTTTCTCTTTTACGCTGGCGTGGTGTTTGGCTTTTCCCTGGCCCAACCTGAACACGCTGTTTATGCAGCCGCACTGTTGTTCGCCTTTATGGGGACCGCATCTTCGTTCCTGGCATTTGCGATTTTCGCCCAAAAGCGCGGTCTAGAAACGTCAATGCGAGGAAAGAAGTCACTCTACTATCTTGGCGGATTAACCGAGGGGACCGAGACCATCATTGCGTTTGTACTGATGTGTCTAGTGCCGACGTACTTCTGGTTGATCGCGTTGGTGTTCACAGCCCTGTGTATCATCACGACAGCAGCACGAATAAGGTTTGCCTGGCACGTTCTGTCTGACTGATACGCTTTCGCTTGACCGGACCGGGACCCGATTCATAGAAACGATCCTGCTTCTGCCATAGCTCCGACCGGGATCACCGTGTCAACGGCTCAGACTCGATCCAGGTCACATCAGGGAAGTAACCCTATGAACATTTGTTGCTCTTGGTTATAGCTATACTCTGCATCATCCACGACTACTCAGTCAGCAACTGGAAATCTGATCGTGGGATTGCCAAGAAGACAACTGCATATTTCGCCGTCAGCAGGTGGCTCTCGGCCAGCGGCCAGCATCGCAATGTCGATCCTACCTTCAAAGAACCACGCGGCGACCAGGATACAGACGGGGTCGATAAACAATGGGCACAACAGATCGATAAGTTCTTCTCTCCCCACGAGAGAGTCAAATTACCGAACTCATTTGGTGATTATCTCGTCACGGCGATTGATGAAGAGTTTCGGAAACTCTGCCTGGCCAAGCTCGATCGAAAACGGCGTACGATTATTGCGGGACGACCTGCAAGCTGGATCGATCTCACTTCGTGTAGGTGACTGGGATGACCGATAGTTAGTCCTGGTCTTCTAACGTGTTGTTCGTCCAGGCGCGACGTTTGATTTTGTTGTGCAGCTGGTGACAACCGAAGCACAAATTTGACCTGTTCTTCGTCCGCCATAGAACTCAAATCTCATGTTAGGTAAGAGTGAATAATTCGTTATGATTCAGGTCACTGCGTTGTCGTGCCACCGGTCTACTGGCCCTCTTTCGGTGGCCCCTGCCCTAACGGTTCATCAATCGGTCCTTGTCGGTCAGACATTAATACAAAACCAAGAACGCTGTCCTGAATGACAGAAGTTTACGGGAATTCAGACGAGCAACGCGGGAAAAGATGTAAGTTTTACCCTACAAATTTGACACAATCAGCTTCCCAATAATTTCTCCGGAGGGTCATATTAAAACGAGATCTAACAGATGATCGTCCCTGACGAGAATACGAGCTATCGGCGAATCCTCATCGTCGCGTGGCCTATCATTCTTTCAAGTATCTCGGTGCCATTACTCGCGTTGGTAGACACAGCAGTGATCGGGAATCTGGGCGATGCTGCGTTGCTTGGCGCTATCGCGATTGGCGGGATGATCTTCAATTTCATCTACTGGGGTTTTGGGTTTTTGCGAATGGGGACTACAGGCCTCATTGCACAGGAAGTCGGCCGAGAGCACTGGCTCAACGTTCGCGCAATCTTATACCGTGCCGGCCTGCTGGGAATCTTGATTGGCGTGTCCCTCGTCCTCACACAATCACTCATCGCTAGCGCTGCATTTAGCATCATTGATGGTAGTCACTCCGTTGAATCCGCCGCGATGGAATATTTTCAGATCCGGATCCTAGGCGCGCCAATCAGCCTAGCGAATCTAGCGATCATTGGCTTCCTATTAGGCTGCCAGGACACGCGAGGGCTTTTAGTGATCCAGATAAGCGTGAATCTGATCAATATCGTGCTGGACCTACTCTTCGTTGTCGTCTTCAACATGAGCGTGACGGGGGTCGCATTAGCGAGCGTGCTCGCAGAGATATTCGCATTGGGCCTTGGAATGATCTTCGTCGCTGGGCAACTTCGGCGACAAGGTCTGTCAATTCGACCAGCTTGGGTAGAGGTCTGGCAACCACAAGCGCTCTTCAGAATGCTCGCGGTCAATCGCGACATCATGATACGAACCCTTAGTCTGACTTTTGGTTTCGCATGGTTCACAAACCAAGGAGCCGCAGGCGGTGACATCACCCTCGCTGCGAATACCGTGTTGATACAGTTTGTAACTTTCAGCGCATTTTTCCTCGATGGCATAGCACTGGCCGCTGAGACCTTGGTTGGCCAAGCAATCGGAGCCCGTCGACGCCGTCTTGTTGAACGCATCGTCGTGTTGTCGACCCATCTGTCCATAGCAACGGCCATCATGATGGCGATCGTGATCTATCTCTCGGGGAATCTTGTGATATCCGTACTGACCAATGTCGTTCAAGTCAGGGAGTTTGCAGCGATCTACTTTCTATGGGTTGTCGCAGCGCCTCTGATCTCGGTCTGGTGCTATCTGCTGGACGGGGTCTTCATTGGTGCGACTCGAACCGCGGAGATGCGCAATGCGATGGTTGCTTCCCTGGCGATCTATCTTGCCATCTGGTGGTTAACCAAACCTTTTGAGAACCACGGATTGTGGTTATCATTGATGGCGTATTACGTAGCGCGTTCACTGACACTGTTCGTCTACCTACCTCGACTCATTCGCGGGGTAGAGGAACCCAAAACCTAAGGTCCGAACAACGGATATTCTGGCAACAATGCCCTGAAGGACTCCAGGACCGACTGCTCAGTATCTGCACGGAACTCACCCGCATCCAGATACGCGCCATTTCATGAGTGACAGATCGCAATTTTGATCCGCGGTTATTCATTCAACTACTGGACCAACATCAGATCACAACGTGGACAATCCACATACATCATCTTGTCGAGATCGGTGTTAATCTCGTACCCGTTATCAAACGACCCTGCCATGATCATGCGCACCAGCTTACTGCTAGTCAGACGCTCTATGTGCAACCACGAATAACTTTCCCAACCGTGAACAGTGACATCAACCGTACCATCTCACCGAAACTTTTAGGACACCGCGTGCCACTTACCTCTGCTTGGTTTACAGCAAAAGTTTAGTTCTCGATCGCGGCGTACACCATATTCTTGAGCTGTCCTCGGAAGTTGAAAGTACCGGACGGCATGAGTTGAGTCATGAAAATGACTACCAGTTCCTCTCTGGGATCAATCCAGAAAATGGTCGATGCGGCACCACCCCAATAGTAGTCACCGTGCCCGACACCACCCGCTTCAACGTCCCCAAGCGTCATCGCAAATCCAAGCCCGAACCCGACGCCGGAGTAAGCTGTTTCAGAGAAACTACCCAATGCAAACTGGGTCAGATCAGCACCACCCGGTAGATGATTCATATGCATCATCGAAAGCGTTCGGGGTCCGATGATTCTCTCTCCGCTTAGCTCTCCACCACGACGCAACATATCGCAGAACTGAAAATAGTCTTCCGTTGTACTGACAAGACCCCCACCACCACTCGAGAATGTGGGCTTGGTGAGATAAGTACTGGCCACCGGATCGTCAATGAGCTCAAGAGACTTATCGGGGGCGCGCCGGTAGTTGGCCGCCAGCCGTTCTGAATCGTTGCTAGACACATGGAACGCCGTGTCCTTCATACCCAGCGGCTTAAAGATATTCTCGGCGAGGTATTCGTCAAACGGTACACCCGACAAACGCTCGACGATTGCACCGCAGACATCGGTCGACATAGAGTAAAGCCATTTTGAACCCGGATCGTAGCGGAGAGGCATACTGCCGATGCGTTCAAGAAAGGTGTTGACTGTCATGCCAGGCCCGCGTTCAACTTTTGCGGCACGATAGGCGGCATCGACTGGATGGGGATCCCAGCCGTAACTCAAACCACCGGTATGGCTCAACACGTTACGGAATGTCATAGGTGACGTTGGATCCGCCAGCACCATGTCATCACCTTCACCGGACAGCCAAACTTTCTGGCCTTTGAACTCCGGTAACACTCGCTCGACGGGATCATTCAGTTGGAAATAGCCCCGCTCATAGAGCTGCATCAGGGCAACGGATGTGACAGGTTTTGACATAGAATAGATGCGAAACAGCGTGTCATCTGAAACCGGTTTGTTTCGCGCGATATCCCGTTGACCGAACGATCGCCAATATGCGGGGAATCCCCTTCGCGCCACGAGTATCTGACATCCCGCTATCTTTCCCGGCGCGATGTACATTCGCTTAAAATGGTCGGTGATCCACTCGAGGCGGTCTGCAGACATCCCTGCTCGATCAGCGGCAACTTCCATAGCTCAAGTCCTCAGGTCCAGTGACATGTCGCGAAAGTTATCGGCGCAGTACCCTTTTTAACGTTTCATCCAGCGGCGTCAGCGAGATGCCAATGGTTTCTGCACCCGACGATGCATCAATTGCGTCGTCGTGATTCAGGATCTCGAGCATATCACGGGTCACCGGTGGTGAAGGGAGGAATGCAAGCACCTTCGCGATGGAGTAACCCAACCACATCGGTAGGCCAATCATCATCCCAGGTCCTCTTCCCATCGCTTTGGCTGCACGTTTAACAAGTTCGCGACGCGTTATCGACTCGCTTCCGGCAAGTTCGATAGTCATGCGACGAGGTTCATCGACAACAAGCTTGACCAATGCTGCGACTACGTCGGTAGAGTCGATCGGCTGTTCAAGACTCCTAGGGCGAAACTCAAACCGGACTGAGGCCAGGGCTTTTTTAGCAAGTGCATGGGACGCATAGTCATCGGGTCCCAGCACCATCGGTACTCGGACGACCGACGATGGAATCGAACTGTTGCGCAGAATCTCCTCCGCGCGAGCCCTTGACCGGAGGCAAACGTTGTTTGACAGGTGCAGATCACCAACGCCTAGAATAGACAGGTAAACGACGTGTTGTAGAGACTGACCTGCTTTTACAATAGCCTGGCAAGGACGTTCGTGAGCATCCTCATAGGTCGAATGAGCCGTCTGCCTGATGATACCGACAAGATGGACACAGACCGTCGCGTCATCAAAAGCTGTTCTGAGCGCATCGGCATTGCCATAGTCCACAACGCTAACCCGCAGACGTTCCCCAAAGCGTTGATGAAGCGCCAGTGCTGCTCGATCTGATCGAACGATTGCAACAGGCTCAACACCATCCCGCAAAAGGAGAGTCTCGATCAGCTGTACACCAATGTGCCCATTAGCTCCTGTCACAGCTACGCGTTTGTGTGGCATGCTCTGTCCTCGTCCCCGTTTCATTTTTTAACGCAGACCGTATCAAGTTTTATCCTATCAATCTGCAGCTGCGTGAAGAGAACACCATCACACTGCTAAACATCCCTAACCTCCTGACCGGATTCAGAGTCCTTCTAACGATTCCTCTGGCGTTCGCGGTGTGGTCCGGATCCTGGTGGGTTGCCACTGCGTGTCTTGCTGCAGCCATCGGCAGCGATCTGCTGGATGGCTACATCGCCCGGCGCTACAACCAGGCCACCCCTATCGGCGCACTACTGGATCACGGTACCGATGCCCTTCTCGTCACGGCGACAACAACAGTTGCCTCTCTTGACGGTACCGTCACATGGATACTCCCGATACTGATCCTGGTCGCGTTCATGCAATATGCCATCGATTCGGGAGCGCACAGAGGGAAACAAGTGCGGGGTAGTTCACTGGGTCGCCTCAATGGCCTTGCCTACTACGCGATCTGTGTTGGTGTGGTCGGCTTTGGACTTGTCGGGTTGCCGTCCTGGCCCCTATGGCTTTTCAGTCTGTTGCTCGTCGGCACTACCATCGTGTCCATCATTGAACGATTTCGGTACGTTCGATGACATCAAAACTGACCGTCAACCTAGGACGGTTCGCCTGTTCCCATCGGTGTGTCTTCGTCGAAAAGTTCACGGTTGGCGCGCGGAAGAAACAAGACGCCAATGAACGCGTTAAAAAGGACAAAGAACGTATGCATGACCAGTGAAAACGCACCAATTTCCGGATACTCCGGAAACAGCACTGTCCACAACACAAGTGCGCCCGCATGGAACGGTAACGGAAGTGCCGCAGCCAGAAAAATCACTGGTAGAAATGCCAGCATCGCACCAAACGAAACGTCAACGTTGAAGAGAGATAAGGCCAAAGTATAGACGACAACAGCGCCAAGCAGGTTTGGTGCCTTGAACAATAATATCAGCACGTAGTCGATCACTGGTGCAGACCGAAATGCTGACAACACATCCATTTCACGAAACCGCCAATGCGACAGCAGGTGCCCTCTAAAGTACAGAATATGCAGCGGGAAATAGGCCGCTGCAGCGATGAATACACCAATCAGAATCTGGTCTATCGGCAACGTGGTTGACGCCGCCACGACCAGTTCGAAATAGAGTAGTACCCCGATAGCCGACCAGAGCAGCAACTGGTAGATTTCAACCATGGCAAGCATGATCATTGATGATAGAGCCTGCCATCCAGGTACCTTATGATGTCGCAACAAATAGAGTGTCATCGCACCCTTGCTGACCTGTTCGTTCACTAGCGACAGAATATAAGCACTAGCCCGAATGGGCAGAACCGATGTGAAGCGCAGTTCAGGTGCGTTGTACCAGCGGATAACCCGCCACGTCGCGTGCGCATCCACAAGAAAGAAAAATACCGAATATGGGATCATGAGAGAGAGCCATAGAGTCCAGTTCGCATTTGCAAAGAACCGGACGAGATAATCGAACGCTGTGAGCTGTTCAACAGCAGCGGCCGCATCTACCTTGATATAAACGAGATAAAAGCAGGCCGCGGTCGCGGTCCAAGTTAGCACCTTGAAGACCCACGAAAAACGTCGTGGCGTTTGTGGCCCATCCGGTTGGTTTGGCACTGAAGCGTCAGACAACGTCGGAATACTCCGTGGGGAAAGTCGTACTATTCCAGATACCGAACACAGTTGCGACCCGCACGTTTGGCTTTATACAACCGGTCGTCAGCCGCCGTCACCAGTTCCGCGCTTAACAGAAACTTCTCATTACTCGAGCAGAAGGCTATGCCCAGGCTGACCGCGATCTGAAGTGGCGCATCTCGTTCGATTAAGCCACAGCCGCAGGCATTTTGGCCAGATAGCGCGTGGCCTGCAATCAGCATTTGCTCTACTTACCAAATCGTCTCTCCCGCTGTTGCCAGACTCGCATAGCACGCCAGAAGTCGATGCGACGAAACGCAGGCCAAAACACCTCCGTAAAGTACAGTTCCGAATATGCGGATTGCCAGAGCAGAAATCCGGACAACCTCTCCTCGCCCGAGGTTCGAATGATTAGATCTGGATCCGGCATTCCCTCGGTGTACAGATATCGTGCGAACAGATCCTCATCCACATCTTCGACATGTAGCTGCCCCTGCTCGATCTCACAGGCAATCTTTTTGACCGCATCTATAATTTCCGCTCGACCGCCATAACTGATGGCAATATTCAGGTGGAACTGATCATGATCCTGAGTCATCAGCTCCACCTTATCGATTTCCGCGTTCATGGCGTCCGACAGATTTTCACGTCGGCCCAGGACTCGAATCCGCACGCTCTGCTCCTTAATCATCGGATCGACCTGGAATTCCTTGAACTTCTGCATGATGAGGAACATTAGATTTTCGACCTCATCGTCGCTACGTCTATGGTTTTCAATTGAAAACCCGTAGAGCGTGACGATCTTGATATCGAGTTCAAAGCACCAACGAAGAAAACTCTCGAGTTTTTCGGATCCCGCAAGATGCCCATGGTGGAGTGTCGGCAGCCCATGGGTTTTAGCAAAGCGGCGATTGCCATCGACGATGAGGCCAATGTGATGTGGCTTGGGACCGGCTTTCACCTGATGCAGCAGATAGCGTTCGTAAACACGATAGAGGATGGAGGGGACTTTCATCCAGACATGACACCTTATTCTGTCAGCGGGCGGATTATTCCAAAACCTTTTGTCATCGACCACTAATGTACTGAATTCAGCATGATTTCTGTCGAAACATTGCATTCTCCATCTACTAACATATACTTGGTATGACCAATTTGGTCATACCATCATGGTCAGGTCATTTTGGTATATCCGCTTTGGTCCATCCATTCTGGTATGTCCAGAGTGGTCCGACCATCTCAACTGAACGTATAAACCCAAATCAACGCACTCCAGTCGACGAAACCGCGAGTTAGACGCGAAAGAAACGAGAACCTATGGGCCAAACAACCTCAAAAACTGCCGAAATCAGCGCGGTCCTTCGAGACGAGATACTCCGAGGGCAATACCGTGCCGGTGAGCGTCTTCCGTCTGAACGGGATCTTTCTGCCCGTTTCGAAAGTAATCGCGGTGCCGTTCGCGAAGCACTAAAGAAACTTGAGCAGATGGGCCTCGCCGATATCAATCCCGGTGGCGTGAGAGTAGTTCCTGTAGAAGAAGCTTCTCTGGACGTTCTCGGGTACGTCATGGATCTCGAGGAGAGGCCCGACGCCCGACTTGTTGCACAAATCTACGAGGTTTTTGGTGCCCTACTTTCACGATCAGCACGTAAGGCGGTCGAGACTGCATCCGACGAAGACCTCGAACGGATGCAGGAGTACCTCCGCGCGATCCTGGACGCTGCCAACGACCCGGAACACAGTCAGATCGCCTGGCGGAAACTGGGTTATCTGTTCGCGTATATCAACGACAACCTCGTGATCAGGCTGATACTGAATGGACTCAAAACCCAGTTTTTAGAGCGCATTTTACGTCTGGGCCTCGCAGTGCACATGGACAGGGAACGAGCATCGCGCATCGTAGAGGATGTCCTGGACGGTCTTTTAAAACGCGATGCAGACGCCGTGGCCAATGGTTTGACGAGTCACTTCGAGCTTGTCTCCGAGGCTGTCACTAACGCGCTTGCGCACAGCGCAGTAGGGGAGGAATAAACCAATGGCTCCCTCAATGGAAACCAGATTCAACGGCCCACGCAGGGAACGTTCTTCCTTCAAGCACCTGGTCCATCTGAAACATCTGGGCACGTATTTCTCACGCTATGCGCTGGTACTGATTGCAGCCATCTTTGGATTGCTCATTACCAGGATTCTAGATGCAATGGTTCCCTTGCTCATGAAGGATGTCATTGACTCGCTCGCAGACCCCGCGTTGCCCCCGAACATCGTGTGGCCAGCACTGCTCATGGTGGCGATTGTGTGCGTGCGTTTCGGGATCTTCATCGTCGCTCGTCGCGTCATGCGGCGTATTTCGATTGCGGTGTCCTATGACCTGCGCAAGCGTATTTTCAATCATGTCCAATATCAGGGCACCGCTTTCTTCAATCGGTTTAACACCGGCGATCTGATGTCCCGTGCGATTAACGACATCAACATGGTCCGCATGGTTGTCTCTTTCGGATGGGTAAACATTATCACTTTCGTTTTTACGATCGCGACAGGGATGTATTTCATGTTTGATCTGTCAGCTGAGCTGGCAATCTGGGTAATTATTCCACTGCCCTTTGTAGCTATCGTTGGCTTCATGATGGCCCGAGCAATGTTTCCTTACTATCGGGACCAGCAGGAAGCGATGGCGTCTCTGACCGCCTTTACGCAAGAAAACCTTAACGGGATTCGCACGATCCAGGCAATGGCGCAGGAAGAACGTGAGATTGACCGTTTTCATACCGTCAGTTCTCAGTACGCCAAGATGGTCTATCGCGCAACCCGTTTTCAGGCATGGCTGAATCTTGCGATGCCTATCCTGACGACTGCATCACCGGTCATCATCATTTTTTACGGCGGTGCACTGGTTTTGCAGGGACAAATCACAATCGGCACCTTCATGGCTTTCTTCAGCTACATGATGATGGTGGTGATGCCGGTTCGAATGATCGGGATGTCCTTGTCTATGTTCACCGCTGCAGCCGCAGGCACGGAACGCATCTTTGAAATTCTGAACTACGAACCCGAAGTTCGCGACGCGGAGTCCCCCAGTCAGGAGGCCCTAGCGAGTGTTTCCGGAGAGATTACGTTTCACGGGCTTAACCTGCGCTACCCTGAAACGGAAAAGGATGTCCTCTCGAATATCAATATCGAAGTACTGCCGGGTGAAACCATTGCGTTTCTGGGCAGAGTGGGGTCTGGAAAATCGACATTGTTGAAGTCGGTGGTGCGTCTAGTCGACACGCCGACTGGCCAGGTATTCATCGATGGTGTCGACATTCGTGACATTCCACTTCGTCATCTTCGAGCCATCGCCAGTCTGGTCCCTCAGGACCCATTCCTGTTCTCAAGTTCGTTGCGGGAAAATCTGACCTACGATAATCCCAAGCGAGGGCTCGAATCGATTAACGAGGCTGCCGATGCGGCAGGTCTCACCGAAGCCATCGCCGAATTTACCGACGGTATGGAGACCATTGTCGGTGAACGTGGTCAGACGCTCTCCGGCGGTCAGAAACAACGTGCCACACTGGCGCGAGGTCTGATCCGCAAAGCACCCATCCTGTTGCTCGATGATTGCTTCTCCAGTGTGGATACCGAAACCGAAGAGAAGATTCTGTCTGGCCTCTCCCGCATGCGTTCAGGTCTTACAACGCTGCTGATATCGCATCGCGTTTCCACCGCGCGACACGCAGACCGCATCTATGTGCTGGATGAAGGTCATATCAGTGAGTCTGGTACGCACGATGAACTGATGGCACTTGGTGGTTACTACGCTGATCTCGCAGCCATCCAGAGTGACCAAGATCAGAATCGGGACAGGAAAAGCAGACTGCTTGCGAACTTGGAGGAAGACCATGTGCCCGTGCCACTTGCTGAAGCGGGAGGTGACGCTTGAGCGACCAATCCTACGGTAGTACGCGCAATTACTCAGCGTTTGATGTTGAACTCACTCATCAGGCGCTGAATTTCCGTCTCTTTGTTCGACTGCTTCGATGGCTGCGTCCCTATCGCATCACCCTGTTCACTTCGATCGCCCTCGTGATCGTTGCGGCGGCGATGTCGGTACTCATGCCGGTGATCACCGGTCGTGTCATCATCGACTCCATACTCCTGCCCAATCCAGACGTTGGCGATTTGCCGGACTACGGCCTGATTGATCTGACATCGTGGATCTCGGCAACGTTGAATGTAGAAGCGCTGACCGCAGCTGGTCTGATCTACATCATTCTTGTTCTCTTTCAGGCCTTTTTCATGTTTGGTCATCAACTGACACTCGCCAGCAGCTCCCTCAAAGCGCTGCGAGACCTCAGACTTGACCTGTTCGCCTCGCTCGAGCGCAAGCCCGCCAGGTTTTATGACAATGTGGCGGTCGGGCGCGTCATGACACGTGTGAGCAATGACGTGGAAAATCTGTTCACCCTGCTCACCGGGTTCGGCATGCTGGCGGGTGAGTTTGTACCGTTTTTCCTCGCCCTATTTTTGATGTTACACATCAGTTTCGAGCTGACAGGCATCGTCGCCGTCGCCCTTCCCGTCGCTGCGCTGGCGACCTATGTTTTTCGCATTGCGATGCAGCGTATTTTCCGGCTGATTCGTGACTCGGTGTCAGCACTGAATCAGTACATGCAGGAGGATCTGTCCGGCATTGATGTTGTTCAGCTTTCAGGCCGTGAGTCCCACAACATCAATGAATACAGACAGCTCAACCAGGAAAACAAGCGCCAGGAATTTCGAGCCATCAACTACGAGGTCATCTACGAGACATTCAACACCAGTCTCGCCAGCCTCGCGATCGCAGGCATCATCTGGCACGGCGGCGGACAGGTTCTGCAGGAACAGGTATCGCTTGGTGCAATGGTACTGTTCACACAATTGGTCAACATGATGATCAACCCCGTTGTTGTTCTTGGACAACAGTTCAACACACTGTTCCGATCCATGGCCTCCGGCGAACGAATCTTCCAGGCACTGGATTGGGAAGAACATCTTCACGACCCCGTCGAGCCGGTCAATCTGCCCCCTCGACTCTCTGGACGTGTGTCTTTTCGTAACGTGGACTTTGCCTATCGCGAGGAGGATCCGATCCTGAAGCAGGTGTCCTTCGATATCGCGCCTGGAGAGAAACTGGCAATCGTTGGTCCTACCGGTTCCGGCAAGAGCACAATCATCCGACTGTTGGGACGCTTCTATGATATCGCCGATGAGCAGATTTTTGTGGACGATATCGATATCAATACGATTGAGAGTTCCCAACTAAGGAAACGCGTGGGCGTTGTGCTGCAGGACTTTCACATTTTCTCGGGATCCATCCTTGAGAACATCACGCTGAACAATCCTGCCATTTCCCGTGAACGTGCCAAGTGGTCAGCGGGTGTTGTCAACGCACATCGATTCATCAGCGAACTGCCTGACGGTTACGACACTATTCTGGGAGAACGTGGCAAGAGCCTGTCACAGGGGCAGCGACAACTGCTGGCCTTTGCCCGCGTTCTGGCGGCAGATCCTGAGATTCTTGTGCTGGATGAGGCCACCGCAAGTATCGACACAGCGACAGAACTCATCATTCAGGACGCACTGAACAAACTGACTGAAGGACGAACGTCGATCATCATCGCGCACAGACTGCAGACGATACGAGAGTGCGATCGCATTCTGGTCCTGCACCATGGTGTCGTCAAAGAGATCGGTACCCACGAAGAATTGATCGCGGCTCGCGGCATCTACCATACGCTGCATGAATTGCAGTTTCAGGACGCAGCCATCGCCGACAAACTAAGACTGGAAGACTGAACAGCAGGAAGCTACGTATGAAGAAGACGCTCAAAATTGTACTCCCCTTCGTGTTTGTCATTGGCGCCACCGTCTTGTCAATCAACATGTTCAGTGCTGCACCGCGGCCTAACTTTACACCGCCGGAACCACCTGCCGTGGTGGTATCGGTCAACGAAGCAATACAAGCGCCGGTTACGTTTATGGTCGATTCGCAGGGAACAGTCTCTGCAAGGACCCGAACGACGCTGGTCTCTGAGGTCTCAGGTCAGATCATCGAAGTATCCCCTGCCTTCGTCAGCGGTGGTTTTTTTCGAAAAGGTGACATCCTGGTGAAGATCGACCCACGAAACTATCAGACGGCGCTCAAGCGCGCACAAGCAGACGTTGCCCGGGCTCAGACGCAGGTGGCCACTGAATCAGCCCTAGCAGGGTACGCCTACGAGGACTGGAAGCGGCTGCGGGAACTGAATGCTAAACCTGGCGACACGCCATCTGACCTCACACTCCGTAAACCACAGATGCAAGAGGCACTGGCCGGACTTGCCTCTCAAGAAGCCTCGCTTGAAAAGGCGCAGGAAGACCTTGCACGAACCGTTATCCGCGCACCCTACGATGGCATGGTTCGCGAGAAAGTAGCCGACGTTGGACAGTACGTAAACGCAGGTACCCAGATGGCCAAAACATTTGCAGTCGATCTCGCTGAGATACGTCTGCCGATCACACAAAGTGATCTTCGATATCTTGATCTACCTCGTCTAAGAGACGGTGGGACGCTTCCTGTGACCCTGACCAGCCAGATTGGCAAGGACACCTATACCTGGGAGGGACAGGTGGTTCGTTCTGAAGGTGTATTCGACGAAGCCACACGCATCATGTATGTCGTAGCGCAGGTCGATGATCCATACGCACTCGTTGCCGGAAAAACCGAGCCGTTGCGGGTTGGTACATTTGTTACCGCCCAGATCGAAGGGGTTCCCGGCGGGGACCTGATCGCGGTACCCCGACATGCCCTATCTCGAGGTACCACACTCTGGGTCGTTGATGAAGAGTCCCGCATCTATCCGCACGATGTCCAGATCGTGAGAACCGATGAAGCGTTTGCTTATCTCTCAGGCGGTGTCGATCCAGGCGCACGCTATGTCTCCATTCCCATTGACCAGCCCCTGCCGGGCCAGAAGGTGAAATTCGATGGCTGAATCTGATTCTCAAACAATGTCGGAAACGGAACCACAAACCGGCCTTATCGCCTGGTTTGCCCACAACCATGTCGCAGCTAACCTGCTCCTAATCTTTGTCATCGTGGCAGGGATCTACTCGTTGATGGTTGTCAAAAAAGAATCAATGCCAGCCTTCCAATCTAACCAGCTCATCATCTCCATGGCTTATCCCGGAGCCGCGCCCAATGAGGTTGAAGAAGGAGTGGTAATCAAGATCGAAGAAGCAGTCGATACGATCCGCGGCATCAAAGAGCGTCGCGGCGTTGCGAACGAAGGGATGGGACAGGTCATTCTGGAACTGGAGGAAGGCTACGATATCTCTGAAGTCACTGACGAGGTCAAGCTGGCGATTGATGGCATCTCAACCTTTCCTGGCAACGTGGAACGTCCCACCATCAGCGAACAGAAATTTCGCCAGGGCGCATTGAAAGTTCAGGTGCACGGTGAACTCGATGAAGCCTCCATGAAGGAACTTGTTGAACAGATCCGCGATGAAATCGTCGGTCTGCCCGAGGTGTCTTACGCTGAAGTCATGGGATCTAGACCTTTTGAAATCTCTATCGAGATCTCCGAGGCAACGCTCCAACAATACGGACTGACATTGTCTGAGGTCGCACAGACGATCAACCGATGGTCAGTAGACCTCCCAGGTGGTTCCATCAGGACCGAAGGTGGTGATATCCGTCTTCGCACCAAAGGCCAAGCGTACACCGGTGCAGACTATGAATCGATTGTCCTGTTCACAACGGCGGATGGTACTCGAGTCACACTCGGTGATGTCGCAACTATAAGAGATGGGTTCACAGAGAGCGAGAGCTTCGCGTTCTTTGACGGCAACCGTTCGTTTGGTGTCAACGTCATGTCGAATCCTGACGAAAGCGAAATCCGAATCAGCGATGCTGTACACCAGTACGTCAAGGAACGACAAGCATCATTACCACCGGGCGTAAAACTGACGGCCTGGGCTGACGCGACCTTTTACCTCAAAGGCCGGATGAACATGATGTTATCCAACATGGCACTGGGTGCTGTGCTGGTCTTCATCGTGCTTGGCATTTTCCTGCACCTCAAGATCGCTGCATGGGTCATCATCGGACTGCCCATGGCCTTTTTGGGGGCGTTCATGATGATGCCGGTCGTAGACATCACGATCAATGTGATAAGCCTGTTTGCATTCATTCTTGTCCTCGGCATCGTAGTGGACGATGCCATCATCATTGCAGAATCTGCCTACAGCGAAACCGAGGCCAAGGGTTATACGTTGGATAACATCGTCGCCGGTGCCAAACGAGTCGCGGTCCCAGCAACATTCGGCGTTCTCACCACAATCATGGCGTTTGCGCCACTGTTGTTTGTGACTGGGCGAACATCATCCATGAACGCGGCTATTGGCTGGGTTGTTGTCTTCTGCCTGGTCTTCTCACTGATAGAGAGCAAGCTGATCCTGCCCTCCCACCTTTCGCTAATGAAGTCATCCCACGGCAAGAAAAACAGCTTTTCAGACGCCATTGACCGTGGTCTCAAAAAATTTATCGAGAACTACTACAGTCCATTTCTTTCCCTTTGTATTCAGTTCCGATATGCAACGCTCGCCTTCTTTATGGGGCTGATCATACTCATGGGCGGGCTCATGGGTGGTGGCGTTGTCCGTTTTGTATTCTTCCCGGAGATCGACTCTGACTTTCTGATGGCGCGAATTCAGCTGGAGGACAGTGCACCGGAAAATATGATCCAAGATATTATCAAACAGATGAACAGTGATCTCGAAGCCGTCAACGACGAGATCAAACAGGAGAACAATACCGATGTTGATGTCGCTGATCATATGTTTGCCTACATCCAGGGTGGATCCAGCGGCATAATCCAGGTTGAGCTTAACAAGAGTGAGGAGCGACCGGCGAATCCCAAGGAGCTTGAAATGCGCTGGCGCGAAAAAGTCGGCGACATCGCCGGAACCAAAGAACTGAGTTTCAAGTCAACCATGTCCATGGGCAGTTCTGCGCCGATATCAGTCAACTTACAGGGACGCAGCGTCAACAGCGTGGAGTCCGCGGCAGAGGAATTATTCCAGCATCTCCGCAGCATGGAAGCTGTCTACGAAGTTCAGACCAGCGCGTCCGCAGGACCCGAGGAGTTGATGCTGCGCATCAAGCCTGAAGGTGAAGCTCTTGGCATCACATTGGTCGACCTTGCGCGACAGGTGCGTGAAGCCTTCTACGGTGCGGAAGCGCAAAGGATTCAGCGAGGTACGCAGGAAGTCAAAGTGATGGTGCGTTACCCGAAGTCTCAGCGAGAGTCTATTGGTAACCTCGAAAACATGTGGATTCGCACGCCCGATGGCCGTCAGATGCCGTTCAGTTCCGTTGCTGAATATCGAATGCAGCAGGGCTACGCCAGTATCAGCCGTACGAATGGACAGCGAACGATCAACGTCTCTGCAAACATCAACTATGGTGTCACACAACCCAACGTGGTCATGGGGCAGCTCAACCGTGAGTTCTTGCCTGATCTGCTCAGCCGCTACCCAGGAGTCACATCAGGACTCGCCGGAAGTTCTCTTGAGGAACGTATGTCATTGATGCAATTGCTGTACGCCTTCATCGCGGCCATGTTCGGGATTTATGTGCTAATGGCCATTCCACTGAAGTCTTATGTGCAACCGCTGCTCATCATGAGCGTCATTCCGTTCGGTATCGTCGGTGCCGTCATTGGGCACCTAATTCTCGACATTGCGGTAAGCTCCATGTCGATTATCGGCATTGTGGCGCTTTCAGGCGTCGTGGTGAATGACAGTCTGATTATGATTCATTTCGTAAACGCTCGCGTCCGCGAAGGCATGGATCGAACGTTGGCGGCTTTACAGTCAGGTGCTGCACGGTTCCGTGCCATTCTACTGACATCTTTGACGACATTTATTGGCCTCGTACCCATCCTACTGGAAACCTCCATGCAGGCACAGATGATGATCCCCATGGCAGTGTCGTTAGCATTCGGAATCCTGTTTGCAACTACCATCACCTTGATCCTGGTGCCTTGTCTCTACAACATCCTGGGTGATCTGACACCAGGTGCCAACAGGAGGGCTGATTATGTGCCAAGCGCGGAGCCGGGAGCCGCGCTTGAAATTGCCGATCCCGCATGAGGTGTCAGTAGTCTGCTTGAGCGCTGATGATTCCTACTGCGCCAAACTCTTTAGACACCCGGAAGGATCAGGTGCTGGAGATCCCCCACTAACGTTGGGGATGACCGCGTTCATACGCGGTCACATCAAGTGCTGGCCACCATCCAGAATGATGCTTTCTCCTGTGATTATGGACTGACCGTCGATAAATCCGATGATGGATTCGGCCACCGAATCCGGTGTACAGGTTCTATTCAGCGGTGCACTAGCTTCGGCATTGGCTTTTGCGCGCTCATAGTTCTCAGCTCCAAGGCCATCCTTGAGCCACTCGCCTGTAATGAAACCGGGGCACACACAGTTCACGCGAATTTCTGGCCCCAGTACACGAGCTAAAGATTTAGTGATGGTGATAAGTGCACCCTTTGATGCAGCATATGCCATCGAACTCCCCACACCACGCACACCGGCAATGGACGACACGTTCACAATGGCACCATCTCCTGATGCACGCAGTGCAGACTCAGCCGCCCGGCTCATCTGATATGGGCCAACGACGTTGACTCCGTAGATATTGAAGAAGTCATCCTTGTCGAGACCAGCGAGGTCACGGTGGTTCACAAACTTGGTAGTGCCTGCGTTATTGACGACGGCGTCCAGACGACCGAATCTCTCGGTGGCCGCATCCACCAACCTGCGACAATCTTCATCCTTCGAAACATTAGCCTGACATACGACAACGTCCCCGCCGACGTCACGACATTGTTCGGCCACCTTCTCGGCAGCAGCATCACTTCGGGAATAGTTGATGACAACACCACAACCCTTTTCGGCCAGCATGATGGCTGTCGCCGCACCAACCCCCGACGATGATCCTGTCACAATCGCAGCAGCACCTTGCAGATCCATAGTATTCTCTACTTTATTGTTTCTGGAATAGCGCGAGTCTATCTCGGCCGCAGCTCTAGTGCACGTAGACTGGTAACACGACGCTGGGACGCTAAACTGCATGGACTCAACACCGACAGGCCGCTAATTTGAAAGATCTCTTCTTCGTTCGCCACGGACAAACCGAATGGAACGCCACTGGACGAATGCAGGGTCAGAGGAACTCTGATCTGAATGATCTGGGGAGGGAACAGGCGGATATCAACGGACGCTTGCTGGCCAATCTCGACATAGCGGCACTGTTTGCGTCGCCACTCGATCGGACGCGTCAGACGGCAGAGATCGTGAACCAGTACCTGTCGCTCCCGGTGACCTACGATGATCGCATCTTGGAGTGGGATTGTGGTGACTGGAGCGGTCAACTCCGGGAAGAGGTCAAGGTCAAGTGGGCTGATGAGTGGGCTGCGTTCCAGGCGGATCCTTACCATTTTCGAGGATTCAACTGCGAGACCTATCCGGAAATGGTTGAACGAGCAAAACCCTTTCTGGCTGAACTAAAGGCACTTCGGGTCAATCGGATCGCGATCATTTCTCACGGCATGATCGGAAAAGTGATGGTGTCGATTCTGCTGGGATTGAAGAATCATGAAGCTTTCGATTTTCACCAAGCCAACGACAAAATCTTCCAGGTGACGCTAGACGGCAATGAAACCATGGTTCGACACTATGTCGCCGGCGCCGGTCCATTTGATGGAATCGATTCGCAGCCTTGAGCCCATAACCAACACTGCGCCCGCAGAGAGCCTTGAGCTGTAATAACAAGTCGAGGCCGAAGATGCTCGATCCGACAAATTGCAGTAAACTGGCACAGTTTTAACGCCGGTCGATACGGGTCGAACGTATCAGCGGTAATTTCTACAACGCATTCTGGAGTTTCACATGCCTCATGATCTGGTGATTCGCGGCGGTAAGATCGTCGACGGGACCGGGGCCGAGCCATTTATTGGTGATCTGGCCATCGACAACAACGAAATCGTCGCTGTTGGCGAAGTGTCAGAGTCCGGCACTAAAGAAATCGATGCGACCGGGCATATCGTAACGCCAGGCTTCATCGACGGTCATACCCACCTGGACGCGCAGATTGCGTGGGATCCGATGGTGACCCCGTCGACCAATCATGGGGTGACAACTGTACTCTTGGGTAACTGCGGCGTGACCTTTGCACCCTGCAAACCGGAACACCGTGAGAAACTGGCTGGGATGATGGAAACCGTCGAGGACATCCCTAAACACGCCATCATGTCGGGCCTGTCCTGGAACTGGGATCAGTACGGTGACTATCTTGACTATCTTGAGGAGAGCAAACCAGCCGTCAACGTGGTGGGCCTTGTGGGTCACTGCGCCATTCGCTACTACGTCATGGGTGACCGCGCTGTTGATGAACTCGCCACTGATGAAGAAATCGAACAAATGGCGGAACTCGTCGATAAGGCTGTCAAAGCCGGTGCGATCGGATTCTCTACCTCACGCGTAGAGGGACACCGCATTCCTGATGGCCGTCCGGTACCCGGCACCTTCTCTTCAGAAGAAGAATTGTGCCGCTTTGCAGAAATCGTTCGTGACAACGGAGGCGGACTCATGCAGACCGTTCTTGGGATCGAAGGCGATCTGGTCAACAACACCACACGCATCACCGATCTGCTGCGCAAGATCGCCGAAGTTGGCGGTAACCGGCTGATGACCAATACGTCCGTCGCGATTGGCTGGCCCGCGCGTGATGGCTCACAGGACGGCAAAGTCCTGCATGAGCGATTCGCGGAGCTTGCCAAGGACGGTCATGACGTCACCGGCGGCTGCATCCCTCGTGGTTCTGGTTACATCTTCGGATTCTGCAACGAACTGCCAATACGAACACCCGCATGGCGAGAGCTCAAGAAGAAGGACTTTGATGACCGGGTTGCTGCCCTCGACGACGCGGAGTTTTATGACCGGCTCATCGCCGAAGCCCGTGAAGTATTGGATGGAAAGAAACCTGAAGGTGGCGCTTTAAATCGTTCAAAAGCCATCTTCTGGCTCGGCAATGGTCCTCACCCGGACTGGGCTGCGGACAACTCAAAGAATCTGAGCAATCTTGCTGCGGACGCTGGCGAACACGTCATCGAGACGTTCCTGCGTATCAGCAAGGAATCCAAAGGCAAAGCCATCTTCGTGATGCGTGTCTTCAACGGTGATACCGACGCCCTCACGGACTGGATGAAGAGTGAACACTGTCTGCCGGGCCTAGGTGACGCTGGCGCGCACGTGGGACAGGTGATGGACGCTACCTGGGCAACACATGTCCTGGGTTACTGGACACGAGATCGCGGTGTATATTCGCTTACTGAGGGTATTCGTCGAATGACCTCACAACCGGCGCACGTCATCGGCATCACGGATCGCGGTACGCTGGAAGTCGGCAAACGTGCAGACGTCAATGTAATCGACTACGAAAAGGTGGGACAGTACCTGCCTGAATATGTCCATGACTTCCCGAATGGTGCAGGACGTTATACGCAACCAGGCTGTGGGTTCAAAGCCACCATCTGTAACGGCGAAATCGTGACCGAAGACGATCAGCTGACCGGAGCTCGCCCAGGGCGTATCCTACGAGGCGGCAAGGCGGACTAAGCATTCATTTCATTCAATCAGAGTCAGATCAACTGTATGGCAAGAACGTCGCTTCCCCATTAGGATGCGGCGTTTTTTTGGCTTCGTTCGGCCGATGACCGTCTTTACGCCAACGACTGGTAGACCATCCGCTGGAATGTCTCCTGATAATTGTTACCGGGCATCATGCCCGCCTGCATCACTTGCGTGAAACAGATACCCATCAGTTCTTCTTCAGGATCTGCAAAGTAGGTAGTACCGGCCGCACCACCCCAGCCATAGGTGCCTCTTGACCGGATCAGGGGTCGTGCATCTTCACCATGATAGACCGCGATGCCGAGACCAAAGTGGAAGCCACGACCGGTCATCGGAATCAACATCTCCCCGGTATGATTGCCTCGCATCATGTCAACGGTCTTGCGTCCCAGAATACGTTTTCCGTCCAGCTCTCCACTATTGAGCAGCATCTGACCAAATCGCGCGTAATCGCCAATCGGTGCCACCACACCACCCGCGTCTCCGCCAACGCCAAACTGTGTTTGTGGTCCGGTGTTTTTTTCACTCGTTGTCGGGTCCTCCTGGACAACGAGTTTGACATCGCCCTCCCCTGCTTTCGGAACATAGCACGTCGGAAATCGATCCAACTGTCCTTCCTTCAGATAGAACGTGGCGTCGTTCATGCCCAGAGGTTCAAAGATCTGTTCGCGAAAGAAATCTCCCATGTTCTGTCCTGCAGCTGCCTCAAGTACGGCGCCCAGAATCGGAAAGCCCACATGGTAGACAAAGCGCTTACCGGGATGATCTGCAAGTGGCAGTTGCGCGAGCGCAGCCATGCGTTCTGTTTGACTGGGAGTCGCTCGGCGACCCCCTTCTCCCGCTAGCCAACCGAGGGTCGTCAGTGCATCGCGATATTGCTGACGAAACGACATGGGGGCACTCATCGGCATCATTAGGCTAGTCGTGTTCGTCAGGCAATCACGGATCGTGATATCCCGGTTCACGTCAACCGGCGCGCCACCCGGGACGTGGACTTTCATATTCTTCAGTTCCGGCACGAATCGAGTGACAGGGTCATCCGGAGTCAGGATGCCAGCTTCAAAGAGAATCAGCGTCGCCACACCGGCAATGGGTTTGGTATTAGAGTAGAGACGATACAGTGTGCCGGTATCGACAGGAGTGTTCGACTCAAAATCCATCACCCCTCTTGCATCCAAATGGACCACCTGTCCTTTTCTAACCACCATTGTGACGAGATTAGGCACTTTTTCATCATCCACGAACTTTTGCATCGCAGGCCCGATAGCTGCGAGGCGCTCGGGGTCAAAACCTAAGGCGGCAGGATCCCCGGTTGGTAGTGTTGCAAGGCTCATCATAACTCCGACGCGTTGAATAGGCAGCGCAGCGTAACTTCAAGCCTGGATGGGACCGCTGGCTGTTCTGGCACGTTCTCCCCCAGTTTCCTATACTGCTGGCCGATCTACTCAAGGGGAATCCAATGCCCGCTGCTGACCATCGTCTCACCACCCTAGAAATGGCACAGTTCGTCACGGATGGCTACCTGCGTTTTGACGCGCTGATTCCGTATGACCTGAATCGACGACTCCGCAAGGAACTCACACAACTCGCCCGTCGAAAAGCTGGCATGGAGTCGACCTTCGAAGCCGCGCTCCCTCAAACCGGGACGCCGTTGTCTGAGTGTTATCCCGATGGAAATGCGATTCGCGAATTTCTCGACCTGCCTTCGGTCGCCGGAATCATCAAATCACTGGTAGGGACCGACCCCGTCTTCGACCATGACTGGGTACATTATCTCCGTGGCAACACTCAGCACGAACAACATCTTCATGTAGACGCCGTGATCGACACCATTGATCCGACGTTTGACATCCAGCTGTTCTACTTTCCGCACGATGTTGAACCCGGTGCCGGTGGCACCCGGTTTGTGCCCGGCAGCCATTTACGTCATGTTCGCGCTGAAGGTGTCGGCCGATACCAACACATTGTCGGTGATCAGCGATTCGAGGGTCCCGCGGGCACGCTCATGGCCTTTCACCATGGTCTCTGGCATGCGGGACAGAAAAACCACAGCGATCGTGATCGCATCATGTACAAATTGCGTTTGAATCCACGCGAGCCCCAAGTTCGACTGTGGAACACCGACGATTTTGACGAGGTCCACAATGACTATCGTGATCATACCTTCGCTCATCCTCGGCGTGATTCCGTCGCTGAAGTCCTGCGTAGAACACAATCGTGGCACGGGGAAGACGGTCGCTACGAGCAGATGCAGCATGCACGCCTGTGGCGTTACCTGACGGGAGATGATAATTACGATGTGGACTACTACTTGACACGCCTGGAAGCGCGCGCAGAAATGCTTTCTGCAGATAACGCATGATCCGACAACAGATTCTCTATCTATGGCTGGGAGGCGGTGCGCTCGATACCGGTGTAGTTGCCTGGGCATTTCACGATGGTTCGAATGGTGAAGGTCCCTCATTGCCAGTAGAAGAGCCCCCCTATCGAAGTGGTGTTGCGGCAATGCGGGACGGATGGTTCCTGTTGCAGTCGCCGAGGTCCGTGGCACCGAAACCCGGTGAGGAACACTACACGAACTACCTGAATCACGAGTTTATCTTTGAACGTCGCATCGAGGTAACCGGCGATGGATCGTTACAATGAGTGATGTGGCAGGTCAAACGATCGTCATTACCGGTGCAGCCAGTGGATTGGGTCGTGCCTGGACAGAAGGTTTCTGCGCGGATGGCGCCACCGTTATTGCTGCGGATATAAACGAGGAAGGGCTAGCTTCACTAAAATCCAACGGGGTACATTTGATACGGTGTGATGTCACTGTCAACGATGATGTTGAAGGCGCGGTGTCACTTGCCATAGAGCGCACTGGGCGTCTGGATGTGATTTTTAACAACGCGGGTGTCGGCTACAGACACACCGTCGAATCATCGCCCCTAGGTGCATTCGAGCAGCATGTCGCCATTCACCTATTCGGATGCGTCTACGGTATGCGTGCTGCCATCCCGATCATGCGACAACAAGGTCGAGGCCGCATCATCAACACCATCTCTCGAGTCGCTGAAGGTGGACAACCCCGCAGCTCTGCCTACGGGGCAGCCAAGGCAGGCATCTGGGCAACGTCCCGCGCAGTCGCGCAGGAAGTGAGTGATGCAAATATCCTGGTCAACATGCTGATTCCTGGTCCTACCAACACCCCCATCTGGGGTCGTGATCTTCCACAACTACAGCCGCCAGAGGCGACCTACCCTACCGCTCGCATGCTTGCGACGCTGCCAGACGATGGCCCGACCGGTAAAGTGTTCTGGGATGAAGCGGAATATCCGATGTTTGATTCAGAGAACAAATTGGATTCAAAAACACGGTAGCGCTCGCAGCGACACGTCAGCCAAGCCTACCCATTGCGAACAGCGTTAGTTCGACAGAACCGTGCGTCCCACTATTTTGCCCTCGCGCAACTCATCAAGGGTCTCAGACACTTCAGACAAAGGACGAGTAGATACTGGCAAGGGTTTCACCTTTCCAGCTTTTGCTAATTCTATCAGTGCTTTCAGCTCCGTAAGGTTGCCAGTGTAGGACCCCAGCACCGAGATAGCCCGTAGCGGGATCGTTGGCAGCGATAGAGTGACACCACCTCCAAACAATCCTACGATTACGTAACGCCCACCTTTGAGCAAAGCAGCGATACCCAGATTCGCGGTAGATTCTGCACCCACTGTGTCAACAACGGCACGGGGTCCGCCGTCCGTCATTTCCTGGAGGCTTGCAACGGCATCATCGGTACCGGGGTTCAGCACAGCATCTGCCCCCATTTCCGTCGCTGCATCCAGCTTGCTGTCATCGATATCGACCACGAGTACGTTCGCAACATCGAGCGCCTTTGCAATCGCAACTGCATTCAGACCAAGACCACCTGCTCCCATGATGACCAACCATTCTTTGTTACCGATGGGCAAAGCTTTCGAAATTGCGCTATAGACGGTCACGCCCGAACAGCTATAGGGCGTTGCAACGAGCGGGTCAAGGTCACCAATATCGACCAGGTACTTTTCGTTTGGAACCAGACAGTAGTCGGCGTAGGCACCTGGCGTGAACACACCGATAGAACGCGGCGCAATACACACGTTCTCATTACCTGCAAGACAGGCACCACATTGACCACAGCCAATCCAGGGATATACAAGACGACGATCACCAATACTCACCCCCGTGACGTCCGCGCCAATCGCAGCCACTTCACCATAGAGCTCATGGCCCATGGTATGCGGTAGTCTTATACCTCGCTCGAGAAGATCCAGCTTGGCACCACCCGCTAGCGAGTAATATCCATCGTGAATATGGAGATCGCTGTGACAAACGCCCGCATGGACGACACGAACCAGCACCTCTGTGCCCAAAGGTTCCGGCGTCGGCACCTCCTGTTCTACCAATGGTGCCGAGAATTCCGTGACCTGATACGCCTTCATAACGTTAGCCTATTTCTACTGTACTGATATTGTTGTCAATCAGGCAGCGTCGATCATCGCCTCGAACTTGTCCTGCGCTTTTTCGATCAGTTTTGGCAAATGGTACGTCGGGAACAGATCATCGCTGGCCTCATAGTCACGCAGCAGGAGCTTGGCCAGATTGCTCTTATGCGCTTCTGTAGCACCATCCATAATCCCCATCTGCGGTGCGCTCATCCACATTTCGCCTAACGGGGTTTCGTTGGACATCCCGAGTGCACCATGCAGGTGAATGGCACGATAGATAATATCGTGATTGACCTTCGCCGCGGTGATCTTGATCGCCGCAATTTCCTTGCGAATTTCCTGCGTATAGGCTTTTGTCTTGTCGATCAGCCAAGCGGTGTAAAGCACGTGCAGTCTGAACTGCTTCAACTGAATGTAAGAATCCGCAATGTCCTGTTGCACCATCTGAAGTTCTGATAGATGTTGTCCCTTCGACTTTCGACTGAGTGCTCGTTCGCACATCATGTCGAGTGCCTTCGTGCACACGCCGACCGCACGCATCGCGTGGTGTACGCGGCCACCGGAAAGTCGGGTCTGTGATCCTACAAACCCTGCCCCTTCCGTGCCGAGGAGATTCTCTCGCGGCACCCGCACGTTGTTGTAGCGCATATAGGCGTGTCCACCACCACCTTTGACGTTGTAGTTCTCACGCAGGTTGGTGCCGATGTTATGAACATTCCGCACCACTTCAACACCCGGCAAATCCCGATCAACGATGAACATCGATGCCCGCTCAAGCAGAGGTGCATCTGGGTCAGTAACGGCCATCACAATGAGGAAGTCCGCGCCCGCACCATTGGATGTATACCACTTCTCACCGTTTAGAACCCATTCGTCACCATCACGAACGGCATTACAAATGAATTCACCCGGCTCACCGGCATGTGGTTCAGTCATCGAATAGGCAGAGTGCATATCACCAGCTAGCAAAGGCTCAAGATATTTTTTCTTCTGCTCTTCCGTACCATTGTGCGCAATCAGTTCCATGTTGCCGGTGTCAGGCGCCTGACAACCGAACAAGGATGGACCCATACGCGTCTTGCCGAGTTTTTCATTCAATAGACAGAGTTTGACCTGCCCAAGACCAGGGCCACCCAATTCTGGCCCCAGGTGAAATCCCCAGAGGCCCTGATCTTTGACCTGCTGTTTCAGGTTCGACATATGCCGTCGAATCACACCCCAACTGTCGCCATCCAACGGCGAGCCATCCTTCCGCCGGCCTACACTCATGAACTGATCGAGTGGTTCAATTTCATCCTTTGTGAAACGCTCGACCCAGTCGATCTGCTTCTGGAATTCCGGTTCGACATCAAAATCAATCATAGCGGTCTCTTCTGCTGATTGGTTGGATTCGGTTCAGGGAGGGTGCGAGGGCGTGCGCTTGACCACACACCTATCGTGTCTGTTCCCTCCCCAATAGACGAGTGAGCGTATCACGCTGAGGGGGTCTCGGACACCCCAGAAAGTCGTCTAGCCGACCCGCTCAAGAACGAAGTAAAACCCAGGATTCCAAGCCTGACAGACCAGATAGAGGTTATCACCAGACTGATGCCAGACTACGTTGTGCAGGTGCTGTACGGGTTCAACACCCAGGTCGTCCTTGGGCCGAACGATCGAGAGCACCTCAAAGGTATCCGCATCAATGATGTAGATAGGGGCCGGCTTGCCTTCCTCGGGATCGATCAGACTGCCAATCACCCCCAGATGACGGCCATCGTAGTGAATTACATCCATGCCACAGGGCCACGCGCCTCGTGGCAATGCGTGTGTATCGATAAAAGTGCCGTCAGAGTTGTATTGCTCGATCCGCGACATCGGCCTGTCCGCAATCATGGCGTGATGGTGGTGATGATGATGTCGTGAGATACCGTGTGCAGTGGCAAACTTGCCATGCTCGTGCCAATCCTTAGTAAAGCCACCGAACAGACTGGTCCAGCTTTTCGAATACATGTCTGCCTTGCTGATGTAGTTCGACCCATATCCATCAGTGACCATCAGTTCATCCCCCATCAGCAGAGTATCTGTTGGCGAGAACCGTGCTTTCTCGTGCTGGTACTCCTTGAACTCAGGGCGTGACAGCGTGAAATCGATTTCACCATCGAGCGTCAGGACTACCACTAACTCGTCGTTGTTCGCTGGTAAAAATAGTCGCCACTGGCCATCAAACTCGGCCAGTTTGGTACTGTGAAAGTTCATCGGCTTCAGCTCGTCTGGAATCGTAATCAGATCCTGTGTCGATAGATCCGGATCGATACGCAGAATGCCGCAACCCGGCATACCATAGTACAACTGTCCAAAGCCATCTTGCCGATCGACGGCAAACGTACCGTGCAGATTGATCTCACACGGCAGTGCCGATTCGGGCAATACATGAAACTCCGGCCGGTGAACAAAACTGTACGGGGAGTCCCCACTCTCAGCCACCATGATGTTCCTCCTAGTACCACATCGCTTTATTTACAACATTCATCAAAGGTTCACTGGCGGCAAACCGTTTGGCATTTTCCTTCAAGACCTCGAACCACCGCTCATCAATATTCTCAGCCCCTGCCACCGCCACATGTGGCGTCAGAATGACATTGTCCATGGTCCACAGTGTATGTTCAGATGAAAGTGGTTCAGTTTCGAAAACATCCAAAGCACAACCTGCAATTTCCCCATCAGCGATCGCAGCACTGAGATCGGTGAGTAGTGTGGTTGCCCCGCGACCAATATTGATGAAAAACGCGTCTGAACGCATGGCGGTAAACACTTCACGATTGAAAAGTCCCTCTGTCGCCGGTGTTTGTGGCACCGTCGCGATGACAAAATCGACTTCGGCAGCGACTTCCCGCAACTCACCGGCGTTATGACGCAGAAGGCCCGGCGTCTCGTACTCCCAGCGTTCATCAATGCCATGCACTGTCATACCAAACGCCTGACATCGGAGTGATGTCTCCTGCCCGATACCACCCACACCAACAATCAGAGCGGATGCCTGGCTCAAGTCTACATAACGCGTAGACGGCGCGTCACGCTCCCAGCGCGAATGTCTTTGCGCCTCCAAATACGCAGGTAATCCGCGTGACAGCGCCAGCACATACATCATGATGTGCTGAGCAATATGATCGTTGTAGACCCCGCGCGGGTTACAGACCACCACCGGGTGCGCCACTAATTCGCCGTAATAGAAACCGCGTGTTGGCCCTGCCTGTGGGCTTTGCAACCAACGCAATCGTTTGGCGAACGGTAAACAGTCCGGTGATACCCAACCGAATACAGCATCTGTGTCTGGCAACTCGGCCTTTACTGCTTCGTCGTTCTCGGCTAGCACTATGCTGTAACCAAGCTTCAGCTCATCAAGCCTCGCTTTCCATTGCGCGGCATCGGTCCTGAGTGGTGGGGTAAACAGCAACTTCATCGAGAATCACCCTCGCCCAAACCATAGATCTGCCAGGTATTCGGATCACCCATACTGGTCACCGACAGTCCGCTTCCGGATTTTGAGCCAAGCACTTGTCGGATCCCCCATTTGGACAGCCCTTGAACACCCTCGATGTCTTCCATTTCATCGAGCGTGTAAAAACCCGCAGCGGCAATCTCGTCGCCGTCATGTTGTGGTTCACCGGACACATAATTCAACCGAAAGATGAAATAGACGTTGGTACTGGGACCGCCACTACTCCCTGCAAGCGCGTGCCTGAAGGCCACAACATCACTGACCGTAGCTACAATCCCCGCTTCTTCTTCCACCTCTCTCTCAACTGCGAGTGAAAGGACCTCATCGTATTCTGCGTAGCCACCTGGTATTTGCCACGTTCCAGCAAAGGGATTCTGGCCTCGCTGCACAAGGAGCGCCTCAATCTCATTACCCCGAGGACGCACTACGACCCCGGCACAGCCAATTGAAAAGTCACCGAAGTAGATAAAACCACATCCCTCAGCGAGGCAGGCAATTCGTTCACGCCCGCCATCAAAACGCCTAGCTAGGGGAGACGCACACTGCGGGCAATAGTTCATCCTGGTCATAGATGTTCTCTACGTTTGGAAACGGACCGAGTATACGGCTGACTGGCCTCGTTTGCAGAAAATGACAATTCAAGTATGGTGCGGACCATGCCAAACCGAGATGCACTTGGAGCGCTTATGAAAATCGGCTGCGTATTTCCACACAACGAAATTGGCAACGATCCGGAAGACATAAAGGCATTCGCCATCGGGGCCGAGGAGCTAGGATGCGATCACATGTTGATCTATGACCATGTGTTAGGTGCCGATCCAGATCGTCCTGGTGGTTTTCGCGGCCCTTACGACAAGGACGTCGCCTTTCACGAACCGATGGTAACGTTTGCCTTCATGGCGGCGGTCACCAGCACCATCGAGTTTGTCACCACGGTGTTGATCTCCCCTCAGCGGCAGACAGTGCTCATAGCAAAACAGGCTGCGGAACTGGCCATCCTCTCTAACAATCGATTTCGAATGGGCATCGGGACTGGATGGAACGACATCGAGTACGAAGCACTAAATGAAGACTTTACAAATCGGGGACGACGTCAGGCGGAGCAGGTCAAGCTCATGCGCGAACTCTGGTCTTCAGATTCACTCAACTACACTGGTAAATATCATCGCGTGACGAAAGCCAGCATCAAACCTCGACCCACACAACCCGTTCCGATCTGGTTTGGCGGTGGTGCTCCGGTCGTCCTCAAACGTTGTGCACGGTTGGGAGACGGCTGGATGCCCCTAATGGGTGCCAATGATGCTGCGCGAGCGGCGATGACCACCATTAGAGAGACGCGGGAAGCGGCAGGGATATCGATGGCCGGATTTGGTGTTCAGGCTCAGGCCCAATATGACGGCGGTACCGTCGAACGTTGGAAGAAACACCACGATAACTGGCAGGAGATTGGCGCGACCCATCTCGCTATTGCGACACACAACGCGGGTGATACCAACGTTCAGGGCCATCTGGGTCGCATCCGCGAATATATGGCCGCTATCAAATAGCGGTCAGGTAAGCACCATACGTGCGTAGTCTGCGAGGCCGATCCCGTGGCGCTCGTTGTAGATCATCCAGGTCAGCAGAAACACAACGGTGCAGGTAAACAACGTTGCAAAACTGATCAGGAGCGTTGTGATCACCACATCGTTCCACACCAGTGCGCGCAAAATGCTTTGCCATCTATTCATACAGGCTGACCTTACACTCGATCAATCGCTTTCCAAAATGCTGCTTGGATTAGCGCCTCTCTTTACAAGGAGAAATGGCTCGTCCATTCTCGCCGGCACCTTAAACACAGAAATCGCTAATGGATATAAAACGTGTCCTCATCGCCAACCGAGGTGAAATCGCTATTCGAATTGCACGCGCCGCCGCCGGTCTGGGTATGGAATCAGTCGCGGTCTACCCCGCCATCGACGAAACCGCGTTACACACGCGCTACGCTGACATCAAAGCCCCGATTCCCGGCAATGGTGTGGACGCGTACCTCAATCTAGATGCATTGATCGCCGTAGCAAAAGATCATAACTGCGACTGCATCCATCCCGGATATGGTTTTGTCTCAGAGAACGCTGAACTTGCAGCGCGGTGTGCCGACGCCGGTATCACGTTTGTCGGACCCTCCTCCGATGTCCTGACGTTGTTCGGCAATAAGGTCAGCGCTCGAGAGTTGGCTGTGTCGCTTAACATACCCGTGGTACCCGGCACTCCTGAGGCGTTACCTGACGCGGCAACGGCGCACAAGGAAGCCACGCGTATCGGTTTTCCTGTGATGCTGAAAGCTGCAGGCGGAGGTGGTGGACGCGGAATGCGGATGGTCCCAGATGCTGACAGTCTTGATGAGGCGTTCGATCGTTGTAGCAGCGAAGCTGAAGCGGCGTTTGGTGATGGTACTGTGTTTATGGAGAAATTCGTTGTTCGGCCTCGGCATATCGAGATTCAGATTCTGTCTGACGGCAACGGCAATACGGTTCATCTGTTTGAACGCGATTGCTCAGTCCAGTTGCGCAACCAGAAGGTGATCGAAATTGCACCCGCTCCTGAACTGGACAGCAATATCCTCGATCAGTTATATGCAGACGCCGTAAAGCTCGCAAGTTCCTCTGGCTACGCCAACGCGGGGACAGTCGAGTTCCTGGTGTTGCCAGAAACGGGCGAGTACTTCTTCATCGAATGTAACCCACGTATACAGGTGGAACATACGGTGACTGAATCAGTCACGGGTATTGATCTGGTTGAAGCCCAATTCGCAATTGCCGGTGGTGCAACCCTCACCGATCTCGGGCTCGCCGATCAAACCCAACTGTCAACACGAGGCTTTGCCATTCAAGCCCGCGTCGTCGCCCAGGGTGCCGGCACGATCAGCGCGTACAAGGAGCCCGCAGGACCCGGCGTTCGAGTCGACGCAGCCGGATATGCCGGTTACGCGCCTCCGCCGCAGTTTGATCCACTGCTGGGTAAGGTGATCGGGATGTCGAACTCATCTCGCAGTTTTGCATCCGCGATCAATAAGACCCTAGCGGCTTTAAACGACTTTCAGATTAACGGCCTCCCCACCAATCTGAACCAGCTTAGACTGATACTGAACAGTGAAACGCTGCGTTCTGGAGACGCACGCACGACGCTTCTTCTCGAAGAACCCGACCTCATGAATGCCTCAGCAGAAACCAGTAAACCGCTCGCGTTACTTGAACAGACAGCACGAACGATGGGTTCCGCCAGTCCAGTATCTGCCATGGCTAGCGGTTTCGAAAACGAGGGTCTACCAGTGGGGGCCGATGAATGGGGTGCAGAATGCCCCATGGCAGGAACTGTCGTTGAGGTGACTCTAGAAGCTGGTGCGGAAGTGAGTATTGGCGACACCCTAGTCGTCATTAGTGCCATGAAAATGGAAACCGAGGTTACGGCACCTTGCTCAGGTGTTTTGCGCGACATCATGCCTCTCTCATCCGGTGATAGTGTCGGCGCGGGTCAGATTGTCGCCACCATCGCGCCGTCTGCCGACGCAACAGATGAAGCTGAACTGTCAGACGAACACAGTTGGGCACCACTCTTGCAAGAGACAAAGATCCTGCAGGCACTCGCCAAAGAACGACTCGCACCGGGTTCCGAAGATCCCGGAGTAGTGCGTCAGCGCAGCCGCGGCAAGCTCACCTGCCGCGAACGAATCGAGCTGTTGCTCGACCAACACACTTTCAAGGAAGTAGGTAGCCTCGCAGGTTTCGCCTCATACGACGAAGACGGTGTGATCGATGCGTTTACCCCCGCAAATCATATCGGGGGATACGGTCGGATTGACAAGCGGCCTGTTATTGTGTGCGCAGATGATTTTACATCCCGAGGAGGACACGCAGATGGCGCTATCGGCGCTAAGAGCGGACATCTGGATCGACTCTCAACCGAGCTTCGTATCCCCTCAATTAGGCTGTTGGATGGCTCATCGGGCGGAGGTTCCGTTGCAGCTATGGTACCAAAACAGAAAACTGAAGGCGAAAGTAACGCAAAAGAGAGCTCTGGTGCGATCAAAGCTGGTCGACCTCGCGTCGCTGGTGGCGGCGGCTCCTACCTCCCTGGTCACCTCGGCAGTAATTCATTTACGACCCAGCTTTCGACTGTACCGGTCGTCAACATGCTCCTCGGTAGTGTCGTTGGCATCGGCGCTGCAAAAGCAGTCCTCGGACATTTTTCTGTCATGGTCCGCGATGTATCGCAGTTGTTCGTTGCAGGTCCGCCCGTTGTCTCCCATGCCATGGGTTATGACATCACCAAAGAGGACCTGGGTGGTTGGCACATTCACTGTACCAATGGCAGTGTTGATAATCTGGCGGAATCTGAGGAAGAAGCCGCGCACATGACGCGGCAATTCCTGTCATACCTGCCAACTAGCGTCTTTGAAGCACCACCGGTGATGGATTGCAGTGATGCAGTGGATCGTTCGGAAGATGAACTCTTCTCAATCATTCCTCGCAAACGTACGACGACATTCGATATTCGCAGAACTATCTCCCTCATGGCTGATAAGAATTCCTTCTTTGAGATCGGAAAGCTCTGGGGGTCCGATCAGGTCACCGGATTTGTCCGTTTCAACGGACATCCGGTCGGCGTCATTGCGTCGGACAGCCGACACGAGAACGGTGGTGCACTTACTGCGGATGGTTGTGACAAGCTAAAGCGCCATCTGGACCTTTGTGATCTTTTCCATATCCCCGTACTGAATCTCGTGGACAATCCCGGCTTTGCAGTCGGCTTGGAGCATGAGATTCGCAGTACGATTAGAAAAGGGGGCGAATGGATGGTCGCATTTGCACAGGTGACCATCCCCGTCTTCACCGTCATCATGCGGCGAAGCTTTGGTGTCGCCGGTAACAACTACGCCACACCACGTTCCGCGCCTTCGACCAGAGTTGTGTGGCCCGCGGCTGACGTTGGCGGTATACCTCCTGAAGGCGGCATTGAAGCGGCCTACAAACGACAACTTGCGGAAGCGGAAGATCCAGTCGCATTGCGAGCGGAGCTGGAAGCCCGCATCGAAAGCGCTCGAGGCCCTATCGGTCCATTGAATCGATTCCAGATGGAAGAAATGATCGACCCCCGCGAGACCCGAAGACATGTCTGCGACTGGATTGAACTGGCCTACCGGATTGTCAGGCAGCCATCACGATTACAATCACGAGCGCTGCAGTTCAGACCTTAGGGAAAGGCTGCACTTTTCAGGCTGCAGCATCCTCGCGGATGGCAGCCTCACAAAAAGCGGTCATCGCCGCACGCATGTCATCGCGTCGATCATCGCCCGAACGTTCGCTGAAACAGAATGAGACACGCAGCTCACTCATCCCTGCATTGGCATCACGGTGCCGCGCGTCAGGAGGATAAAAGTCGTACATCGGGATCACCACAATCCCATATTCGCTAACCAGCTTCTGGATGAAGGCATCGTCAGTGCGGATGTTCGGATTCTTGAATCGAAAGACGCTGAAGAAACCCGCCCCCGGGACCGTCCAATGGAAACGATCTTTTTTGTCACCGAGTTTGTCTTCGAAGATGTCGAGCAGCATGGCTCGGTTTTCCCTGTAGACCGCCAGTTTATCTTCCGCGACCGGCCACAACGATTCTCGCGTTTCAAAACTGTCATCCCTGAGCAGTGCTTGGAACCCACGCAACGCTTCCGGATTGTGAAACAGCACATCAGCACTGGATTCCGTCAACAACAAGGTGGCGGCATCCACCTCTTCGCCATCGATCGCGATCACCGCATCAGTATAGAGGAATCCCACTCGAGGTCCCGGCAAACCGATCTTGGACCCGGTGAACAGATGAATCGTCTGCTTGGGATCGAGGGAAGCAAACAGGCTCGGTCTGGCGCCAGCGTCGGTATAGTTGATGTAGACGTAGGGTGCATCCTCAATAATCAGGATGCCCTCTTCCTTCGCAATCGCTAGGATGGCCTCCCGTCGTGCCTGACTAAACGAAAAACCGGCAGGGTTATGTCCATCCGGCACCGTGTAATAGAAAGGCACAAAGTACCCATCCTCCCGCGCTTTAAGGATCTGTGCCTGAAAGGTCTCAGGGATGGGGCCTTCATCATCCATCTCAACGCTGTAAATGCTGGCATTGTCATTGAGCGTCGCCCTTGCCAAAAAACCGGCGTAGGTGGGCGCATCCGTGATGTACGCGACCTTGATCCCCGGCCGCTCGAATAGGGAGCAACAGAGGTTGATCCCACCTGAGGCACCCACCGTCGGCAACAGATGGTCCGGGTTGATGGTGAACCCCCAGTCAGCACCATAGACAGACGCAAAATCTTCGCGTGGACCCACAGGCCCCAGGGTATCAGTATAGTTGTATGCCTCCCGCAGGGTCTCTGAGCGTTCCCCGTCATTGATTCCCATCTGCTGATCCAGATGACTGAAAAAGCGTTCTTTATGTTGGATATAGCCTGTCGGATCAGTCACTTCTGGATGCGGGTAACCTGCACCCAGATGGTGAATGGTGAGACCCTGTTCTTCCGCAATCTTGCGCAGCCCAGGCAGTGACGCCGCCATTTTGCGTGTGACGCTGACGGGCTGCTGTTTGAGGTGGGGCGCGTTCAGGGACGCTGTCGTGTGGTTGGCCACGACTGGACTCCGATGAATTTGAGGGGCTCGCATCCTCCCACAAGCAGCAGAAGCCTCGCAACAGCGGAAGCCAAATTAGCACTAAAACTATCTTTAGGCTGATCTCGTTGGGTCACTCTCGCGATTTGTGGCACTTTGGCGGACGGCAATCTCACACAAAAACAGTGGTACACTCCGGTGCGGTACGCCGGGCAAACCCAGCACAATGCACACCTAGAGAGCAATCCGAGAAGGAACCATCGTGGCAAAAAAGAAAGTAGGCATTCAGTTACCCAAGCAAGCTCAGAACCAGACCGTCGAGACCCGTTACTCGCTGGAACTGGAAGCGCTCGCCCCCATCGCCGACATCGTCGATATTCGCGCAGATACACCAGAGGAGTTCGCCGAAGGGGTAAAGGATATGGACGCCATCATCACCTCCTGGGGATTGCGCATCGACAAACAGGTGATCGACAGCTTGTCGAACGCGGTGTGTATCGGCGTCGGCAGTGTTGGAGTAGACATGGTTGATATTGAGGCCGCCACAGAGGCAGGACTTGTCGTCACTAATGTACCTGACGTTTTTATTGAAGAAGTCGCAGATCACGCCATGGCCCTTTTGCTGGACGCGGCTCGTCGAACACAGGCCATGTTCAAGTACGCGCGTGACAATGAATGGTACAAGGCGCGGCCTGTCCTGAGTCGCGTTCCACGATTGATGGGTCAGACACTGGGACTGTTCGCATTCGGTAACGTCGGACATTGTGTTGCTCGTCGAGCCAAAGCCTTCGGTATGCACGTGATTGCTCACGACCCTTACGTCAGTGAGCTCGAAATCTCGCACGCTGGTGTAGAGCCTGTGAGCAAAGGCGAACTGCTGGAGCGCAGTGACTATATTTCTATCCACTCACCGCACAATGAAGAAACCGAGCATGCCTTCAGTAACGATGAGTTCGATGCTATGAAAGATACTGCTGTCATCGTGAACACGGCACGTGGTCCGATCATCGATGAACCCGCCCTGATTGAAGCACTGCAGAGTGGCAAAATCGCCGCAGCGGGACTGGACGTCCTGGAACAGGAACCCCCTGCACCCGACAATCCCTTGCTGAACATGGAGAACGTGACGGTCACTCCTCACGTGGCATCCGCGACCACCCGGATGCGTCCAGAAACGCGACGTCGTGTCGGTCGCGAAGTCGCGCTCGTCCTGCGAGGTAAGTGGCCCATGAGCTGTGTGAACCCGACTGTACTGCCGAAGGTCACTCTTGAGCGCTGGCAGCCGTACCCAATGAACCGCGGTCCAAACCGCTAGGTCAATCACAGCACGAGGCGTCTGGATATGGCTTCACCGCAACCAGGCACGGATGCCTGGCATGATCTGGTCCAGGAAGAGATCCTGGATCCGGATCGACCCATTGTCGACCCGCATCATCACTTGTGGGAAACCCAATCGATGTGGGGTGTCTACACCTTGGACGATCTGTGGAATGACACTGAATCCGGTCACAACATCCAAAAGACTGTCTTCATCGACTGTCACTCCAACTACCTCACCAATGGCCCCGATCACCTAAAGCCGATTGGTGAGACCGAGTATGTGGCACTCGTCGCTGCAGAGAGTGCAGAAACAGACAACAAGGCGACAATAGCTGCGATCGTCAGCCACGCAAATATGCAGCTCGGTGAAGGTATCGAGGAAGTGTTGGCCGCGCATGAAGAAGCGGGAAATGGGTTGTTCCGAGGCATCCGGCATGCAGGTCCGCATGACACCTCAGGTACTTTGCGGAATCCCGGTTCTCCAAGACCCTGTCCTTACAGCAATGAAGATTTTCGCACCGGTGTTCGGACGCTTGGGGAACTCGGCTATACGTACGATACCTGGCACTTCTTCATGCAGAACCAGGACTACCTTTCACTCGCGATGGCTTGCCCCGAGACCACCATGATCCTGGACCATTTTGGAACACCGCTTGGTGTCGGGGTCTATGCGAATCAACAGGAAGAGATCTTTGCCCAATGGCAGAAGGACGTCGCTGCGATTGCTGAGTGCCCCAATGTTTTCGCAAAACTCGGCGGGCTCGCCATGCCGGATAATGGTTTTGGTTGGCACGAACGGGAGCAACCGCCGTCCTCGGACGAGTTTGTCGAGGCGCAAAAGCCCTACTTCATGCACATGATTGAGTGTTTTGGACCGGAGCGTTGTATGTTCGAAAGCAACTATCCAGTCGATAGGCTGTCTGTGTCTTACCACGTGCTGTGGAATGCCTTCAAGAAACTCACTGCAGACTTCACAGACGATGAGAAAAGCGCGATGTTCCATGACACTGCATCCCAAATTTACAGGATCTAGCAGATTGCTGTCAGAGGATCACTAACCGCACAGTCCAGGGCCAGGATTGTGCACGCCCACGAGGAAAGTCAGAAAGGAGAGCGCCCATGACACGGTCGGTATTTCATAGAATTGCGCAAGCGACATGCCTGCTTGTGCTCTTGACAGGAGGCGCGAAGGCTGAGGCAGATGCTCTCGACCTCAACGTTGAGATCTCCTATGAACTCTTCAAACTGGACAATGGTTTAACGGTCATTGTCCATGAAGACCATAAAGCACCCGTTGTTGCCGTCAATATCTGGTACCACGTTGGCTCCAAGGATGAGGTCCGTGGTAAAACCGGCTACGCGCATCTCTTCGAGCATATCATGTTCAACGGGAGCGAAAATCACGACAACGACTACTTTAAAGCAACGGAAAAGCTTGGGGCCACCAACATGAATGGCACCACGAGCGCCGACCGTACAAACTATTTCCAGACGGTCCCAAAGAACGCTTTCGACGCCATCCTCTGGCTCGAGTCAGACCGTATGGGAAATCTATTGGGTGCTGTCACTCAGGAGAAGCTGGATGAGCAACGCGGCGTTGTAAAGAATGAGAAGCGCGAGAACTATGACAATCGACCCTATGGAAAAGGTGCGGAAATCCAGTACAGCAGCATCTACCCACACAGTCACCCTTACTCGTGGTTGACCATCGGTTCCATGGAGGACCTGGAAGCCGCAACGCTGGAGGACATGCATACCTGGTTCAAGACCTACTACGGTGCCGCGAATGCTGTCCTCGTCATCGCAGGCGACGTCTCCATAGATGAGGTGAAGCAAAAGGTCGAGCACTACTTTGGAGATATCGACCCAGGTCCACCCTTGGTAAAGCACCAGTCCTGGGTTGCCAAGCTTACCGGCACACAAAAAGAAATCGCCTACGATCGCGTGCCACAAACGATGATGATGAAGTCATGGAATATCGAAGGGAATACGACCCGAGACACGAACCTGCTAGACATGGTCAGTCTGATCATGTCCGCTGGCAAAAGCTCCCGTTTGTATCAACGGCTTGTCTACAACGAGCAACTTGTCTCCGATGTGAGCGCCTATACCGCAGCGCGTGAGATCGCTGGCACATTCGAGATTACCGCGCGCATTCTGCCAGGTGTAGACGAGGCAAAGGTCGATGGCATCATTGATGAAGAGCTTGCGAGATTTATCAAGGATGGGCCCACACGGGGTGAACTGGAACAGGTCAAAATTCAGCTGATCAGCGGCTTTGTCAAAGGACTGGAACAGCTCGGTGGATTTGGTGGCAAAGCTGACATCCTGGCTTCCAACTATGTCTATACAGGGAATCCACATCACTACCTGAAGGAATGGGAGTGGATCAGGAGCGCCACGCGACAGGATCTCAAAGAAGTTGCGGGCCGGTGGCTGAGTGACGGACTGTACCAACTGGAGATCCGCCCCTTCCCTCGCCTTCAGGCAAGTAACGAGAGCCCTGACCGTTCGGGTATTCCTGAACCCGGTGAACCGCCTCTAGCGAAGTTCGACGACTTCGAACGAGTTACCCTCGACAATGGCATGAATGTGATACTCGCAGAACGAGACGCTATTCCGGTCGTCAACCTGGCGCTGTCAGTTGATGCCGGTTACGCCTCTGACCAGTTTTCCCGCGCGGGAGTTGCAAGACTCGCCATGAACATGATGGACGAAGGCACAGATTCTCGGGATGCACTGGATATCAGTGATGAGCTGATCACCCTAGGCGCCACACTAGGTACCAGCTCGAACCTAGATAGGTCCACCGTGTCGATGTCCACTCTGAGCACGACGCTTGTTGACGCACTGGAGCTCTTCTCAGACGTTGTCCTCAATCCGGCCTTCCCGGAGAAGGAGATGGAGCGGCTGCGAACGCAACAGCTCACAGGTATCCAGCGTGAAAAAACAAGTCCGAATGCGATGGCGGGTCGCGTGCTACCCGGGCTTATTTTCGGTGACGACCATGCTTACAGCAATCCACTGGCCGGATCTGGCACCATTGAATCAACAAAGAGCATTACGCTCGACGAGTTACGGGCATTTCACGACACGTGGTTCAAACCCAATCAGGCGACACTAATTATTGTGGGTGACACTACGATGGAAGAGGTCCTGCCACAACTTCAAAAGCGTTTCGGAAAATGGAAGTCCGGTGACGTACCCGTTAAAAGTCTACGAACCGTCGAGCGTCGCGATAAGCTCGATATCTATATCGTCGACAGACCAGGCTCACCACAATCGCTTCTCTTGGGAGCCATCGTCGCGACGCCTCGCGCCAACAATCATGAACCTGCTATCCAGGCGATGAACGACATCATCGGCGGCAACTTTATTTCGCGTCTCAATCTGAATCTGCGTGAAGACAAGGGCTGGTCTTATGGCGTTGGTTCTGCGGTTATCGCTGCCAAAGGCCAGCGTATCTTTTACATGTTGACCAGCGTACAGCAGGATAAGACCGCAGAGTCCATTGCGGAAGCCATGAACGAGTTTTCAATGTTCATCAGCGATGCGCCACCGACCGAGGAAGAAGTTGCTGATGTGATCGACAATCGTGCTCTTTCATTGACGGGTCGTTGGCAAACATCAGGTGCAGTACTCAGCAGCCTGAACCAAATCGTTACCTACAACCTGCCAGATGACTACTACGATCGTTATCCTGCGGAGGTACAGGCATTGACTCCTCAAAAAGTATCCAAAGCGGCGCAAGAAATCATCCATCCGAATAACCTCGTGTGGGTCGTTGTTGGAGATAGGTCTATGGTCGAAACGCCTCTGGAGACACTGGGCTATGGCCCCATCAAGGTTATCGACACGGACGGTCAGGTGATTGAAGACTAACCAATGACCCCGGATTCGCACCGTCGAGGAAACCCTATGACACACGCACCACTAAAAGGACTCAAAGTTCTGGATCTGAGCTCAGGTCCAGCCGCCGGTCTTGCCACCATGATTCTGGGCGATTTCGGGGCTCACGTATCTCGTGTTGAAGATCCTGATTTCGCTGAACTCAACCATCAAAACGCATCCAAAATGTGGTTGAGAGGGAAACAAATTAGCGAAGAAGCCCCCGTCGACCTTGCCCGCGACTGTGATGTTCTGGTCATCAGTAAACCCAACGGCCATCCAGAAATATCCTTTGAGACCACATCCGCAAACAATTCGGGCATCATTTACGCAGAGGTCACCGCATTTGGTGACTTGTTGCCAGAAGCATCAGATATTCCGATATCTGAACCCATAGTCGCCGCGAAGATGGGACGAATGCACGCAATGAGCAGCATCACCTCTGAACCAGGTCCAAAGTACTCAGCAGTCCAAGTCGCGACCCACGCAAGCGCACATAATCTCGTCGCTGGTATCCTGGCCGCCTTGTTCGAGCGCGCACGCAGTGGTCTCGGACAGCGTGTCAGCACTTCAATTGTCCACGGACTAATGCCCTATGACCAACCTGGCTCGTTGATGCTACAGGTGGCACCTCCACCACCGCCGCGGCCAAGAGGCGGCAAACCACCCCTGGGCGCAGGAATGCCTACGCTCAACTATCATCCGGTGCAATGTAAAGATGGGCGTTGGCTACAACTGGGTAACCTGCTGCCACATCTGTTCGTCAACTTCATGAAGGCTACAGAACTCGATCATCTGATTGATGAGGTTGCTAACAACCAGGAAATGGTACGTGACGCCATTCTTTCAAAAATGCAGGAACGTACTGCAGATGAGTGGATGGCACATTTCATTGCCGACGGCGGTGTTGCCGGCCACCCTTACCAGACTGCGGAAGATGCACTCGATGATCCGGATATGATCGACAACGGTCACGTCGTTGAGCTTGAAGGCGTAAAACAGCTCGGTCCCTTTGCAAATCTCACTGGCACACCTGCTGAAATCGGTGGCAAAAGAGATGACAAAGACAAGTGGCCATTGGTCACACCGCAAGCGTCTGAAAATACAGACGCACCACTCAGCGGTATCAAGGTCGTTGAACTCGCGACCATCATCGCGTCACCGCTCGGTGCCTCATTCCTCAGCGATCTGGGTGCTCGCGTCATTAAGGTGGAGACCATTGGTGGAGATCCCTTCCGCGCCATGGGTGGTGGATATGGCGCCCTGCGTTGTAACCAGGGCAAAGAGAGTATTGGCGTCGACCTGAAGTCTTCAGAAGGTCAATCACTAGTTCATGAACTGATTCGAGACGCCGACATCGTCATTCACAACTTTCGTCCTGGGGTGCCTGAACGTCTGGCGATCGACTACAAGACTCTATCGGCGATCAATCCTGAACTGATTTATGTTTCGGCCAATGGATATGGTCCGTTTGGTCCCGGCGCATTGCGTCCCTCGACCCACCCCATTCCAGGTGCAGCCATGGGTGGGGCTGGCTATCAGGCAGGCGGTGTTCCAACGGATAGCCTTCTCGATAACGAGGGTCTTAGAGCTGCGTCGAAGCGTCTGATGCGTGCAAACGAGGTCAATCCAGATCCCAACACTGCGGTGGTTGTCTTCAGCAGTGCCATGATGGGGCTCATGGCTCGAGAAACGACCGGACACGGTCAGCAGATATTCGTTGATATGTTCGCTGCGAATGCTTACGCAAATTTCGATGACTTTGTCACCTTTGACGGAAAGATTCAAAGACCTGCGCTAGACGCAGCGCTTCGCGGCCCCACGCCACTGAGCCGGATCTACGCCTGTCAAAACGACACCTGGATCTATCTCGGAATCCAACGAAAGACGGATTGGGAGAAGTTCTGTCAACATACAGATAGTTCTCTACTCGATCGCTTTCCAAGAGCCTTGGCGTCTATTGACGCAGATCTATCCATCGCCTTGTCCGCACTCTTCCAAACGCAGGATGCAGACATCTGGGAAGAGCAACTACTTGGCGCCAACATTGGTTGCGTTCGCGCTGACCAACACAATTTGAGCGAGGCATTTTTTGCCGAATGTCGAGAGAATTCCCCACTCATGACACGGGTGCAACATGCGACGCTAGGTGACTACTACCGGCACCAACCCATGGTCAATTTCAGTCGATCACAACTGAGCGTCGACGCCGCAATACCTGGCGGGCACCATAGCCGCGAGTTGGCGATTGAAGCAGGCCTCTCTCACAACCAGGTGGATGAGTTTTTTGAACGGGGTCTTCTCTGGTCCGAGTAGGCCTCGGTCAGGTGCACATAACTCAGTGGCCTCGTCCGACTTCGGGAACCGAGAGGACCACTAATCAGAGCCCTGCACCCTGATCCGACCCAACTGTGACACAAGCGATAGCTCCGCTCTCATGAACTGTTTACGATATCTAAGTATCGAACAGGTCCATAACGATTGCGTGTGACAGGGGGCCCATCAAGTTCGTTTCTGATGCTCACTGATCCAGCCTCAACGCTAATGTGTTTATCTGCAATATCATCAGTAAGGGCTCGATCTTCCACAAGTCTTATGCAGGCAGAAAAGATACGACCTGGTTCCCGACGATAGATATTCTCGTGCGCGCCTACATCACCAGAACGAGCCCGACGAACCAGCAGGCTTTCGTCAACGGTGGTTTACAAGTTCGGGGGCTACGTCACTCGCGGCGTTCATTGCAGAGGTTCATTGTCATCCTGTAATGGACGCGGGTGTACTGATTTTGGTTTTCGGAGTCTCTCAAATAAACCAACTGTAAAGGTTAAGGACCCGCACTCGTTAACAACACCTGAACGGAGCGTTGGCCATTTTTGTCTAGATGCATGAGCAGATCATTACGTCCATCACCATTGAGATCGGTCAACTGGACCTGCTCGGGTTCATCAGGCATGACCATTTCCATCTCTATGGGCTTGCGTTCGAAGAGCCGATCATCCTGGCGACCTAGGAATACGTTCAGCTGACCTTCACCTTCCTGCACCAGTAAGTCAGGTTGTGCATCACCCACAATATCCGTCACCAGGGTGAATGGGTAGAGTGCATCCCCAGAGCCGAAGTCAAAGGTGACGGTGACCTCTCTTACTATGTCCGGTCTCGACTCAAAGAAGCCACCTTGTTGTCGGTAAAAGCCAAGATCGAAGTTCACGGATCCGGTAAGCAACGCGCGCAGAATCTTTCCAATACCGATCTCTACCGAAGACACCATAATGTCGCTCGCGCCATCACTATCGATATCAGTTTCCAGCATCGCGAACTGAATACCATCGGAAGCCACTTCCGTTGCAGGGACACGATCAAATCGTAACGTCTCCCCGTCAACATGGCCCCGATAGAATTCATATCGGGTCTGTTTCTTGAACACACCGAGACTCTTCACCACCATCGTTACCAGATCAACGACGCCATCACCGTCATAATCTGTAAGATCGTGTAGAAGCCGACCGGAAAACTCTGTTTGGTCTTCTTCAGTAATTCCCATCGACATCTCTTCAACATCGTCAAACGAGATACGGATCCCAGGCTCAATACGCTGAGGTGGCAAAGTAAACACTCCGGATGCCTGTTGACGAAACAACAAAAAGTGGTCCCGCATCCACACCATCATCTCCAGCTGACCATCATCGTCAACATCCTTCACGTATATTCGAGGTGATCGGTAACTGATGGTATGTTCTGACGACACGTTCATGATCGGCGAAACCGGCAGATGCGACACTGGACCAAAAGAACCGCCAGGTCTCTGAATGGCAACCTGTACCGAGGAAAACCCCTGGACAAGCAGATCAGAACGGCCGTCATTATTCAGATCGCGAAGAAAGTCTTGAAGCAGAACCTGACGCTCATCGGCGCCACGCACCATCGTCATGACCGACAACAGATTATGCATTGTGCCATCGGCAGGATTGATCACAAAAACACCTTTCGGGGTTAATGCGGCGAGTAGATCACCATTATCAGAACTCGCAATGTCTAGGGCAGCAACCTGATGATCCAACTGGAAGGCAACACTCGCCTGACTCGCAATCCTCTGCTGTCGGATCGGATAGATTCTGGCTTGCCTTGACTGTCCTCGCCGAGGGACATCGACAACGACAATTTCCATCTGGTCAGGTCCGACAAACGATCCATGCAACAACGACTGTGTCAGGGCACGACCCGTATCAACTCGACTGACCTGAAGTAGGGGCTCTCCGGCATGGGCTGAACTGCCTAGTATGGCGATCAGCATCATCAACTGCATAAGTCCCTTTAACATTCCTCGATCCTTGCCAAGGGATTCACTGCCCCGCACCAGCATTACAACATTGTAAACGCCAGGTGCCGAGTAGTCTCATCGATACTGTACTGTACACGTTACCTAGCGGCTTCAGCCGGTACCATCTGTCCGAGCGCACCCGTGATCAATGGATGTCCTTTCACCAGCTCATCGTTCCAGCGAAGTCGGTGCAACAATAACCATCGAAGGGCTTTGACCTGTTCTCCCGTGGCATCAGCCGCAACGCCCCTAAAAAGACGCTGACTATCGCGCATTAGTTACACACGAGTGCAATAGATGGTAGCTGGGTTTTTGTTCGCAAGCGGCGGACCAAAAACCGCGGGCTGCAATGTTCGCAGCGAAAATACTAAAACCCGTGAGGCGAGAGGGCTAGGACAGATTCGGAATCTCGACCACCGGCACAGGATCCGACACCTACGCAGATAGTGGCAGACGCACATCAGCCTCATGTTTGATGAAACGAACCAGTATGAAGCCCAATTCCACTTCCAGCATTAGCTGCCCAAAATGGCAAAGCTGTCACGTCTCTTCGAGCATCACCATATCACTGCACACGAACCCAAAAACGACGACGATACTTCGATTCGTATCTGGGACACACGTGAGTTGAGAACCGCTTTGTAGCCGGTGGTTAATCTGTTTGTGAGCTTTTTAGGTCACCTGGACGAAATAGGCCGTTTCCAGTGCCAGATCATCGGATATGCCATTACCGATCCAGATGATGGTGGCTGCATTGCATTCAGGATTCGCATGAATACAGGTCGTGAACAAAACAGAACGAACACAACGACTGAAGGCAAGCGTCTAGTCGCCATTGAACACATACCCATGATGATTTGCGATAGCGAGCCCAGCCGCGACGCTGGTAAACGGATCGTGTTCAGTCACCTGCCGTGGAAATCTTTCCTCGAGGAGTACCCGAACCGCTGCGATCTGCGAAGAACCGCCAGTCCGAATAACATAATCAACATCGCTGTCCGAAATGTCGGCTCGACGAATCACTTCATCTAGAACTTCGCGGATCTGATCTAGCATCTCCGTGAGCATCTCTTCAAACATCGTTCTGGTGAACGTAATTGTGACGTCGATCTCAGGAATATCGAGGACTGTCTCCTCGACATCCGACAAGGCCGCCTTGGCTTCACGGATCGCCTGGAAAACAATGTAGCTATAGTTGTGGGTAATGAGATCATCCAGACGCTCAAATTTCTGAGCGGCTGCGCCACCTTGCTTAATGCAGTCGGCTACCTTAGCCCGGTACTGGTTCTGATTCAGCGTGTAGGTCACTGGCCAGTTCAACAGTCGTTCCTCGAACTCTTCAAACGGAAACTGACTTTCGATGCGACGACCGTCCGACATTCGAGACCAGATTTCACCTTTCCCCAGCAAGGGAAAGAGCAACTGTCGGAAAATCAGCTGGTCAATGTGATCACCACCGAGGGGGATGCCTGCTGTCGACAATACCTGGAATGTTGGCATGCCGCTGCGCTGACGATCAAAAGACATGGCACACAAGTCCAGCGTTCCACCACCAAAGTCGATCGTCAGAACATTGCCCTGCCCGGGACTGGTTTCTTCTTGCGCGATATCATGAAAATAGCTGAGCGTGGCCGCTACGGGTTCCGGATAGAACTTGAGTGCCCTCAGCCCGGCATATCCTGCAGCTTCTTCAAGCCGAGACAACGCCAGTTGATTACTCTCCCGATCATGCCCTTCAAACTCAATAGGATGACCAAAGTGCACGTCCGCCACACCTTCATTCCCGATACTCGTAATGGCATGGCGAATGCTCAACAGAACCGGAGTGACCAGCGCAACAAGCCTGAATGGGTGATCAAACACGAGTAAGCGCTTGATGTCAGGGTTTCCCAACAACCGCTTCACTCCGCGGAACAATCGGCCAGGCATTCCTCGATCGATATTGGGTTTGCCATAAACGAGGTTAGACGCGGTTTCTGCCTCTGAATTCGGATCTTCAACATTTCGTTCACTGGTGAGCAGCGTTGACTTTGCGATTACCTCAGAAGTCAGCTCAACAATACGGTCACGGTTCTCCTCGATGTACTGGTCAATCGCGGGTTGACCGGTCTCCGTATGCAGTTCTCGGTCAAGATGAGTCGCAGTCGGCATTATAGGCCCTGCCGCTTCAAGCCGTACCAGGGTGATCTGTTGACCATCAAAGGTAGCTGCCACCGAGTTCGAGGTTCCGAAATCAATTCCGATACCGACCATAAGAACCTGTTATAAAAGCAATTTCTTCAGGACCTGGGAACCAGGCAGTGCGACATTTACGCATATTTTGTAGAGCCAAGCTACAAGCGTGTCCATGCCACAATGAACGTCTTCTCAGCCGAGAGTAGGCCTCAGCCGCCTCGATGAGGTAAGTTTTCTTCAAGATGCCAAGGTGCTCAAGAACTGGGGCCTCCCACCAATAATGTGACCAAATTATCGTCCTGATCGTAAACCAGGCGCTGTTGTCCCCGACCGTCCCAAAGTCGTCAGCCGTCGTGAGGTGGATCTCGTGTTGTACGAGTGGGGCCGCGACTTTCCAGGGGTCAGTTTTAAAAAAACCTGCTTCATGGCCTGAGCAGCACTCCTTACGCAAGTCGCGATGGTAACGCGACCAACGCGGTGCCAAGTGCAGTCGCAAGTCCCGATTGGTTCTCGTTTCTGACAGACACCTCTACAAGGTGTTCACCGTTCAACTCGAACTTGTCGGTCACCTCGCCACGGACAGTGTTGGTATCACCAACAACATTCGGATGTCGTATAGACGCCTGAAGCCTCCTCAAAACGCCGTCGTCACCCATCCAGTCTGTTACACCCTGTGACAACCAACAGACCCGCTGAGGACCGAAGTCGAACTGTCCGGGCATATTCCGACGTTTACGCGCATGTTCTTCGTCAAAACGACCGCCACCTCCAAGATCAGGTGAACCTTCGGCTTCTAATGCGGCCCTGGTACTCCGTCCAGTACCCAGGACACCATGGGTAAACAGAAAGAGTTCCGTGACGCTATACGTACCCTTCGGTAAATCCGGTATTTCTTCACCGACTTCAACGTCCTCATAGAACCGCGTATCCGCCCCCCTACGCTCTCGTTCCCAGACGAGCGGGTCCGCCGGTAAGAGTGGATATGTCGGAGCATCAGAAGATGCATCGTCGTCACTGCCGTCACCCCGATCGTACTCAAGTGTGGCCCCTGTGTTTTCAAAACGTGCCATCAGCGTCTTGGTGGTTGCGACCACTTCATGGCGCTGATTGGTATATGTAACCAGCCCCGTGTTGAACGCGATCGAACCAATCCGACGGCTGGACTTGCGCATGGTTTCACCGACCACTTCCGTACAAGTGATGCGGTCGCCGACCCAGATAGGACGATGGAATTCGATGTCAGCCCCAGCGTAGTTCACGGGAAGATGAATCGTAGACACCCGCTTACGATCGATGTTGCCGGTCTCTCCAGCAATGACACCGAGACTCACCGAGTAAATAAACGGTGGTGGCGCAGTGACCATCCCAAATCGAGATTCCGCTGCGTGACGTTCATCGCGCCAAAGCGGATTGTAATCACCCACGCCATCGCCAAACCGGCGGATATTATCGAGATTGGCTTCTTTACATGGTTGATACGCTAGCTTGTCGCCAATGGTGCTACGGTATTCCGTCTCAAACTCATCGATCGATGTGATTAGATCGGCCATTTTATCTCCCTTTCCCTCATACGATTACAGGAGCAGTCAAACTTCCACGCTATCACAAGTAATCTGACATCGTCAGGCGTTAACTGTTTTAAGTATTGCTGAACCCGAGCCTGTGTGACGCCGCTAAGACAAGGCCGCCTGGGAGCGCAACCACAACATCTCAGTGGAGATCTGTCGACATCCTTCGTCGTACTTCAGTGCTTCCAAAGGTGTCCCGTCTGCGTTCTTCGGGTCTTCATATGGCAAGGAGACCCAAGCAGAAGCACCTGTGACAATCGGACAGACTTCAGCGGCTTGATCACATTTCATGACTGCATAGAAGCCGCCTCCTGGATTGTCCTGATCGTCATAGACCTTGATCTGCAAGAGCCCTGCACATCGATCAGGATTGATCTGTTCAAAGCTGCCCCGAGAAGACTCGATATAGGATTGAAGCCTCGCGTAGGCGGGTCACGACGGCTCGCGCAGGCGGGATAGACATGCTGCGAGTTCTTCGTCACTGCCTCCGGGTAACGCAAAACCTGTGCGACCAATCAAGTCTCCAAATCTCGCTTTCATCGCTGTGACCACTTCGTCGGGCTCGCCTACAATGGCAATCGTGTGTAGTACTTCATCAGAGATCAGTGCTGCCATTTCTCCCTGCTGCTCGCGCTTGTTCAGCTTATTCAGTTCCACCTGCAGATCACCCCATCCATGAACGTCGAATACGGGTTTATAGGCTTCAGTCGAACCATAGAAAGCAATACGATCTCGCGCCGCTGCTGTGGCCCGTTGCATAGACTCTTCAGTCGTTCCAGTAGCAACGATGGGTGCGTAGTCGAGTTCGAAATCAATGAGTGCAACACCACGTTTGCCAAGTCCCTGTTCTATCGCCGGGATCGTGACTTCGCGCATGAACTTCTCGGATGAGAACGGATGCATGATCATGCCATCGGCAATTTCCGCAGCGATTTTTGTCATGAGCGGCCCGGTCGCCGACAGCGTCACGCGGGGACGCCCTGCTTCAATATTATCAGGCCTAAAAGTCCGCGGCATCAATGTGTGTTGGTAATACTCACCGACATAGTCGAGTTGCTCGCCGTCGTACCAACAATCGAAGATGGCCTGCATGGCTTCTAGAAAATCGCGCATCTGTCGTGCGGCTTTGTACCAGGGCATGCTAAATCGGCGTTCGATATGGGGTTTGACTTGAGAGCCTAGCCCCAGAATTAGTCGTCCTTTAGAGTACGCGTTCAGATCATGTGCCAACTGCGCCATGGTCATCGGATTTCGTGAGAAAGCCACTGCGACGGACGTCACCAGTTCGATACGTTCTGAATGTTCGGCGGCAAGCGTGAGGGGGAGAAAGGGATCATGGTTCAATTCAGAAACTCGGACCCCGTCATACCCGAGCGCTTCAAGACGCCGAACCTGATCTGATACCTCTCGCATATCTGCACTGAGCCCAGCATCAATCTTCATCATTTGCTCCATACACAGTGCGCAGATATTCTTCGGGATGCCGCGCAGCATATCACCGAGGAGGGTGCATATGCAGGGCAACGGCATCAAGATGATCTACCTGATCAAACGACGTCCAGGGACCTACCTAGAAGAACTGATTATCCATTGATTCGCACACCACTCGCCAAGTGTTATCGCTCGCCAGGAGCGTGCGCGGAATGACGAGTTCAAAGGCACGCATGCGCCCTCACGGTAAATCGCGACGTTTTTTGATTAGAAAACAGGTAGCCATTCTGCGGAAGGCCCAACGCATTGGGATGGGATGAGGCAAATCTGGCATGGCCAACCCTTGTCAATGCCAAGGATGCCATAAGGTACAACACCCCAGAACAGTTTCCAGGAGAAAGCTCAGCCGTACATCCCATAGGCGACGCGCGAGATCGAGATGATGTCAGGCGATTTGCCTGTTGCGCCTTTCACTCTAAATGACCCGCCCTTTCCCCTGAAAGCAGCCAGGTTTCTAAAAGCGTAGCCTCATTGTCAATATCTCGGATGACAGCGACGCATCACAAAGAATCTCAATAGGCTCGAGACAATGGCACCTTCAGCACTCTGAATATGATCTTTGCCATCCGATACCTGATCCGCACTACACTTGCTCCGCAGCTTTTTCCTGCATATCTTGTGGGAACTTCGCAATCTTGGCAAACATGACCGACTCAAATCGTACGCAACGCTCCACACTGGTTTCAGGTTCATTACCTACTGATCTGGTTCCGGCCAATAAGGTGGACTATGCCGTACTCGTCCCGACGGGTCACAAAACGGACGATGCGCAGACACCGCCAGTACCCTTGCTTATGCATCTACATGGTGCCGGTAGTAGTTGTCAGCAGCTGATAGAGGAGCATAGAGCAGGTGTCTGGGACGCTCGATTCGATAGCGGCATGATGACCCCCATGGTCATCGCTATGATCTCCGGAGTTGACGGGACCTATATGGACTACTACGACGGCAGTCAGAAATGGACATCATTTCTTCGCGAAGAGTTTATTCCTTTCTGCGAACAGAATTTCATTTGTGGCGGCACCCAAGACCGACGTCTGGCGATGGGTGTTAGCATGGGAGGATTTGGAGTTTTACATCTTTGTTTTGGTGATCCGGACACCTGGGGTGCGGTTGCGGCCTGCGAGCCTGCCATCGATTCCGCTTTTGAAGCAAAGAACATTACAATGCGGAGCTTCCGACGCGCCAACGAAAGCGCCTCCTACCAGAACACTCTCGTTGACCGTCACATCGGTAAATTTGGACCCGGCTCGGGCCTTGTCGCGGAATGGGATGCCGATTTCTTCCGAGCCAACAATCCTGTTGCGATGGCCGCAGACAACGGAGTCGCCATTCGCGGCAGCGGTCTCAAGATATGCATCGAATGTGGTGATCAGGACAACCTGATGCTGCATGACGCGGCTGAACTTCTACACAGGGTTCTTTGGGATCAGCGCATAGAGCACAGCTACTTCCTCAATCATGGTGCCGACCACGTTGGCACATCCATGACGTGGCGCATGGACCAGATCTGCCAGTGGCTCGGTCGTACTCACCACGAACTACATCTCCCTGAACAAGAAAGAGCGACTCGATTTGACCCACCTAATGACATCGAACGTGAATGGATCGAGTTCATGACCGGACAAAGGAAAGAGCCTCCGTCTGGATCACCCCCGGACTTCAGTGGGGATCGCATGATCGCAGTCATGCGATATGGACAGGACGACGCAGTACTCGCGAACTATGGTCAGCAAACAGACGGACCTGATGAACTCGAGGGGTTCAAGTGGCGATCTGGCGGCAGTTGAACCAGTGCAGTCATTGATCAACGTTGCCGTGCGCTTTCAGGTGTTCAACCAGTAAACGGGTTACCCGCACCGGCTCCCCCTGTAGGGCATAGTTTTGGGCGCGTTCGAGGATTTCTAAACGATAGGGTCCAATCACCTGGTTGGCATTGGCTTCGGCGGTTGCCTTTGAGACGTTACCCGCGCCGAATGGCCAAAGAAATAGCGTCGGCGCTAACACGGGTGAAAGACGCTGACTATTCCGAGGGTCAATAGCGGCTGCGCGGTACCAGTGAAACGCTGCCGTCAGCGCATCGTCATCCGCGAAAACAGCTCGATAAGGATCCGTCTCTGTTCGAGGCAGCGCCATACGATCCAGCGTCGCTTCAAAGACAGCGCGTTCGTTACCCTCCACTTGTGACTGAGCTGTGTAGTTCATTTTCGTCTCTTGCTCCTCTCGATGCCTTCCCGAGGCCACATCCTGGAACGCCGCCGGATGAGGAATATTGATGCATGCCAGTGATAACACCCGTTCCGGATACTCTGCCGCAAGATGCCACGCGATCATTGATCCGATGCTGGTCCCCATCAGATGGAATGGATGACCTAGACCTTTGAGGTTGTCAGCGATGGCCAGGATGTCCGCCATGAACTCGCCGACCACATAGGATTTCACATCCATAGGCCGCGCTCCCGGGTTACGTCCCCTCAAATCAGGCGCAACCGTGTAGTACCCCATCCTGGCGAGATGAGGTATCTGGTGATGCCATTCCCAGCTGGTTCGCGACATTCCGTGGAGAAGAATCAGCAACGGCCCGTCGACAGGTCCATCGGCAAGACCCGCAAACGTCAAGCTCCGCACGTTGAGTTCAATCTTGTTCAGCGCGCGAGTTCCATGATGTACTAATGTTCATTCTGATCCAGAACCGTGAAACCGAGCCGTCGATACAACCTCTATGCGTGGTTTTGCGTGCAGACGTACGATGGACGTTATCATCAGATCCAGCAAAGCCTAACCATCTCGCTGCGCTCGATTCGTTTTACGGGTAGGAGTCGCGTTCACCGGATCCTCTGGCCAAGGATGCTTCGCGTAACGCCCTCGGTTCTCGCGACGCACAGCGGGATAAACCTCACGCCAGAATCCTGAGAGGTCCTGCGTCACTGCAAGGGGATGCCCTCCCGGTGAAAGAAGATGCAACATCAACGGTACCCGACCATTAGCGACCGCAGGCGTGGCCGTTGCACCAAACATCTCCTGAAGTTTTACCGCAAGAACCGGCGGAGTGACCGTGTAATCAATCCAGTAGCTGCTACCCGAAGGGACTTCTATACGGGCAACCAGAGACGTCTCCAGCAGCTGTCGCTGTTCCCTCGTCAATCGGCTTCTAAGAATCTCAAGGAGTTTGAGCTTTCGTAACGCCTTCAACGAGGAAATGTCGGTGAGATACGGAGCCAACCATACACCCAGATTATTAACAAGGCCTGCCATCGAAAAATCGGGCCATTCTTTATCAGAAGTGATTTGTTGCATCATCGATGCTCGTGCCAACCATTGAAGTACTTCGCCCTTGGGGCGAAACAGTCTCCAACCTTCGTCGGAAATCGATTTGCTGATGATGGGCAACAGTGCGCTAACACGGTCCTCAGACTTGATGTCTTCAATCGAATGTCGCTGTAACACCAGTGCGCCAATACAACGGCGTTGCTCAGCCACGAATCGTTCGGAACGCGTATCAAATTCCACAACTCGTTCCTCTCTGACCAGCCAATCGAGAGCAGCGTCAAACATAGAGACATCGAGTTCCGCACAGTGATAGACAAGATCGGCGCTACCGTCGCCCGATGTCCTTCCACCCAGCTCAGAGGCAACGATCCACTCATATTTTTCAGCTCGATGGCTGGTCGCGAGTTTGACCGAACGTCCATTCGACAATTGCCATCCGCCTCGATGGCGTCGGCGACCAACGCGATCCGGGTACGCAGCCGCTAACAGGTAGGTCACGGCCTGGTCCTCGCGCACCAACGTCTCTTGCGCGTCCCGCATCAAACGCCGTTCAAGTTGCTCCGCCAGATCCAGGGTGCGACGAACCCATGCTGTATGGCGTCGATCGCCTGACTGCTCATCCAGCACCTCCAGACGATCGTGGATATCAGGATTGTTTCGACCCAATGGATCCCGATCGGATAGTATCGCGGCCAAACGAGCGGCAATCTTGATAAGACCAGACTGTTCTCCTACGAGCATCATATGCGCCAGTCGTGGGTGCACTGGTAGTTCACACATTCGTTCACCCAATGGGGTCAGAACAGGCTCTGACTCTGATCGAATCGCCTGTAGTCGAGCCAGCATCGACAACGCCTGCCGCCACGCGCCATCTCCGGGTGCATCTAGCCAATCAACATCCGCCGGATCGCTGATCCCAAAACTCAATAACTGTAATGCGAGTGGTGTCATGTCCGCCTGATGGATCTCGGGTGTGACATCCGTCGCCAGTTCATCGTGCTGTGTCTTTGACCAGAGTCGGTAACAATATCCGGGGCCAAGGCGTCCCGCTCGTCCTGCCCGCTGTGTGGCAGACGCCTTGGAGATCCTTCGCGTTGTAAGTCGAGTCATTGCCGTACCAGGATCAAATCCCGGTTCACGGCAAAGACCACTGTCTATGACAACATCGACACCATCGATGGTCAGACTGGTTTCCGCAATATTGGTCGCCAGAACAATTTTAACGACATCCGGTGACGAACGTTCAATGGCTTCCCGTTGCTCTGGCAGACTGAGGCCACCAAACAGTGGGCACAATCGAATGTCGCCTCCAACTTGATCGCGCAGCAACGTCGTCAGCCGCCGGATCTCGGACTGACCCGGGAGGAAAACCAACTGGCTGCTTCCAGGATGATCTTTCAAAGTTACCACGACCTGTTTTGCGATCGTCGAGATCAAATGATGCTCTGAACGATGGGGAGACGACATCGGGACGTGATGGATATCGACGGGATAGCTCCGCCCCTCAGATACAACCAGATGCGCTTCCGGGAGCATCTCCATCAATCGACTGGATGGGAGTGTGGCAGACATCAGCATGAAACGCAGTGGATCCTGGTCACGAAACAATGATCTACCCATGAGCGCCAGTGTCAGCCCCAGATCCGAGTCCAGGTGTCGCTCATGAAACTCATCAAAAATCACCAGTGCAACATCCGATAACGAAGGGTCCGATTGCACCATTCGTGTAAAAACACCTTCTGTGACGATCTCGACTCGCGTCTGATTACTGACCTTGGTATCAAGGCGCATACGGTAGCCAATGGTTTGCCCTGCTCTTTCACCCAACAGTGACGCCATCCACTCTGCGGCAGAACGTGCGGCAATACGGCGAGGCTCAAGCATAATGATGCGTCGCGCGTCCAGCCAGGATGCGTCCAACAAAGTGAGCGGAACTACTGTGGTCTTTCCTGCCCCGGGTTCTGCCTGCAGCAGGACGTCCCGCCCCTCCGCAAGTGTCGCCTGAATAGTAGGAACCACGGCCATGACCGGTAGTTCGGAAAGCTGGGAAAGTATCTGATTCGAGGTCATTTCGCGCATAAACCTACTGAGAATAAGCATCCCAGTAAGCGGACAAATCAATCCCCTTGTACCGCACTGCCATGTCATTCAGGGTCTGCTCATTCCAGTATTCATGCCCGGGCGGAGGTAGATTGAAGCAGCGCCGTTGTTCTGGTGTCGCACGCGTCATGAACTCATGCATGTATGGATGTCCCCCAAGATCAGCCCAGCCCTGACGATCTATCCAGGGGGCATCGGGATGGTGGTAGTCACCCAGCACCATGAATCTTGCCTGCCCCGGTGTTCTAATGTCAGTTCCACGATGGAAGACATCGTAGGAATAAAAGAGCACTGTTCCTGCCGGTCCCGTCGCCAGAATTTCATCTTCGCTTGGGATGAAAGCGAGGTCCTCGGGTAGCCGGTTCATGCCAAAGGAGATATCGTCAGTCAGCGTCCTCGGCAATAACGCGGTCGGGCCGGAACCTGCATCCACATCAGATAAGAAGATAAAAGTTGTACATTCCTTGTAGCGGTGATCTGTTCGAGGAACCAGTAGGGTGTGGTTTCCAAAATCTCGATGGAAGCCCTGATCGTAGTCGATGGCACCACTGTACTTTCCCCAGAACTCTCCCTTGGAGAAACGGATGTCGTCGTCCTCAATCAGTTGTCGCACGGCTCCCAGCATTGTCTCACACAGCACGAGATTGTTGAGATCGAAATGGCTGAAGGGAAATTTCCGGATGCCCGAAAACTGACTGTCTAGGTACCGTGGATACTTTTCGGGTGCCGCGTAATACTGTTCTGCGGTTGGGTGATCACTGGTGATGGCAGCTTGCGCTACCGCCAACAGATCAGAGGGTATCAAGCCTTCCTTTAGCAGATAACCTTCACGATGGTACTGAGCAATATCGTCTTCCGTGAGAAATGATGCATTCATTGATGTTACTCCCCCACCACGGGCACCGTCAGTCTCGACGCCTCAGGTCCGAGATATTGGATCGATTGATTGAATCTCTACGATCAGGAATATATCGCGTCCCTTCATCGTTACTGCCACAGGACGATGGGAACGCATCCACCAACGATACATCCGAGGTGCAGCTGGCGAAAACGATCGTAGGCACGACGCTCGTTGCGGCGATAAGACCTTTCACGAAACGGTGTAGCGACATCGCGCTGATTTCGATCAAGTCGTTCTTGCCTCCACCAGTTCAATACTGACGCCATCCGGTGCAGATACGTAGCACAGGAGCGAACCGGGCGAGAATTCCCAGGGCTCGACGGCCATCGTCGCGCCCTTCTCTTTCAATTCCTCGCAATAGGCCGCCAGATCACCGTGGTAGGTATAGCCAAAATGGTCCGTGCCCCACTCGTTGTGAGAGGAGTATCCTTCGAAGTCTTCCATCTCACGCGTGAAGACGGGTTCTTCGCCCGGTCTACGGCCTCGAATGATCAATGTCATACCACCGAGCGCAACGTTAATCTGCGGTGAATCACGCAGTTCATAACTGGACTGGATTTCGCCCCCCAGGACATCCCGATACCAATTGGCCGCAGTTTCAGCGTCCTCACTGATCAGGTGAATGTGATCGAACGACAAACTCATGGTGTCCCCTCCCAAAAGAGATTCCTTTTCCGAAACGCTTATATCATGCACGCCACCAACTGCACACCGACGAAAACAGCGGGTCAGTCCAGGATCTGTGGCGGTAACTCACCCGACAATCTCACAGCACGACCGCAAAACTCCTCCCTAGGCATCGCGTTAAGCACATCACGATCAGTCACGTTGGCCCAGACGCGATCGCCCGCTTCGGTCAGACAGGCCAGATGCCCGATCGCAGGACCCCCTGCACCGTAGATCACGGTATAGGATTCTATTCGAGCATCCCCAGTATGCGTCGGGAGAACATTTCTTGAGGGCAACGCATCGATGCGCGCCTGCACGTTGTCGCGAGCAAATGGCTGATCTGAGGGTCGACCACTGTAAAGTCCATGAGCGTGCTTGTAGAGGTTACCGCCGTTTGCCGTCACCAGCGCCGTCTGGTCACGATGCTCACGCAAGAGTTCCACAGTACGGGCGATACTGTGCATGACATAGTTGTTGAGTGGTCCACCGCCAAACGTTAGTCCGCCCGTCACAGTAAGATCCCGCGCCTCGTCAAAACCGTACTCCCTAGCCGCCACTTGTACTGCTGCAGGAAAGCAACTGTATAGATCGACCAGATCGATATTGTCGGCGGAAGTGTCAGTCAATTCATACAGTCTTTCTGCGATGAAGCGGATACCCGGTGAGGTATAGAAGTTGTCACGTACCGATGCGGAAAAATGATCATGACCATCAACACCAGCCAGTGGGTAGACCCAACGTGATTCATCGATACCTAGTGCCCTGGCTTTTCCCAGAGAACACACAATCAACGCTGCCCCCATGTCGACGGCATTATTGGAGTTCATCAGTTTCGTGTAAGGAAAACTGACCGGTCGGTTGTTTGCAGAGGGCGTGCGGATGTCCTCAGCAGACACGGGCTCTCTGATCCATGCATTGGGATTACGTGACGCGACCCGACTGAAACGGCTCCACAGTCCCGAGACGCGTTCCAGGTGTTCGGGAATTGTCTCTCCTCGCGCAAAGCGGATTGCGTTGTCGTACAAGGGATACGCGTGGATCGCGGCTCGGATACCTTTCGCAACCTCATAGTCATGGTGTTCCGGCTTCTGTGTTGTCCCGTATAGATGATCGTAGCTGATCTTCGGCGTTTCACGCATGAAAATTTCACGCCCTGCCTTACGTGCCTTGGCACTGCTGTAACCGATTTCAGCTCCGGTTAGTAATACAAGATCACGTTCTCCGGCCTGGATCTGCGCCGCTGTATCACTCAACACGACCTGGTTGTAGTTCCCACCAAACAGCGTACCTACCGTCTCAGCGCCTGTGCATCCAAACTCAGATACCAACCAGGCAGCCGGATTATTGTAGGCCCACATCCCTCGGATGACGCGTAGGGACTCGATCTTATCGAGCAGGACAACCCCGGTATCTGCTTCTGCCTTCTGACAGGCACGCCGCATCAATTCGAGAGGCTCAACCACATCATCCAGATCTGCGATCCGGTGAAGCACCTGACCAACTCCTACAATGACAGGGGTGTTCTTATCCATCGCGACACTCTGACAAACCGTTGAGCCAGTATACATATGATCGACAGAGTACTGGACGAACACGGGCGGCACTGTTTCAATCGTTCAAACCTCTCTGGTTCGGACATCCCATGAAAATTGGTATCTCGATCACATCCTCCTACGACCTCAATGCTATTGGTAATGTTCGCACCGGCGCTCGATGGATGATTGAACGCGCGGTGGCGGCTCGGGGAGCAGGGCTCGATTCACTCTTCGTCGGCGATCACCATGTCACCGGATCACCCTACTACCAGAACACACCGATGCTGGGTCGTCTGCTCGCTGAATGGGGAGATGCGGATGTGGGTGCTCTGTATCTGCTTCCGCTCTGGCAACCTGTACTCCTTGCAGAACAGATTGCAACACTCGCAAGCATTGCCGAGGGTCGGTTCATCATGCAATGTGGACTGGGCCGGGGCGACGATCAGTTCAGCGCCCTGGGGCAGAACATTCGTTTTAGACCCTCTGCGTTTGAAGAATCACTGAAATGCCTCCGTCAAATGTGGCGAGGTGAGACGGTGTCCAGTAAGGGACGCTTCCACTTCAGCGCCGCCACCATATCACCAATCCCACCGGAGCCTATCGATGTCTGGATTGGGGCAAACGCAACAGTGGCCATCGAAAGGGCAGCTCGTATGGGGGATGCCTGGCTGGCTGAACCTTCGCTGACGGTCGAGCAGGCCAAAACTGCGTTCAACACTTACCGACAGGCCCGAGAGCGCCTCGGGCTTTCGATGCCTGACACCATTGCCATACGGCGCGACATTCATGTCTCCGAGCGGCCCAACGAAGCAGATATGGTGCAGCGCCAGATCAATCAGACCGGTTATCGTGGATTTTCAATGGACGCACTCACGATCGGTGATCCCGACCAGGTCGCCTCAGAATTTCGTGCATTGTACGAGATCGGCTACACAGACATTATTATCCGTAGTCTGCACCCAGATCAGGGACACACGATCGCATCTCTGCAAAGGCTAGCCAAAGTGAAAGATCTGCTGAAATAGATCGGGGCAGGATTGTCAGGCGACTTCGAGGTCAAAGGCCGCGGCGATCAAAGCACGAGTGTAGTCCGTTTGTGGGTTCTCGAAGATTTCATCTCCGGTGCCTGCTTCAACCACAACGCCATCCTTCATCACGATGACATGGTTACTGAGCGCTCTAACCACTTTCAGATCATGGCTGATGAAGAGGTACGTCAATTGGAATCGACGTTGCAGGTCTCTCAGCATATCAACGATCTGTGCTTGAACAGACATGTCCAACGCAGAAGTGGGTTCATCCAACACAACCAGTTTAGGTTTTAGTATCAATGCACGTGCCACGGCTATCCGCTGTCGTTGACCACCCGAGAACTCATGGGGGTAACGGTCAAGCGCTGATGCATCAAGACCAACCTCAGTCAGAATATCTGCGACAGCTTCGCGTCGTTCATCAATGGACATCTGTGGCTCATGAACCAGCAGCCCTTCCTCAACGATCTGATGAATCGAAAGTCGGGGGGACAGACTACCGAACGGATCCTGGAACACAATCTGGACGTCGCGACGATACTGACGCATCTGACTCGCCTTCATTCCTTGGATGTTGGTGCCTTCAAGCAGAATGTCACCCTCTGATCTGATCAGTCGCAGCAAGGCCATTCCTAGCGTCGTTTTTCCAGACCCAGACTCGCCAACGATACCCAGTGTCTGTCCACGCCCGACCGACAAGGACACCCGATCTACAGCGGTCAGAAATTTAGTGTTGAACAGGAAACCTTTGCCCAATGGATACTTAACGGTCAGATCCCTCAGCTCAATGACAGATTCGGCTTCTGCTTCTGGTATGGGTTCCCCCTTTGGCTCTGCTGCAATCAGATGTTTCGTATAATCGTGCTGAGGGTTGTCGAAAACCTCATGGCAAATACCGGTTTCAACAATATCGCCTTGTGTCATCACACACACACGATCGGCCATCTTTCGAACCACACCCAAATCATGGGTAATCAACAACATTGCCATGCCCAGCCTGGATTGAAGATCTTTGAGCAACTCAAGAATCTGAGCCTGAATAGTGACGTCCAGCGCGGTTGTCGGCTCGTCCGCAATGAGCAGATCCGGTTCGTTGGCGAGTGCCATCGCAATCATGACTCGCTGGCGTTGACCACCGGATAGCTCGTGAGGGTAGGCTTTCATTTTTTGTTCAGGATCCTGCAAGCCAACCAGCTGCAGTAACTCCAGCACCCGATCACGGCCCTGCTTGATCTTGATACCCCGGTGGATAAGTAGTACCTCGGCAATCTGTTTTTCGATGCGGTGGAGCGGGTTCAGGGATGTCATCGGTTCCTGGAAGATCATCGACACCTTGCTGCCGCGGATACCGCGCAGTGCGCCCTCGGGTGCACCCATCATCTCTTCACCGTCGACGAGGACAGAACCGGTCGGATGTGATGCAACCGGATAAGGCAACAGTTGAAGTACAGACAAGGCGGTGACTGACTTACCGGAACCAGATTCGCCGACCAACGCGAGCGTCTCACCCTTATCAATGTGGAAACTGACACTATTCACAGCAGGGACGCCACGAAAAGCGACCGCCAGATCTTTAATATCAAGAACGGGACTTGCGGTGCTGGTCTCTATAATCGCTTCGGAAATAATACTCATGGCTTATCGGACTTTCAGGTTCTCGAGCAATTGGCCGGTACTGGCCAAAAGACGATAACGTGCAAGACGGGAGGAAAACTGGCCAGCGGTCAATGCGACCTTCGCTCGGAGTAATTCATTCTGAATGTCCAGCAGGTCGAGCAAAGTCCGCTTACCCAGTGACAGTTGCTCGTTGTAGACCTGCAGAACCTCTTCAGTTGATGCGACGTGTGCCTCAAGATATTCGAGCCGTAAGAGGATGTCCTGTAGCTCGTTCCAGACCAGGGTCACATCCTCATCCAACTGACGTTGCGCGCTGCGCAGACTCTCCTGTGCTGCCATCATCCGTGCGGATGCTTCGCTACGTCGTGCTTTCTCGGCCCCCCCTTTATAGAGGTTGTATGTAAGTCGCACCATGGCCATTTCGTCATCGTTGGCACCGATGGTACCGTCAGTATCGTCATTTCGCGACACACCCAGCTCGAGATCGAGGCGGGGATAAATGCTGCCTCGTGCTGACTTGTCTGCCGAACGCGCAGCATCGTATTCAGCGGCAGCAGCCTGCAGTTCTGGATTGTTGTCCTTGGCGATCGTGAGCGCCTGATTCAATGTTGAAGGTAGTCCGGAGACGTTGTCCGGGAGTGAGAGATTGGTCGGTTGCTCACCGACGACGCGAAAGAATTCTGCCCTGCCATTCGCAACGCCTCGCATGGCCAGCAACACGTTCGATTTGGATTGTGCACGCCGCCCTTCCGTCTGCACAACATCAACCCGTGTACCCAAACCACTTTCATAACGTTCGGAAATCTTGTTAAGAGTTGTGTCATGGTGCCCGAGGTTTTCTTCTGTCAGAGAAACAACTGAGCTACGTCGCAACATCTCAAGATAAACCTGGACAGCCCTCAGACTGACGGCCTCTTCGGTATTGCTTTGTCTGGCAAGTGCAGCTTCCGTGAGTGACGCCTGCTGCTTGATCAACTCCCGCGTGCTGTACCCGTCAAACAATCGCTGTGTCAGCCGAATACTCTTTTCCGTTCGGCTGAGATCGAGACTCTCGACTCCTGTGGCCCGCGTTGTTGTGTTACTAGATTGTTCCCAGCCGCCCGCTAGACCAATCTCAATGGACGGGTAGATCCCCGCTTTGCTCTGCCGCGCCAGGTACCCTTGTGCCTCGGCAGACCGTCGACTGACTGCAATATCCGGATTGGTACTTAGTGTCGTGCGAACGGCTTCTTCCAGTGTCATAGGAGAAACGCTGAAGACGCACCCTGCCGTCAGCGCCAGAAAGACAAATTTCCTCAACAAAGCAGCTCTCCTGGTCTCGTTGTTTCTAGTCAGCAAGCGTAGGAGCCCTTCTCAGGACACTGTGTGCATTCCTTGCGCTTGGCGTTAGGGGCTATGCTATTGCCACCTGACGACTCGCTGCCTTCCTAACGTCTCGAAAGACTAAACATTCGAATTGTCTGACCCTGCGCGCATTCAAACACAGCTGCGTGACAATCACCAACCTGTGCTCGAGACCCATTCGTCCATTCCCGAGTGTCTCAGTGCTCTTCCTAGATGCTGATGACGCGTCGAGTGTCATCCGTCTTAGAATCCAGCGCAATGGGCCGCTGAACGCCAGGCAACATTAAAATATCGTAGATATCTTCAACTATTCCGCCCACTGTCACCGAATGCACCAGATCACCAGTTTTTAGGTCGACAACAGTTCGGCCGCATCGGCGGCTCGCACCTTCACGTGTCAGGTGATCTTCCAACGGCGGAACACCAAGCGCCTGCTTGTGTCGGCTATTCAAAATGCCCACAAAGGCATAGTGGTCCGTTAATTCGGGACCCCCTCGTGAACGCTGGACAGAAGGCCACCTTCTCAACTCGTCCACTCGGAATGTCTAAAACATCGAGGTTCTCGGTCCCCGAATCAAGGAGCCACAAACGATCCTGGCTCCAGCGAGGTGAATGCCGCATCGAAAGGCCATACGCCACAATGTCAGCAGTGTAGAAGTCGCAGACGACACCGCGTTCAATTCGGTATCTTCGCGAGCCATCCTGGATGTCCGTAGCTGCCACGACAATCGTCCATACCGGTTGACCATCCTTCATGGCGAGGCCATTCAAATGTCATCGATCCTCTGCAGCCAGACGGATGACCGAGGGAGGCTTTGAAACTGTGAGACTCATTCACCGTCGCAAGACACGAAAACAGTTCGAGCCGAGGGGAGCCCCCGCCCCTTCGCATCAGAAGAATCTGCTGGTACGACGTCCAGACCATAGTCAGTCATCAAACATCGCTATGTTGGCGGTTCTTGGCATGCGCGGTCACACCTGATCTTCAGTTGACATTGAATCATGCAGACTCAAAGCTTCCTGTGATCATGAATGCGGACCAGATGTAGGGGTATCCCCACTCTGGCGAATCCATCATTTCAAGCTGCGTCTCACGGAGCGCTTCACGCGCCGGCATACCGGCGACGACGCGATCATAGAAATCCGTCATGAGTGCTTGTGTACCGGCATCAGAAACCTCCCAGAGAGAGCTCACAACCTCTGCCACACCCGCTTCTTGAAAAGAACGACGTAGACCGTAGACGCCTTCACCTTCATGAATCTCTCCCAAGCCGGTCTCACAAGCAGAGAGCACAACGAGCTTGGTACCCGAGAGGTTCAGATCAAGGACCTCAAGCGCCGTGAGCACGCCATCGTTTTTGGTATCAATATCACCCAGGAACTGAGCGTTGGTATTGATGCCGGCGAATGCCAGTCCCGCACGCAACATAGGATTGTCACCGGGCGGGGGTATATGCGAATCCGCACCCCGTTGTAATTTTAGGAGTCGTTTGCGGAGGTTGTCGTCAGCTTCCAGGAAAAAGCCGTGCGTCGCAATATGGAGAATCTCCGGTGCATTTTGCATTTCACCTAGGACTCTTTCCTGCGCTACTTCGCCAAAGTAGGTCTTACTGGTCTGGGCACTCTTCTCGACCTGCTCATTGATGATGTGACCTTCTTCAGCCGCACCCGGCAGTGGTGCAAAATTCAGCCCGCGGAGGCCACCACCGGAGCCACGAAGTCCCAATTGTGCGGCCGTGGACCGTTTTCCTTTGGCGAGCTCGATCTCTTCCGTCGATACGACATCCTCTGAGTCATAGTCCGGTCCGGCCAGTATCACATACTCACCGTCTGCAACGCGCAATTCATTCGGCAACAGGTCCCGTGCGGAAGTCAGCATATGAAGAACATTGGTCTCGAGCACATACTCCTCGTCGTAACTCACCAACGCGTTGAACGGTAAAATGTTCAACACACCGTCCGGTATCATGTAAACATACTCAATATCGTCAATGATCTCGGCGATGGGCGCCCAGACCGCTTCATAGGCAATCTGACCCACCTCGAGGATTTCATCATCCTCCGCCAGGTCATCCTGAATATAGGTTCGATATTCAATCACGGCTTCTTCCAATGCATCGCGGTCTGCATAACGCAATAGTTCGTAGAAGACTTCACCATCTTCTTTAATAGCGATGCCGGCCAGGATTTCCTTGTTCTCTCCATCCTCGTGACTCAGGAAATCGATCAATGCGCTCCCCTCTGCCAGATAGTTTTCAAGACGGCTTGTACTCACTGCGGCGATGGAGGTGCGGTATCGTGCAGACACTCGGCCCAGCTCACCCTGAAGCTCATTAACCCGCTGTCCCAAGTCGTTCAGAAACGCCGCGTGATTCTCCCCGGTTTCTGCGGTTGGACCAGACAATGTCAGTGCTGCAAGTTCCTGTCGCGCTTTAACCAGTTCTTCAGTCAATGATTTCAGTTCCGGGTCCAGCGCCAATGTTGCAATCTGTTGCATCTCTGAGGTTACCTTCAGCAACAGACCCTTACGTTGCAGGCTGGCATCAATCAAACGTCGCCCACTGGTGTCATCGTTCAATTCAGCGATCATAGAGAGATATCGATTCAGCTCTGGCCGATGCAATCGCAAGTAGCCTTCGCGCGCGTTCTCACCTGTGGCCCACAACATGCGATCGAGAAACTGGCTGCGACGCTGGAATCCAATTTCCTTGAGGTCAACCGCCGCCTGAAGGTTGTCTTTCGCAGCCAGCACGTCGGCCAGCAGGTTTAACGCTTCAAATGTGTACGGGTGAAGATTTCCCAGCACCGTCTCCGCTTTCTCGAGGGCATCACCCAACAGAGCTCGTGCCTCGTCGACGTTACCTAATTCAAGCTGAATACTGCCCAGGTCGATCAGGCTCCGGATCACGTCGGGGTGTCCATCTCCCAGTGTGCGCTGCCGAGTGGCGAGCGCTCCAGAAACCAGTTCAGCGGCCACTTCCAAATCCCCCATTTTCTGTAGAGACCGACCCAAGTTGTTCGTGGCAGACAGCGTACTGGGGTTCTCTGCACCCAGGGTACCCTCCCAGGATGCCTGGACATCCATAAACATGTCTGTCGACTGTTCGTACTCTTCCATCAACATATAAAGGAAGGCGAGGTTATTCTTGATCGCGATGGTGTCCGGATGTTCCGGACCCAGCAGTTCTTCATACGTACTGATAGATGTCTGATACAGCGGTTCGGCTTCGCGGAAATTGCCCTGACTTTCGTAAAGCAGCGCAAGGTTGTTGCGCGCCGCAATCGTGTCCAGATGTTCAAGGCCAAATGCGTACTCGAGATTCGTTACTGCCTGCTTTAGCAAAGGTTCCGCCGCATCATACAGACCAATCTGTTCATAAAGCTGTCCGAGAGAGTTGGTTGCAATGATGCTGGGCACAAAGCGTTTCCCGTATAGTCTATTTAGCTGCCGCTGCGCGTCTTCCAGCAGCGCTTCCGCATCCACTAGATTCCCCCGTCGACGATAGACATCACCCAGTGACAGCTGCACATTGTAGAAACTACTCATAAGTTCCCGATTATCGGACCAGTGCCTCAGACCATATTCCCAGACGTCAGTCAGAACTTCCTCGGACTTGTCCAACTCACCCAGAACTGAAAAAGTTGTACCCTGGTAGTTTTTCGCTGCGATCAGAGATTCGGTTTCACCGGCGATGAGTGCGAGCTCTGTGACGCTGGAGAGCACATTATTACCCTCCTGGTAGCGACCCTGTTGGCGATAGACGTCTGCCAATGCGAGAAGTACGTCAAGATTAAAATCATTGATGCCAGGATTGGTATAGTACATTCGTTCGGAAATCTGGAGCAGCGTGCGTTCCGCATCGCTTAGAACACCGAGCTCCAATTGCAGTGTCGCCATCTCGTACAGACAACTCGCGAACTGACCATGATAGGTACCGTATCCGCGCTCAACGTCGTCGCAAACCTCTGCGATGATCTCAAGTGCGACCTCGTATTCGGAAAACAGCAGGAAGGTGCGTCCTGCTAGGATTCGGTATCGCAGTGTTTGGGGGTTCAACGGCCCCATGCTTTCAGCGAGCGATTCAGCGATCTGGTCACGTTTGATTTGCGCAACCTCGAAATACTCCTCTGCGCCACTGAGTTCGAGCAGATTGGATGTATTGAAGATCTGCTGTGCTGTCTTGGGATGCCCCTTGCCAAACGCTTTTATCGCAAGTTCTTCTGCAAGGTTGTAGGCATCTAGAGCGTGATCCCCTGCACCATTTGCCATGTAGAACGCCGCCAGCTCTGTAGTAAGCTCTATAGTGATTGAATGGCCGGGTCCCAGCAGATCCATGGCGATTTCCTGTGCATCTAGTTTTGCGGCCAAGGCAGCTTCAACATCGCCAGCCTCCGAGGCTGCTCGCTCCTCGGCCGCAAGCTCTAGAAGGATCATCAAGGTTTCCTCACCATCCTCGTCGAGGGCACCCGCCGCTTCCAACGCTTCACCAACCCATGCCGGTTCTTCGCCATACAGCAACGATAGCTGCTCGTTCGCAATCACGGCGTGTTCAATGTCACCCTGCTCTGCTGCACTCGTTGCCTGCTCAATCAATGCAGCGTTTGCTGCGGCCTCCGGTCCGTACATCGAAGCCACTGTCATCATCAGAGAGAATGTAAGCAGTTGAAAGTGGCGCTTCTTGATCATCTGGCCCACCTGTTTTGGTGTGATCTGGGAGGAGATGGCAACAAGTATAGGCAACCGCGTTTTAAACCCAAAATCTGGGCGTTTCTGTCGCTGACTACCTGATAACCCTTCAGCAACATAGCGCGTTAACCCACAGGCGGCATCAAAGCTCGCGCCGATCACGACCAGTCGCCCCAATCACTTACCAATCGGTCTGTGTCTATCCTTTTCCCAATAGCATCAGGTAGAGTCAAGATTCATTCAAGCATGGCATTTTCAATGGCGCCTGATTCACCGCTTCCCGAAGAGATTGATGTTCTGATCGCCGGTGCCGGTAATGCCGCCTGCTGTGCGGCCCTGTCAGCACGAGAGGCCGGGCTATCGGTCCTTGTCTGCGAACGGGCGCCTGAGGAGCAAAGCGGTGGTAACTCTAGATATACAGCTGGTGCGATGCGCATGGTCTACAACTCGGTAGACGATCTCAAACAGCTGATGCCTGATTTGACAGAGGACGAGTGTGCGAATACGGATTTTGGGAGCTATTCGTCGGAGGCATTCTTTGATGATATGGCGAGGATCACACAGTACCGATGTGATCCAACACTCACCGACCTGCTGGTTGAGAATAGTTTTCCCACGCTTTCGTGGATGCGGGGCAAGGGGGTCCGATTCATGCCGATGTACGCCCGGCAGGCGTTCAAGATCGATGGGAAATTCCGTTTCTGGGGTGGCCTGACAGTAGAAGCCTATGGGGGTGGACCAGGGCTGGTCCAACAATTACATCACGCTCTCGATCGCGAACAGATACGACTTGCCTACGACTGTCGTGTTCTGTCCGTGAACGTTACGTCTGAAGGTGTCTCGTCGGTCGATGTCGCATACAAAGGGCGGCCGCAGACAATCCGCACTCGATCGATCGTATTGGCCTGTGGTGGCTTTGAGTCGAACAGGATGTGGCGTACCCGATACCTAGGGCCAGGCTGGGAGCTGGCAAAGGTGCGGGGCACTCGCTACAACACAGGAGACGGTATTCGTATTGGTCTAGATGCGGGCGCCGCTAGCGCCGGTCACTGGTCCGGTTGTCACGCGGTAGGATGGGATGCCAACGCGCCAGAGTTTGGCGACCTGAAGGTTGGTGATGGTTATCAAAAGCACTCGTACCCGTTTGGGATCATGGTGAATGCCAACGGCGAGCGATTTGTTGACGAAGGTGCTGACTTCCGAAATTACACGTACGCAAAATATGGCCGGGAGATTCTTGCCCAGCCTGGCCAGTTTGCATGGCAGGTGTTCGATCAGCAGGTGACTCACCTGTTGCGGGACGAGTATCGGATTCGTGAGGTCAGCAAGGTGCAGGCTAATACGCTACCGGAGCTCGCGGCGAGACTAGAAGGCGTGAACCCCGACGTCTTTCTGGACACGGTTCGTGAATTCAACAGCGCAGTCCAACAAGACGTCCCGTTCGATCCAACCGTGAGGGATGCCCGCGGTACCACCGGCCTCTCACTGAACAAGACGCATTGGGCCAATCCGTTGACGGAACCACCGTTCGTCGCCTACCAGATTACCTGTGGAATTACCTTTACGTTCGGAGGGCTCAAAATTGACGATAAGGCTAGGGTGATCGACGAATCTGACCAACCGATCCCCGGTCTCCACGCCGCCGGTGAAATGGTCGGCGGGCTGTTCTATTTCAATTATCCCGGCGGGACGGGTTTGACCTCTGGTGCTGTGTTTGGTCGGATCGCAGGTCGTAGTGCTGCCGAGAGCCTTTCGGGGTGACTTGCTTCTGAAGTCAAAAACTGGGTAGACGCGAGGTCGGTTTTGCCCAACCCTACCGTGGTCTTAGCTTAGCTGTTGGAATGTCCGTTTGGTCCATGTTATTCCGTATCCACTGATCCATAGGACATTAGAAAACGAGCAGATCTATGGGTGAAGAACCCAACTACCTGTCGACGCTCAACGCGATCACCAACGGTGAACGTCGAGGATTTCAGTTTCTGGATGTCCCATCGCGAAAGATACGTGATCCACAACCGACAACGTTATTAAGACAACTCGCCATTCGTGAAGCTGAACATGCCGCCACGTTCGAGAAATGTATCTCAAAACTAAGGCAAGAAATTATCGAAACGTCAGACGACCGTGAGTTTAGCGACTCCAAGTAGGAGATACGGATGGACGTCTTCCCAGATTTCGTGAGTCTGGTAAGTTAGGTCATCGGTGGCTAATGATTGCCACCATCGACTGCCAATACCGCACCCGTCGTGAAACTCGCCAGATCGCTGGCGAGGTACAACGCCGCCCCGACAATCTCTTCCGGCTCACCACCCCTTTTCATGGGGAATCGTTGTGCATTCTGTTTGAACGACTCCATGTCCCAGGCCTTTGAGATATCCGTCAAAAACGGGCCAGCCATGATGCAATTTACGCGCACTTCTGGACCGTAGGCATAGGCCATGGATCGAGTGATCGCGTTCAGACCCGCCTTTGCGGCGCCATAGGGTTCGGCACCGGGACTGGGGCTGACCGACGCCGTACTACTCACATTGATAATGGCACCCCCATCCCCTTCCGTCATTTGTTTGCCAACCAGCGCACTGAGGCGGAAAGGTCCTTTCAGGTTGACCCCCATGACCTTGTCGAACAGTTCCTCCGATATCTGGTCCAGCGATGGATATAAGGGAGACATCCCAGCATTGTTGACGAGCACATCAATCTTGCCAAAATGCGCCGTTACAGCCGTGACCATCTCACCGACCTGATCCCAATCAGCCACGTGCGCCGCATAGGGCAGGGCTTGAACACCCAGCGCACGCACCTCCTCTGCTGCCTCCTCACACGCATCGAGTTTGCGACTGACAATCGCAATGTCCGCCCCCTGCGCCGCAAATCCCAGCGCCATCGACCGACCGAGCCCACGACTCCCGCCAGTGATTAGCACCGTTTTACCAGCCATGTCGTACATCTTGTCCATCGCCACTCCCGAAACCGTCATCTGCATTTATTAATGCAACGATTGTAGCGATCCAAACCCTCGGCCGTCGACTGATTGACAACAAGAAGCGAAGGCGTAGGGTACTCCTCATGGACAATGACGAACTCATTCCAAAACGTTTGCGGCATCGCGTGAGAGTCCTGGGAGAATTGCTGGGCGAAAGTATGACGCAGCAATTGGGCGAGGATTTTCTTGCTGAGGTCGAGAATATCCGACATTTGGCAAAACGCCGGCGCCAGGAAGGCAATGCGGTTGACAAGGCACAACTTCGTGCCTTGATTCATAGACTAGACGATGAAAACCTCGTTTCTATAGCCAGAGCCTTCAATCAGTTCCTGAACCTCACCAACATCGCTGAACAGGCGGAAACCAGTGACGCGCACATGGTGCTTTTTCCTAGTGCATCGCGTCTAGCCGCTTTGTTTTCTCGACTGGCAGAGAGTGATCAACGCGAACAGATCGAATCCGCAGTGCGCAATGTGCGTTGCGAACTGGTACTAACCGCCCATCCAACCGAAATAACGCGTCGAACCCTCATCCAGAAATATAACCGCATTGCCGAACAGTTGGATGCCATCGAGGTCGACCGGGAACTTAACGCAGCAGAACGAATCGAGCTGGAACGACTGGTCGCAGAAGTCTGGTACACAGACGAAATACGAACAGAACGCCCGACGCCACAGGATGAAGCCAAGTGGGGCTATGCAGTGATTGAACATTCATTCTGGGATGCGATTCCTCGGCTATGGCTGGGTCTAGATCAGCTGGTGTACCAATACACAGGGAGCTACCTACCGCTCAGCACCGTACCTATCAAAATCGACTCCTGGATGGGTGGTGATCGTGATGGCAACCCGAACGTAACGTCGGAAGTCACCGATGAAGTCATCCGCTTGGCGCGTTGGATGGCCTCCGATCTTTACCTGCGTGACATCGATGAGTTGTTGTCTCAACTATCGATGTCAGTCTGTGACGAGAAAATACGCAGCATCGCGGGTGGCGATACCTCCGAACCTTACCGAATTGTGCTTCGTGAGTTACGCAAACGTCTGATAGCAACCCGAGAATGGGCGGAAACGTTCGATGCACCCAATGATGATGTGATCCTTCATCCCAATGAGCTCTACACACCACTTTTGGCCTGCTATGACTCGCTCTATAGTTGCGGGATGGGGATCATCGCGGACGGTCTGCTGAAGAAAATACTGATCCGCGTCTCCACGTTCGGTGTGACACTGGTCGATCTCGACGTTCGCCAGAATGCGGATAAGCACGAAGCGCTCATGAATGAGCTGACCGAATACCTGAAGCTCGGCAGTTACCGCGATTGGTCAGAGAAAGCCCGACAGGACTTCCTGGCGGATGAACTCGAGAGCAGACGACCGCTGATACCACCACAGTGGAAACCGACGCCTGAGGTCCAGGAGACACTCAACACATTTCGACTGATCGCAGACAATAATGCAGAGGGGATAGCAGGCTATATCGTCTCGATGGCGAAGAATCCTTCGGACGTCCTGGTCGTGGTTCTGTTGTTTAAGATGTGCGGTATGACCAAGAAACTGCCGGTGGTTCCCTTATTCGAAACCCATACTGACCTCGAAAATGCAGCGTGGACCCTGGAGAGATTACTCCGTATTCCCCAGTACACCCGATTTATCGAAGGCAGCCAGCAAGTCATGATTGGTTACTCCGACTCCGCCAAGGATGTCGGTCAGATGGCGGCCGCCTGGGCGCAGTATCGAGCACAGGAAGATCTCGTCGAAATCGCCGAGAAATATCACGTTGATCTTACGTTGTTTCATGGCCGTGGTGGGACCCCGGGTCGAGGTGGCGGGCCAGCACGGGCAGCAATCCTCGCTCAACCGCCAGGTAGCGTAAAACACTGTATGCGAGTAACCGAACAAGGTGAAGTCATTCGATTCAAGTATGGATCTGAGGCACTGGCCCTACAGAGCATGGATATGGCCCTGTCGGCCACCCTCGAGGCAAGTCTGCTGCCACCCGCCAGACCGCGTGAAAATTGGCGAAAGTTAATGGATCGATTGGCTGAAGCCGCCCTCGAGGCCTACGAAGCTACCGTGAAACAGCACCCTTTGTTTAACTCCTACTTCGATCAGGGGACCCCCGAAAAGGAACTGGCCAAACTCGCCCTGGGGAGCCGGCCTGCGCGACGAACCGAGGGGTCGCGCAATATCGCTGATCTTCGCGCAATCCCATGGGTCTTTGCCTGGACTCAGAAACGTCTGATGTTACCGGCATGGCTCGGTACCGACGCCGCACTAGCACTAGACCTTTCCAGACGTGAACAGCACATCCTGCGCGAAATGGTCATGGAATGGCCCTTCTTTCAAACGCAACTCGATATGCTGGAAATGGTTCTCAGTAAAGCGGACGTGGAACTCTCCGAAGAATACGACCTCGCGTTGATAGATGAAGACCACCAGGCAATCGGGGTTGAACTGCGCGCGCGACTGACGGAACTTGTCGCGAACGTCAACCGACTCAAAGATCAGACTGAACTGCTCGCAGGATCCCCTGAAATCCGCACCACCCTGGAACTCCGACATCCATATACCGACCCACTACACTTTCTACAAACTGAATTGATCCGGCGATCACGTGAGCAAGACACAGAAAGCAGTGACGACAACGCTGAGCATGAGCAAGTTGATAAAGCGCTGATGGTCACGATAGCCGGTATCGCCGCGGGGATGCGGAACACGGGCTAATCGAGTAGGCCATTACAAAGTAACAACTATGGCTTGACTGACCCGGAGAGCTTTTGCCCTTGCCGCCTCGATGGAGTCATCACAAGCCAGCGCCACACCCAGTCTTCGTTGACCCGTCACCTCAGGCTTACCAAACAAACGCAGATCCGTGTCCGGTTCAGCCAATGCTCTTTCCAATTGCCCAAAGGACATGGTCGTTGAGTCTCCCTCGACCAGCACGACACTGGAAGCACTCGGGCCATGACTGCGTATCGCAGGGATCGGCAATCCAAGAATTGCTCGCACATGTAATGCAAACTCAGACAGATTCTGCGAGATCAGGGTCACCATCCCTGTATCGTGTGGACGTGGAGAGACTTCTGAGAAAATCACCTCGTCCCCACGCACAAACAGCTCAACCCCAAAGAGGCCACGACCACCGAGCGCCTCGGTCACCCTCTTCGCGATATCCTCCGCGTTGGCCCGCGCCGTCTCTGACATCGGTTGGGGTTGCCACGATTCGCGATAGTCGCCGGACTCCTGTCGATGCCCAATAGGATCACAGAACGACGTCCCGTGGACGTGACGTACGGTGAGCAAGGTAATTTCGTAGTCGAAGTCCACGAAGCCCTCAACGATCACCCGACCTGCGCCGGCACGACCGCCCTCCTGCGCGTATCGCCACGCCTTATCGACATCGGCATTGGTTCGCACGAGGCTTTGGCCTTTTCCGGAAGATGACATGATGGGTTTGACAACACACGGGGTGCCAATCTCGTCCACGGCAGCATCGTACTCCTCACGATTGTCCGCAAATTTGTACGGTGATGTTGGTACACCCAGTTCCTCTGCCGCAAGACGCCGAATTCCTTCGCGATTCATTGTCAATCGGGCGGCATTGGCAGTCGGCACCACGTTGTACCCTTCTGCTTCCAACGTCACGAGCATATCGGTACTCAGCGCCTCGATCTCCGGGATGATGTAGTCCGGTTTTTCCTGCTCAATCACAGCTCGCAGCGCATCCCCATCCAGCATCGAGATGACGTAGCTGCGGTGCGCCACCTGCATCGCCGGTGCATTGGTGTAACGATCCACTGCGATCACTTCAACACCAAGTCGCATCAGTTCTATGACGACCTCCTTGCCAAGTTCTCCGCTGCCACAAAGCAATGCTTTCGTGGCCGATGATGAGAGTGGGGTTCCGAGTGTAGTCATGGGTCTTCCGTTATTGATGGTCGTAGGTCATTGAGAGCGTGCATTCGGGAGTAGCGATTCGACACGCGCAAGGGTTGCTTTCAGTTCGTGCAACTCTAACACCACGTCGTTGATATCCACATGATCCTCGTCTTCGGCCAGTGCCTGTTGGTGCTCCTCATCCAGCACGTTCAGCACACGCCCCATCACCATGTTCAGAAACGCGAAGGCCGTCAAAAAGATGAAGAAAAGGTAGAACATCCAAGAAGATGGGTAGACCTCCATGGTTTCGTACATGACATACGTCCAGTCTTCGAAAGTCATGACCCACAACAGAGTCAACTTGGCCAGCGCAATATGTCCCTACTGGACCAGATTGATCTTCTCGAAGAAGAGGGTGCCCACCGCCGCATAGATATAGAGGATCATGAACATCAATGCGACGACGAAACCCCGTCACGGCAACGCGTTCAGCAGCTAGTTCATGAAGATCCGCAGCTCCTGAATGATGCTGATCAGACGCAGCAGTCGGAGCACTCTCACCAGTCTCACCACCAATGCCATGTCGCAGCTCTCGATGGGACACAACGGGTGGATTTCCATATCGCTGGACAAGGCGTGGACCGAAGACGAGATCATTGGTCTAGTTAACGAGAGTCATCGATATTTTGCGCTGAAACGCATCCTGAAAGCGCTCGATAGCGGATAAGGTCTTGGTTGAATACCCTACAGTGGTTGGCTAATATCGACGCCCTTCTGCCATCTCGGTAGCAGACGTGGGGCTATAGCTCAGCTGGGAGAGCGCGACACTGGCAGTGTCGAGGTCGGCGGTTCGATCCCGCCTAGCTCCACCAATTTCTTCTTTTAAAAGTTTCCAACTCTTTCATGAGCTCCAGATTTTTCTGAAACCGCCGAATAGGT
>MDTB01067836.1_pt1 | contig 78648 bp, 57 predicted proteins | sample 811161 | NCBI WGS metagenome assembly MDTB01 (sample SAMN05326650, study PRJNA326480) | marine metagenome | isolation source: seawater | place: Mediterranean Sea | collected 2009 | reverse complement strand
CATGCCGGTAGCTGATGTGGAGAAGCTTGGCGTCCTTGTTATTTCCCCAAGTGGCTCCGTAATCGATGAACCAAAGAGTCCCTTCGGGTGTAAAAAGAGCATCGGAAGGTCGTTTAATTTTGGCAGGAATTGAGAAGTTTTCGATGCCGATAAGATCTTCATTTTCATCAAGTCTTCCCCACTTAATAAAAGGACGGTGCCAGTCCCAAAAAAGAAGGCAGTGATCAAATTCCTTGGGGAAACCTCCGGTTTTCTCGAACTTTGGATTATAGTGAAAAACGGGGCCGGCGCAGGCGGTGCGGCCTCCTTTTTTGAGCTCGGGAAATTCTTTTGAATCTGCGTAGGGATAAAAGATTAAGGCTGGCTGAGGTGGGGGAAGATCTTTTCGGCCGGTATTGAGAGGTGAGTCATTGATGGGTTTTTGGACGTTGAACTTTTGGCCGACTTTGCCATTGGTAAAGTCGACTCGAGAGTAGGGTTTGTTGTCGGCAATGAAGTAAGGCCAGCCGAAAAAACCAGCTTTGCGGGCTTGATTAATTTCATCGTGTCCCCGGGGTCCGCGAGGGCCGTCTTTTCCAGCATCGGGTCCAACTTCTCCCCAGTAGAGGTGGCCTGACTTTGGGTCGATGGAGAATTTCCAAGGATTACGGCAGCCCATCACGTAGATTTCGGGGCGTGTGCCTTTGGTCCCGGGAGGGAAGAGATTGCCCTCAGGTATAGTATAACTTGCATCAGGATGAACCTTGATGCGAATTAATCCACCGCGAAGATCGTTGGGGTTGGCGGAGGACTTTTCGGCATTCCATGGTTCTCGGTTCGGGCGCCTATCGATAGGAGCATATGATGCCGAGTCACCAAAAGGATGGGTGTTGTCCCCAGCGGAAGCGAAAAGTAAACCATTAGGACCAAATTTCAGCATACCGCCGTGGTGGCAGCATTCACGGCGTTGGGTCTTCCATTCGATGACTTTTTTCTCATTGATGAGAGTCTCCTTTTTGATCGTGAAGCGGCTGATTCGCTGCCCGATAAAATCTGCCGGTGAGTAGAGGAGAAAGAGGTGGTTGTTCTCCTTGAAATTTGGATCGAGTGCGATGCCGAGAAGTCCATTTTCTTGCTCTCCGAATACTTTGATTTCAGCAAGGGTGATTCGCTCTCCAGTTGTCGGATGAATACGGCTAACCTTGCCTTGAAGTTCGATGAGGTAAATTGAGCCGTCGGGCCCTAAGTCCATTCCCATAGGCCGCGAGAAATCTTCTGCGATGGTTTTGACTTCGAAGCGGAAGGAGTCGACCGCTGATAAAAATGAGGTGGTGAGTAGGAAGATTAACAGAAGAGGCATGATAAAAAGATACTTCAAAGTTCTGGAGAAATGAGGGATGGAAGGCAAGAGGACATTTAGCCAATCTCGCTTCTTAATTGTTCGAGAAAATCGCTCAGGAATTTGGTGCGTTTTTCGGCCAACGCTTTGCCTGCCTTCGTCTGCATAGTGTTTTTGAGGCCTAGGAGTTTGGCGAAAAAATGGTCGATGCAGTAATCGGTATCGTCTAGCGGACGATTTTTTGCGAATGGATCCTCCGAGTGGTAGAGATCTGATCCCATATGTCCCCCGAGCATGAGGCAGCGGCTTAGCCCAACCGCGCCAAGGGCATCAATCCGGTCAGCGTCTTGCAGGACTTTTGCTTCGATCGAATGAGGGGAAATGTTGGCAGAAAAACTGTGAGCCTCAATGGCGTGGTGAATGGCGCTAAAGTGTTCTTTTGGATATCCGTGTTGTTTGAGGGTGTTGACGGCGTGATCAGCTGCGAGTTGAGATGCAGTTGATCGTTCTGGGGAATTCTTGGCAACATGGACGCAGTCGTGAAGCCAAGCAGCGGGCAGAAGAACTTCCATTGAGAGATCCTCGGTTTTGGCAATCTTTTTTGTATTGAGAACGACTCGGCGGATGTGCTCCATATCATGAGCAGGATCTCCTGATTGAATAGCGGACTCAAAGATTGCCGACCAGTTTGACATTTCTTCCTCTGTCATCCCCTTGAGTCTTGGCCTGTCTGTTGTAATGAACAAGGAATCAAAAGCTCAAATTTTCACGGATGCAAAAGGCTGAAGCTAAGGGAAGTAATACAGGAAAATCACCAAGGATTTCGTCGTGAGATCCCATAACTAGGAACAAGATATCTCGAGTGATCTAGGATGGGCGAATACGAACGGGACAAACCTTTAGTTCAGCAGTTTGGGTGACAGGGTCGTATCCTGAACCGGTAAGGATATTGACGTTGGTGTCGGCAAAGCTAAAACTTGTAAAGACAGTGCCCCTTGGCGAGCGGCTGGTGGTTTCAACCTTAAGTTCAATTTCGCCGCGGCGGCTGGCCATTTTTGCCATAGCTCCGTCTATGAGCCCCCAGTCTTCAGCATCTTTGGGGTGAATTTCCAAGGTCTCTTCGGCAAGGAGGTAGTCGATTCCACTCGCACGTCCTGTCTGAGTGCGGGTATGATAGGCCTGAAGGCGTCGTCCGGTTGTGAGCCAGACGGGGTAATCGTCATCGATGACTTCAGCAGGGTCGCGGTAGCCAATGACTTTAAATTTGCCGCGCATGCCATCTTTGAACTCGTTTTCGTGAAGTCGCGGGGTTCCGGGGTGGCCTTCTTCTGGGACGGGCCAATGGTAAATACCATCGCCAATGTTGTCCCAGTTTAGGCCTTTGTATATTGGGCTGAGTGAGCAGAGCTCGTTGAAGACCTCCTTAGCGTTCTTAAATTCGAATCCGGCGATGCCTAGTTCCTTTGCGATGCCGGAAATGATCCACCAGTCTGGTTTTGAGTCTCCAAAGCTCGGAACGGCTTTACGAAGGCGCTGAACGCGACGTTCAGTATTGGCCTGAACGCCGTCAGTTTCTCCCCAGGCGGATGCGGGAAGGACGATGTCGGCCATCTGTGCGGTTTCGGTGAGGAAGATATCAATGACAACGAGATGATCTAGAGATTTGAGAGCTTTCTCACAGTGCTTTTTGTCAGGGTCAGTGACAATAGTGTTTTCACCATTGATGAGCATGGCGTGGATTCCGTTTTCCTCCGCTCCACAAAGATTAAGGGCGGTGACTTTGGTCATTGGGTTGCCGAGATCCATATCTGGCTGCTGGTAAGCAGCCTTGAATTTAGCATGTGATTCCGTGGATGTTACGGGTTGGAATCCCGGGTAGTTGGTAGGGACCGCTCCGCAGTCTCCGGCGCCTTGAATATTATTCTGTCCGCGCATCGGATTGATGCCAGTTCCCTCCTTTCCAAGATTTCCGGTGAGGAGTGCGAGATTGCAAAGTGACTGGACATTATCGACGCCACAAATGTGCTCGGTGATGCCGAGGGTGTAGTAGATTGCTCCGAGCTTAGCAGAGCCATAAAGTTGGCCGGCGGTTTCGATGTCAGCGGCGGGGACTTCGCAAATCTCGGAGGCCCACTCTGGAGTGAATTTCTTGAGGTGTTTTTGGAAATCCTCGTAGTCAGCGCAGCGCTCGGCTATGAATTTATCATCGGCAAGGTTATCTCGGACGATGACGTGAGCCATCGCGAGTAGAAGAGCGACATCGGACCCGACCCGGATGGGGAGGTGGAGGTGTGCTAGTTCAGCGAGGCGGGTTTTACGCGGGTCGGCGACGACGAGTTTAGCTCCTTTAGTAAGTGCTTTTTTGAGGCCGGTTGCCGCGACCGGGTGGCACTCGGTCATATTGGTGCCGATTGCGAAGATGGTGTCGGGCTTGTCCATATCCGCGAGGGGATTAGACATGGCACCTCTTCCGATTTGAGCAGCCAGACCGGCTACGGTGGGAGCGTGTCAGGCTCGACTACAATTATCGATATGATGTGTCCCGAAGCCGGCCCGGATAAATTTTTGCATCGAGTAGGCGGCTTCATGTGGGGCGCGGCCGGAGGCGATACCGAAAATACTATGCCGCCCATATTTTGTTTTTGCTTTTGCAAATCCTTCGGCTGCTTTTTTGAGTGCTTCGTCCCATTCAACCTCTTTGAAAGTGCCGTCTGCTTGTTTAATAAGTGGTTTTTTGAGCCGGTCTTCGTGCTGGATGAAATCGTAAGTGAACTGACCCTTGATGCAGAGAGCTCCCTTATTAGCCGGGCCGTCCATAGCAGGTTGCGCTCCAACAATTTTGTCCCCCTTGGTCATAAGGTCAATGGAACAACCGACTGCGCAGTAAGGGCAGACGGTACGCGTTTTTTTGATGGGCTCAGGGAGGGTTTCGGCTCGTATTGCCTTCTTGTCGGCAAGAGCGCCGGTGGGGCAGGTTTGGATGCACTGTCCGCAGAAGGTGCAATCGGAATCGCGAAGATCGTTATTAAACTCCGTGGTGATTTGGGTATGGAAACCGCGGTTGGCGACTGTGATGGCATAGTCGCCCTCCTGTTCAGCGCAGACGCGAACGCAGCGGTAACAAGAGATACATTGTTCGTAGTCGCGAAGGATGAAGGGGTTTTCGTCTTTGAGGTTTGAGGTGCCCGATTTTGCTCCCTTAAAGCGGTCGTTGCGGGCTCCGTATTTGTTGACGAGGTGGGATAGTTCCTGAGAGGCAAGGCCACGCAGGGGATTGACATCGATTTGACGGTTTTCGGAAGCGACCATTTCGAGGAGCGTTTTGCGCATCTTCTCGATTTTTGGTGGGGCTGTTTTGACGACCATACCGTCATTAGCTTTGGTCGTACAAGACGCGACTGGATTACGAATGCCCACTACTTCTACAACGCAGAGGCGGCACGCTCCGAAGGCATCGAGTCGATCATCGTAGCAGAGAGTTGGGATTTCTTTTCTGAGACGGCTGGCGACTTGATAGATGGTTTCGCCTTCGGTGAAAGTGGTTTGTTGACCATCAATGGTGATGGTGAGTTGCGAGGCAATGGCGGAGTTTGGGTCGTTGATCATGTGCTAAGGTGCGAGAGGGATTTACCTTAAAGAGGCGGAGGCGCGAAGTTTTATACGTGACGAGAGGAAAAACATTTCGAGGCGGCTGTGCCGCCGACCTCAGTGCTTATTTATCTCCAGATAACGTTGCGAATGGGTTGATTGGCTTTTGTTTTTACTAAAGCAGCTTCTACCTCCTTTCTAAATTTTGAGTCAGGCGGGGCGACGTTTATGAGAAGTTTGAGGTTCTTGGTAGCCTCTTCAAATTTGCTAAGGTTGGCTTGGGCATAGGCTAGGCTCAGGAGGTGGTTCGCGTTGCGGTTTTTGGAGATCAAGCAGAGACGGGTGGCTAGAGCGAGAGATTCCTGCGGGCTGCGGACCTTTTCCTTAGGATGGGTGGAAAGGATGCGCGAAAGGAGGTTAGCTGCCTCGAGGAATTTAGGGGAAGTTCCAAGGATAGTTTTGCAGTTGGCGATAGCATCTACGGGTTGTCCTCGTTCAAGTTGAGAAAGGACGAGGCGGTATCGTAAAATGGGATTTCCAGGGTTATTGTCGGCTGATTTTTTTCGGTAATATAAAGCTTGGGCGGGATCTTTGGCCTTGAGCGCGATACCGATGGCGTCATCGTAGATATCTAAGTTCTGGGGGTGGTAGGATATAGCGTCGTTGAGAATCGTGAAAGATTTTGAAAAATTTCCTGTTTCGGCGTTGGCAGTTGCTAGAAGGCGCAGAACGCGAATATCTTTGGGGAGAAGTTTGGAAGCGGCCTCGAGATGAGGCATGGCTTCGGTTGGGCGACCTTGCTGTCCCAAGATTTGGCCGAGAAGTAAAAGATTGTCGCTTTGCGTGAATTTTTCGCCTTTGAGGAAGGGCTTCGTAAGAGCTGAGCGGAGGTAATCTATAGCGAGTTCGGGTTTAGCACGTTGAAGTAGCTGTTGGGCCGTGCGTTGGGGGGTAGATGGTAAAGGTTTGCTGGTCCAGCGTCCCGCAAAGGGCGAGCCAGCTGAGCGACGTTTTTCAGAGGTTGTTGTTGCGAATTTTGTGTCGTTAATAATTTGCTCGATCGAAGCTGGACCTCGATAAATTGCGAGGAGCTGTCCTTCTTTAGAGACTAGGAAGCTGGTCGGAACAGGGATGGGGATCCAGAGGTCAATGATTGAAGCGTGGAGGGCGTCGAGTAGTTCGACGGCTTCAGGGCCCGCCATCCGGGTGGCGAAGGGTGAGTTGATAGACTTGAGATAGGCATTGGCCTGATCGTGGTGTTCTTGGTCGGCACAAAGAAGAGCGAGGGTCACGTTAGACGTTTTTAATTTGGTAGCTTGGGTAGCCCAAGTTTGGAGCTCTTGCTGGCAGTGCGGGCAGGCACGGCTCCAAAGAGAGATTAGGGTGGTTTCAGAAATGGAGAGAAATTGACCATCAGCGGTGGGTATAGTTGGAAAGGTGTGGCCCGCCGGGGGAATGATACGGGCGACGGAGGTTTTTTCCGGGATTGGGTGGGGTGCGGGCATAAGAACCGGATCTCGACGGGCTTTGCGATGGGTGACGGTCGTTACACCTTGGATGAGGTGGAGTTGTTGTTCAGTCTTAATACCCGTGAAGGTTTGCGATTTCGAGCCTGGCCAATGGACAACTACCTTTTCGATAATTGCATCTTCACCCAGTCCAAAATGCAGCCAACGGGAGGATTGGGCTAGGAAAGATTGACCAGCGTGGATGGTGCGAAGATGGGGGACTAATTGTCCTTTGAGATGGACTTCGACACGAGCTCCAATGGCATCTCGCGGAGTTGATTTTGCAGATCCAGTGAGATGAAGTGAGAGAAAGTTAGACTCAGATTTGAGGTTATTCTTTAGGAGTCGGACACGAGGAGCAGTGCGGTTTGTGACAAAGATATCAAGGTCGCCGTCGTGATCGTAGTCAATCAGTCCAATGGCACGGGCATCGTCGGCGAAATCCCAGCCGATAGTGCTGGAAACGTCAGCGAAGGGGGTGTTTTTCCCACAATTAAGGAAGGCATTGTTTGTTTCTCGTCCAGAAAACGATTTGTTTTCGTGGAGGAGACGATTGAGGGCCTTCCAACCCTGACGGTAGGACTGTAGGCCAAGGTTGTCACCTTGGGGCTCAGTAGGAGATTGCGACACGACCTGTCGCCAGTAGACACTTCACAAATCACCAGTGTCTTCGGCAGTGATGAAGCCGTTCGCACCAAGAATATCGAGCCATCCGTCATTATTGAGATCTGCAAAAGTTGATCCCCAGCACCAGCGTGCCATGTTAGTCTTCGTTTCAATAGAGATATCGGTAAAGCCGCCTTTGCCGTTGGCGGCGAAAAGGGAGTTTCCGCGGGCCATTCGTTGGAAGGTTCCGGCGGCGTCTTTGTCGTGCTCAAGCTTCTTAAGGAAGCGGTTTTGTCCCGTGACTCGGCTCCCAGCGCTTGAGAACATATTGGAAACGTAGAGGTCCATCCAGCCGTCCCGATTGAAGTCACCCCAGTTGGTTGACATTCCAGCGGCAGAGTCTTCGATGCCAAGAGGACCGGCAATATTGATGAAGAAAGGGAGCTTCCCGCCTTTGATTCCTTGGTTTTGGTAAAGACAGTTTCGGCCGAAGTCGTTGGCTAAGTAAAGGTCAAGGTCGCCGTCTTGATCGTAGTCCTCCCAGGAGGCGGCAAAGGAAAAGCGGGTGTTGTTTTGGTTGAGTCCAGTTTGCTCAGTGACGTCTTCGAAGGTCCAGTCGCCGTTGTTTCGCCAGAGGATATTTTGGCCTCCATTGTTGGCGTCGTGAAATGGAATGGGCTCTCCAAGAGCTCCGGCTCGTGCTGAAGATGTCGAGGGGTTGTAGCCGCAAACGTAAACGTCCAATAAGCCATCTTGATCAAAGTCAGCGGAGGTGAGGGAGAAAGATTGAGCTTTGGTGGAGCGACCAAAGGCAAGTTCGAAGTGGCCTTTACCGTCAATGTTATCCATGAAGAGGATTTTAAAATCCTGTGAGATAACGAGGTCTTGGTCACCGTCGTTATCAAAGTCAAGGAAGAGGGCGGCGGCGCAATAATCGAGCCAATTAGTTTTTGATTCGACGGAGTAATCGGTGAGCGTCCCATCAAGATTTTGTAAGAAAAGAAGGTTGGGGAGCCCGCCTTGTTGACAGAGATAAAGATCTTCGAGACCATCGCCATTTACGTCGGCTATAGCGAGGCCATGGTTTGCAGCTGAATCGAGGCCGAAGTCGCGCGGAATACGGCTGCGCCAGTGGTCGGTAGAGCGAAGAAGCTGGGATTGATAGGAGGGGTTTTGATCAAAGGCTGAAGCTGTGACATCAGTGAGGAGCCGGCTATTACTGGTCTGCTCGACCTCTTCATATTGTTTGAGGATGATAGTCTCTAATTTAGGGGGGGAGGTTTCGGTCCAAGTGCACGACCAATGAGCGTTGATTTGGAGGAGAGGGGATTTGAGGGTAATGAGGGAGTCCGAGGTTTTCGAGGCAACCGAAATCATCTTAATCTTGGTTTTGAACTCAGATTCTGATCGTGAATTAATTGCGGAATAGGGTGTTTGGGCCGAATTTTCAAAGATTCTACGAACGGTGAGGCCGGCGTTTTGAAAGACAATATTAGTTTTAGGCTTGAGGAGCTGTGTGGATTTGAAATTTGTCGTGATATACTCGTTTTGTCGTTGGTGGAGGAGGGCATCGAGGAAATATTCGAGGACTATTTGATATTCCAAAGACTGGGCTTCGGATTCCCATCCGTCTTTGGAGGGGTCGATACGCTTGTAAGCATCAGCTAGTTCTTTCTGATATTGACGATTTTTAAAACCGGGATTCTGAGATGTTGCCCCGGATTGACTATAAACCATCGTCGCGAGGGCCGATATAATGCCAATAACCGCTGCTTTCATAACTGGAATAGGTTGTTGCGGCTCTTGAGGGTTGTCCAGTCTGGAGCATTCTTCATGAAAGGTTTGAAAAGTTAGAGTAAGGATGGCTCGAAACGCGCTTGTAAGATGGGAAGGTTAGCGCCATGTTAGGCCGAGGTCGTTTAAGAGCCTTTCTTGTTTAAAATGAGTTCTCCGATTGTTATCCCAGAAAATGCCCCGTTCAACGCTGAGCAACGTGCTTGGCTCAGTGAATTTTTAACCAAGGCGCTTGGTGGCGCGCCCGTTGAGGTTGAGTCATCCGGTCCTGCGACCCCTGTTACAATTCTGTGGGGGAGTCAGACCGGAAATTCCGAGGGAGTTGCTAAAAAGTTTTTGAAAGCTCTGAAATCAGGGAATTATGAACCGCAGGTTTTTGATATGGCTGCTTACGACAAGAGCAGATTACCAAAAGAAAAGAATCTTTTAGTGATTACGAGTACCTACGGAGATGGCGAGCCGCCCGATAATGCTTCTGATCTCCATGAATATCTAATGGGAGAGACTGTCCCTAGTCTCAAAGAGGTTAATTTTTCAGTCTTCGCACTTGGCGATAGCGAGTATCCTGACTTTTGCCAATGCGGTATCGAATTCGACCAGCGCCTCGAGGCCTTTGGAGCGAAGCGCTTGTTCAAGCGGATCGATTGCGATGTTGATTATGACGCGGAATTTGCTGTGTGGAAGGAGGGAGTTATTGAGGCTATGGGTGGCAGTGGCAAAGCTCCCGAGGCTGAAGAGGTTGTTGTCGATGAACCTTTCGGTAAGAAAAATCCTTTCCCTTCGCCTTTACTGAATTCTTACGATCTAAACAAAGATGGATCTCCACGTGAAACCTATCACATAGAGCTTTCTCTTAAGGATTCCGGCTTGGAATATCAGGTTGGTGATGCTCTCGGCGTGCTTTCTCACAATCCGGCCCAAGTTGTGGACGAGATACTTCCTCTCCTTCCTTTTAATGTGAAAGATGTTGTGCCACTTCCGAGTGGGGCTGAGGTTCCGCTTCGCGAGGCTCTGATCACCTCTTATGACATTCGCAGTCTAAATAAGAGACTTCTTGCAGCTTGGTCTGAGCGATCTGGTTCACCTTTTCTGCGCGCGCTTGTCGAGAGTGGTAGCCGAGAGGAAATCGAAGAGTTCTGTTGGGGGCGGGAATTGATTGATTTGATCAATGATCATCCGGCTGACTTCGCAGATGGCGAAGAATTCGTAAGTGTGCTCAAGAAACTACAGCCGCGTCTTTACTCAATTGCTTCAAGTCCAAATGCCCATCCTGGAGAGGTTCATCTAACTGTGGCAATCGTCCGCTATAACTCTCATGGTCGTGATCGGGGTGGGGTTTGCTCCACCTACCTTTCGGATCGGGTCGGAGATGTTTGTTCTGGTGTTTTCGTTCACAACAACAAGGCTTTCCGGTTACCCGAAGATCATTCTAAGGATATTATTATGGTGGGACCGGGAACCGGAATTGCTCCGCTCCGTGCGTTCCTTGAAGAGCGTGAGATTTCGAAGGCAAGCGGGCGTAATTGGCTTTTCTTTGGCAATCCGTGCCGGGCAACCGACTTTATTTATGAAGACGAAATCAATGCTTGGATTGAAAACGGCACTTTAACAAAACTTGATCTAGCATTCTCCCGTGATCAGGAAAATAAAATTTACGTTCAGGATAGAATGCTTGAAGCTGGAGCCGAACTCTGGGATTGGTTGAAGGGAGGGGGGTATTTTTACGTTTGTGGTGATGCTACCCGAATGGCAAAAGATGTGGATAAGGCTCTCCAGACGATTTTAAAAACTCACGGTGGGATGAGTGATGAGGAAGCAGTAGACTACCTTAAGAATCTTAAAAAAGAAAAGCGCTATGCTCGCGACGTTTATTAGGCGTCGATGTTGGTTTTCTATAACTGAGGATTAAGACTTGGGGAATGAGTGGATTGGTCCGTGTAGAACCTGTTGCGCTGTTGCCGACCCCGGCGGGTTGTGCAGTTTTTCTGGGCGACGGCAAAAAAGTGATTGTGTTTTATATCGATCCAGCCATCGGGGCTTCGATTAATGCAGTCTTAGCTGGGACAATTCCCCCGCGCCCTCTCTCGCATGATCTCTTTTCGCAAACACTGGATGCTTTTGGTGCAGAGGTTCTTCATACCACCATCGTGAAGCAGGAAGGAGAAGTCTTCTTCGCGCGTTTAATCATCAAAGCTGAAAACGAAATTATGGAGAAGAAAATTGTGGAGCTTGACGCTCGCCCTAGCGATTGTCTTGCTCTTGCGGTGAGGCATGAAGCGCCGATTTTTGTAGTCCCAGAGGTTTGGGAAAAGCTTGAAGATATGGGTGAAACTCTCGAGAGCTTGAGAAGTCAGGAGAACCCGCCGGAGGGTTTTGGAGTCTAGTGGATTTTTGAAAGATCACTTGCGAGACTATCAGGCTGCGATAAGATTCCTGAAATGAGTAAACCATCTTATTTAGACGAGGAAATCCTCTTAAATCCCGAAAAACGCGTCTTTCCTAAATTTGATTTAGTCAAGCTCCTGGATACTGTTTTTGCTCCGACTCGAGGTTGTCGTGTTTGTATCTTGGTGGACTTCGAATCCCCCCAATTGTGGATCAAAGATTTTGCTTTTCGTAATCAGGACGGGTTTGAAGTGCAGAACAATGCATACACTTATTTTTATGAGGAGCTTCGGGCCGGTGCGCTTGAGGAGTTAGGTATGACTGGAGGCGAGATGTTTGCCTACAAATATACGTATGGTTCAAATCTTGATTTAAGCGATGAGGTTTGGGATACAGATGGGAATAGACTATCTTTAGACGACGATATTTATTCCAAATATGACATTGTTCTTTGTATTTCCACTTGGTCTGCGACAGCTCCGCTGACTGCGAAATGTAAGCAGTTCAACTTTCGTGGTGCAACGATGCACGGAATGAATGATATTATTTTGGGCTCGGGTCTCGCGGTCAATTACCAGGAGGTTTCTGACGACGCCGAGAAAATGCGTGCAGCTCTAACCGGGGCGGAGTCGGTGGAAATCGACTTTGAACTCGAAGACGGTGAGATTCTGACGGCGTGGCTTGGTCTCGGTGGGCAGGAGGCACAGAAGTCACATGGTCTTTGTCGGGGAACGAAACCAGACATCGCTAATCTCCCTGCAGGTGAAGTTTATTTTGTCCCACAGGACGCTCGTGGCAAGTTCCCGATGAAGTATGAGGACGGGACCCTTGGAGTGTTGGACGTGGTGAATCGCGATGTAGTAAAATCGACTCTTATCGAAGGGAGGCAAGCGACGATTGACGAGCACAACGCTCGTCTTGCTGATGATCCGATGACTGGGACTCTTGGTGAACTTGGATTTGGAACTCAGGTCTTGCCAGTCTCGTATCAAGACATTCAAGACGAGAAAGTATTGGGAACTTGTCATCTTGCGACAGGTCGTGACGACCATTTAGGTGGGGACATCGTTCCAGAGATGTTTAAGAAGCATGAGAATAGCACTCATGACGATATTTTGTTCGCACCTCATAAAACTCCAAACTTCAACGTCAAAGAGGTTCGTCTGAGTTGGGGTTCTCGAACTGAGGTGGTGATCGAAAACTTCCGACCTAGCGCTTATGTTATGAAGGCCCTTTGCGAGAAATCGGTTGGCGAATTAGTTCCTGCCTGAGTGATTATTATCTACTTTAATGTTTGAGTGATAATAGGTAAGTTGTTTTGACACCTTCCATGAGTATTACACAATTTATGGATTCTCATAAAAACCAGTAAATTGAAACAAACCCTCCAATTTGCGGCGCTCTTGGGGTATATTATAACAAGAGCGTGAATTTGGCATCCAAGCAGAGCAAGACTTCGTCACAGTTTCGTCCGTGGCTAGAGGAGCACGGCTCGAAGTTTTTGTTATTTGCAAGACAACAAACGCGGAGCATCGCGGATGCCGAAGATGTTTTGCAGGACGCTCTCGTGAAATTGGCTCGCAAGGTCGAGGAGGGGTCATTTGTAGGAGGGCAGGATGCTTGGATCGCCTTCATTTATACCCAGATTCGTCGGGAGGCAATTGACCTAGGGCGAAAAGATGACCGGCGGAGAAAGCGGGAGGCTAATGTCATCAAGGATGATCGTTCTCTTGGTCGTGACATCGAGATGCCTCTTTTTGAAGTGGGGGCGAGTCAGGAGGAAACCCGCCAAATTCTTATTGAAGGAATGAAGACCCTCCCCACCAAGTTTTCCGAAGTGATCAGCATGAAACTATGGGGTGAACGTACTTTTGCGGAGATCGGCGAAGCGCTGGAAATCTCCCTTAACACGGCGGCCTCAAGATATCGTTACGGGATAGAGGCTCTTAGAAAACAACTCGCTACCGCACGATTGAATGAGGATATTTAGGAATATCTAAGATAAATTTATAGATATGGATTCCATCACTCTAGAAAACGAACTCAAAAAATTGGTCCCCGCTTCATTGCATGGCTCTCTTCTTGATCAGCTTGACGGCGCCATGGTAGCTGCAGTCACGGAAATGTCTCTTTCAGATGAAAAGATTATAGTTGCCTCATCGGACACTGAGCTTTCTGATCTTGAAGAATGTCTTCGAAGACTCGTTCCTTACGGCGTTCCTGAAAATTTGATTTCCAGGCTGGATGATGCGATGGCGCGTTGGCATGAGGAAGTTCCAATTGATGAGAAAATTGTGGAGATTAACCCGGATGTCAAAAGAAGTAGTTCTTCGTGGTATGGCATTCGTTCAGTAGCAGCGGTCGCCATCCTCGGCGCAGGTGCTGCGATCCTTTCGAGCAATCTTTTTTCTGAACCTAATCGGGTTATGGAACGGATCCCGGACCTCACTAACGGGCTCACAACGCCGGTTGTTTTCACCCCAAAGGATGCGCGTAGTTCGGTGGTTTCAGCAAAAGATCATGGGGTTGTTTGGACCAAAGGCGGGCAACCACTTCGTTGTCTGGAAGTGCAAGTTAACAATGAGCTGCAGTTCGTTAATGAGCGTGGTGAAAAGTTAATCATTGAGCAGCCTAAAAGAGAGGTGACTTTCACTCCGGTAAAATTTGATTAAACAAACTTTTTGAGTCGAACCGCTCAATTTTTAGATGATGGGTCCTGACATTAAAATTACGATAATCGCATTGGTATCTCTCCTTGGTTCGTTTCTTAATCTCCCGGCGATTGAACGACCGGATGGAGATGGAAGCCTTGAGGAAATTCCAGATCAACCAAAGGGGGGCATTCTCAGAGAAGATCAGAAAGAGGGCGCTGCCGATAAGGCTGAGGCTGCTCCGAAACCATTGCCAGCCAAGAAGGTGGCTTACCTTGGAGTTCGTGGAGATGAATCAAGCGATGCTCTTCGAATGCACCTCGAACTTGAAGGGGGGCTTCTTCTCAGGACCGTGAGGCCCACTAGTCCTGCTGGTCTCGCGGGTCTTAAGCAATTGGATATTATCGTGTCGGTTGACGGTAAGGGTCTCACTGACCAGGTGTCACTTCGTAAGGTGATCACCAGCTACAACCCCGGCGACGAGGTGACTCTAAAAATCATCCGTCGAGGAGAAACTATTGAACAGAAGGTAATGCTCGGTGAAGCTCCTACGATTCAAAATTTGCCTCTTCAAGCGATTATTCCCAATCCTGCCGCTGATATGAATCTCTTGCTTAATCAACAGCTTGAGAATGCCTTGGGTGGCCTAGGTGATGACAAGTTGCAAAGGGAGATGATGAAGCAGCTTGAGAAGGCTCTTGGAAACGACGGTGCTGGCTTCAAGCAATTTAAATTTAACCTCGGGGGAGATATGCTCGAGGATAAGGACCTGAAATTGGGATTTCGTGGGATCGGTTCGATGAAGTTTGTCGATGAAGAGGGTTCGATAGAAATGAAGATGACTGATGGTCAGCGTGAGCTGTCGATCCGTGACAAAGAGGGGAAGCTTCTTTTTGAAGGGCCTTACGATAACGAGATCGACAAGGCGGCGGTGCCTGAGGAATATCGCGAGCGGGTTGAACGAATTGATAGTAGTGGTGATGAAAATGGATTTCGACTCAGGTTTAATGGGAATTTTCTTCAAGAGCAGGGGGAAGGTGGAAAGAATATTCCTAAGAAAAAGGGAGGATAATTACTCGCGTTTCTCGAAACCTTCATGATGTCCTACAAGGTAGAAGGGTTCAACCTAATCCATTTCTAATCGATAGCGGGCGATCGAGGGATCGGCTTCCTTCGCATAGCGATCGAGGCCGCCTTCAACTCCGAAGGTGTGGAGGAGGCCGTGTCCACGAAACCATGCGCAATGGTCTAGAACACTCCGCCCTTGATGATCGATTAAAATCACTTTTTGGTTATTTTTCTTCTCTGCAAATAAGCTAGTTTGAAGCTCTTGGGTCATTAGTTGTGCGCCCGGCAGAGTGATCGCCTCGAATTCTTCGCGAGTGCGAGTGTCGAGGAGGATGAATGGTTCATTTTTATCGAGCATGGCTTTCAATTCTGTGGGCGGAATTAGCATGCTGGAGTCGTGTTTGTGACTATCGGCTAGACACCTGATAGCAACGTCCAAATCGATACTATGGTTTTTGCAAACTTCCTCGAGTGTCTCTTCAAGTTCATACGCACAGGATTGGCACCCCCCAATGTGAAAGGCGGAGAATAGTGCTCTCCGCGCTCCCGGATACTGATCTAGGAGAGATTTCATAGTAAGGTTAGCGTGAATCTCAATCGGCATATGCGAAGGATGACATATAATTGGTTGGGGGAAAGAGGTGAGTTGAGACTTTCCAAGGCCTAAGACCTTTGACAGGTTAGTAGTCGCACCGAGTCATGGCACAAGAAGACCAAGAACCTAAAATTTATCTCCTGCCGAATTTAATGACGGCTGGTAATCTTTTGTGTGGATTTTTAGCAATCTTAACGATTTTTAAAGGAATGCAGGCTGACGATCTGCTTGGGGCGAAGGATTATTACCAAACGGCGATGCTTTATATCTTTGGGTCGTGTTTTTTTGATTTACTCGACGGTCGGTTGGCCCGGCTTGGTGGTCAGGAGTCTCCTTTCGGTCAGGAGTTTGACTCTCTTGCTGATATGGTATCATTTGGACTCGCACCTGCTATGTTAGTGTCTCGAGCTGTACTTGCCGATTTACAGTTACCTGAGATTTTCGATCCAAACGGCACCAAAGAGCGTGGTTTAACATGGGCGATTGCCTTTATTTACCTTTTATGTGGGGGGATCAGGCTAGCGCGATTTAATTGTCTTGCTCGAATTGGATCTACTAGTGGGGATTTTCGAGGGATTCCTATTCCAATGGCGGCGGGGTTTATCGCTTCACTCACATTCGTTATGATTAGCTTGGCTGAAAACGACCGGTCGTTGGGGCTTTGGTCCTTCGTTTTAGCCGCTATGATACTCGGGGTTTCGGTTTTGATGGTGAGTAACGTACGCTATCCAAGTTTTAAAAAGATTGACCTAAAGACTAAAGCAAATGTTTGGACCCTTTTGGGATTTGCCCTCCTTTTAGGGCTCATTGTGAAGTGGACGATCTACACTCCAGCCGCTATTTTCGTAGTCTATCTCGTGCTCCCACTCTTTATCGGAAAGAGGACCAAGGTTAAAAGTTAACCTAACGAGAGTATTAAGGTTTTATAAAAATTTGGTTGACTTAACTAAATTTTGGGAATAAGTGTTCCCCTCCTTTATGGTTAGTAGAGTCTTTTTTAAGAAGTATCTTACTGGAGTTCTTGTCGCTGCATTTACATGCGGTTTGGCAACGGGGCTGACCCACAAGGTAAAGAAAGCCGAGAATCTTTATCGTATCGCGCTCAAATATGGAGTCTCGATAGATCGTCTTGCGGCTTTTAATGGGATTAAAAATAAGAACAACCTTGGTGTGGGCCAAGTTTTAAGGATTCCTTCGGGTAAGGATGTGTCTCCGGCCGCAAATGCTCAGAGAACTCCAAAATCTCTCAGGGTCATCATTGATGCCGGCCATGGTGGCAAGGACCGCGGCGCAGTCTGGGGTGGCGTCCGAGAATCGGATCTTAATCTAAAGGTTGCTCTACGCGTTGAGGCTTCTCTGAAAAGTAGGGGATATCCGGTGACGATGACTCGCCGTAGCGATGTTTTTGTTGATCTGAGGCGGCGGTCACAAATTTCGAACCGATATCGTAACTGTATTTTTATCAGTATCCATTTCAATGCCACGTCCCATACTGGAGTTAAGGGAGTGGAAACCTTTTATGTCGGCAAGCGTGGTAGATTTCTGGCTAAGGCGATCCAAAATCATCTAGTGAGCAATCTCAAAGTGCGTGATCGTGGATTCAAATTTAAAAGATTTTCGGTGCTAAATGATACCCTATGTCCTGCGGTCTTGGCGGAGTGTGGATTTATCAGCAATTCCTATGAGCGTTCTCGTTGTAATTCATCGAGTTATCAGGCGGCTGTGGCCCGCTCAATTGTTTCGGGAATCGAGGGCTACGATCGCGCTTACTGAAATACCTTGTAGACACATCGTTTACAGGGTCATTCCAACGTTGGGTCGTAAAAGTCTGGAGATAGTTCAATTTTTCCGGACGTAAAAAGTAACTTTGCCGGATTGGCTAAGTCGAAGTCGCTGATAGTCTTAATCCATGACCAGTAGGAGAAATCGAAAGTCAAGAGCAGTAAAAGCTCAAAGTCGGAAGCCTCGTAAGAGGGGGGCGATGAAGTGGGTGTCTTATACTGGAGGTGTCTTGGTGCTCGTGGTTTTGGTTGGATTGGTCGTTGGTTACAACTCAGTGCGAAGCTACCTCCGGAGTAATGAATTCAGGCTTATGCTTGGAGAAGAGGTAGGATACGAACTTAATGGCGATGCCGAGTTATCGATGTTCGAATGGGATGGTTGGAGCGTGAAGACCGATAACTTTAGTTTCAAGGAGCTGAATGGATTTCAGAATATTAACGCGCGTGGAATTGATGCTCAGGTCGATATTGGAGCGATTTGGAGCGGTGTTTATCGCATTGAAAATATGCATCTTCGTGAGCTTGAATTCACTGGTGACTTTCGTGATGATCCAAATCGCGAAATCCTTATGAAGGAACGTCCAGTGAAGGAAAAGAGCTTCTGGGATCCTCTCTTGCCAGATTCTCTTGAAGTAACGGGGATCGATATCGCTTCCGTGCAGGGATCAGCTAAGTTGGACGATGGGGATTGGGCATGGCAAAATACTTCAGCAAAAATTCGGACTGGTTCAACCAAGGATGTGTATGATGTGACGCTCGCTGGTGGCGAAATCTCGACGCCTATTTCGCTAGCAGATAAGATGACTCTTCGCACAGCCAAGGGTAGGTATTCGGGCAATCGCTTTTACTTATTGGCATCTGAATTTGAACTACTGGAAAATGGTTTGATGATCGCGGAAGGGGATTTCGGTATCGAAGATGGCACTTGGCAGATCCGGGGCGAGGTGACTGGTTCCCGGATTCAGGACGTTATTGCTGAAGATTGGAAACGGCGTTTTATGGGACCGCTTGATTTTTCCTTCGAAGTGACAGGCAAGCCAAACACTGAATCCAAATTGACCGGCCACCTGAGAATCAAGGATGGCTTGCTCACGGCCCTTCCGTTGCTTGATAAGATTTCGGCCTATGCTAACACTTCCCGCTTTCGTCGCCTGTCTCTGAATGAGGCAAGTCTAGACTTTGAAAAGATCGGTGAAAATATCAAGCTTACCAACATTGTTTTGTCCAGTGAAGGATTAGTCCGTGTCGAGGGCGTGATGGAGATTGAGGGGAATGAAATTCTTAAAGGCGATTTACGCATTGGGATTACACCTGGAACTTTGGCTCATATTCCAGGTGCTGAGACCAAGGTTTTTCAGCGTGGTGATTTGGGGCTCTTATGGACGCCCCTGATTGTCAGTGGCACGCTCGACGCTCCTCAAGAAGATTTGAGTGACCGATTGGTTGCTGCGGCAAAGGAGAGAATGTTTGAGCTGCTTCCAGGCATTGGAGAGTATGCTCTCAAGTTCACAGGTAAGCCAATTGGTGAGTCTACCAAAATGGCTCTTAAAGAAAAGGGGGTGATTCTTGGTGTTGCTCAAATAGCTTTGGGTAAAGCCTCGGATTTGCTCAATCCAAGTGATGGCGATAATCCGGAAAAAGTGAAGGGGGAGGAGGCTGGAGCAATCAAAAAGGGGGCTGAAGCAATCAAGAAAGGGGTTGGGACAATTTTCGATATTTTTGGACGACCAATTTTAAAATGAGGTTAGTTTAAGACCTTCATGAAAGTCCACTCCCTCTCGCAGGAACAAAAAATTCCGGTTCCGATAGATCAGGCTTGGGAGTTTTTCTCAAGCCCTCGGAACCTTGAAGCGATGACTCCTCCCAAAATGGGATTTAGGATCGTTTCGCTTCCCTCGGAGATTCTTTATGAGGGAGAAATTATCGAGTATTCAGTAAAGGTCTTACCTGGAGTTTGGATTCCGTGGGTTTCGGAAATTAAAGCCCTACGAATGGGTGAAAGCTTCGTCGATGACCAGATTTCTGGTCCTTTTAAATTTTGGCACCACCGGCATTCCTTTGAAGAAACGACCGGAGGGACGGTAGTGAAGGACCTCATTCACTATTCGGTGGGCTTCAGTTTTTTCGGCGAAATTGCCAGGGTGCTGGTTGTGAAAAACCAGTTGGCGGAGATGTTTGAACATCGCCGATTAGTTCTCGATGAGAAGTTTGGAAAGCTCACTTAGCATCGTCGATAAACTGCGGGTCGGTCAGGGTTTGTAAAAAGGCAATGAGCGCTTTTTTTTCTTCAGCCTTTAATCTAAGTCCTTGTTTCTTAATTAAAGGATCGAGAGTGCGTGTTTGGTGGGCTGCAGTATCATAGTGGTTAATGACTTCCGTAAGATTCTCGAATCGTCCATCATGCATATATGGCGAAGTGATGGCGATATTGCGGAGGCTTGGTGTTGAAAATAGAAATTTGTCCTCCTCCTTACCCGTAACCCCGTATCTCCCAAGATCGTTTAAATCTAGTGCTGGCTTTAAACCATTATTTCGATAGGTAAAGTCGCTGAAATGTGGGCCACTATGGCATTGGAAACATCCGGCTCCCCCTTTTGCATGAGAGCTGAAAAAGAGCCTGCGGCCCTCGTCTTCAAGCGGATCTAGTTTTACCTTTTTTTCGAGAGAGAGGTCGAATTTTGAGTCCCCGCTTACGATAGTAAGGAGATAGTTTTCTAACGCTAGTGAGAGGGTCGATTTGGTTATTTCACCGGGCCCATAGGCCTTTCTGAAATCCTCCCGATAGGATTTACGGCGATTGAGCCTATAAAGGACTTGGTTTAGGTTAGCAGCCATTTCAAGGTGGTCTTGGATCGGTTCTAGGACTTGCTCCCGGACTGTCCTAGCGCGGCCGTCCCAAAAAAAGTGATCCTTCCAGGCGAGGTTGAAGATGGGAGGAGAATTTCGTTTTCCAAGCCGACCCTCGAATCCGCGAGATAAATCGACGTCATCGCCGAAAGCAAACTCTTCGACGTGGCATGCCGCGCAAGAAACAGTGCCGTCAATCGAAAGAATGGTGTCGTGGAAAAGTTTTTCTCCCAGCGAAACCCTCTCTTTTGTCAGTTTGTTGTCTATTGGAAGAGTGGGTTTTCCGAACTCTTTAGGAAAAATTAGCTGAACCGAGGTAGATTCCTGAGCTTCTTCTGGTTCCGCTCTCAAAAGAGAAACCCCGATCAACAATCTCATGATCGTTACACCTCCTTTTTTAAACATAATTAAGAAATAGCACAAGAAGATGAGATTGAATAAAAAAAATCAACCGAAGTGTTGGAAAGGCTTATTTTTTTATGGGGAATCAGCTACATTTTTAATGCTACGATTTTTTTCTTTTCGACGTAGAGATGTTAGACAACATCGTGAAACCATGAAACAGCTAATCGCCATACTTTCGTCCCTGATTCTTACATCTGTTCTCTATGCACATGAAGGTAACGATCATGAAGAAGGGGTGGGATCTATCATCACCACCGCAACAGTGACAGGTTCCGAAGGTCATGAATATGTGACGGCTCCAGGATGGGGCGTTCCTGAAAACGGGAAAAATATCGGCTCGCTGCATGGTGATCTTACTGTTGACCAATTCGGTAACGTTTATGCCGCCACTAATGGCGAGCCGGGGATCGCGGTATTTGATTGTTTTGGAAATTTCACAAAATCACTCAAGGGTGGTCTTGGCGGAATGCATTCTCTGACCACTGTGACTGAAGGTGATCAACAATTTATTTGGGGTTCGCAGGTCGGAAAAAATCGGGCTGTCAAATTTGATTTGGAGGGCAATATCGTCGCAACTCTGCCCAATGAGAAGACGGCGAAACTTGAAGGTGGAATGGGCGGTTTAACAGAGCTTTTAGTTGGACCGGATGGGCATATTTATTTCTTTATGGGATATGGATCAAAAAAGATTCACAAACTAAAGCCTGATGGTACTCTCGTGAAAACTTATGGGGGGAAGGGAACTGGTAAGGATCAATTCACGTCGTGTCATGGAGCGGGAATTGATCTTCGCTATGGTGAGCCTCGCATTCTTGTTTGCGATCGGGATGGACGACGTATGATCCATTTGACGATGGATCTGACTTGGATCGGGGTTTATGGAGAAATACCGATGCGGAGGCCAGCTGACGTTGACGTTCAGGGAGATTATGCGGCTGTTGCCGAGATTGAAGGGCGTGTTATTCTGATGGATAAAGAAGGAAAGGTGGTTTCAGCCCTTTTAGATAACCCAGATAAAAAGCAGTGGGCCACGAATGGTGTTCCGGCTGAGAAACTTCACGATAATGCCTTTTCGGCACCCCACGGGATCAAGTGGGGACCGGCAGGCCAAATTTATGTGACCGAGTACTCAAAAGTTGGCCGCTTGGTTGCTCTTTTTCCTAAAAAGTAACATCTCTTTATAATCATGATCGAACTTGAAGATTTTTTTGAAGACGTCATTGGTAAAACCATCAGAGGCACGGGAATAGCCGATGGAGTTTTGTCATTTCTTACGAACGTCGAGCCAGATGCCATCGCCAAACTGAAGAATGGAGAGTTCGACGAATTGGCCGTTCGCGCTATCGCTCCCGCGCTTGGGCTTGATGCCAATTGCTTGGTGGAGCTTGCAAATCGGGTATGGAGGCCGGAGTCGGTTGAACTCGAGGGACTTCGGCAGTCTAATACTGTCTTTGATCCAGACCCGGAAGATATGATGACTGTAAATTCCTACCTTATTTGGGATCCCCAGACCAAAGAGGCGGCTCTCTTTGATACGGGCGCCGATGCAAGTCCTGCCCTCGATATGGCAAAGAATCTAGGTGTTGACCTTAAAACTCTTTTCATAACCCACTCTCACATTGATCATATTATTGATCGCGAACGGGTCGTTGAAGCACACCCCGAAATTCGTGTTCTGGTGAATGCCAAGGAACCAGTTGCAGGGGCTGAACGATTCGCAGTTGGTGAGACTTTCTCAATTGGAACTCTTCGGGTTTCGACCCGCTTAACTTGGGGCCATTCGCCAGCAGGAACCACTTACGTGATCGACGGTCTCAGCCGCCCCGTAGCCATTGTAGGTGATGCTCTTTTTGCTCAATCGATGGGCGGTGGGGTGATTTCCTTCAAGGATGCTCTTGCGACCAATCGTTCCGAGATTTTCACTCTCGAAGACCATACCGTGGTCTGTCCCGGACATGGGCCGATGACCTCGGTAGGAGAGGAAAAAGCCCACAATCCATTCTTTCCTGAATTTAAATCATAATAATCCAAACCACTAAAATATCATGAGCAAAGTAGCATTCGTCGGCGTAGGCCGAATGGGGGCCAATATGGCACGTCACCTTCAACTCGATTGTGGACACGATGTCACCGCAGTCTTTGATGTTAATAAAATGGCGTCAGCCGAGATCGCAGCTGAACTTGGAGCGAAAGATTGTGGCAGTTTGTTAGAAGTCACCGAAGCGGCAGAGATCATCTTTACAGTGGTTACTAACGATGACGCGATGCGAGTTATCTTTCTGCACGATGGAGATAATCTTTTCTCTGAAGAAGCATCCGGTAAGACCTTCATTAACTGTGCCACTCTTTCACCGGGAATTCATAAAGAAGTTTACGAAGCAGGAAAGGAAGTCGGAGCTCACGTCCTTGAGGGGGCGATGGCATCGTCGATTTCTCAAGCCCGGGAAGGAAAATTGTTCCTCATGATTGGGGGGGATCAGGGAATTTTCGCCCAGCACAAGGAGATCCTTAATCAACTTTCCATTAATCTCCGCCTTTGCGGTCCAATCGGTAAAGCTGCCGAGGTTAAGGCGCTCGTTAACATGGTTATGAATATCAATACTGCGGCTCTTGCGGAGGGCTTAGGTCTTGCCGATGCAATGGGTCTCGACCTCCAGATGGTATGCGATATTTTCGCCCAAACTGGGGCAAATAGCCGTGTTCTCGAGACTGATTCCGAGGATATGATCGATCGTGATCATGAATGTTGGTTCTCAGCCGAACACGCTGCTAAGGATTCTGGGATCGCTGCTGCTTTGGCAGAAGGGGCCGGGATCAGCCTGCCTGTCAACGATGCCACTAAGGCTCAGTATGATAAAATGGTCGACGTTGGACTTGGAGAGCTTGATAAATCAGGTATCGCCGAGCTGACTTTCAAGGGACGAGGGCCATCGGCATAAATTGTGCATTTTAAGATGGAAGTAGTGGGTTTTTGCCCACTACTTCTTTTTTTTGCCCTATTTGGTCTAAAACACCCAATATTTCCTTCATTTTCTAAACTTCGTGGTTTGACAGGTTGAGGCGTAATTTTGTTAACTCTCAACCAGCACTGGAAACCTCCACGCGATTATTCAACTCATAGACACCACGATCTAATTATGGCCGACGAAAACGAAAACACACAGCCGCCCGCTCCGAGTGCACCTGCTCCAGCGCCTCCGGCACCCGCACCAACGATTCCATTGAAGTCTGCGCCGGCACCTTCAGGTGCACCTGCTCCGCCACCCGCTCCGAGCGCCGGTGGGGCACCCGCACCTGCTCCTACGATCCCTCTTAAAGCTAGTGGAGCTGCACCTGGTCCAGCAACCGTGCCGCTCAAGACATCCCCAGCTCCGGGAGCAGCCGCAGGCGCACCGACGACGGCTCTTCCTCAGGCTACTGTTCAACTTCAGAGCACTCAGCAACTTGGAAAGCCAACTGCTCCGACCATGTCAACGATCGGGACAATGGCAATGGACGACGATGAAGAGGAGGAAAGCGACACCATGCCAATGGTGATGTCTATTTTGGCTTTTGTTCTCAGCCTTGCCGTTTTGGCTCTTACTATCATGATGTGGACCCATGATGGGAAAACCTTCGGGCAACTTTTTGAATAAGGTTTAAATTTAATTAATTACATTAAAGTTATGTTTCTTCCTATTATCATTTTCATCCTCGCTGTTGTTGTCGCCGCCCTTAACTTCCTCACTAAATGACTTTGGGGGTAATCGCTGAATTGCGGTAGTTACAAAGATTATCTGGTTCGACATTAAATGTCGGATGAATCCTCAAAGGGTGGCTCTTGACGCCACCCTTTTTCTGTACATATTCCCGGTATGCCTCTAACAATTACCGAAGATAACTTCGACTCCGAAGTCCTTAACTCTGATCAGCCTGTTCTTGTCGACTTTTGGGCGGAATGGTGTGGTCCTTGTAAAATGATCTCGCCTATGGTGGATGCTGTTGCCGCAGAAGTTGATGGCATTGCGAAAGTCGGGAAGTGTAATCTGGATGATGGACAGTCTATTGCCGCTAAATATGGCATTCGTTCGATCCCAACTCTACTGTTCTTCAAAGATGGAGAGGTTAAGGATCAGATTGTCGGCGCAAACGTCACCCAAGGTCAGATTTCAGAGAAACTTCAGGCTATGGCGTAAACTAGCATTTTTAGATTAAATCGCAAAAAACGGGAGGCCAAAGCTGGTCTCCCGTTTTGTTTAATTCGAGTGGATTTATTCTACCATTTTTTTCCGTAGGCAGAATTCTCAAAACCTTGTCCAAGACGTTGAAAGTCTCGGCCCATTCCGAGGAAAGTATTGCAGGATGAAAGGAAAAGAGAGGAACCAATAGCGGCGGCGGTCATTAATATAAGTCGGTATTTCACAAAGCGAAAATATTGAAGAGCCAGGTCTCTGGCAAGCCCTTTGTGAATTCGCTTTTGAAGATTTTAGAAACGTTGATCGAGTTCCTTAAGGATAGATTGCAGACGCTTGGCCTCTTCGAAGGCATCTAAAATCTCCTCTTGGGTTAGCCCGGGATCGTTGAGTCGGGTTCGTAGCGCCTTCTCTTTGATTTGGTAAAATCGGGCTGAAAGCATAGCTATTGTGTCACATGCTGATGAAACCGGATCTTCCGGTATCGTTTCGCTAAAGCCATTTTCCAGTGCAATACGATCGCCCTTCGGAATGGTCATAAGATAGGCTTGTTTAGCGGCCTCGCTTTCGGGGTTGGGTCGTTTTTCTAGGATATCGATAAGCACATGGTTTCCCAACGTTTCGCCAAGACACTCCTGCAGAGTTTCCAATTGCTCGCTAAGATATTCGGCTGCTGCTTCTGAGTTTAATGCGAGGTGGCAAAGATAAATAATAAAATGGTCAATCGCGGTGGGCTCTACCTTATCCGCTTTTTCTTCTTGATCTTCTCTAGGCCTGAAGCGCTTTAGATCGGCTTTTGCAGCTGCCACTGTCTGCCGAAAATCCTCGACTCCAAGGCGAAGCCGGATAGCTAGATTCTGGATCGTAGCGTCTCTGAGGAGATCGTCATCCATGACACAAACTGATTTGGCAAGTTCTTGTAATAATTTGGTCTTTTCGGCTGCGGATGATAAGTCAATGACCTTGAGCTCTTTATCAAGTTTGGCGTCGAAATATTCCTTGGCTGATCCGAGGAGTTTTTGGAAAGCTTCGGCGCCGTATTTTTTCACAAAAGTGTCCGGGTCATCACCATCTGGAAGGTGCATTAGGCGAACGGGAAGCCCTTGAGCGGTGAGTTGTTTAAATGTTTTGTCGGCAGCAGCGAGTCCGGCATTATCACCATCGTAACAGAGAACAACTCGGTCGGTGTACCGCTTGATCATTCGAGCGTGTTGTTCGGTGAATGCAGTGCCAAGCGGCGCTATGGTGTTCTCAAATCCTGATTCGTGAAGGACGATAGCATCGACCTGCCCCTCACAAAGAAGCGCAAACTTTTCTTTGCCCATAGGTCGCCTAGCCTTATTGAGAGCGAAGAGAAGTTTCGACTTGTTGAAAAGAGGAGTCTCGTTGGTGTTAATATATTTTCCGCGTTTATCGTCTTCGCGAAGAATCCGTGCACTGAAACCGACGACGTCATCAACGTCATTATGAATGGGGAAAGTGATTTGATCGTAAAACTTGACCCAGAGCCCTGATCGGGGATTATTTTTATCTTTAAGACCGCCTAATCCAGCTTGGAGAATTTCGCGACCGTTAAAGCTGTTTTCCCTGGCCATTTGGAGAAAAAGATTTGAGTTTCGGGGAGCCCAGCCGATTAACCATTTTTGGGCAGTTTCTTTGCCAAACCCTCTGCTTTTTAGGTATTCCCGGGCATGGGCCGCATCAGGATTCTTCAAGAGTTGTTCGTGGAAGAATCTGGCAGATTTATTATTTAGTTCTTTCAGCCGAGAGATCTTTCGGCGTTTACGATCAGATTCGGGATCACTGGCCTCTTCAATAATTTGAATACCAGCTCGATCAGCAAGTTTTCTGACGGCGTCGACAAAGGGGAGATTCTCATATTCCATCAAGAAGTTGAGGGCTGACCCGCTCGCGTCACAACCAAAGCATTTGTAGCGCTGCCTTGCGGGATTGATATTAAAAGAGGGTGTTTTTTCTCCGTGGAAGGGACAGTTGATTTTAAAATCCGATCCCGAGCGCTTAAGAGGGAAATACCCGCCTATCAAATCTACGATATCCGTCGCTTCGAGGATACGTTCGATTGTTTCTCTTGGGATCATTCCCATGGAAGTAGTTTGAATCGGTTGTTTGGGTTTCGCGAGCCTTGGGTTAAGTTCTTTGCATGAAAACGGCGATTTTTTACCTTCTCGTGGGTCTTGGACAGATTTTTGGCCAGGATATGAAGGTCTTCGGCAAATCAAATGAAGAAAGCTACGCAGGAAAAATCGTCCGTATCGAAATTGGTGAAAATTCCCTCACTAATGGACAAAGTTTTAAATTCTGGGAGCGCATTTTAGAGCGAGCTAGTGATGAAGAGGCAAAGGGAATTATCTTCGATTTAGACACGCCTGGGGGTCTCGCCTTTCCGACCGAAGAGCTTATGACGAAGATCGCAAATGTTGGAGTTCCGACGGTAGCTTTCGTGAATCCTAATGCAATTAGTGCAGGTTCCTTTATCGCGGTGTCTACTGATCGGATCTACATGACACCGGGTTCAAAGATTGGGTCATCAGGAATTATCGATGGTTCTGGTCGAGAAATAGATCCGGTGAGGAGAGCGAAGCTTGAAAGCTATTTTGGTGCGCAGATTCGCTATATTGCAAAGCAGAAAGGATATAATCCCGAGGTGATTGAGGCCATGATGTTCTTGAGTGACGAAAAGCGTGTCATTGGCGATGTTGAGGTGAAACCTGGGTCATTATTAAATCTAAATTCAAGCGAAGCAACGAGGATGATGAGCGACGGCCCGCTGCTAGCCCAAGCTGAGGTAAATTCTCTTGAGGAAGTTTTAAAAGCCGAAGGATGGAGTGACCAGGAGGTAGTTACCGCAACCCCGACCGGATTTGAACGTTTAGCTTGGTGGATCGCGGGATTCTCTGGAGTGTTGATTCTAGTAGGTTTGGGGGGTGGGTATCTCGAGCTAAAGACGCCGGGTTTTGGGATTGGTGGGATCATTTGTTTATCTGCTTTTGCTCTCTTCTTTTTTGGAAACTACATGGCTGGTAATATGGCAGGCTACGAGCTCGCAGCTCTTTTTGTCATTGGGATTGCTCTGATCGGAGTCGAAATTTTTGTAATTCCTGGATTTGGAGTGGCAGGGATCACCGGGCTAGTTTTACTTGTTGGGGCAGTTGTCTTTTCGATGTTCGACGGCGTAACGTGGCAGACCTATCAGTGGGGTGGCTCAGAAGAAGTGAGCTTCGCAGACGCCCTTCGAAAGCCAGCAATGAATTTGGCAATTGGGATTTTCGGCTCACTATTTCTTGTTTTTCTCATGATGAAGTTTCTCCCGAGGGTAAGTTTTATCGATAAGACAATGTTGCCTAGTTCGCTAGGACGAGGAAATGGTGATGATCAGGAGGTCGAGGCAGGAGCTCTGTTTGGCAGAACCGGGATTGCGGTCACTGATTTACGGCCAAATGGAAAAGCGGAAGTTGATGGTACGCTTCTAGAGGTTTTGGCTGACGGGGTTTTTCTGGAGAAAGGAGATCCGGTTCGAGTAATCAGCGATGATGGAATGGGTGTGACTGTAAAAAAAGTAGAAGATTAAAAACCTCTATATAGAATTCCTTACTCCGTTGGAGATAAATTAGGATACGGATCCTGCCGCTTTGCCCTCCAATGTGAAAAATTGTAAGTCCGCCTAGGAGAAGTATTTAACTCCAGCTTTAAAGAGTGGCTGGTATAAATTGCCAGAAATGTTTTTACCGACATCCGGTCCTTGTCGTTCTGTGTGGCCCATTTTCCCGAGGACGCGACCGCAGGGCGATGAAATTCCCTCAATGGCATGAATCGAACCATTCGGGTTGAATTCAGGAGCCATAGTAGGTTGGCCGCTGAGGTCAGTGTATTGCGTCGCAATTTGACCGGTGGCAGCGAGTTTGCGGAGGTCTTCTTCGTTGGCATAGAACTTGCCCTCGCCGTGTGAAAAGGGAATGTTGTGAAGATCGCCCACTTGAGTATCGGCAAGCCATGGTGACTGCGTCGAAGAAATACGTGTGGTTGCGTAACGGGCAATGTGCCTTCCAATATCGTTGAAGGTCAAAGTAGGATCGCCGGGTTTTGGCTCCCGAATTTCACCATATGGAACGAGGCCGGTTTTTATGAGCGCTTGAAAACCATTGCAGATTCCTAGGATCAGGCCATCGCGGTTTTTGAGGAGATCCATGACTGCGTCGGCAACCTCGGGGCTCCGAAGGATAGTCGCGATAAACTTTCCTGATCCCGCGGGTTCGTCACCAGCTGAGAAACCACCGGGCAGCATGAGGATCTGAGATTTTCGGATGCTTTCGGCGAGGTCAGCAAGTGATTCTTCAACTGCTTGCGGAGTGAGATTACGAAAGATTTGGATCTCGGCTAGGGCACCCGCTTCTCGAAATGCCTTCGCGGAATCGTATTCCGAGTTGGTTCCGGGAAACGCCGGAATGATGACCTTAGGATTTTGGCTTTTAGTGGTTGAGTGTTTAGCCTCGAACGTTGACTTGAAGGTGTCGGCTTCGCTCGTCGAAGGGTCCGCGGTCTCTGGATAGATTTCAGAGAGGGGGTTAGTCCATGCGTCATAAAGTTCCCCGAGTTTAAGGGCGTCTGAGCCGACTTGGATGGTTGGCTCAATCTGGGTTTTTCCAATAACGATTCCGCCGGTAATTTCTTCCTTTGATTCAATCAGGAAGGAAAGGAAGCGCTCTTGGTGGAGATTGATGTCTGTCTTGATGCTCGCACCGATTCCGTTTCCGAATGCCATCTTACTGAGGCCAGTGGCAATCCCCCCGTGATCCAAGGTATGGGCGGCGAGGATATTTGCGCCGTGAAGGGTGTCGGCAATCTCCTTAAGCGCGCGGAAATCTGGAAGTTGATTTTCGTCGCGCGGAACCTCGATAAAAGAGATAAGTGAATTAACTTCTTTAAATTCCGGAGACACAACATGTTTTGTGTTTCCGGGCGCTAGAGCAAAAGAGACAAGGGTTGGTGGGACGTCAATGTCGTTGAATGTTCCTGACATTGAATCTTTTCCACCAATCGCTCCGAGGCGGAGTTCATGTTGCGCCTTAAAGGCACCGAGTAGTGCTGCGAAGGGAAGTCCCCAGCGGGAAGAGTCATCCCCAAGCTTTGGAAAGTATTCCTGGAGAGTGAGACGAATATCGCTTAAGCGGGCACCTGAAGCTACGGCCCGGCAGACTGACTCGGTGACGGCATATGCAGCTCCGTGATAAGGAGACCATGTTGCAATATTGGCATTAAAGCCCCAAGACATGTGAGTACAGATTTTAGTTTGGCCTTCGAGAAATGGGAGGGTGGCCACCATGGCATCGACGGGTGTGCACTGGTGCTTTCCCCCAAATGGCGAAAGCACGGTGCCTGCTCCGACTGATGAATCGAACATTTCACCAAGGCCTTTTTGGGAAGAAATATTGAGATCACCCAGTGCGTCGGCGAAGCTTTCGAATGCAATGCAATCGAGTGGAGACTCTGTGCCGATCGCTTCGACGTGAACAGTGGCTTCTTGTTGGACGCCATTTGTATCGAGGAATTCGCGAGTGAGATCGACAATGGTTTTGCCGCGCCAGGTCATACGGAGACGACCGGTATCGGTGACGGTGGCGACGTGGACACATTCAAGATTCTCTTTGTCGGACTCAGCAATGAAGTAAGCGACCTCCGAGGGGTCAACACAAATAGCCATACGTTCCTGCGATTCCGAAATTGCAAGCTCAGTTCCATCAAGACCATCATATTTCTTGGGGACAGCATCAAGGTTGATTTCAAGGCTGTCGGCAATTTCGCCAATCGCGACCGATATTCCTCCTGCTCCAAAGTCGTTACAGATCTTTATCTTTGGCGCAAGTTCAGGATTTCGAAAGAGGCGTTGAATTTTACGTTCGGTGGGAGCATCTCCTTTTTGAACTTCGGCTGAATTGTCTAAAGCGTCGTCCGTATGTTCTTTTGAAGAACCGGTAGCTCCACCAACCCCATCGCGTCCAGTGCGTCCTCCGATAAGGAGGATGTAATCGCCATTTTCGGGTCCCCCTCGGAAGACGTTTTTTCGGGGAGCAGCGGCAACAACGGCGCCTATTTCCATGCGTTTAGCGGCGTAGTTGGGATGGTAAACCTCAGATACCTTTCCGGTGGCGAGGCCTATTTGGTTACCGTAAGAAGAATATCCGTGCGCGGATTCCTGACAAATCTTTCGCTGAGGAAGCTTGCCGGGGATTGTCTCATCGTAAGGGATGCGGGGGTCGGCGGCACCAGTGACCCGCATTGCTTGATAAACATAAGAACGGCCCGAAAGCGGATCGCGAATACAACCGCCAAGACAAGTGGCGGCCCCACCGAAAGGTTCGATTTCGGTAGGGTGATTGTGTGTTTCATTTTTGAATTGGACGAGCCATTCCTGTTCGTCATCTCCATGGACAACGATGGATGCAGCGTTAATTTCGTTTGAGACTTCAAGATTGTCGAGTTCACCAGATTTGCGGAGCTCTTTCATTCCCATGAGTGCGATGTCCATGAGAGTGACTGGACGTTCGGTGTTTGCTCCGTAAACTTCGTCTCGGGTAGCTAGGTAGGTATCGTAAGTTTCTTGTATCACTTCAGTTCCATCGTCGAAGCTGACCTTGGCAATCTTTGACATGAAGGTGGTATGACGGCAGTGGTCAGACCAATAGGTGTCGAGCATGCGGAGCTCGGTGATTGTTGGTTCGCGGTCCTCTTTTTGGAAATGCTTCTGAGTATGAAGAAGATCGGCGGTCGACATTGCGAGGCCGAGCTCGCTACGATATCGCTCAAAGTCTGCCTTGGATTTTTGATTGAATCCCTTGAGGATAGCGACGTTTGTGGGCTCTGGGGAGTCGGTGCGTTTATAAAGTGCGTTAACTGAGACCTCGTGGGAATCGACCGGGTTGATGAGATATTTTTTGATCGCTTCCAATTCTTCTTTAGAGAGCTTGCCGGTTAGGATGATAACACGGGCGGAAGAAACGAAGGGTCGTTCTTTGCCGGTGAGGATCTGAACGCATTGAGCGGCTGAGTCGGCCCGTTGATCGAATTGACCTGGAAGAAATTCCACGGCGAAGGCGGTTTCATCAGAGCTTAGTGAGAGCTCGGTCGATGAGGTCTCAACCTGAGGCTCGGAGAGGATAAGTTGAGTCGCCTTGGCAAATTCCTCGTCAGTTAAACCATCGAGATCATATCGTTGCACGATGCGAGCTGATTTGATGCTTTCTATCGCCAGGTTGTTGCAGAGATCACCGATGAGGTGAGCGGAGTCGTTGGCAAAAGGAGTGGTTTTTTCGACGAAAAGGCGATGCATGGTGATTAAGCCCTGACATTAGTTGACGTGAAGGAATGGAGCAAGGGGAATGAAAGCTTAACCGTAGGGACTGGTTATTGGGTTCGTTAGATAGAAGGTGTCATCGTTTGCAAGCGGAACAGCGGGAAGTTTTGTGGCGAAAGCAATGAGAAAGCATAAGGCTTTACTCAGAGATTGACGGAGCCTTTCCGAACGCATGATGATAAACTAGATGAAACGTCAATACTGCCTCTTTTGGTAGACACGAACGTAGTCGATAAGATTACGGATTAAGTAATGGTGAGTGTTTGAGAGAGGCGGCTTCTCTTTAAGTGGCCTTTCGCTAGGAGATGAGCCTTTTCTTGATTTTTCAGCTTTGTAATCGTAATGCTTTTTAATCAGGGCTGGTCTGTATAATCGCAAAAAAGACCGTGCGCCTGGAGGCACACGGTCTAAGTGAAATTGGAATAGCTACTTTTTCTTCGCGTGAAGAGCGGCCCGGCTCTTTTCTAGGAGGACTTTGGTAGCTTTGATGCCATCGTCCTCGGAGAGGTTGCGACCCTCATATTCGACTCCAATCCAGCCATGGTAACCATGATCGAGAACGATTCCTAGGGCTTTGGTGAAATCGGTCTTGGTCTCTTCGCCTTTATCATTGAATTCATGTGACTTTGCGGAAACACCCTTAGCAAAAGGCATGAGTTCTTTAAGGCCTTTGTAGCGATCATATCCGTGGAAGTTACCGAAATCAGGAAGGGAACCGCAGTTATCGAGTCCAACATCTTTTAGGACTTTAGACATCCAGGCCCCGTTCGAAGAGAGGCCTCCGTGGTTTTCCACAATAACATTAATTTGATGATCGCGGGCGAAAGTAGAAAGGGCGGTCAGACCTTTGACGCAATTTACTGCCTTTTCAGCGTCATCTTTGCCTTCTCCGTGGGAGTTTACACGAATGGAGTGACATCCCAGGCGTTTGGCTGCATCGACCCATTTCTTATGATTATCGATGGTCTTTTGACGCTTTTGATCAGAACCGGCGCCAATATGCCCTTCACCGTCGACCATAATCAGGACGTTGGTCATACCAAGATCAGAAACCCGCTTATTGAGTTCGCCAAGATACTTTTTGTCCTTTGCCTTGTCCTTGAAGAATTGATTTACGTATTCAAGTGCTAGGATATCGTAAGTTTTTTTGGTGTATTCTGGCCAATCCAGATTGGTCATTTTACCACCTTTTAGGGCTCGATGGTTAGACCATTGAGCAAGAGAGATCTTGAAGAGATCTTCTGCCTTGGCTGTTGGATGTTTGCCATGATGATCTGCGAAGGCTGCGGTAGTAAGGGCGGCAAAAGACGTGTTTATGAAGTGTCGACGTTGCATGGGGGAGAGTTTCGTAGTGGACGGGAGCGAAGGAAAGGCGAAAATGACTCGGGCTATGAGTATTACGACAAAAAGAGGAGATAAGGGATTTACCGATTTATTATTTGGAGGCAAAGCTTCAAAAGGAGATCCTCAAATAGAAGCTTTGGGAGCTGTTGATGAATTAAACGCGAATCTAGGAATAGCCCGTGTTCTTGTGGATGGTGAGGTGGCTAGGGCGATTGACCAGATTCAAGAATGGTTAGTAACTTTGATGGGAGAGCTCGCAATGCCGATGGGTAAAGAGATAGAGTATGAGAAATCTGGTTTTGGGCGTATCTCAACAATTGAAATCGAATGGCTGGAGGACTGGAGCGCTTCGATTGAGAAGGAGGAAAAATTTAAGGGCTGGTTGAGGCCGGGGGAGCGAGGAGGAGAGGTGTCTGCGCGGATTCATCTGGCTAGGACAGTAGCAAGGAGAGCCGAGCGTCGGACCTGGGATGTCGCAGATGAAGTGGCGTCGGCTGAAGTCAGAATTTTTCTAAACCGACTTTCCGATGCTCTTTGGTTGCTTGCCAGTGCCAGTGAGAAATTATGAGGCTAAAAAACCGCTTACCTCAGGTGAGCGGTTTTTAGATTTGATCCGCCAAGATAGTTTTAGTTCTTCTGACCTGTCCCTGGCAGGAAGCGGTAATACGATTCGAGCATTAGGGTTGCAAGGCAGCTACGGTAGTGTTCAGAAAAACCACCACCTCCGTTGAGGCCGTGGCCTGCCTGAACTGACTTGTATGAACCATCTTTATTTTGGTTATTGAGGACTTGGTCTCTGAAGAGTTCGTTGTATTTTTCCCACTCTTTACCACCATTGTTTATCATCGCTTGGGCAGCGTAATAGTGGCCGTAGAGATCGGAGTGTTTGGTATTCCAATCAAGTTTCATGTTCTCATGCATGAACTTCACCGCCTTACGGGCTTGGCGATTTGCGGAAGACTCCCATATTTGAAAGCAAAGAGCACCGACAGCTGCAAGCGTGGTTCCGTCTTCGCGGATCGAAGGGCTAGAGTAGCCAAATGCTCCGCTAGGAGCTTGCTTGGTCTCCATGTAGTCGAGGCCCTTTTTTACGCAATTCCTTAGGTTGGCGAAATCGAGACCCGTGTATTTGCAGGCCTTAAGGGCCTGAAGTTGCCATCCTACAATTGAAGTGTCGGTATGCCCACCCTCTTCGACGTATGAGTAGGCCCAACCACCATTTGAGTGCTGGCTATTGATGAGGAATTGGCCGGAAGCCATGACTGCATCTTCCAGCTGATTGATATTTTCCCCGAAGGACTTCACGCAAAGGGTGTAGGCTTCAGCTAGGGCGTAAACCGCAATTGCGTGCTCATAGCACCAGCTTTTCGCCTTGAAATCATCAGCTAGCTTGCCGTTATTCTTCATAGATTTGTCGACAAGAAAGGTGATGGCAGCGAGAACGGTGTCGCCGAATTCTTCCGATCCTGCTGTTTCGCAGTGTCCGAGATAGGCAAGGAGAGCAAGTCCAGTCATAGGCACCGACCGATTAGTCCATGAGCCGTCCTTATTTTGCTTCTCCTTTAGCCAGCGTAGTGAGGCGACAACGGCGTCTTCACATTTTTCAGTGCCGCCATTGGAAGTGAGTCGCTGAAGTCGATCGGCTTTTGAGCAGCGCTTTTTCATGGCGGTCGGGATGTTACCAAACCCACCACCAGCGCCGGATCCATCTCCGTCACCCCAACCGTCTCCGAAGTCATTTCCATCACCAAAGTCAGTGCTTGGATCTGGAACGTCGATTTCCGGGATAGGAATAGCCGTGGGAGATGAGGTGTTGGCTGCGATGACCTTCGACATTGAAGCTGAAGGCGCAGCAGGTTTGCGTTCAATTTTTGTCTGAACTTTCTTTTGTTTGAGATTTTCTTCCGATTCCGGAGTACCGTTGTAGCTCACTAATTGCGGGATGTTTTTAGATGGCAGGTTCATCGCGATGATCCAGAGGATGAGTCCTACGAGGACCATTAGCAAAAGAGCGATGATTAGGCTGGTGATGGTCGACATCCGCTGTTGGGCCGCAAGTCGAGCTTGGGCTTGCGGCGAAAGTTGTGCATGTAGGCTCATAGGTTTATCGTAAGAGGATGTATTTTTAGGTCAGATTCTCCCAGAACAAGAGCTGAAGTTTTGTTCACGAGCTAGGAGTAAACTCTTGCCTGTATTTAGAACGCTTCAACATCTTAGTTTCTTAGAGAAGACTGAAAATTTGGATCTCTCCTTCGATTTAGGCCCAATTTGTGTATTTCGACAAAGAAAAAAGCTGTGCACCTCCAGATGCGCAGCTTTTGAAAAATAAAGAGAGTAAATCTAGTTGGTCTTTGCTCCGGTGGCAGGGAGGAAGCGGTAATAGGACTCAAGCATCAAAGTCGCGAGGCAAGCACGGTAGTGACGACCGTAACCTCCGTCTCCGGCAAACGATCCCGCTACCGCGTTGATTTTGTTTCCTCCACCAACAACTTTATAATAACCGTCTTTGTGCTGGTTATTGAGAACCTGATCGCGAAAAAGTTTGTTGTAGCGCTCCCACTCAGGTCCGCCATTGTTAATCATACACTGGACAGCATAGTAGTGACCGTAGAGGTCGGAGTCTGCAGTATTCCAATCAAATTTCATTTCCTTGTCCATAAATCGGACGGCCTTGCGGGCAACTTTACTGGCGGAAGATTTCCAAATTTGGAAGCAAAGAGCGCCAACAGCAGCAAGAGTGGTTCCGTCTGATCCACCGCCGATATTTGGGCCAGAGTATCCAATTGCTCCACTTGCCAGCTGGCATCGCTCAACATAATCGAGTCCTTTTTTGTAGCAGCGTGTCAGGTTGGCAAAATCAAGACCGGTGTATTTGCAGGCCTTAAGGGCTTGGAGATGCCAGCCGACGATGGAAACATCACCGCCTCTGGCGCTATCCTCACTGTATGCATAGTCCCAGCCCCCACCTTGGTGTTGACTGTTGATTAGAAATTGTCCGGAAGCCATGACGGCATCTTCCAGCTGGTTAATATTTTCTCCGAAAGATTTGATACAGAGAGTGTAAGCTTCAGCTAAAGCATAAACGGCAATGGAGTGCTCGTAGCACCAGTGATTATCTTTGAAGTCGCTTCCAAGCTTACCGTTATTCTTCATCGCCTTGTCAACGAGGAAGGTGATAGCGGCGAGGACTGTTTCGCCAAACTCTTCTGAACCCGCAGTCTCGCAATGACCCAAAAAGGTTAGGAGCCCAAGACCAGTCATGCCAATTTGCTTTTGGCCACACCATGAGCCGTCTTCGTTTTGTTCTTCTTTCAGCCAGCGCAGAGTCGCAACCACGGCGTCTTCGCACTTTTCGGTTCCGCCGCTCGAGGTCAAACGCTGAAGACGGTCTGCTTTGGAACAACGCTTTTTCATGGCAGTCGGGATATTCCCGAATCCACCACCGGCACCTGACCCGTCCCCGTCGCCCCAGCCGTCGCCAAAGTCATTTCCATCACCAAAGTCGGTGCTGGGATCGGGGACGTCGATTTCTGGGATTGGAATGGCAGTGGGGGATGATGTATTGGCAGCAATGACCTTGGACATCGAAGCTGAGGGAGCCGCAGGTTTCCTCTCAATTTGGGTCTGAACTTTCTTTTGTTTGAGATTTTCCTCTGATTCTGGAGTTCCGTTATAGCTAACCAATTGCGGAATATTTTTAGCAGGAAGATTCATCGCGATAATCCAAAGGATCAAACCAACTAGGACCATCAACAAGAGAGCGATGATCAAGCTTGTGATGGTTGACATCCGCTGTTGGGACAAAAGTCGAGCCTGGGCTTCCGGCGAGAGTTGTGCGTGTAAGCTCATGATGGGATAAGAAAGTTTTTTGAATTTAGGGTGAGTAAATCTACGGTTCAAAAAGGGGTTTGGCCAGCGAAGAGATTCAATGATTTATGAGGAGTGAACGGATTACTTCAGAAAAAATTAGGGGAAACTTGAGAAATGATTTTCATTTGATGAATAGGGGACCTAGGACGATAGACTTTTCTTAATCCATGCCGCCGGAAAGGGTCCTCCTTCCTTTTATTCCTTATCGTTTTGACTTTTTATGAGAGACGAATGCCGTGGCGCCATTGAATTTCTCGTAGTTGGGAATTATCAGTTCCGAGTCTCAAGTGAGGTAGATTGAACTACTTCAGTAATTTACATGGAATACTGAAATTGAGTATTGGATGGCGACCCAGTTCCAGCGAAATGATTGAGGCTTTTTTTACGCGGATTGAATAAGTCTCTGAGCCGAGAATGTGCTCGACCAGAGCTGAAAAATCGGGCTCATGGCCAACTATCGCAACTCGATTGAATTGTTGATAGAACTTGAGCTCCCGGAGGGCGGTTTCTGGTCTCATCCCGCAAGCGAGCCAAGATTCGATTACAGGTTTTGGACAACCTTCTCCGGCTAGGATTTCAGCCGTTTCCTTTGCTCGTAAGACGGGGCTTGAGAGAACGATATCGGGAGTAAGCTCGTGTTTTTTAAGAAACTTTCCAACTCGCTGCGATTGCTCGTGGCCTTTTTCGACAAGATTCCGGACGAAGTCACCACCAGCTAGCCCGTGAGCCGCGGCGGTTGCGTGACGAATCAAGAGAAGGGTCATTACCTTACATGGTCATGCCGCCGTCTACGGCGAGCACTTGGCCAGTGATGTAGCGGGCTTCTGGACCGGCAAGGAAAAGTGAGGCATTGGCAATATCGTCAACTTGACCGAAATCAGCGAGGGGGACTTTTGCGATGATACCTTGTTTAAGGTCGTCAGAAAGTTCGTCGGTCATATCAGTGGTGATAAATCCCGGAGCAATGGCATTACATGTGACTTTGCGCCCAGCAAGTTCGCGAGCCACTGATTTAGTGAAACCGATAAGCCCCGCTTTTGAAGCTGCATAATTGGCTTGGCCGGCGTTTCCAATCAGTCCAATCACGGAGCTGATGTTAATGATTCGGGGATCGGTGCCTTTCATTAGTGGACGTTGAAGGGCCTTAACAAGGTTGAAGGCTCCCTTGAGATTGGTGTCAAGAACGGTGTCCCAATCCTCGGACTTCATTCGCATAATCAATCCATCGCGTGTTACGCCAGCATTGTTGATGAGAATATCGATTCCACCAAGGTCCTCGACGATAGTTTTTCCAGTTTCTTGCACGGAATCGAAATCAGCCACGTCTAATGCGTAAAAGCGGGTTGAATCGGGATGAATTGCGTTAATCTCCTTGGCTGCGGCACCACAGCTCGTGGGGTTGCGGGAAATGATCGCAAGTTTTGCGCCCTCGCGGGCGAAAGCGTGAGCAATGGCTAGGCCGATACCTCGACCGGCCCCAGTGATCACAACTCGTTTTCCTGAAAATTTGGACATATGGAGAGTTTGTAGTGTTTTTAGAGCAAGGCCAAGGCCTCTTTGAGATCGTTAAGGTTTTCTGTGGTGTGAGCAGCACTTAGGGTGATGCGAAGTCGCGCAGTTCCTCGAGGGATGGTTGGGTATCGAATCGCTGGAACCAAAAAACCACTTTTGAGGAGAGAATCCGACGCGGCAAGCGCGGACCTGTTTTCACCAATAATTTTGGGGATAATAGGGGTGGGGGAAGCGAAAGAGTCCGAGTATGTCTTGAGGCGACCGCGTCTCTCGATTCCTTCGGGTGAATTCAAAAGATCGAGAGCGGCAAGGCTCGCAGCGGCTTGTGAGGGTGGTGGCGCCGTCGAGTAGATTAAGGAACGGGTTTTATTGATGAAAAGGTCAATCCATGACCTAGATGATGCGAGGTAGCCGCCTGCCGAGCCCAACGATTTACCGAGGGTCCCCATCTGAAAATCAATTTGATCCTGAAGGCCTAACTTCTCGGCAAGCCCTTGTCCAGTTTGGCCGAGTATACCAATGGCATGCGCTTCGTCCAGAAAGAGGAGTGCACCGTATTTTTCCTTTAGCTTTACGATTTCAGAGAGCGGGCAAAGGTCGCCATCCATGGAAAAGACGGATTCGGTTACGATCAAAGTACGGCCGTTACTAGAGGCGAGGAGCTTTTCGAGTTTATTAAGATCGTTGTGCGGGAAGATGCGTAGGGTTGCTCCGGAGAGTTTAGCGGCGTCTATGAGACAGGCATGAGCAAGTTTGTCTAGAATCACGGTATCACCTTTGCCTATAAGTGCAGGGATTACTCCCATCGCGGTGACAAAGCCATTGGCAAAAGTGAGAGCTGCTTCGGCTTTTTTAAGAGTTGCTATTTTTTCTTCAAGTTGGTGGAAGATCTCAAGGGACCCGCAAATAAGTCGAGATGCCGTGCTGCTAGTACCGTAATCTCGCAAGGCTTTCGTGGCGGCTTCAATAAGAATCGGGTGTTGGGAAAGCCCGAGGTAATCATTCGATGAAAAGTTGATGAGTTTTCGGCCTTGTAGTTCGACAGTTGGAAGATCCGGATTGCTTATTGGACGTAGCCCGCGAAGAAGTCCCCTTTGTTTAAGGTCTGTGAGTTCGTCTTCGGGTTTTCTCATCTTGTTCGTTAAAAAAGGCGCTCCCACATTTCTGCGGAAGCGCCTCTAGAATGAAAGATTTTAATTCGGGCAGGTTACTCGGTCATACGACCGCAGCATTGCTTGTATTTTTTGCCTGATCCGCAGCTACAAGGCTCGTTGCGTCCGACCTTCGGGATGGGGCGGCGCTTCGGAAGGTTGAGTTTCAAGCCACTTTCATCGGAACCGCTTCCGGTTTCGGGAACAACACTGGATGAACCGGAGACTGCCATATTATTTTCACTTCCTCCTGAAGTCTGTTGGGGCGCATCGGCAAGAACGGGGTCAATTTCACGGATCGTGGTGAAGCGGAAAAGATTGTGAACAGCTCCCTCATCAATCGTATCCATGAGAGCGGTGAAGAGCTTATAAGCCTCCATTTTATATTCCACGAGAGGATCTTTTTGACCTTGCGCACGAAGTTGAACGCCTTCCCGAAGTGAGTCCATTGCGTAAAGATGTTCCTGCCATTTTTGATCAATGGCATTGAGCATGATGTGGCGCTCGAGAGAATCGAGGTGTTCAGAATTTTCCATCTCGATCTTGCGGTTGTAGGCGGTATGGATCCGCTCGAGGAGAAATTTTGAGTTACCATCAATATCGCGGGTTTCAAACTTTGCCTCGGCGATGGAGAGATGAAGAGGAAAGGTTTTATTCACCCAGTTTAGAAGTTCCATGAAGTCAGGCTGACCTTCATCACGCTCTTCCATGTAGTAACTTACCTGGGCGGGGATGATGTGGTCAAGAAGCTCCATAATGAGTTCCCGTGGATCTTCCGATTTGAGAACCTTGTTACGATTGCCATAAACCACTTCGCGCTGACGATTCATTACGTCATCGAAGTCGAGGACGTATTTTCTTCGGCGATAGTACATTTGCTCGACTCGCTTTTGAGCTGTTTCAACTGAACGGTTAAGCCATTTGTGTTCGAGAGCTTCTCCATCTTCCATGCCGAATCGATCCATGATGTTGGTCATTCGATCGGCAGCAGCGAAGTTGCGCATCAAATCATCTTCAAAAGAGATGAAGAATTGTGAAGCCCCTGGGTCGCCTTGACGTGAACAACGTCCACGTAGTTGTCGGTCAGTTCGGCGGGATTGGTGTCGCTCAGTGCCGATGACGAAGAGTCCTCCGGCTTCTTTTACGTCTGGGCCAAGTTTGATATCGGTTCCGCGTCCAGCCATGTTGGTTGAGACGGTGACCGAACCAAGCTGGCCGGCTGCCTTCACGATTTCAGCTTCCTGAAGGTGATACTTAGCGTTGAGAACTTTGTGCTTAATCTTTGAACGCTGAAGCATTCGCGAGAGCGTTTCGGACGCTTCGACCGAAGCGGTTCCAACAAGGACGGGTTGCCCCAACTCATGGCATTGTTGGATTTTTGCAACAACGGCGTTGAATTTTTCGCGACGAGTTTTGAAGACTTGGTCGTTGTGGTCAATCCGCTGATTTGGCTTGTGATTGGGGATAGGGAGCACGTCGAGTCCGTAGATATCCTGAAATTCTGCAGCTTCAGTTTCAGCGGTCCCAGTCATGCCGCCGAGTTTTTCGTATAGTCGGAAATAATTTTGGATCGTGATCGTAGCGTAAGTCTGGGTTTCGCGCTCGATTTCCACATTTTCTTTTGCTTCGACCGCTTGGTGAAGCCCATCAGACCAACGGCGTCCGGTCATTTCGCGTCCGGTATTCTCGTCGACAATAACGACCTTGCCGTCCTTCACAACATACTCGTTGTCTTTCTCATATAAACAATAAGCTTTCAGGAGTTGGGAAATGGCGTGAACCCGGGTGCCCTGAGCATCCATCTTGGTCTGAATTTTGTCCTTTTCGGCGAGGCGTTTTTCATCGTCCAGTTCAGAGTTTGCATCGACATCTGCGAATTCAGTGGCGAGGTCGGGGATCACGAATGCTTCAGGATCTTCGGGCGAAAGGAACTCACGACCCATTTCCATGAGGTCAGCGTCGTGGCCTTTTTCGTCGACCGTAAAGTAAAGCTCTTCCTTGATCGCAAATAGTTCCTTCTTTTGGGCATCTTGATAGAATGAAAGTTCAGTCTTTTCAATGAGGCGGCGCGTGTCCGGATCTTCCATGCAACGCATGAACTGGCGGTTGCGGGGTTGACCTAGTTTTAACTTAAAGAGCGCTCGCCCAGCAACATCATCGTCGCCTTCCTCGAGTGCCTTATTGGCTTCTGCGGCAAGCTCGTTGCAAAGGTGATTTTGCTTTTTGACCAACTGCTCAATTTCGCTGCGGTAGCGTTTGTATTCCTCGGTGTTGGAAATAACGGCGGGACCGGAGATGATGAGAGGGGTCCGGGCTTCATCGATTAGAATTGAGTCGACCTCGTCAACAATTGCGAAGTAGTGATCGCGCTGAACTTGATCATCGGTCGATCCAGCCATTCCGTTGTCGCGAAGATAGTCGAATCCAAATTCGGCATTTGTTCCATAAGTGATGTCGCAATAATATTGCTCTCGGCGGATACTAGGAAACTGCTGGTTTTGAATGCAACCGACGGTCAGACCGAGGTATTTAAAGAGAGCACCCATCCATTCTGAGTCACGACGAGCAAGATAGTCGTTGACGGTTACGAGGTGGACTCCAAGTCCGGTAAGAGCGTTGAGGAAAACGGGGAGGGTTCCCACTAATGTCTTACCTTCACCAGTTTGCATTTCAGCAATCTTTCCTTGATGAAGCGAGATGCCTCCCACGAGCTGGACGTCAAAATGAATCATATCCCAGAGCAGCATATTATCGACCACTTCGATCTCAGTTCCGCAAAGGCGACGAGCTCCGTTTTTTACAGTGGCATAGGCTTCTGGAAGAATATTATCGAGATACTTGTCACGAAGATCCGGAAATTCTTCGTCGATTTTGTTGAAAGCGGTCTTAGCTTCGTTGATATCTTCGCGAGTCTTGATGCGGGTAGGAAGATTGGGGAATTCGTCGCGAAGAGCATCGAATCTCTCCTGAACATGAGTTGCTGCAGCCGAGATAGATTCGTTATCCATCGTTTCTAGCTGCCTTTTGGTGGGTAGCTGTAGCGGGAGGTAGCGATGGAGATGCTTCTGCCAATCTTTAACACGAGAGAGCAATTGCTCTTCGGATTCCCTTTGATAGGCCTCCTCAAGTTCATTGATTCGTTCCACCAAGGGCTGCATGCGCTTGAGTTCACGCTGGTTTTTAGAACCAACGATTTTCTGGAGAGTCCACTTGATCATGAAATTTTACCCGCTTTTTTGCCGGGGAAGGTCAAATATACCGTTCACGCGAGAGAAGCAAGGGGGGCTTTTCGGGAAAATGGCAAGATTTTAGCAGAGTCGCTTTTGGGACCTTTGAATCAGAATCCAAGAGGCTTTGAAAATACCCCATTATTTCAGAGTGAGGCGATCGTTACCTATTGAATTTCCAAGCGCTTTAAATACTGCTACAAATGACGTTTCAGGCCGTAAATACCGATGATTTCTAGTAATTAGAGATTCTTATCCGAAATAGAGGAGGTTTTGTAATGCTAAGGGAGCTTTCTTTCCCCTCGTTTATTGATTGTTGGCAGTGGTCATTTGGCCACAGAAATAAGCTTAAGATTACTAATTCTAACGATTAAGCATTGCACGAGGTGTTTCCATGGCTAGCGTCCGTCTTTTCCCGGCATGAATATCCACGAATATCAGGCAAAGGAGCTGTTTGATCGCTTTGAAGTCCCCAGTCCCCGGGGAAAGATGGCAGGAACAGCTGAAGAGGCGGAAGCCATCGCAAGAGAAATTGGTTCGGACCTTTTGGTGGTCAAGGCTCAGGTCCACGCAGGGGGCCGGGGAAAAGGCACTTTTAAAAATGGTTTCGAAGGTGGAGTCCATCTCACCAAAGATCCCGTCGCGATCGGCGAAATCGCAGGCAAAATGATAGGCGAAACTCTTGTGACCAAACAGACTGGCAACGAAGGACGCCTTGTCCGTAAGGTGATGGTTGCTGACGCAGTTGAGATCGAACACGAATATTATCTCTCGCTCCTCATGGACCGCGACACTAGCCGTCCTGTAATTGTTGCCTCGACCGAGGGGGGGATGGATATTGAGGAAGTCGCTGAAAATCGTCCTGAAAAAATTATCAAGCAGCTGATTCATCCGCTCGCTGGCCTTCAGCCTTATGAAGTCCGTAAGCTCACGGCTGCCTTAGGATTTAAGGGAGGAGCTGCCAAGGAATTTGGGAAGCTTCTCAAAAATCTCTACAAACTATTTCTTAGTCTTGATTGCGACATGGTCGAGATCAACCCACTTGTCGAAACTAAAGACGGACAGGTGCTCGCCCTTGATGCAAAGTTTGGTTTTGATGATAATGCGCTTTATCGCCACCCTGAGGTGTTAGCTTATCGTGATACCGAAGAAGAGGACCCTCGCGAAGTTGCTGCTTCTGAGTTTGACCTCAGCTACATTGGACTTGATGGAAACATTGCCTGCCTCGTGAACGGGGCTGGTTTAGCCATGGCAACTATGGATGCTATCAAGTTTGCGGGTGGAGATCCTGCCAATTTTCTTGATGTCGGTGGTGGCGCGACCAAAGAGCAGGTCGTCGGAGCGTTTAATATCATTCAATCTGACGCTAAGGTCGAAGCGATTTTGATTAATATCTTCGGTGGTATTATGGACTGCAACGTGATAGCCGAGGGCGTGGTGGCAGCAGTTCAGGAGACAGGACTTAAACTGCCTCTCATCGTTCGTCTCGAAGGAAATAATGTAACTGCTGGTCGCGAAACCCTTTCCGCTTCCGGGCTCGCTATTACCGGCGCGGACGATCTGGCAGATGCCGCCAAAAAGGCTGTTGCTTCTGTCTAAATCCCAAACTGAATTATAAAAAGATGTCTATTCTCGTTAATGCAGACACCAAGGTTTTGGTGCAAGGAATTACTGGTGGGTTTGGCGGACGCCATGCTGGTCTGAGTCTCGAATATGGAACCTCGCTTGTTGCAGGAGTAACTCCAGGTAAAGGAGGGAAAATGTTCGATCATGGCGATTATCGTGTTCCAGTTTATGATACCGTTTCTGACGCGGTTAAAGAAACTGGAGCCACTACTTCGGCGATTTTCGTGCCTCCGCCATTCGCTGGTGATGCTATCCTTGAGGCGGTTGATGCTGGTGTTGATCTAATTGTCGCCATTACCGAAGGCATTCCTGTGATGGATATGATGCGAGTAAAGGAATACATGCGTGGATCCAAAACTCGCCTTATTGGACCGAACTGTCCTGGCGTTGTCACTCCTGGAGCTGGTCCTGACTCCACTGGTGGTTGCCGTATTGGAATTGCGCCAGGCTATATTCACAAAAAAGGAAACGTTGGTATTCTCTCTCGTTCTGGAACGCTCACTTACGAAGCTGTTTGGCAGGTTACTTCGCTTGGCTATGGCCAAAGTACCTGTGTCGGAATCGGAGGAGATCCGATCAATGGAACTTCTCATCTAGATATTATTAAGCTTTTCAATGAAGACCCCGAGACTGAGGCGATTATCATGATCGGTGAAATTGGAGGGTCAGCTGAAGAAGAGGCGGCTGCTTGGATCAAGGAAAATTGTAAGAAACCTGTCGCTGGATTTATCGCTGGGGCTACTGCACCACCGGGACGCCGAATGGGGCACGCCGGAGCAATCGTTTCAGGGGGGCAGGGGACTGCCGAAGCAAAGAAAGCTGCTATGGCTGACGCTGGCATCGTTGTAGCTGAGACTCCTTCCGAGATGGGCTCCGCTCTTCTCCAAGCATGGGGTAAGTGATGTAATCCGAATTAGAAATTTTCAAAAGCGCGATTGAGCTAAGTCTTAATCGCGCTTTTTTATGTCTCAGCCGAGTATGAGGAAATAGGTTTTGTTAAGTGATCTCAACAAAAACCGCCTCCCCGAAAGAGAAGGTTTTTTTGAAATAGTTCATAGACTTTAAAGAAAATTCTAGACAATAGAGGCTCGCCTTTAAGTTCTTCACCAGAGGGGAATCTGTTCATCTTCCTCATTTTCTTTTCGAGCAGGAGCCGTAATTAGATCCAAGTCGAGAATAAGATCAGGCGAAGCCCTCTCCTCTTCTTCTAGAATTCCGCGAAGGCGTTCTCTCCACATTCCCGCATTACCGCCTTGCTCGCGAGATAATTGCTCGGCCCATTGGCTGAGCATTCCACTAGCGTTGGCTCTCTTACGGATTCTTACGAGCCAAGTATTATAGGTTTTCATGAAGAGATCGAAGGGAGAATGACCAAGGAAAGACCGAATTGCCAAGTGGAATTGAATACGCCCGCTCTGAAAGTTTCGCCCGGTGGAAAAGCCATATTTTTAGAGGCACTTACTAGGAAAAAGAAAATGAATGAAGCTACTTGCAGTCCATTCTTGCCAGATTGGTTCAAACCGAGTGCATTACTCTACATGCGCCACGAAGCTATCGATCCTCAGTTTTTTGTCCGTAATCGCGAGCGATTACTCGAGAATTTGAAGCCGAATAGTTTGGTTGTTATTCATGCCAATGATATTTTCCCGACCAATGCCGATGGGACGATGGCTTTCCGCCAGAACAACGATTTGTTCTATTTGACCGGTGTTGATCAAGAAGAGACAGTCTTGATTTTAAGTCCGGATGCGGTCCTTGAGGAGGACCGGGCGATTCTTTTCGTTAGGGAGACTTCTGAGCAAATTGCAATCTGGGAAGGAGAAAAGCTGACCAAGGAGCAGGCAACTGAGGCTTCTGGGATGAAGAATATCCAGTGGGTCGATGCGTTTGAGTCAGCTTTTCGTCGCCTTGCGTTACAAGCCGAGAATATTTACCTACATACCAACGAATATGTAGCGGCCTCGGAAATTGTAGAGACTCGTAATCGTCGTTTCATTCGCAGATGTCAGGAGCTTTATCCATTACACAATTATGAGCGGGTTGCGGTGCCTTTGCAGGAGCTTCGCATGGTCAAAGATCCTGAAGAAATCAAATTTCTTCAGAGGGCAATCGATATCACTGAGGCGGGATTTCGTCGGGTTCTTAAGTTTCTTAAGCCCGGGGTTGGAGAGTGGGAACTTGAAGCCGAGTATCTTCATGAATTTGTTCGGAATAAGTCGCGAGGATTTTCCTATTCTCCGATCATTGGGTCTGGGAAAAATGCCTGCGCTCTTCACTACTTAGACAACGATGATATTTGTGAGGATGGTGAAATGGTGCTTATGGATGTGGGCGCTGAGTATGGTAATTGGAATGCCGATATGACGCGGACGGTTCCCGTGAATGGTAAATTTTCATCGCGACAGAAAGATGTTTATGAGGCTGTTCTTCGTGTGATGTGGGGTGCGAATGATATCCTTCGACCTGGTCTCACTCCAAGTGCGTATCAGAAACAGGTTCTTGAAATCATGGAAAAAGAGTTGGTTGGCCTAGGATTGATTGATGCTGAAGAGGCCAAAAGGCAGGATGAGTCCAAAAGATTGGTGAAAAAATATTTCATGCATGGGACTTCCCATCACCTAGGTTTGGATGTTCATGATGTATACCCTGCAAATGCTCCATACGCAGTCGGGCAGGTTCTTACGATCGAACCTGGGATTTATATTCCTGAAGAGAATTTGGGTGTCCGAATCGAGAACGATGTCATCATTGGTGAGGCCAAAAATATTGATATGTTTGCCAATTTCCCAACGACGGTAGAGGAGATAGAAGCGGCGATGGCTGAGTAAGAATCGAGGCGGCTCATCCGATTGTGTAGACCCTATTTTGGCCCGTGTTACTTCTACTCCTTGTTCAATTCACCCTTAGGCTAGGTTAAAAGATTTTTGAGATCATTCTCAAGTCGGTCAACGGCATCTTGGTCAGTCAATTTTTGACCATCTGGAGTGCTGACATAAATCGAATCGAGAGCTGCGCCCTTCTCGGTGCAGATGCGTGAGTGGACTGTGACGAGATTATGGTCGTTGACAGTTCTGAGAACATCGTGGAGGAGTGCAATGCGATCGAGGGCTTGGAGTTCGATCACAGTATAGTGAGGATCGAGATTGTTACTGGTCCAAACTCGAACGGGGAACTCGAAGATCTGTTTTGTCTCGGGTTTAAGGAAATTCTCCTTCTTTTTGAGGTATTTGGCAGGCTCGTAAGCTTCCTGTTGGTTGATTTGGTAGAGTGTTGCTACAACCGACTTCTTAGTGTTGCTGTTGGCTATAGCCTTGAAATCGTCATTACAAACACGGAAGAGGTCTAGGGCGATACCGTCTGGACGTGTATAAACATCTGCAGAAAGAATATTGATTTGGTGGGTTGCTAGGGCACAACAGGTTTTTTCTAAAAAACGATAGGAATTATGGCTGACAATGATGAGTTCGCTGTAGCCAAATTTGGGCCGATCAATCCATTGGACCGCGCACTCAAAAGGAGTTTTAGGCCGTCGTTCTCGTCGATCGATATATTGCCAAAGTGCGACGATATGTTTAGAGATGCTCTTTTTGCTTCGATACCGAAAGTAGCGCTTTGGCATAAGCTTTGAGTGCTGGTCGAAAGTAGCATGATACTTCTCCTTTAGTCCTGATTTAATTTCAGAGAGTGTTTCTTGAACATCTTGATCGATTTCCTCTTTCCCCGCAGTCATTCCTTTCAGGATAAATTCTCGGGTATTTCGGTAGAGCTGGAGAATGAGGGTTTCCTTCCATGGTGACCAAGCTTCCTCATTGGTGCCGTTTGAATCCGCATATGTGAAGAGAAGAAGAGCGTCAAGACGGTGCCGGTCTCTCATAATTTCGGCAAACTCCCGAATGACTTCAGGGTCATCGATATTTTTCTTCGTTGCGAACCTCCATAAGGTGAGGTGATGGTCGACAAGAAAGATGATGAGAGCACGGCGGCCACCTGATATTTTAAGACGTTTGCAAAGTCGCGCTGCTAGAATGGCAGAGCCGTCGATATGCCTGCGAACATTTTCAGCTCTTCCAGTATCGTGGAGAATCAGAGCAATAAAAAGAGCATATGGATCGGGGTGTTTTACAAAAATATCACGATAGATTTCGTGCTTTGGATCCTTGTCGTCAACTAGTTTATCAAGCTGATCAATACAGCGTAGGGTGTGTTCATCGGCGGTGTATCTATGGAAAAACTCGTGCTGAACGAGGCAATCAAGTGCTCCAAATTCGGGGAGGTATCTTCCTAGAACTCCGCAGCGGTGCATCAGACGAAGGGTTCGGGCGACTTGACCCTTTTTCTCGAGGATTTCCCGGAACGCATCACGGTTTTCAATCCGCATGCGGAATGACTTATCGATGAAGGTCCAACTGGCTTTGATGAGCTTCCGGAGAGAAGGGGAAGGGCTAAGTTCGTATTTTTGACAGTAGGCGAATAGTCTGATCAGGCGGTTGGGGTTTTCCTCAAAGATTGTTTTACGGCGAGGAAAAAGTCGCTTGTTTCGAATGGTGTAATTGTCAAGTGACTTGAGTTTCTTTTTGATCAAGCCGAAGGTTAGCTTGGAGCGGAGGCCGTATTGTTGCCCTTCGTCATGTTGGAGTTCGAAAATCTCAAAGACTGATTTGGTATGATTATAAACGTTTCGAGCATGAGTATAATAGTCCTTCATGAAACATTCAATTCGGCGAAGAATGGATTTTTGAGGGTAGCCAAATTCATTGGCGACTACGCCCTGAAGTCGGAGGGTTAAAATATCGTTCCCTTTGTCATGGTAATGAAGAGCGTTTCTGACTCGATGAAGAAAATTAAAAGCATCCTTTAGTTCGCGCCTAGCAAGGCGGCTGAGGATACGCCTAGAAACGAGCTCAGTCATCGAACGGGTTCCGGCTTCGGCATCAATGATCCACTCCAAGTTGTGGTAGTCCCGGAGAGTGCCGGGGCTATCCTTGATATTAGGCTCTTGGAGAAAAACCGTATGTGACCACTTTGCGTGGCGTGATGAGATGTCTGACCGCCGTTCGTCAAAAAAGGCCTCCTTGTCCTTATCAATGCAGACCTTCCGAAAACGATCCTGAAATTTCTGAAATAATTCCTGTGGTCCAATCAACAAGCGGGCATCGAAAAGGGCTGTCCGGGATTGGGGCTCGAGTTTGGCCTCTTTTAGACACTCTGTGATGGAGCGAGTAGAAGGAAGAAATTTAAAGCCAAGATCCCATACTGTGTTTTGTAACTCACAAATGATTTCGGAGACTCGTTTTGAGACCTTGCCGGAAGGAACCGAAGAAAGAAAGAGGAGGTCGACATCCGACCCGGGATTCATGATACCCCGGCCGTATCCTCCATTGGAGACAAGTGCGAGGGTATCCAGTTCTTCGCCTTCTTTTAGCAAAGAGAGCAAAAGAGTTCTTAAAAGATGATCAATGGCTTCCGAGTGAGCTTGAGCGTGCGCTAAGCCTGCTTCACCTGAGAGATGACGTGTGTGAAGCTTTGCGTGCCAGTCTTTCAGATTTGATTTGAGAAAAATGAGCCTCTCTTGGGGGGGCAACCCGCGCAGATGGTCCGCTTTAAGATCGTGGGGCACAGGAGAGAAGTGCTAGAATTACCAGCGGATTGGGTTAATGCGGTGCCAAATACTGTTACGCGTGTAGTAGGTCTGGCCTGCAGAAGTGGTGCGAAGTGAACCGCGAATGATGTTCACCTCGGTTCCTTTCTTCACACGGTCATAAAGATCAATGATGTCCTTGGACTTCATGCGAATGCATCCATACGAGACGGGACGACCAATCTCTTTCTCGACCGGGGTTCCGTGGATATAAATGTGGCGGCGGTAGGTATTGAGATTATGGATTTCTTTGCCGCTAAGCCAGAGGATGCGGGTAACGATTGGATCGCGTCCTTTGGCATTGGGTTTCAAAATTACTCCAGTCTGGCGGCGACTCTTAAAGACGGCGCCTTCCGGTGCTCCTTTGCCGAGTTTCTTCGCAATAACATGCTTTCCAAGCGGAGTACGATAGCTTCCTGATTGGCTCCCAAGACCAAATCTAGAGGTTGAAATCGGGTAGGCCTTAACAGGCTCTTCGTTTCTCACTACGAGTATTTTTTGGTCCCGGACGCTAATAAGCATCTTGTTTTCGAGGCCATGCGATTGAGTGGAATTCAAATCAACCGATGGACTCGAACTTAAATCAACGGATGGAGTACAACTTGAAAAGAGGAAGGGAAGAGTTGTGAGGAGGACACAAACAATCGATTTCATTAATCGCGTGATGGAAGCGTGAGGTTGATTTGTGCCCGATAATTAGTTTTCTCTGGAGCGGGATGGCAGCAGTTGAGCGAAACTTACCATTTGTCCCAAAGAGTTCAGGGAAGTGTAAAAGAATCCTACAGGAAAAGGAAGCAGTAGGATTGCAGAAGGCCAATTTCCTTGCAGGGCGGCATCGATCACTACGAAAAGGAAAAAGAAACCAAAAAGTAGCTCCACGATTGGAGTGAGGCTTTTGAGTGCCTTGTAGCGACTTTTCTTAATTTGCATCTTCTTTTTTCCTTCGATGCCGTATTTGGGGGTGCGGACAAATCCGGATTCGTGACCGATCATGGCCTCAATAACGGCCTTCGCATTGTTAACAGCCATCCCGATGCCCAAGGCAAGAAGAAGCGGAAGATAGCAGATTTCACGTATCCAGGTCTTGGGGTTTACTGCACGTTGGGCCACAGCATAGAAGATGACGATGGAGATAGATGAGAAAAAGAAAATAGGAAAGTGAACGAGCAGGTTCCCCCAGAAACCGAACTCAGGTCCCCATTCGTTTTTAGGGAAGATGAGAAAACAAAGAGCGATTAGAGCAAGGTAGGCGTAGTTTGCAGTAAGATGAGCGGTAGCCTCGAGTTTAACTGCTAGAGGGAATTCACTGCGCCAGATTGAGGGAAGACATTTTTTACAGCATTGAATGGAGCCTTTTGTCCACCGGTGCTGTTGGTTTTTAAATCCGGCCATATCGACTGGAAGTTCAGCGGGGGTTTCAACTTCTTTAAGAAAGATGAACTTCCAGCCCTTGAGTTGGGCGCGGTAGCTAAGGTCCATGTCCTCTGTAAGTGTGTCGTGCTCCCAGCCCCCGGCATCGATAATCGCTTGCTTGCGCCAAATTCCGCCGGTGCCGTTAAATGTAAAGAAGCGACCAGAACGATTTCGGGCGGTTTGCTCAAGCTCAAGGTGGCCGTCTAGAAAAAGGGCCTGAACGCGGGTTAGGGCGTTGTAGTTACGATTGAGGTGACCCCATCGAGTCTGGACAAGAGCGATCTTGTCGTTGGTGAAATGGTGGATGGTTTCCTGAAGAAGATCAGAATTCGGAACGAAGTCGGCGTCGAGAATGAGAATGAAATCACCATTGGCTCGTTCCATCCCATTTTCGAGAGCGCCAGCTTTAAAACCGGTACGGTCAGTGCGGTGAATGCATTCTGCGTCAAAGCCCCTTTCGCGAAGGCGGGCTGCTCCGGCGCGGGAAATTTCAACAGTCTCGTCAGTCGAGTCATCAAGAATCTGGATTTCCATTTTTTCCTGAGGGTAGTCGAGGGCCGCAACGGCCTCGAGGAGGCGGTCAACAACGTGCATTTCATTAAAAACAGGAAGCTGGATGGTGACACGTGGTAGTGTTTTGAACTCGCAAGCAGGCATAGGGCGTTTGCGGCCGTGCCTGAAATAAAGGTAAATGATTGTCAGGCGATGGAACCCGTAACCGGCAAGGGCAAGAAGAACTGCGGTGTAAAGACCGAACCAGATCCAGGAGGAAACATCATTTGACATAAATTCTATGGTTTGAATGGATGGAAGTGGGGAACATCAGCAGTTTGCGTGAACTAACTTGTTCGCGGACCTATAGGTGCCGTCGCAAGAATCCCTGCTTTTGTCAAGACATTGAACTGATCGGTCGTCCAATGCTACCCTTTTAAAATATACATTTTTATAGTTTTACTTAGAAAATCTGGACAAATGAGTTTCCCGAAGTTTTTGTCGGGTCATGACAATCGACCCGGTAGGGGAATTTCGTTCAGTATGGGGAGAAGGTCCGATTTGGTGTGGTGGGCGGTTATTGTATGTCGATATCGAGTCACATAAAGTCGTTTCCTTTGATCCAGAGAGCGGAACAGAGAAGGTTTGGGATGTGGGGCAGCGGGTTGGAATGGTGGTTCCAAGAAAATCTGGTGGATTAGTGATTGCTGGCGACAAAGGTTTTGCTTTTCTTGACGAAGGAAATGGGGATGTGACGGCGATTGCTGATCCGGAACCGGAAAAAGTGAATAATCGTTTTAATGACGGAAAATGTGCGCCAGACGGGCATCTTTTTGCTGGGACGATCAGTCTGGTCAAAAATGAAGGAGATGCCGATCTTTACCGGTTATCCCCTGATTTGGAGGTGACTAAGGCGTATGGTCCTGTGACAAATTCGAATGGGATCGTTTGGTCTGCTGATGGAGCGACCTGTTACTACATAGATACGCCAACGAAGCAGGTGCTGGCTTTCGACTACTTAAATGGTCTTCTCGCTAATTCGCGTCGAGTCGTCGCACTCAATCATATTGATAGTTCCCCAGATGGCATGGCTATTGATGAAAATGGCCACCTTTGGATCGCTTTTTGTCATGGCGCCTGTGTGACCAGCTTTGATCCCGTGAGTGGCTACGAGGTTCAGCGAGTGGATTTACCCTGCCTAGAAACGACTTCTTGTGCCTTCGGCGGTCCGGACTTGAGAGATCTTTATGTCACCACCGGAGTTCATAAAACAGAAAAGGAAGAACACGCGGGGAGGCTTTTTGTAATTAAGGGGCTTAATGTAAAGGGTCAGCCATCTTATTCTTTTGGTGGATGAATTGAGCTAGGGGTGGCGAACAGCCTTATGAGCTTGATCACCGCCCGTAAAATTTGAAGGTCTGGTGTGGTATCTGTTGAATTCGGTCTGAAGCGAGCTGGATGATGGTGGCCATTCGAAATCGCTCGGAAGATATCGGACGATTCTACTGGTGTTTTGTTAGGCCAATTATCTAAAAAAATCGGTTCTTATGAGGGAAGTTACTTCTTGAGTTACGGTCGTATGATGACTCAATGATCATGGATAGAGATTGTCTGATAGATCGGTGTGAGTGTTGTGCTACGGTAGGGAAGATCGCTATTTAATTAGGGAAACCAAAATGCAGGGCTACACAATATATTGTGGTTAAAATTAAAAATCCTACAATATAAGGTTGTTTTGTTCGGGCTATCTTGCAGCCTAGATTTTGAAGAGTTATCCTTTCGCTCAGTTTAAGGGTCAATTTTCATTCACTGATTTATGTATCTCAAATCTCTCGATATCCACGGCTTTAAGTCTTTCGCCGATAAGACCCGTTTTGAATTCGCCGAAGGCGTTACCGGGATCGTGGGTCCAAACGGTTGCGGAAAGTCCAATGTTGTTGATGCCGTCCGTTGGGTGCTCGGAGAGACTTCGGCTAAGGCGCTGCGAGGTGGCGAAATGGCAGATGTTATTTTTAATGGTTCTGAGAAGCGAAAGAAGCTCGGTATGGCCGAGGTCACGCTTACCCTTGCTGATTGTGAAGAAGCACTAAAAACCGATTATAATGAGGTTTCCATCACTCGCCGGGTCTATGCCGACGGAAAATCTGAGTTCCTCATTAACAATACCCGATGCCGTCTCCGTGATATCGGCGATCTTTTTATGGATACTGGCATTGGTCGCTCTTCGTATTCCATCATGGAGCAGGGGAAGATCGACATGCTTTTGTCGGCCAAGCCGGAAGATCGTCGGCAGGTCTTCGAGGAGGCAGCAGGAATTACCAAGTCGAAAAAAGAGAAAAAGGACGCGCTTCGAAAGCTCGAATACACCGAAGGTAATTTACTTCGTGTTTCGGATGTCCTTGCTGAGCAAGAGCGCCGGATGAATTCGCTCAAGCGCCAAGTGTCAAAGGCTCGCCGTTATCAGGCTCTCGCGAAGGATGTTCGAATTCTCGATACTCACTTGAGTCATCGCGTTTGGGAGCGACTGACTGCCGAGAGAGCGGAACTCCTCACTTCTTTATCCTCACTGTTTAAGGGACGCGATTCCATCGAACAGGATCTTCCTAAATTTGAGTCGGCTGTTGTCGAAGCTCGAGATAAAGCTCAGGCACTCGATTCCCAACTCTCCGGTCTTCGCCAGCGACTCTCGGACAAGAAAAATGCCATCTCAGCAGCTGAGAACCGGGTTGCTTTCAATAATGAGCGTAAAGGTGAGCTCGCCGAGCGTCTTGAGCAGAATGAGAAGGACATCGAAGCCACTCAATCAAACCTCGCTGAGCAGGAGCAATCTCTACAAAAGAGTCAGGCTGATTTGCAGGGTCTTGAGAAGAGAATTCAAGATAAGGAAAGTCAGGCTCGTGAGCGTCAGAACTCTGCAAATGGTTTGGCTCAGGAGCGTCTGGAGATTGAAAATCAGCTGCGCCGGGCGCGGGCAGAGGCTAATTCGACTCAACAGATTATAGCTAGTTCACAAGCCAAGATCGAGAGTGCTCTGAGCCAGATGGAAGGCAATAAGGAACGAATGAAGCAGCTTGAGGAAGAGGCTGAGAGGCTTCGTATCGAGCAAATAAAGGCAGTCGCTGAGCGTGACCAGTTTGAGAAGCTTCTCGAAGAGCATCAGAAGACTTTGCCTGGACTCGAGGAAGCTAGGGAGAAAACCCAGCGTGAATTTGAAGAAGTGCGGGGATCATTGGACCTCGCTAGGAAAGCGGCTTCCGAAGCTCACCGATTCTATTCTCAAAAAAGTTCTCGACTCGAGGTTTTGATGCAGCTGGTTGAGAGTGGCGAGGGCCTCGAGAAGGGAACGCAGGCCGTTCTTAAGGGGCTTAATGATCCAGATCTGATCAAGCCTGGTTTAAGTGGATTGTTGGGCGCTCAGCTTAAAGCTCCAGATGAGTATGCCGTAGCTGTAGAGTCGGCCTTGTCTCAGTTTTTGCAGGCCATCATCGTTCGTGATGAGGACTTAGCCGATTCGATCATCGATCGTCTTGTTGATGGGAAGAAAGGTAGCGCAGCGATTCTTCCTGAGAGTTTTCTGCCTGTTGCCGAGGGTAGCCAAATCGAAGCCTTGCCCGAAGGTGCTTCCTCGTGGGCTTTGGATGTCGTGACGGTTGATTCAAAGTTTGCTGGTCTTATGGAAAAGCTTCTTGCCCGAGTGCTTATCGTGCCGGATCGCAACACCGCGCTAAAGCTCCGCAAGGACTATCCTGATCTTTCATTCGTCACTCGGAATGGTGAAATACTTACGCCTGAGGGAGTGATCCGTGGCGGGGTAAGTGGCGGAAAAGATAGTTCACTTCTCAAGCGTCGGAATGAAATCGAAGCGCTTGTTCTTGAAGTGAAGAAGTTGGCTAACGAGGAAAAAGTGGCTGAACAAGAGATCCTCGATTGTGAGACGCGTACAAAGGAATTGCGTGAAGAGCTGGAGCAGGCGAAGGATCGGTTACAGCGGTATCGAGTTGAAGATTCTACTTTTCAGGGGCAATTGAAGCTTGCGAAGCGTGAGGCTGATACGATCGAGTCGAAAGTTGCCAATAACAAGTGGGAGCGTGAAGAATTAGGGAGTCGTGAAAAGACAGCGACAGACAGCCGCTCTGCACTTGAAAATGAGTTAACCCGTGCTCGTGAGCGATTGATCGCGCTGGAAGAGGATGCCCGTAAATTTTCCGTTCGGGCCGAGGAGGCAATTAAACGCGAAAATGAGGCCCGCGAACAATTGAGCGAAGCTCGGACGGCGCTTGCGGTCGAGAAACAGGCTCGTGACTCCGCGGCGCGGGAGCAAGATCCGATGAGTCGTAGGATACGCGAGCTGGCTGAGTTGAACGAGCGTCGCAAAAGCGAGATTTCTGCAGCCCGCGAGAGAATCACAAAGGGTGATGGTGAGAATGAAGCGCTCGATGCAGAGATGGAATCCTATCGCGGTGAAGTCGCCAACCTTAACGATGAACTCAGTCAAGCTGACGAGCAGAGAAAAGGATTTGCGAGGGGTATTGGGGAGGCCGAGGCGGGGTTCTCCGAGGTTCGCGGTAAACAGAACAAGATCCTTAATCAAATCAGCAAAGAAGAGGTCTCTTGCACTAAGTTGGATCTGCGACTTGAGAATCTCGTCGAGTCTACGATGGAGCGTCACCAGGTTGACCTTGCTCATTTCCGGCCCGATGCACACATCTTGATTACATGTATCAATGATCGTAAGGAGGCTGAAAAGAAGGGGCGGTCTCGCAAAGCCCTTGATGTTCAGTCGCGGTGTGATGGAGAAGAAGTTTTGGATGAAAGAATCGAAGGCAATGCGAAGAATAATTCAGACGAGGGAGCCGATGATAAAGCTGTCATGGAGATTCTGGAAGGTGAAGGACCGGACTGGGAATTCGTTGAAGCAATTGTAGCCGACTTAAAACGTCGGCTTGATTCGATGGGACCGGTTAATCTTGATGCTATCGAAGAGTTTGATGAGCTTGAGGAACGCCATAACTTTACCAAGAATCAGCATGACGACTTAGTAAATTCAAAGGTGAAGCTGCTGGAAATTATAGAGCGGATCAATATCGAGTCTGAGCGCCTGTTTGCGGAAACCTTCCATGCGGTGAGCAAGAACTTTAAATCCATGTTTAAGCGTCTCTTTGGTGATAAGGCGACTGCAGATTTAATACTTCAGGATGAGAGTGACCCGCTTGAGTGTGGCATCGAAGTGATTGCCAAACCCCCAGGTAAAAAATTACAATCGATTTCGCTAATGTCAGGTGGAGAACGCTCCATGACGGCAGTTGCGCTGCTCTTCTCCATCTACATGGTGAAGCCAAGTCCTTTTTGTGTATTGGACGAGCTGGATGCTCCACTAGACGAGTCGAATATTGGACGATTCCTGAAAGTTCTCGATGCATTCATCGATCAGAGTCAGTTCATTATCGTAACTCATTCCAAACGAACTATGGAGCGTGCCGACGTAATGTATGGCGTTACGATGGAAGAGTTTGGTGTTTCCAAGCCGGTGGGCATGCGTCTTACCAATAGCGTCGAAAAATCAAGTGATGCTAGGTCTGCGGCACAGAAAGCAGCACTAAGATTGGACTCCTAGAGGAATGGTTCCGCCGCCCATCCCTGAAGATCTTTGAGACACGGATTAACTCGAACTCTTAGTCGTTGTAATCCATGACCTTCGATGTAACCACGCTCTCATTTTGGTTTTATACTCGGAGCTTAATTTCTTTGCAGCTCGGGCTATCAGTTAGCGGAGCGCGCGGGTCTTTTCTATAGTATTAGTAGGCTTTAATTGTTTAAGCTCCTCGCTTGGATCTTACTACTTTTGTTGTGTTGGGTCGCCAAACGGTAATAAATAGCTGTAGGCTAAAGGGCTGGTTAGTCCCGCTGATCATACCAATATTCGTCCGCGATTTTTTGGTCGGCACCATCAAAAACTCGCTTGAGAAAGTTGCGATCTCGAACTAGGTGCCAATCACCATATTGGTCAAATTTTCGGCAAGAGGTAATTAAAGGAGCACTCCAAACAGTTCCCCATTTTTTTGAAATAGTTTTACCATAATCTCGGAGCCGCACCGCAAAGTCCACGTCTTCGATAGTGACGAATTCCGGGTTGAAACCGTTGATGGCTTCAAAGGCTTTACGGGTGGTCCAGAAGGCGGCAAAGGAAAGGCGATATTTAGCAAGATAGGGCATGGCCATTAATGCACTACAAACGATCCCAAGTGACCAGCGTTCAGGAAGAACGAAAGCTCCTCCTCCAATGATTTTTCGTCCCAGTTTTTCGACAACGATTCGGAGAAAGTGCGGGTGTAATTGTGAATCAGCGTCGACCGTAACGATAATGTCGCCAGTAGATGCCTTAAAGCCGGCATTGCGAATAAGTGCTAAATTTTTAGCTTCTTCACGAGCGATAATAGCTCCGGCTTTCCGGGCAATCTCTTCCGTGCGGTCGTGACAGCGGTTAAGCACTACGATCACTTCAACCTCGCAAGGACAAATTTTGGCAGACTTTGAGACTGCGGCAAGCCCGCTGGGGAGGTATTCCTCTTCATTATGAGCAGGTATGATGACGGAGATTTTCATTCGTGATTGAGAATTGCTTAAACTGAGGTTACCTCCGTCTCATGATTCGACAAATTGTAGTTCATCCGGGTGGAGCTCATAAAGATGATTTCTTAGCATGCGCACTTTTAATCGCAGAGCATGAGGTTGCTATTTTTCGGCGTGAACCAAGTGAGCAGGATCTTTCTGATGCTTCGATTGTAGTGGTAGATGTAGGTTTGGATTGGGATGAGTCGAAAATGAACTTTGATCATCATCAATTCCCCCGTGACGCTGAGCCTCTTTGTGCGTTGAGTTTGGTTTTGAAGCATCTGGGGCTTTATGAGGAGACTCGGAAATTTTGTGATTGGTTGGAGGTGGCCGAATATATCGATACCCGTGGCCCCAACGATACTGCTAAGTGGCTCGGTGTGGAACGCGAGGCTATGTCAAAACTAAATTCGCCTCTCGATATCACTTTACTTCGCCGCTTTGCAGCTTCGAAAGAGCATCAGCCTGGGCAGCCGATTTACGAGGTCATGAAAATGGTCGGTGAGGATTTGATAAGCTTCGTTCGAGGGATGAAGGCACGGCTTGAGTTCATCGCTAAACACAGCGAAATCTGGGAGATGACGGGGGGAAAAAAGGCACTCTTTTTACCCCGTACCAATCCGCTTCCTGATGAGACTTCGATGGGAATGGGCCGTTATATCGAAGATATCGGATTGGAAGAGGAAGTAGTTGCATTAGTTTACCCGGATCGTAGGGGAGAGGGTTATGGTCTTTCTAGGTTTAACGATGACAAGCGCATGGAGTTCACAAAAGTCGGCGATGAGGTAGATGTTCATTTCGCGCATAACAAAGGCTTCATCGCTAAGACTTCATCTGCTGATACTGATCGTTTAAAAGTTCTAATTAATCAGTCTTGGATAGGGGCTTGATCGCATTGACGGTTGGCTATTAAGAATTCGCCAAAATTAAAACTATAGCTCAGGTTTTTTTCTTTAGCCTTATATTAATTATTGGATTGGGTTTCGCGTTGCTATGGGCGGAATTGCCCGCAAACTTGGAGTGTGATTGAGAGTTTACGTCTTATGAATTTTCGATGCTTCGAGCAGGTGTCGCTTAAGCTCTCTGGGGCGGGAAAAATCTTTGTTGGGGAAAATGCGCAGGGAAAGACATCTCTGCTAGAAGCAGTTTGCCTGCTTCTTCGATTGCAATCTCCAAGGGCTCGCCAAACTCAACAATTGATTCGCGAAGGAGCTAATGGGTTTGGAATTTCGGGTGATGCATGGGGTCGTAATTTGCAAGTGAGAGGAGACAGAAAAGGTCTTGGCCTCCGGATAGAAGGTGAAAAGATTATGGCGCGTCGCGATTATCTTTCTGAAAGTGGATTGGTGGTTTGGATGGGTAACGAGGACCTTGATCTTGTACGTGGAGGTGGGGAGAGTCGGCGGCGCTTTTTAGATTTCATCGCTACGCAGGTTGATCCGGATTATCGTCGTCATTGGAATCGTTATCGGAGAGCTCTTGCTGCTCGAAATAAGTATCTTAAGTCATATTCGGCCCGCGAAGGGGTCGTTGACGCATATACACAAATGCTGATTGAACACGGATCAGAAATGATTCGTTTGCGACAAGTGCTTTGTGAAAAGTTGAGTCCTTGTGCCATTGAAAATCAAAAGGCGATTAGTCGTCGAGATGAGGAACTTGGGATTGTTTATAAGGATCGGTCCAACGGAGATCTTGAAGCGGCTTTTAAAGAGGTGCAAGATTCCGAAACACGTCGAGGCATTACGCTGGCAGGCCCACACCGGGATGATGTGAAACTTGAGATCGCTGGTCGGAATGCCAAGGCTTTTGGAAGCGAAGGACAACAGCGGACAGTTGCCCTCGCTCTAAAGTTAGCGCAAGGAGAGATTCTCCGAGAACTTGGAGGTCACCCACCGATTTACTTGATCGATGATGTTTTTGGTGAGCTCGATCCCCGTCGTCGAAATGCTCTGATGAATCTTTTGCCGGCTGATACGCAAAAGCTTGTCACTACCACTAATCTAGGTTGGTGGGATAGAGGAGGGTTGGAACTTGGCGTGACGACCGTTAAAGATGGTGAGCTTTCGGAAGAATGATTCGTGTTATTGTCTTCGAACTCCAAAAGCTCAAATCTTCTTTAAGCGAGTTACACGTCCGGTCGAAACCCATTCAGCAACTAAGATATTCCCTTCCTTATCAAAGCAGGCGTCGTGTGGGTGAATGAATTTCCCATCTATCCATTTATTGGGCTGACTACGGAGTTTGTTCCCATTCGCAGTCACTTGCTTGCGCCAGTTGTCATCGTTGGCGAGGTGGATGATTTGGTCATTTTTATCTAGCAAAGTTAGGCGTGCCGAAAGATCTGGAACTAACATGAGGTCATTGTGAACATCGACGTTGGCAGGCAGGATGAATGGCTCTGCTAAGGTCTTGATATGTTTCCCATTGAGAGTGAACCATTGCAGTCGGCTGTTCGCGCGATCAGCTACACAGAGGGTCGGGTCTTCGGGGTCGCGGCTGTCGATCCATAGCCCATGGGGGAGATTGAATTCTCCATCATCTTTACCGGGCTTGCCGATGGTCGACAGATATTTGCCGGTGTCGTCATAATGATGCACGCAGTGGGCGCCATATCCATCAGCGAGGTAAATGCTTCCATCAGTTGGGTGGAAAGCTGTGTTGGTCGGCATGAATTTGTTTCGTCCCCAATCGCGTTTGGTAGTAGTGTCTTCGCCCTCAGCATAACGACCGGAATTCATGGGGGCTCGCTGATACCAAACGATATCACCGGCCAAGGTAAGTTTGGCGAAGGATTTCACATTTTGATAAGCAGTAATGTAGAGAAATTGTTCTTTGCCTTCGGTTCTCACCTCTATCCCGTGGCCTCCTCCTTGAAACTGGCTACCAAATGCTCGAATGAATTTTCCGACTGGGTCAAAAACAAAAATACTCGGATGGTCTTTTTGATTGGGCCGCCCCTCGTGCATTACATAGAGGTTCTGTTCTGCATCGATGGCGACATTGTGGGTGGTTTGCCAGGAGAATTTGTCAGGCAGCTTGGCGAAGTTATGATCTACTTCATATTGGTAGTCTCCCTCTCCAATAATGACGGGACCTCCGCTTTTCTTGCCAGTCGCAATGTTTGGGAAAGCGACGATAGCTCCAGCGAAGAGCGAAGATTTTTCGATAAAGTGGCGACGTGATGATTCGAGCATTGGGAAAGCATGAAATCTTTTAGGCCGATTTGTCGAGGTTTGATCTTTGGATGAGGAGGGAAAGGGATTGCCAAAATGGTATCCCAGGACTAAAGCCACCCCGCCTGAGGGTTGGTGGACAGCTTTTCAGTGTTTTAAAACTTCTCGGCCCTATGATTTTTGACCTCATTCGCAAGCGCAACGGTAATTGGAAAGATGACACGCTTTCGGGCCTAACGGTCGCTTTAGCACTGGTTCCGGAAGCGATTGCATTTTCGTTTATCGCTGGAGTTGGTCCACTTGTTGGGCTTTGGGCAGCCGTATTTATGGGCTTAATTACGTCGGCCTTTGGAGGTCGACCGGGAATGATTTCTGGATCCACTGGCGCAATCGCGATCGTTGTTGCGGTTGTAGTCAGGGTCGGCAATGAGCATGGAATGGTAATTGGTGTCCGAGATTTGGGAATTCAGTATTTGTTTGCTGTAATGATGATTGCGGGATTGATTCAAGTTCTATTTGGGGTTTTGAGGCTTGGTCGATTTATTCGATTAGTGCCTCATCCGGTAATGATGGGGTTCGTGAACGGGCTCGCAATCGTAATTCTGATCGGACAATTTGGTTTTTTTAAGATGCCGTTGATGGAGGATGGGGTGGCTGTGATGGAAAATGGCCGAAAGGTTATGACTTGGATGGATCAAGATAGGATCATGGTTATGGGAACTCTGGCGTTTTTAACGATGGCAATCATCCATTTTCTTCCCAAATTGACCAATGCAGTTCCTTCAATTTTAGTTGCTATTCTCGTCGTTGGAGGAATTAGCTACTCGGGGATAGTTGACACGAAAACGATTTCTGACGTTCTTTACGAGGGTTGGGATTCTCGTGAATTATCAGCTAGCTTGCCAATGATATCTCTACCCACCGACATTCCTTGGCAAAAAGAAGGAGTATTATTTTTAATCATAGGAACAGCCTTTTCTGCAGCGATGGTCGGCATCATTGAATCCCTCATGACTTTGCAATTAATCGACGATATGACTGAGACTCGTGGCTCTGGAAACCGAGAATGCTTAGCTCAAGGAGGGGCGAATTTCTTGTCTGGATTATTCGGCGGAATGGGTGGATGTGCCATGATTGGGCAGTCTCTCATCAATATCAAATCGGGGGGGCGTGGCCGTTGGTCGGGTATCGTCGCGGCGTTGACCCTAGCGCTCTTTATTCTGATTGGAGCTGATCTTATCGTAGAGATTCCCGTAGCGGCTTTGGTCGGAGTAATGTTCATGGTAGTGATTGGAACTTTTGAGTGGTCGACCCTAAAAACCTGGGGAAAGGTCCCTTTTCACGATATTTTTGTTATAGTCGCTGTCACTTTGATTACGGTGTTTTTGCACAATCTTGCCTTGGCTGTTTTGACTGGGGTGGTTCTTTCTGCGCTTGTATTTGCTTGGGAGAGTGCAAAGCACGTCCGTTTGCGGCGCGATGATAGTCAGGAAGGGATTCGGATTTATAACCTTCATGGTGTCCTCTATTTTGGCTCGGTTCGGGAGTTTTCTGAGCGCTTGGTTCCATCCAATGATCCTGATGAGGTGATCATTGACTTTAAAGAGGCCAGGGTAGCCGATTTTTCAAGTCTCGAAGCTTTGAATGCTCTTACCGAGCGTTATAAGACAGCAGGCAAAAGGATTCGACTTCGTCATCTGAGCCCATCTTGCGCAAAGTTAATTGATAGCGCCAGTGCGCTAGTTTCGGTTGAGATGGCCGATGATGATCCTCACTACGAGCCTGCAAATTTTTAACCGGACTTAATTTTCAGTTTTTGAGTTCTCGAGACTTGGCGTGGTATCGTTAACAAAGGTTTTTATAAGTTCTAGTGACTCTGGGGCTTTCTCAGAATCGGGGATGTGGTCTGCAAATTTGACCTGATCCGAAAGATGGGCAAAAGACTCAAGTTGTCCGAGATGCTGGTTGGGAATCAATGAGTGATTTTTGAGGATCTGGAGGAACTCAGCAGAGGTCTTGGAGCGTCCTCTGAATGAAAAACGTTCCGAAGTATATTTTTTTAGAATATCAGTGAGCTTCGAATAGAAAGCTACTGGAGAATCTTGGGGATCCAGCTTTGAGAGATTGGCGAGTGCCTTTTCCCATGGAGGCGTAGTTCTGATAATACCAGATCTCTTGAGTAAATAGACCACTAATATGATTAGAGCGAATATTCCGAGTGCCCAGATCCAACGGCGTATATGATTTTTAGGAGGATCGGGCTCCTCTAATAAAATTTTCTTTGGTTCCTGCTCTGTGAGGAAGTCCTCCGGAATTCTCGGGTTTTCAGGAATTTTTTCAGGAGTTATGATCCTCAGGGGAGGAAGGTTGAGATTGATGGTAGTAGGTGAAATCCGTTTTGTTTTATTGAGCGGGAATGAAGCTGTCGCGCTTTCAAGATCGGTGGTATTGGTTGCAACGAAAGGAATGCGAATGGTCCAATTCTTTGTGCCAAGCGGGGTGAGGTTGCCCTCGACAAGCTCGGCTTGATCTAAAACTGGAACCAACGATTCGGGGTGGGATTGAGGAAAAGGTATCACTTTTCGATGCCACGGCGTTTCGATTTCGAGGGTAAGTGTTGAAGCGTGGCCAAGGAGAATTTCGGTCTTCGTCCAAGAGCTTGATACGACTTTTGGCCGCTCATTTTTCTGCCATACTCGGAAGAAGAGGTATCCCAAAGTCACTCCAAGAAGGAAAACTGCAAGAAGTGCTATTTTCAGGACGGTGAACAAGGATTTCATCGGCGGGAAATACGCTTTTGGAAGAGCTTGATGATGGCAGGAAGATAGTCGGTGGCTGTATCGAGCGGCACGTAATCGATGCTGGCCCGTCTGCAAGTCGACGCAGCATTTTCGGAAGCTGCAGCGGTGCGTGACGCTAGCTCTTGCGCGTCTTTTTTTGTGAGGCGTGTGACTTGGCCTGTCTCGAGATCACTAATTGATAGGGCCGGGATATCTGGGAGCGAGCGCTCAATAGGATCGGAAATATGAATCAGGATGACCTCGTGTTTGCGTGCAAGAGCGCGAAGAGGTTTGTCGAAAGTCGGAGTGATGAGGTCGCTGAGAATAAAGACGATGGACTTTTTGAGGGTAGTTTTGAGAAGATGTTCGATCCCTCCGGCAAGATCAGTGCGGGGCGATTTTGGTTCAAAGGCGATGAGTTCACGAATCATGCGGAGGACATGACGGTGGCCGCGTCCGGGATCGAGTTGCAGTTCTTCCTGATCAGAATAGAGAAGTAAGCCGACCTTGTCTTTATTAAGAGTTGCCGAGAAGGCCAAGACGGCGGCAACTTCGGCGGTGTATTCTGCCTTGGTGGTTACACCCGACCCGAATTGGCCTGAGGCAGAGCGATCGACGAGAAAAAAAACATTTTGTTCGCGCTCTTCGGTAAAGAGCTTGATGAATGGTGAACCGAGACGGGCTGAGACGTTCCAATCAATGGCTCGCATTTCGTCACCTTCCTGATATTCTCGGATTTCCGCGAATTCGATACCGCGGCCTTTAAAAGAAGCATGCCACGCACCTGCAGTCATGTTCTTGACGATTCGACGGCTCCGGATTTCAATCCGTCGCACTTTTTCCATTAACTCTGAAGCTAGCATGGAATTTTAAGGAGTCCGAAGAATGTCCAAAAGTTGGTTGATGATCGTGTCGGCACTCATATCCTCAGCTTGGGCTTCATAACTCGGAATAATACGATGGCGAAGAATGTCAGCAGTAATGGATTTGACATCCTCGGGCAAAACGTGGGCACGGCCCTCCAGAAAGGCTAGACAACGGGCTCCACGCACCAATTGGATTGTGGCACGAGGCGATGCTCCAGCAGTAATGAGAGGATCAAAGGATGAGAGGTCCAGATCAGCTTGACGCTCAGAAAGCTGGAGACGGCCTTCGGCTCGGGTGGAAAAGACGATATCTAGGATGTAGTCTTCAATTTTTGGGTCGACATGAATCTCATTTATGAGCCCACGTGCCGAAGTGATTGAGTCGAGGTTTGTGACGACTGAGGCAGTTGGAGCCGTTATGGTAGAGGACATACGGCGAAGAACTTCCCGTTCCTCGTCGCGCTGGGGGTAACCGACTATGACCTTCATCATGAAACGGTCCATTTGAGCTTCGGGTAATGGATAGGTGCCCTCTTGGTCAAGGGGGTTTTGTGTTGCCATTACGAGAAAAGGATCTGGGAGAACACGCGTTTGTCCGCCAAGCGTAACTTGTTTTTCTTGCATCGCTTCAAGAAGGGCTGATTGGACCTTAGCGGGGGCACGATTTATTTCATCAGCGAGAAGAAGATTCGTGAAAACAGGACCTTCTTTCGCTTTAAATTCCTGCGTGCCGGGATTATAAATGTGAGTTCCAATTACGTCGGCTGGAAGAAGGTCAGGCGTGAACTGAATCCGGCCAAATTGAGCCTGAAGAGTTTGCGCTAGAGTATTCACAGCGAGGGTTTTGGCTAGTCCTGGCAATCCTTCTACAAGAAGATGGTTCCCCGTAAGAAGGCATATAAGCATGCGGTCAACGAGATTCTCTTGACCAATTAGTACGCGGCCAATCTCGTGACGGAGAGGAGCTATAAATTGGGAATGCTCTTGGATGGCGGCTGAAAATTCTTCGGAAGTCATAAATGAATCGTTTAGATCTGTATTTATCTTGGGAAATGCTAGCACTGTTCAAGGAAAGATCGACCCCACTTTTAATACATCTCGGAAAATTTTGTAGGGGGGCTCTGTCTTACGTAAATGAAACGACATGGCCAGGGAGTTCTTTTTAGGAAAGGTGGTTTTTTGAGGCTTGGAGGGATACGAAAGTAACGGCCAAGGTTGAGGTTATGAGGTTGATGGTCGTCAGCGCCTTAGTATGAGAGTAGCCCCACAAGCGCAATGCTAAGAGTGACCTAGCTCGAATCGTTCACGATTTTTATCGTCAGACGATAATGATTATCGGAAGGAGTGTTTCGCCGGCGATTGGAGATCGGAAAATCTGTCCTTTGGCTGAACAGCATTATTTCTAAGTTACCTCAAGATGGGGTAAGATTTTGCCAATAGCAGCTTCCGATGTTATTCCGTGTTTTTTACGAAGAATTTCGGGCTTGCCGTGCTCAATAAATTCGTCGGGCCAGCCAATTCGCTCTACCGGGGTGTCGATTACTTCATCATGAAGCAATTCAATAATCGAGAGGCCAAAACCATTGTAGAGCACGTGATCCTCAAAAGTACACACGACCTTTGAGTTCGCGGATGACTTTTTGATCGTTGATGCGTCGAGAGGTTTGATCCAGCGCGGATTAATTAAGGTGACGCTGTATCCTTTGCCTTCAAGCTGCTCTTTAGTTTCAAGAGCAACTTCCATCATCATGCCCAGTGGAATGAGGCAGACATCTGTTCCTTCCTGAATGACCTCTGCTTCGCCGATAGTGAGGAGCTCTGGACGATCTTTGATTGAGACACCGGGGCCGTTACCTCTCGGGTAGCGGATGGCAATTGGACCGTCCTCGTATTTTGCCATGGTCCAAAGCATATCGATGAACTCATCTTCATCTTTCGGTTGCATGTGAACTAAGCCTGGCACATGCCGGAGGTAACCAATATCGAAAAGCCCATGATGAGTCGGTCCGTCATCACCGGAAAGTCCACCACGATCCATGCACAAACGAATCGGAAGGTTCTGAAGGGCCATGTCATGAATAATCATGTCATACGCCCGCTGCATGAAGGTGGAGTAAATTGCAAGGAAAGGCTTAAGACCTTGGGTGGCGTGTCCGCAAGCGAAGAGAGCGGCATGCTCCTCGGCAATGCCCACGTCAAAGTAGCGCTCGGGCAGCTCGGCTTTGAAGGTTTCTAGTTTTGTCCCACCAGGCATGGCCGCGGTGATTGCGGTAATGGATTTATCTTCCTTTGCAAAGTCAGTGACGGCGCGGCCAAAAAGTTCGGAGAAAGTAGGAGCGCCTGATGTGGTCGAGCCATCTTCGATATTATAAGGCCCTAGACCGTGGAATTTGCCCGGCTTATCGAGAGCGGGCTGGTAGCCACGTCCTTTTTCAGTGATGATGTGGAGAATAACTGGCTCATCTTGTTCCTTGAGATATTCAAAACTTTTGATGAGAGAGGGAAGGTCGTGACCGTCAATAGGGCCGTAGTAGCGCATGCCAAATTTTTCGAAGAGAACGTTGGGCAAGATCATATTCTTGGCGTTACGTTCGACCTTCTGAGCAAACTTACGGGCACCTGGACCTGCCACCTTTTCCACGAGTGAAGCAGCTTTAGCTCGAATATCGTTGTAGGCTGGATGTGACTGGAGAGCGTTGAAATACTTTGCTAGGGCACCAACGTTTTTATCAATCGACCACTCGTTGTCGTTGAGCACTACGATGCAGCGATCGGTTGCTTCGGCAATATTGTTGAGAGCTTCAAGGGTTGGACCGCAAGTGAAAGCTGCATCACCGGCGACAGCGACAACGTGATTATCTCCACCTTTTAGATCTCTGGCCGAAGCCATTCCAAGAGCAGCCGAAAGTGCAGTGCCAGCGTGGCCAGCGCCGTAGCAGTCATGCTCTGATTCGGTGCGAAGTAGGAAGCCGTTAAGACCCTCATATTGTCTGATGCTACCGATTTGCTTGGCTCGTCCGGTCAGCATCTTGTGAACGTATCCCTGATGAGAGACATCGAAGAGAAACTTGTCTGTTGGGGTGTCAAAGACACGGTGCATCGCAATCGTTAATTCAACTACACCAAGGTTAGGTCCAAGGTGCCCTCCTGTATTCGAAAGAGAAGTAATGAGCCTGTTACGAATCTCTTCCGCGAGTTCGGTCAGCCTTTCCGGTTCGATTTTTTTGAGATCGTCCGGGCCTTGGATTGTGTCGAGAAGGTTTGTGCTAGAAGAGTCTGACATCGTCATCGAGTGTGTCGGAAGACTGGTCAGAAGATTCATCTGAACCCTCGTTGTTATCTTCCGTCTGAAGTTTCGCCTCAATCATGTTGAGCCGTTTCCTTGCTGATTTTAAGGTTTTTTGGCAATAGCTCAAGAGTGCTTGACCCCTTTCGAAGTCTTCGAGCAGCTTTGCAAGCGACGATGGTTCATCCTCGAGTCGCCTTGTGATCTCTTCAAGTTCGTCCGTCGCCTCCTCGAAGGAGCCGGACACACGTTTTACAGAGGTTTTTTTCTTAGCAGCCATGTAGGATGAGATGCACGCGTCTGGAACTACCTGTTATAAAGGCGCTGCTTAGAATAGTAGTATATTCTATTACTGAAGAGGTCGGTAACCTCCGGGTATTTGTTCATTATCGGTCTTAAATTCTGGGATTGTTTCGCAAGGAGCCCTGGACTCACCATTCCTCCTCGGCTTGTTTTTGCCCGGCTTAATGCTCCACGGGTTGGCCCATCGAGCATGAGTGGGGCAAAGTCCTCACTGTATCCAAACGGAACCTGGCTAAATAAGACATCACCTTTAAATGACATGGGTGTTATGACAATACCCGCAACCGAAAGTTCTTGATCCGTCGCTAGCTTTTCGAGGTCTAAAAATTCATCAACTTTTCGGGGTAACCAAATTGAAATTCTATCGGCATACCATGCAACGGCCCAAGGTTGGTCAGAGAAAATGACATCATCGTCATCGGTAGCATTATGAAGAGTTCTACTGAAGACTGGTGGCCAATAAGGTGGCCAAACAGTGTTTGCGCCCGACGATGACAAAGCATTGATCGTTTCTCTTGGGAACTTCAAAATTAAAGGTCCAGCACTAATAAGAATGACAATAGCGAAGTGGCCATATCGCATGAGTATTCCTCCGGCCGGTAGTTCGATTCTTGCCCATAGAATTGAGACGAAGGCCAATCCATAAGCGGTCATGATTGGCGAGAAAAGGATATGGAGTTGATTTGGATCTAGATTGCTTTCTGAAAGTCCGAAGATAGCCATTCCAAGAGTTCCCATGACCCACATTAAAAGGACAATCCAACGGAATTTGGCAATAGCTTCGCGCTTGAAAGGATGCAGAAGCGCAAAGAAGAAGAGTGGAGCTACAAGAATAGAACCAAGATTGGTGTAAAGCTCATTTACCTGCCTCAGCATACTACTAGTGGTATTAATGAGAAAGGAATTTATATTATAGACAATCGTATAGGTCTGTTCAGCGGGATCGCTCGTCCGCATGATTACGGATTCTGATTGAGTTAGTCCTCCGTAGAGGCTGAGAAATGCAGTTCCTCCAGGATTTCCTGTCCACTCCATGTTCTTAACTAAAAAGTAACCGCTAAACATCAGAAGAATTCCGAGGATCATAAAGCCGGAGATGCCTTTTGGGTGGAAAAAGAAGGCGGCGTAGATGACAAAACCCAAGATGATCCAAATAGTCAGCCAATGAGAAAGAGCGAGAAGTGAAAGAAAAACGGCAGCTATTACAAGAGAGCTGATATCGCCTCGATTTTCAATTGAAGCTTCGAGCGTCCGGTAAATAAAGAAAAGCGCACAAGAAAAAAGCATTAGCATTAGCATCTGTGGAAGTCCCGTCTGGGTGAACTTCCACATCAGATCACTTAAGATCATTAGGATAGCAGTGGCTCCCGCTATTCTTACATCGAAAATCCGGGAGATGAGGAGGTAGTTGATGCCGACTGCAATGAGAAATAGAATGACTGCAACTGCTGAGATTACGCGATCAAGAGCGTAAACAGTTTTCATGTCCTCATTCATTTGAAATTTTTCAAAATCGTCGCCACCCACAGCCTTCAAAACAGCTGCGTAAATGTAGGGATTTAGAGGTGAGTGGTAGGTGTCATGAAAGGCGGTGAGATCGATGTCCTTTCCGGCTTCTTTGGCCTGCCAATACGCAGCGCCACGGATGACTTTCGTCGTATTATTATTACCCCGCGCGATTTCACGGCCAATTTGAGCCTGTTCAATTCCCTTTTCTGATGTGAGGCCCTTAAAGCTCAGGATCAAGTAGAAGCTCACCAATCCAAAAAGGACGAGGAAAAAGAGGATGCGACTTATCAGAGTGGCGTTGTCGAAGCCGCCGACTTTAGTGGAACTAGTCATGATGTTTATGGATCAATAAGCGGAACGTCGCGAAGTTTTCGTTGAAGAGTGCGTCGGCTAATTCCAAGTAGCTCCGCGGCTTTCGTCCGATTTCCGTCCGTAACCCGAAGCGCGCCTTGTACAGCCCGTTGCTCGAGGGCATGCAAGTTGAATTCCTCCTTGGGAGCAAGGGTGTTTTTTACCGAAGATGATTCAAAGTGGTGTCCTAAGCCGGAGACGAAGTCTGGAAGGTGCTGAATATCTAGCTCGGATTGGTTTGACATAACCACTGCATGCTCGATGGCAGTTCGCAATTCTCGGACATTTCCGGGCCAACCGTAACTGAGGAGGGATTTCATTGCAGCCTCAGTGAGAGGTTTCTCGGGGCGGCCATTTTCTTGGGCGAATTCGGATAGGAAGGAGTTTGCAAGTAACACAATGTCCTCTCTTCTCGCGCGCAAAGGTGGCATAACTATGCCTAGGACATTGAGTCTAAAGTAAAGATCTTCGCGGAATGTTCCTTCTTCCACCATTCCAGCAAGACTGCGGTTTGTGGCGGCAATAATGCGAACATCGACTTGAATCGGGGTGTTTGAACCGACCCGTTCAATGGTTCGTTCGGAAAGAGCTCGGAGCAGTTTCACTTGTGTTTGAGCGTCAATCTCTCCTATTTCATCGAGAAAAAGAGTCCCGCCATGAGCCTGCTCGAATCTTCCTACTCGGCGCTGGGAGGCTCCAGTGAAGGCGCCTTTTTCATGGCCAAATAGCTCACTTTCAAGAAGTTGAGAGGAAAGAGCAGCGCAATTTACACCCACGAATTTTTCGCCTGGACGTCCAGAAAGGTCGTGGAGGGCATGGGCAACCACCTCTTTGCCGGTTCCGGATTCTCCCTCAATGAGAACTGTCGCGCGGGTCGAGGCGATTTGTTCGATCTTGGCGGCAACCTTAGCCATCAAAGCAGACCGTCCGATCAGGCGGTTGAGGCCATGGGATGCCGTAGCTTTGCTTTCTTTGAGAGTTTCGTTCTCCGCAACAAGCTTAACGTTTTCTTTTTCTAGAGTTCGATTTCGAACGGCTCGTTTTAGAAGGAGCTCTACCTCATCCAGATTTAGAGGTTTGGTGACAAAGTGCCAGGCTCCGCGTCGCATCGCCTCTACTGCCGTGTCAACTGAGCCGTAGGCTGTCATCATGAGTGCAACTGGCGGGTGGGGAAGCGCTAGGGCCGCGTCGAGTACTTCCATCCCCGAATCGGCTCCAAGTCGAAGATCTGTAAGGAGTAGATCGACATCTTCGGAACTCAGGACCTGTTTGGCTTGTTTGAGATCTGCCGCCACGTAACAGTCGAAGCTTTCCTCGAGAGCCATTCTCAGGCCATCGCGGGTCGCCTTTTCATCATCAACAATTAAGAGGGTTTTCACAAATATTTCTACACTTCGATTGGGGCGCTATCTTCGAGTAGACGCACCCGTTTATCAGTTCTCGGGAAGTAAAGGGTGACCTTTGTACCAACCTCTTCCTCACTTTCGACTTCTAATTCTCCGCCATGTTCGCGGAGGATGCGGCGGACAATGAGCATTCCAAGCCCGGTGCCCTCGGCTTTCGTAGTCCGAAATGGTTCGAACATTGCTCCCATCGCCTCCGGTGAAATGCCGCTGCCGTTGTCCGAAATCGAGAGGCGAACCTCATAGTCGGTCACGCTGCTTTGAATCAGGATCTCGCCTGAATTTTGTTCGACGGCCTGATAAGCATTTCGGATGACGTTAAAACATGCCTGCTTAATTTGGGTTGGATCAAGCTCGAGAGAGGGAAGATTCTCGACTAGATCAAGTTTCACAGGAATTTTTCGGCTTTCAAGTTCTGGGCTGAGAGCGAGTAAACTTTCCTCGAGTAACTGGTGGAGTTCGGTGGGCTCCCGTTCGGGCTTAGTAGGACGCATCGCCTCGAGAAACTGCTTCAAGATGGTGTCAAGCCGCCCGATTTCTGTGCGGGCCGTGCCGAGGTGTTTTTGAAGTGGTTCTTGATCGCCTTCGGGAAGGTCGGAGATGCGGCGCTCAAGAAGTTGGAGGTGAAGTGAAAGGGAATTAAGTGGATTTCCAATCTCATGGGCTACCCCAGCGGCCAGCAGGGTGAGTGCATTGAGTTTTTCGGATTCCATCTCCTTTTCCGCTTCTTCGCGAGAGCGGGTAACATCTCGGACTAACATAACATGTCCAAGATCAGCCTCGCCTTCTTCGGCGACCGGGGAGAGATAAAAATTCAAGTATCGGTTTTCGGGATAAAAAACTTCAAGATCTCGGCTTACCGTCCGGCGATTGGAGTGCATCAAGTTAGTCCAATCGACGCCACGGACGACTTCGTCCAAGGGTTTTCCCTGGGCCTCCTCTGGGGTAGTGCCAAAAAAACGACACCCAGCATGATTGATAAAGCTAATTCCCCCCGAAGTATCGAGGAGAAGAACGCCTTCCTGAAGTGCTTCGAAGACCTTCTGGAGGAAGCCCTTTTCACGAACTAGCCTAGAAAGAAGCGCCTGCACTTCTCCTGGCTCGATTTGGTCGAGCCGAGAGAGAATTTTGTCGAGAACCGCAGATTTCAAAGCTGCGACAGATTGGCACAATTAGATGGGAGACGCAATCCTCGGGCTTACTCAATTATTGCTGCCCTGATCTGGGTCGAGACCCATCTATTGATCTAGAATGATATCTCTTGGTCAAAAGCTGCTCGACAGGAGCCCAGGCCCATAGATCGTTGATTCCGCTGTAAATCGCCCAGCGAGGAGTAATCTACAGCCTTTCGGGGTGAAATCAGCTTCAAAGAGATTATTCGGTCTCTTCGGATAAGGCTAGGACCTTGTCGTTACTTGCACCGGTTTTGATGATTTTACCGTTCACTTTCAAGTGCACGACGAGACCAAGAAGCTTATCGCGATACTTGCTCTTAGCCCCCTTGACCATGATTGGGCGCTGATTGAATGTTCCCCACAGACCGTAGGGATCTTCGGTGAAACATCATCCACCACCGCCGCCTGAGGGCATTACCGGATTATCACTCCAAGATTCCAGATTGGCGCTCTTGGTAGTGATAGTCTCAGTTCCATTTGAAAGGACGAGATCGATCGTGTCCGAGCCAGAGATCTTCTCGATTTTGTTTTGATACTGGCGGCGATTACGCTCTACAAAAAAGACATATTCGACCGTTACATCTTTGAGCATCTCATCGCGGTTATTTTCCACTGCGACGATGTAATTATGATCGTATTTTTCAAAGTGCCACTGCCCCTGCGCTGGCTTATTTTTTTCAGTCCTTTTGCTGTAATGCTTTGTGTCGATTGAAAGGGATCTTTTAGCCTGAATAATCGGGCCCTGCTCTTCTACATACTTTTGATCTTGCCTCGAAAGAATCTCGATTGGAAAGGTGAGGACCTTGCCTCGCGCTATGCGCATCTTCGCTTTCTTTGTCGAGGCCTCATACTCAATGAGCTCACCGCGGAAGGTTTTTTCACCATCCTTGCTGACATAGGTGCGGATCTCTCCAAACATCGCGGTGAGGGGAAAGCATATAGTAAGAAGTAACAGCCTGACGCTCATGATATTAAGTTGTCCTCTTTCATCTTATCCAACAAGCTGAAACTTAGAGGGTTCCCGATCATCTGAATCGCTATTTCTGAAAAAGGGGGTCGTTCTTGTTTCCTCTGGATAAGATGTAAGCGAGTAGATCTAGAATGTCGTCATCTTCTAGCATATTAAGGAGACCCGGGGGCATCATCGAGAACTTAGTAGGCTCCGATGATTCAATATCGCTGGTTTTAATAATAGTCATGGCGCTGGGAGCCATGAGATCCGTTATGATCCTGTAATCATCTCCTTTGAGGTTTGCGATACGGCCGATGATTTGCTCTCCATTCTTAAGGGTAAATGTGATTGATCCATATTGATCACTGATTTCATTACTTGGCTCGATAATAGATTCGAGTAGGTCGTGTGGGCTGAACTTGCCACCCGCGCTGGTTAAGTCGGGCCCGATCCCGCCCCCTTCCTCATTGAAACGGTGACACGCGTAGCAGGTCGCAGCAGCGAACATTTCTCGGCCGTTTTTGAAGTCCCGGTTGCCCTCAAGTCCAGCGCCAAGAAGGGGAGTGAGATCCTTCATCTGCCAATTTTTGACGAACTTAAGCTTGCGATTGCTGTTCAGGGGGTTTTTTGTGACGGGCTTGGCATTTATGATAGACGCGAGCACTTTCTTTCGCTTCGAAGAGAGACGGGCGAGGTGGTCTTTTTTGATTTCGTTGATGAATTTGCTGAAGCTTGCACCACCCTTGTATCCGGCGGCTCGGGTGAACCAGATGAAAAGTTTTTTCTCGGAATCGTCTGTCCATCCCTCCTGCACAAAGCGAATGTTTTTAGCGATGGCAATTTGCTCTTCTTGGGTCAGTGCGTTGGTTATCAACTCAACCGAGCGTGCGATCATGTCGGGGGCCTGAAGGTAGGCCAGAACATTTGAGAGCTCGATGTTTTCGGAAGCTGAATCCCCTGGAAAGTGGGCATCGAGTTGGGCGATGACTTGGGCTCTTTGTTTTTCGATTGGGGCGCCGATACGGATGAAAGTGAGTCCATAGGCGCGAAGAAGGTCAAAACGTTCCTGCTGATTGAGTGACTTGTAGTCGAACGTGAGAAGTGATTCCACGAGTGCTCCTTGGATCTTTTCGTTTCCAAGACGGGCTAGAGAAATAAGGGCTCCAAGTTTGGTGAAAGGGTCTTTCTCATCGAGGGCTTTTTTGGCCCAGTACTTGGTGGGCACTTTTTCGATGGCGGTGCGAGCGGTGAAGCGGAGGGCTCGGTCTTCGCTGCCAAGATGCTTCCAAAATTTATCAACAACAGAGGCGTCGCTTTTGAGGTGGTATTCTGCGATCGCTTGACGCTCAGTGCGCTCCTCGGCTCCTTCGATACGTGGCTTGGCGGGAGCGGTGTTTTCTTTGCCTGTGTAGGTCACACGGTAGATTCCCGACTGAACCTTGCGGCCTCCAACGGTGATGTACATTGCGCCATCCTTCTTGCTGATACAAATATCGGTGAGGGGGAAGGGTTGCCCGCCGATGAATTCCTCGACCTCTCCAGTGTAGCTGGAGCCGTTTGGCGTGAGGTGGACAGCGTAGAGCGTTCCAAAAGACCAGTCGCAGGCGAAGAAAGCCTTCTGATACTTGGTCGGAAATTTTGCTCCGGTCCCAAAGGTTACGCCCGTGGGTGATCCGGGGCCGACGTTCACGACGGCTCCAAAGCTATCGCTGTAATATTCAGGCCACTTTGCCGAACCATTTCGCCAGCCGAATTCGGCGCCGCTGATGACGTGGTTAATCCGAGTGGGTCGATACCAAGGCGTGTTGATGTCCCACTCCATATCCGCATCGTAAGTGAACATCTCCCCTTCAAGGTTAAAGTCGATATCGTATTGGTTTCGAAACCCAGTCGCGATGACCTCCCAATTTTTTCCTTCTGGATCCGTCTTGCAAATCCATCCACGGGGAGCTTCAACCCCTTTCATAAACCCGCGGCCGTAAACCCGCGGCTGAAGTGTGTCTTCGCCCCAGCATTCAGTCACGCGGGAGCTTTGGTAAGTGGGAAGAGCAGTTTGGTTCCCACAGGCTACGTAAAGGGACTTTCCGTCAGGCGATAGGACAACTGCGTGTGGGCCATGTTCTCCGCCCACTTCTTGAAATTTTTTGAGTAAAGTGACCTTATCAAATTTGTCGTCATTGTTGGTGTCCTCTACTCGGTAAAGACCGCGCCCTTCGTATTTCTTGTCGTTTACGACCACGTAAAGAGAGTCAAAGGCGTAGCAAAGTCCCCAGGCATGTCCGATATCGAGATCAATCTTTTCGAGGTTCTCGTCGGTGAGAGTTTCCCCTTGAGCAGGGCGATCAAAGCGGTAAAGCGATCCGTATTGATCACCCGCGATAAGACGACCTTTATCGTCTTCACAAAGGACGACCCAGGAACCGAAATCTTTTTTAGGAACTGAGTAGAGCCGCTCAACTTCAAATCCTTCTTTTACGACTAAGCGTTCTGGGCGGGTGACTTGGGAGATAAAGTCTTCGGCAAAAGTGACTTGAGCCATGAGAATGGCTCCGATGAAAAAGATGTGTTGGAAGCAATTGTTCACGATAGCTGTCAAGAATCTATTCGAGCAGCAATCATAACGCTATTTCAAAAACCAACCTTGAACAAAGATTGCCTATTCTAAAGCAATCGATATCGATAAATGGCTCGTTGGTCTCTTGCTTTATTTGTGTCCTTCATCCGTCTTGTCCTTCTTGCAGGAAACGAGGAATGCCACTAGGTCGCGAGCTTCTTGTTTGCTAAGTAGCCCGTTCATTGGGGGCATTGCCGAGACTGGTTTGCTCTTTTTGGCAATATCTGATTTTTTAATCACCTTTTTCGTTTCGGCAAATTTTATGATGGCGTTACCGTCTGCGTCATCAGGCATGAAGTTGCCGCTGATCTCAGTGCCGTCCTTCAGAGTGATTGTGCCAAGGCCGTAACCGGCAGCAACTTCGGCTCCAGGATTGACGAGTGAACGCAGTAGGTAGGCGGAATCGTGATTTTTCCCGATGGCTCCAAGCTCGGGGCCAACGTCCCCGCCAACTCCATGCATGGTATGGCAGCGTTGACATTGAGCAGCTCCGTGTTCGTAAAAGACCTTTTTCCCTAAGTTGACGTCTCCGCCATCGCGACAGAGGAGATTCCACTCAGCGTTTGGGTCGTTCTTGGCGAGGGAACCACGAAATTTGTCGAGTGAGAGAGCCACTGTTTCGGCAGCGGTGACAATGTCGAGGGCGAGTCCTGATTCGGCTTTGCCGGCAGTCAGTTGGTCGAGAGCAACCTTGATGATCTCTTTAGCTTTTGGTGTTTTGAGTTTAGTCAGAGTTTGCAGAGTGAGCTGCTTTTCTTTCAAGGTGGCGTCCTCGCTCGTGAGGAGGTTTCCAAGTTGGGCGGTGGCGCGATTGGGGTCGTTCTTGAAGAGAAGCTCTCTCGCCATGCTTCGGACTTTTTCGCTCTTGTCTGCGAAAAGTTTTTGAAGTGTTAACGGCCAAATGGGATTTGATTCTTTGAGAGACGCAAGAAGCTTCATTGATTTAACGCGGGCTTCTTCTGGAAAGTTTTCATTCTTTAGGTATCGAGTGAGTCGAAGTTCACCGAGTGGGATTTGATCTTGTTCGGAGAGAATGAGGGCGCGGGGAATCAGGTCGATCGAGTTTTTGTCAACTCCATCAATGAGTCCCTTGAGGTCTTTAATGATGCTAGTATCTAGCTTAATCCGATTCTTAGGAAGGGTTCGTGCGAACCCAGTGACAGGATCAGGGACGGGTGGGTTATTCCATTCGAGAAGCGCGATTAGCGCATCCTTACGAACCCGAAAATCAATTTTTGGGTTCGCTGCGATTTTTGCGATT
>MDTB01212054.1_pt1 | contig 78781 bp, 85 predicted proteins | sample 811161 | NCBI WGS metagenome assembly MDTB01 (sample SAMN05326650, study PRJNA326480) | marine metagenome | isolation source: seawater | place: Mediterranean Sea | collected 2009 | reverse complement strand
TACTATAAGAATAAGGGTATTGTCAAAAGTTTGTATTAAGTTTGTATCTAAATAATCCCTATTTTATAGGGTTTTCAGACGATTTCATCACTCCCACTCGATAGTAGAAGGTGGTTTGCTGGAAATATCATAGGTGACCCTAGAAATTTCAGGGATCTCATTAATAATTCGACTAGAGACTCGCTCTAGTAAGTCATATGGTAGTCGTGCCCATCGCGCTGTCATGAAATCTATGGTCTCGACAGCGCGCAACCCGATTACCCAAGCATAACGGCGGGCATCACCCACCACACCAACAGATTTCACGGGCAAAAAAACGCAGAACGCCTGACTCGTCTTTTCATACCAACCATGGGCCCTAAGTTCTTCTATAAAAAGCGCATCGGCCTCTCGAAGCAAGTCGGTGTATTCTTTCCTTACCTCCCCAATTATACGAACACCCAAACCAGGACCTGGGAACGGATGTCTATATACCATATCAAGAGGCAATCCAAGCTTCATTCCAATTTTTCGAACCTCATCTTTAAACAATTCTCGCAGTGGTTCCAATAACTCTAATTGCATATCTTCAGGCAACCCGCCCACATTATGATGCGATTTAATAACATGTGCTTTACCCGTTTTAGATGCCGCAGACTCAATCACATCAGGATAAATAGTCCCTTGCGCGAGAAATTTCACGTCCTTGATCTCAGCCGATTGTTGCTCAAAGACCTCAATGAATGTATTGCCAATCAACTTTCGTTTAATCTCTGGATCAGTCACATTTCTCAACCGATTGAGAAATTTCTCTGCCGCATCTACGCGGATAACTTTCACCCCCATATTTTTAGCAAACATTTCCATAACAGAAATACCTTCATCTTTACGCAATAATCCATTATCTACAAAGACGCATGTGAGTTGGTCACCAATAGCTCGATGCAACAAGGCTGCTACCACGGAGGAATCTACACCGCCCGAAAGTCCCAATAAAACGTTATTATTCCCAACCCTTGATCGCACACGAGCGATCTGGTCATCAATGATGGCCATAGTAGTCCAGCTTGGATTGCAGCCAGAAATACGAAATAAAAACTGTTTAAATATCTCTCTTCCCTGAGTTGTATGCGTTACCTCAGGATGAAATTGGATGCCATATAAATTTCTTTTGTGATCTGCCATTCCTGCGATTGGACAAGACTCAGTCGATGCAATGCAAACAAAACCCTCAGGCATACAAGACACGTTATCCCCATGACTCATCCAGACATCCAACATCGCATTACCAGATTCATCAATATGATCAGATACTTCCATCAAAAGAGCGGAAGCATGCTTCACCTTTACTTGAGCATACCCAAACTCGCGACGATCAGAATTTTGCACAACGCCGCCCATTTGAGCTGCAATTGTTTGCATGCCATAACAAATACCTAGCACTGGAATGCCCATTGTCAGCACTGAAGGAGCAACGCTCGGAGCCGAATTTCCCTGGGCTACCGATTCAGGGCCTCCTGATAAAATAATAGCAGTTGGGTTTAATTCTATTATTTCTTCCGGATTGATATTCCATGCTCTAATCTCGGAATATACACCAAGTTCCCTCACCCTGCGGGCAATCAACTGTGTATATTGGGAGCCAAAATCAAGAAGAAGAACTTTTTCTGAGCGCAATTCATTCTTCATGCCACTGCATCTCTCTCAAACGACAGCTCCGTCCTCTCAGACACAATGATTTCTTTTTTTACACATCGAAAATTAACCAGTACGGACGGGATAATTTGGTGCTTCCTTTGTAATATGGACATCATGAACATGACTTTCCCCAATCCCGGCGGAGGTAACTCTTACGAATGTTGGCTCAGTTCGCATCTGTTCGATCGATGAACACCCCGTATATCCCATCGCAGACCTTAAACCTCCCATCATTTGATTTATGATGGTCGTTAACGGTCCTTTGTAAGGCACGCGACCCTCGATTCCCTCGGGCACTAATTTTTCAAATCCATCGTCAGTGTTCTGAAAGTATCGATCACTAGAACCTTGTATTCGCGACATCGCCCCCAAGGATCCCATTCCACGATATGATTTGTAAGACCTGCCCTGATAAATTTCAATTTCACCAGGCGCCTCCTCTGTCCCCGCTAACATAGAACCCATCATTACGGAACTAGCACCCGCTGCTATGGCCTTGGCCATATCGCCAGAAAAACGGATACCACCATCGGCAATAACCGGAATATCTCTATCTCGTAGTACGTCCACGGCCGCAGCAATTGCAGAAACCTGTGGCACACCTATACCCGTAATTACCCGTGTTGTGCAGATAGATCCTGGGCCAATCCCAACCTTAACACCATCTACACCCGCATCAGCCAGTGCTTTGGCGCCATCAGCGGTTGCCACATTGCCGCCGATTATTTGAACTTGAGGATAATTATCCTTAATCCAGTGCACACGATTAATCACGTTTTTTGAATGCCCATGAGCTGTATCCAAAACTAAAACATCCACTTGAGCCTCAACCAATTTTCCAATTCTTTCCTCAGAATCCTCCGCTACACCAACAGATGCTCCAACACGGAGTCTACCTTGATCATCTTTGCACGCATCTGGATATTGTTCTGCCTTATCAATATCAGTTACTGTAATTAATCCACGCAGTTCGAAATTATCGTTAACAACCAGTACTTTTTCAATTCGGTGTTCTCGAAACAAGTCCCTCACTACATCTGCCCCAACACCTTCTTTAACAGTGACCAACCTATCTTTGGGAGTCATCACAGAGGTGACGAGAGCGTCCATATCTGAAACAAAACGAACATCTCGCCGAGTTACAATTCCTATTAACGCTCCATTCTTGAGAATGGGTACACCAGAAATGTTATTTGCTTTGGTGAATTCATGTAAATCTCTGAGCGTTGCAGTCGCCTCTATAGTAAATGGATTTTTAACTACACCACTTTCGTACTTTTTAACGGCCCAAACTTCTCTAGCCTGCTGATCTGCGCTCATACTCTTGTGCACGATTCCAATTCCACCCTCTTGAGCGATAGCAATCGCAAGCCGAGACTCTGTTACAGTATCCATTGCAGCAGATAACAAAGGAATCTTCATCCTGATACCGGTGGTCAACCTTGAGTTAAGCGTTACATCTCTAGCAGTGATTTCGGAGTACCTAGGCACCAACAGCACATCATCAAAAGTAAGCGCTTCGTCAATAATTCGTAACATTAGAGTGCCTACTCCAGAAAGAAAAACAAATGGAACGGAATACGACATATTATAGTTTAGCTGCTTCTCTGAGGTAAACTAATAATTGCTGCCGCACCAAAATCAAAAAACCAAAATAAATGAAACAATTTTTAAAAAAGCAGTATTTCAGGTGCGAATAAACAATGTCTCAAAAGACTATTGTATAATTGCGACATGATTAAAGCGCCAGAACAACATCAAATCTTGAGTGTTACCCAGCTGAACCAAAACGTTGGACAACTCTTAGAAAAACATCTACCGAGACTTTGGGTTGAGGGAGAATTATCAAATCTATCTCGACCAACCTCAGGGCACTTGTATTTCACGCTCAAAGATCAAAATGCGCAGGTCCGCTGTGCAATGTTCCGAAACAATCAGAAATCCGTGACATTCAGCATAAAAAATGGTTTACAAGTGTTGGTACGATGCAGGGCTGGCATCTATCCAGGTCGAGGCGACTATCAGCTAATTATAGAGCATTTGGAAGAGGCAGGCTTTGGTATTCTCCAACGCAAATTCGAAGAACTCAAACATCGTTTAAATAAAGAGGGGCTTTTTGCTAAAAAATCCAAAACGCAAATCCCTACATCCATCCAACACATTGGTGTGATAACATCATCAAGTGGCGCAGCAATACGCGACATATTGGCTGTGCTCTCTCGTCGCTGTCCATATATCAAAGTCTCTATCTATCCTTCCTCAGTTCAAGGCGAGCGAGCCGCCAAAGATATAGTAAATGCAATTAAACTAGCCGACTCAGACAATCGATGCGATGTGCTTATTTTAAGCCGCGGTGGTGGATCGATCGAAGATCTATGGCCTTTTAATGAGGAAAGCGTGGCGCGTGCAATTTACTCATGTAAATTACCCTTAGTTAGTGCAATCGGGCATGAAATTGATTTCACAATTGCGGATTTCGTTTCTGATTATAGGGCAGCAACTCCATCGGCCGCTGCCGAATTACTGAGTCCAGACTCAGAAAGGATCCTTCAGCAATTTGCTTATATAGAGCAACAACTGATAAAACTAAGCAAGAGACGAATTCAAGAACTACATCAGAAATGTGATCTTCTTAGTCAGAGATTAAAACATCCCTCTCGAAAACTAGCAGATCAAGCAAATGAACTCGAAAGCTTGCATAAAAGACTCTGCCAATCTGTAACAAATAGGTTGGAGAGAAAAAATTTAAGTTTTGATTCAATCTCTTTCCGCTTCAAAGCTAGTACACCCACTACATTAATGGTTTCAATGCAAAAAGACCTTTTTCTTTTTATAAACAGACTCCATCCTGCAGTAACACAGCAGCTAGCTCGTTTTGATTCTCGCTATAATCAAGCTGTCACAACACTTGATGCCTTCAGTCCAGTAAAAACCCTAGGCAGAGGTTACTCGGTCTTGAAAAATGAACAAGGTGTTGTAATAAAATCAAGGTCTGATGTGGACATTGGTGAATTAATTACAGCTCAACTGGTGGATGGAGAGTTTATCTGTTCGATTAATAAAATAACAAACAATATAGTTCGTTCACTCCCAGAAAAATGAAGATTTAAGTATCTCGCTGATCTACAAGTTCCTCTTGCCGTATTTCGTAATATTTTTGGTTCTTCGTTTTCGGCCTTCACCCACACCAGAATAAAGGCGATTGTAAGGATTTTCTCCTGTTCTGAATTCTACCTTGACTGGGGTACCTTCCAAACCTAATTCTCGCCTGAAAGCTCTCTCTAAATAGCGGGTATAGTGCGATGGCACTGATTCCGTTTGATTACCATGAATAATAATCACCGGCGGGTTACGCCCACCAGAGTGAGCGAAACGCAATTTTATACGCCGTCCTTGGATCATCGGAGGTTGGTGAGTTCCTACTGCACCCGCTAGAATACTTGTAAGTTTTGCGGCACTGAGCCTGTGGGTCGCAGATAAATACGCTATCTTTATTGACTCATAAAGTTTGCCAACGCCGGTGCCATGGAGAGCCGAAACAAAATGTACCTTAGCAAAATCAGCGAATCGTAATCTACGTTCTATTTCATTTTTCACATTTTCGCGTTGGTCCGCTTTTAGCCCGTCCCATTTATTTATGACGACAACAACTCCCCTTCCGGCATCAATAACCGACCCTATCAGGTGCAGGTCTTGCTCCACTAATCCTTCCTGCGAATCCACCAAAATAAGTACCACATTACTTGCGTCGATCGACTGTAAAGTTTTGACTATAGAAAATTTCTCGATCGCTAACTTTATATTTTTGCGTTTTCTTACTCCCGCAGTATCAATTAACGTGTAGCGCTGACCATGTCGTTCGTAGTCAATAAAAATACTATCTCTGGTGGTGCCTGGTTCATTGAAAACTACCACCCTTTCTTCACCAAGCATACGATTAACAAGGGTTGATTTTCCTACGTTTGGGCGTCCCACCACACCCACTTTAATGCTATCGCCCCAATCTGAACTTAAGCCATTATGAGGATCAAAACGCTCTAAAATAACTTCCATGAGTGCGCGAACACCCCTGCCATGAGAGGCTGTAGTAGGAAAGATTTCAGGAAATCCCAACTGGTAAAAATCTATCAAAGCCGCTGCTGGATCAAGCCCGTCAATTTTATTAGCAACCAGATACACTGCAGTGTTTCTACGTCTAAGTTTTTCAGCAATCAGATAATCAGCAGACGTAATACCTTCACGACAATCGACCATAAAAAGGGCAATGTCAGCCTCATCAATTGCCTGCAACGATTGCTGTGCCATCTCCACATCAATACCTATCTCTTCACCGCTAATCCCTCCTGTATCGATCAACATGAAACGCCGATCAAACATCTCTCCATGACCATACTTCCGATCTCTTGTTAAACCGGAAAAATTTGCTACCAAGGCGTCTCGGCTGCGAGTAAGACGATTAAATAAAGTAGATTTTCCAACGTTGGGTTTGCCGACTATGGCAATCACGGGAACCATAACAACACCGACTAGACGAAGCTTATAATTAAAATTCAGTTTATTGGCTTTATCGGGGTTCAATCCCCAATGAAGCAATTAATCCGCTGTTTGTCTGGACTATCAGCAAATCTGATTTGACGACCATAGGGGCGCGAATTCCACTACCGTCTATTTTGATACGCCCCATAAATCGACCATCCTCCATATTTAAAAGATGAAGATATCCAAAAGAGTCGGCGACTGCAATTGCACCGCCAAAGGCAACGGGCGCAGTCAACCTGCGCAGAAATAAGTCCTCATTGGTCCAAATAACGCGACCACTACCCGCGTCAAACGCGCGTAATTTGTCATCCGCTTCTGTAACAAAAACTTTGTCTCGTCCGAAAGCTGGTGTTTGATGCGAAGAGCTTTCTTGCGACCAAAGTTGCCGACCAGTGCCTCGAGTAATCGCACCAAGTTGACCTTGATAACTCGCAGAGTATATGACGTCACCCACTAATAATGGATCACCATCTATATCCACCATTCGCTGCAGCTCGGTTCTCCCTTTTGGTAAAGCCAACCGCGTCTCCCACGTCAACGAGCCATTTGCGGTATTAAAGGCAACTAATTTTCCAGAGTCGAATGCCGCCAGAACCATATTATCTGTAACCAATGGACTACTCGTTCCACGCACAGACAAAATTGGTGCGTTGCCGTCATGGCGCCAGACTTCTTCGCCGCTATCTGATTTTAAGGCATAAATTTTGTCGTCAATCGTCTGAACAGCCACAATTTTGCCATTACTATGAGGCGCAGTAAGAACTTCTGTCGCCATTTGTCGTTTCCATGAAATTGCTCCATTCACCGCATTGAGGGCGTATACTTCTCCTTCAATACTGCCCACCAGGACTATTCCGCCGCCATAACCCACCCCTCCGGATAAACTGACTCCTAATTCCATTTTCCAAATCTTATTGCCACTTTCCAGTGCTAAAGCAAAAACATCACCTTGATGATTTGCTGCAAAGAGTTTATCTTCGCTCGAGCTCGGGCGAAGACTCACTCGATATTTTTCATCTGCCCCCCCGAGTGAAACTGACCACCTGCGAACTATATTTACTTCCTCATTAAAATCTTTTAAGTCAGCGGGCTTTATCTCTCCATCTCCATCATCGCCTCCAAACCAACTGCAGCCAGTTAAAAGAAATGCTGCAAACAGCCATATTGAATATCGAATATTCAACCTCCCACCTCCTGACTAATAACTGATTCTGAAGGGAGTTCTTTCATAAGAACACTTTGGTCAACTGAGCTAGAATCTGTCTTTATATTTATGATATCTGAGACCCCTCGGAGCTTCATTTGAAGCACAGCAGTCGAAATGTTGTCTCGCGACTCGTTAGAATCGAGCGCTGACTGAAATGCCGAATAAGCAGCTGCACGATTTCCCCGCAACAAATAAAAATCTCCCTTAGCCTCTTCATACAACGACTTATAGAAGCCAGTATCAATACCTTGCACTAAATTAAGCGCGTCTTCGATTTTACCCCTCGCAGACTCAACCCTCGCCAACCTTAATCTTATTATCAAGAAATCGGGTTCACCAGAACGGTTCTCCATCACTGCCCTTAACTCCTCCGCGGCCGCATCTAACTCATCTTGCTCAACATCCATCCGCGCATTTGTGAGTGCGGCTAGCTGAGAATAAAAAGTATCTTGATATTCTTTGTTGATACTCTCGGCAATTTCGCTAATATTTTGAATAGCGTCCTGTGAAGTAATCTCACCCGTTCCATGTCGACTTAGTTCTTCAGTTAGACGAGCATAAATTTCCGAAGCTCCCTCGGCTCGGTTTTTCTGCTGTTGATCAATATACTGCCAAAGAAAAAAGCCCACAAAAATTGTCCCAAATACAACAAGTACTCGGTTTCCATAATGGGACCACCAATTCTTCAGAGCCTCTATTTGTTCTTCTTCGGTAATATGATCTGCCACATCAACGCCTTATTTAAGTAAAAATATTATTCATGTATTCGATCAAACGGTTTTGATCGATCGTGTCTTGATCTCTTTTCTCTCTCAAATACTTGATTCCTAATGTCCCACTAGCACACTCATCCTCCCCGAGAATAAGAGCCAACCTTGCTCCACTCTTGTCTGCTTTTTTCAGTTGCGCTCTAAAAGTACCACCACCGCAATGCCTTTCAATTCTCAGATGACTGTAAGCAGTTCTCAACTCCTCAGCTATTGCACTTGCCTCCGCAGTAACATTACCCACAGCAACAATGTATAAATCCAAATCATTACGGACACTATCGGGGAGTGCACTTTTAGCGTCAAGCAACAGTAATAACCTTTCCAAACCAATCGAAAAGCCAATACCTTTACATGCTTTCCCTCCGACCTGTTGCACTAAGCGGTCAAATCGACCACCACCACAAATGGTTCCCTGTGCCCCCAAAGAGTCGGTAACCCATTCAAACACCGTCTTGGAGTAATAATCTAAACCTCGCACCAACCGTCGATTTATCTGATATTCAATGTTTGCCGCGTCCAACAGACTGCTAACTTGATCAAAATGGTCGCGTGAAGACTGTCCCAAGAAATCAGTTAATTCAGGAGCACCAGACAATAGTGATTGAACAGAAGGATTTTTGCTATCCAAGACACGCATAGGATTCGAGCTCAGACGACGTCGATTATCATCATCCAGCCGATCCCGATGATCCGTTAAAAAACTCAACAACTCGCTGCGATATTTAACACGTTCCTCCAACTCACCTAAAGTATTAATTTGTAACTTAATTGTCGACCGGATTCCCAATCGGCTCCACAAACGTGCCGTCATAATTAAGATTTCAGCGTCGATATCTGGTCCCGCTAACCCAAACACTTCGGCGCCAAATTGATGAAATTGGCGGAGTCGACCTTTTTGCGGGCGCTCGTGACGAAACATTGGTCCAATGTACCAAAGACGCTGAGACTGATTATGGAGTAAACCATTCTGAATCCTCGCCCGAACACAACCAGCCGTTCCCTCGGGCCGAAGACTTAAATTGTCTCCATTTCGATCATAAAAGCTATACATTTCCTTTTCTATGATATCCGTAACTGAACCAATTGTTCTCTTGAACAACTCACTTTGTTCCAAAATTGGGAAACGTATCTCTCGATAACCATAGGAGCGGAGCATTTCAGACAAATGGTGCTCTACATACTGCCATTTAGATGAATCGTCAGGAAGTATATCATTCATTCCTCGAATTGATTGAATCTTCATTTACTCGCCTTTATTGTGATAGCAAATTTCACATAAGCATTTTTTTTGAGACAACATCACGTTAAATAATAGGAAAGCTCAATAACGTAAGATAATGTTTTTATTTTCTGACTCAATTTGCCTTTGTTTAGCTGCAGCTTTTAGTCGGATTTTTCGCTCCAGTTCATCAATTAGATTTTCCTGACCAATCTTATGATCAGGCTCTCCATCAATGTAAACTAAGTTAGCTGGGGAACCGCCTGTCAAGCCAAAATCCGACTCTTTTGCCTCTCCGGGTCCATTTACAATACACCCTATTATCGACACGTCCATTGGAACTTCGATATCCTCCAATCGGGTCTCTAATTCGTTGACTGTCTTGATCACATCAAAATTTTGCCTCGAGCAACTTGGACAAGCAATAAAATGGATTCCTTTACTACGCAATCTCAAACTTTTTAACAAGTCCCAAGCCACACGAGCTTCCTCCGCCGGATCTGCAGCCAGTGATATACGAATGGTATCTCCAATTCCGTCAAGGAGAAGAGCTCCAAGGCCGATAGATGATTTTACGGTGCCAGCACGTAACCCTCCAGCTTCTGTAATTCCCAAATGTAGCGGCTGCTCAATTTTTTTTGCTAGACTTCGGTAGGCATCCACTGCCATAAAAATATCTGACGCCTTAACACTGACTTTGTAGTCTTGAAAATCATACTTGTCCAATCGATCAACATTACGCATAGCTGATTCTACCAAGGCTTCAGCTGTTGGTTCTTTGTACTTGCGCATAAGATCTTTACCCAAGGATCCGGCATTTACTCCTATCCGAATTGGAATACTTCGATCACGTGCCTTCGCAATTACATCTCGCAGACGATCTTCGCGGGTAATATTGCCAGGATTAAGACGCAAGCAATCCACACCAAGATCTGCAACACGTAAAGCAATTCTGTGGTCAAAGTGAATATCTGCTACTAAAGGTAGACTAACCCGCTTACGTATTTCACCGAAAGCCTCTGCCTCGGCCAGAGTTGGAACCGATACCCGTACAATGTCTGCACCCGCTCTTTGGATCGACTCAATTTGAGCCACTGTAGATGCCACATCGCTCGTGTTAGTATTCGTCATGCTTTGCACAGAGATTGGAGAATCTCCACCAATAGGAACATTGCCAACCATGATTTTTCTGGATTTGCGACGAATGATAGGACTTTTACTAAACATAGTTAACTAACTTTAAGCAATTTTTTACACATACACCTACCAACCATTCAGTAAAATTTTCAACCAATACCCGAACAACTGCAGTTACATAATCATCTTAACTGGTTGTTCCTCGCCTAATTTTTGTTTGTATCGCTCCTGACGGCGTGTCTTATCATTCACTTGCCCAGCCAACTGTCCACAGGCCGCTGCTATATCATCACCTCTCGTAGTTCTGATTGTGACAGTGTAACCATGCTGTTGCAGAATGTCCCTAAATCGGTACATCGCAAAATCTGTAACCCTTTTATACTGTGCTCCACGGAACGGATTAAAAGGTATCAAATTGATTTTACATGGCAATTCTTTAAGTAAATCTGCCAACTCGCGAGCGTGATGACCATGATCATTTACCTTATCCATCAAAGTATACTCTATCGTGATCTTGCGACGGTTATCCGGTATTTTATCAAGATACCTTTTCGCACTACTGACTAAGCCGCTTAACGGGTACTTACGATTTATTGGAACAAGCTTATTCCGCAACTCATCATTGGGTGCATGCAACGATATCGCCAAAGAGACGTCGGATACATCACCTAACTTCTCAATTGCCGGAGTTACACCAGCAGTACTTAATGTCACACGCCGTTTCGATAAACCATATCCATGATCATCAAGCATTAAGTTCATTGCATCGACAACATTCTCAAAATTCATAAGTGGTTCACCCATCCCCATCATCACTACGTTAGTGATACATTGAGAGGCGATGTGATCAAATTTTCCAAGAGACTTCGAGGCCAACCACACTTGTCCAATAATTTCAGACGCAGATAAATCACGATTAAATCCTTGCTTACCTGTGGCACAGAAAGAACAATCCAATGCACAGCCGACTTGGGAGGAAACACAGAGCGTACCTCGACCGCGCTCCGGAATAAATACTGCTTCAACACAGTTTCCTCCATTGAGTTGGATAAGCCATTTTCGAGTACCGTCAGTGGATTCCTCACAATTGATAATGTCGGGAGGGCGTGCCTCCGCAATTGAAATCAGTTTTCGGCGCAGCGATTTTGAGAAGTTTGTCATGCTTTCAAAATCTAAGATGCCTTTCTGATGAATCCATTGAAGGGTTTGCGACGCTCTAAACCGCTTTTCGCCAATTTCCGCAAAGAAATTTTCAACTTTCGCAATCGGCATTCCCATCAAGTTGGTTTTCTGAATGGGCTTACGCTTTTCCTTCACCTCTCGTGAACACGACATAAACGCGTCACTTCTCAAGTGTCATCGAAAACATAGCTCGTCCTCACTGAAGAAATAGGCAATTTCACGCTTTGCAGAGGTAGCCGAATCGGATCCATGTACGGCGTTAGCATCAATTGATGCAGCAAAGTCTGATCTTATAGTGCCTGGCTCAGCCTCTTGCGGATTAGTTGCACCCATGAGATTTCGATTTAGAGAAATCGCGTCATCGCCCGCTAGAACTTGTAAGACAACCAGTCCAGAAATCATAAATTTTATAAGATCCCGAAAAAAAGGACGCTCTCGGTGCTCGTTATAAAAGCCTTCAGCCGTATCAATTGACAACTGCTGCATCTTACAAGCGATTATCCTCAGACCAGCTGCTTCAAATCGAGCTAAGATTCTTCCAATCGCATTCTTTGAGACGGCGTCCGGTTTTATAATTGAGAGGGTATGTTCGATTGCCATTAAAAAGTCTCCATATTTAAAATTGAGTACGCTGATTCAAAATGTTAGCACCGTGGGAAAGGGGCGAGTTTATCTTCCGAAGGAGATCTCCACAACTGGTTTATGCGCTTTTCAAAAGCATTGAGAATTCACTCATGTCCCCAAAAGCTTCATTTATAATTATCTTATGTACCGCAAAAGGATAAAATTAAATACGATATCAGCCAGCCTTCCTCAATCGATATCCTCGACCAAAGCTATCTCGAAAGCAAATAACTCGGATAATTGGAGTGTGCCTTCCTGACTGGACGTGAGGAAATATCTCCAAATATCAACATCCAGATCTTTATTCGGCGCCATCACCACATCTCTTTAGAATTTAGGTAAAAAAATTAAGTTATGACGCCAAGTAATTTCGTTGTAACCAATGTTAAGGCTACGATTTCTAATACCCAATATTAAGACTCCACAACTCGCGATTACTACTGGATCATTAAAAAAATACACTGACATATTGCCGAAGACTTTTTTAACCCCATTACTCACATTTACAGTCATGGGTTCCTTAGCCAGCACTGAGACCGGCTCCCCAGTAGGACTTTAATTGTCACACCAAGATATTGATTGTCAATCCAGTCATCCAAGATTTTTTGCCTCGAAAGACACAAAGTAACATTAAAGCTCGATTTATAGCGACTAAGTTTATGAGATGCTCACTATCCCGATGACAAATATTACGAAACTCATAAAGGACACTGAGACCGAGTTAACAGATCGGAAAAATCGTCGATAGAACTTTCAATTAAACTTTCGATATAGAAAACACATATCAGCTAGAAAGATAGCTACCAGAACTCACTGAGATTTCAGTGCAGTGCCGTCGAAAGTCTTTACGTCTCGTCGTCTATGATGAGGTTCTCGTCTCACAGATCATTCTATTGCAAACGGCATCTTTAAATATTCAATTGCCATTTATGGGATAGCCAGCAAGAGAAAACCACCATGTTTTAAAAAATCAAAGTTTTCTTCATAATTGCAGTCAAAAAATCCTAAACGCTGAGCTATTGGCATTCTTTTGCAAATTACGATACACCGTCTGGTTCATAAATCCACAAGATAGGTTACAGTTAAGCTTATCAAATATTTTTGCCGCTACATGATTTTGAGTTCTTATGTCAGATTTTAACCCAATATTATCGAGAGCCCTTTTTAGGAAGGGTAGCGAAGAAGCGTTGGCACAGTGGATTTTTGAACCATTACCAAGTGAAGATTTTTTGCGGATCCCAAACAATAGATTTTTGAGCAATATGACGAGGTGCGTTTTTCAAGCGGGATTTGTCTGGAGCATTATCCAAAAAAAATGGCCTAACTTCGAGTCCATATTTTTCGGCTTTGAGCCGCTACCTATCACTTTATTGAGTCCTGATCAATTAGAGAGAATTGCATCTGACAAGCGCATTGTTCGGAACAGGCAAAGGGTTCAAAGTGTTCCCTTAAATGCTTCATATATTCTAGATATGAGTTCTCTTTACGGTAATTTTGCAACTTTTATATATCACTGGCCAGAGGATGACTTTACAGGTCTTTGCACGCATTTAAAACAACATGGAAGCCGACTTGGAGGACGCAGCGGACCGCGGATGCTGCGTTATATGGGAAAAGATAGCTTTAATTTGAGTAGAGATGTAATTACCTGTTTAAGGCAGAGTGGGCTGGAGATTGCAGACCATCCCAACAGCAAGAAAGATCTCAAGAAAATTCAAACTCAATTCAATAACTGGCGCGATCAAACGGGTTTCTCACTTACGAAATTAAGTCGAATCTGCGCTTGCTCTTGCGGAGAAAACCACTCGGAACCCCTCTAAATAATTTTATAGATCAAAAGAAGAGTCGCAATTTAAGGGAAAACTGAGAGGCAAATGAGCAAATGGATCACGAGGTGGAATGCTTGGATAGATAGCACTGACCTCGATGAATATGGTGCAGTCTTGTTAAAACCCCTATTCCGATCGCCCTCCTCTGGAATCGATTTGATGTGGGTAGGACACACCCCTTCCAATTGCGAACTTGCGAGAGGTCTTAGCGCTTTCAACGCAACCGACCAAAGGCAATATTGGCCGGCGAAAAAATGTTCAATTAATATGTTAGATCGGCAATACTCGATGGGAAATTTATCAGTATCGGATCTTGATCCAAACGAATTTGTAGTTGGATATTGGTTTTGCACTCGTCTATATTAACAAAAACATGAAGGACTGGGGTGCAAACGTAGACGCTCATTTTTCCAGTACACGTAACACTGGAAATCAAAAAAAGCAGATGAAATTTTTTCTTGTGACAGTGACGTTGTCTATACCGGTAAAGTGGTCAGAAACTGACACTTTTTAGGAAGCCTCAAGATTTTCCAAAACACTTTTGAGGTCGGCTTTTGAACCCATTAATTCCTCTCATCAATCCAAGCCATTTGGATTGCTTCGAGAATTTTCTCACCGCAGCGCTCGGGATCATCATCAAATTCATTTAGTGATAAGATCCACTCTCGTAAATCAACAAAGTTAACGTATGTTGGATCAATGTCGGGATAATGGTCACAAAGTTCAATAGCAATATCATTAATATCACTCCATCTCATAAATTCTCTCCCGTCAATGACGTTCGGAAACCATATTAATGGTGTACTTGGGAATTTCAACAACTAAGTCTTTTTCTCCGAGAATTACCTGACAACTCAACCTTGAGTCGGGGTCAACTCCCCATGCTTTATCGAGGTAGTCATCCTCAAGTTCTTCAGCTTCAGAAAGGTCATCATAACCCTCTCGAATATGCACGTGACAGGTCGTACATGCGCACGACATCTCACATGCATGTTCTATATCCAACCCACTTCGAAGAGCTGCTTCACAGATACTCTCACCTTGCTCGGCCTCTACTACCGCGCCCTCTGGGCATATTTCATGATGAGGCAAAAAGACAAGTCTAGGCATAATTATTAACCCTTTTCTATTTCGTCTAAAGTGTGTCCAGCCAGCGCTGATTTAATACTATTATTCATGCGCCGTTCAGCAAATGATTCGCTTTTTTTGGCCACATCACCAATTAGCTCCGACAATTTTTTATGATCAGTACATTCAGTCCGAAAAATGCGTAAGTCAGCGACACTCTTTCGAAGAGTAAGTAATTCGTTTTTATTCAACAAATCACCATCTTTATCAAGGGCAGAGGCGAGGTCCTCGATCAACCGATCAGCCTCCACCTGCTGTTCACGAAGGTTCCGAATTAAAATATCATCTTTAGAGTACCTAACTAAATCATCCAACATTTGTAGTATCTCTTTTTCCTGTAAACCATACGAGGGCCTAACCTCGATCCGGGATACTACCTGGCTTGTCTTTTCCCTAGCGCTCACATTCAGTAATCCATCAGCATCCACCTCATAAGTTACAAGCACCTTGGCAGCTCCAGCCACCATTGGAGGAATGTCTCGCAAATCAAAACGTGCCAAAGATCGACAATCACTAACTAATTCTCTTTCACCTTGTAAAATGTGAATTGTCATTGCAGTCTGTCCATCTTTGAAAGTAGTGAACTCTTGCGACTTTGATATGGGAATAGTCGTGTTTCGAGGTATGATTTTTTCTGTTAGTCCTCCCATTGTCTCTATTCCCAGAGATAATGGGAGAACATCAAGCAGAAGCATATCTTCCGAACTCCGATTACCGGACAAGTTGTCAGCCTGAATTGCAGCACCGAAAGCCACCACTTGATCGGGGTCTAGCTCACTGAGCGCTTTACACCCAAACAACTCATTCACTCTGTCGCTCACCAATGGAATACGGGAAGAGCCTCCGACCAGAACTACGTCACGGATCTGATTAGAGGAAACGTTGGCATCACGCATCGCCGATTTACATGTCCGCATCGTTTCACTGATTAGAGGATCAATCATTTTATAAAAGTGTTCTCTGCTGAGAAAACCATGCCATCCCAGTATCGTAATTGATGTACGTTCCGAAAGTGTTAGATCTTCTTTAGCGGACCGAGCAACGGTCATTATCAATCGCTGTGTTGATGGATCTATCGAAGACCCGATACCTGCTTGGTCACACAACCAATCTGCGATTAAACGATCAAAATCGTCACCGCCAAGTGCCGAATCACCTCCAGTAGCAAGGACCTCGAAGACACCTCTGGTCAACCGTAATATTGATATGTCAAAGGTCCCTCCACCAAGATCATAGACAGCGATAATGCCCTCTTCTGACTCGTTAAGACCATATGCGATTGCCGCGGCAGTAGGTTCACTAAGTAGACGTAATACCTTTATCCCAGCTAGCGTTGCCGCGTCTTTGGTAGCTTGACGCCGCGAATCGTCAAAATAAGCTGGGACAGTAATAACAGCTCCGTGAATCTCAGACTCGAAATATGACTCCCCCACGCGTGCAACGCATCGTAAAATTTCAGCGGATACCTGCACAGGACTAACCGCGCCATGACGGGTAAGTATTATCGGCATACCACCCTCCTTCGCCTCAACTTCATACGGCAGTTGATTTCCAAGTCTAGGAATATCTATAGCTCCTCGACCCAATAAACGCTTAATAGAGCTGAGCGTATTTAATGGATCCGTTAAGACTTTCGATTTCGCTTTGACTCCAACAATCACCTCTCCATCTTGCCTATAATGAACAACAGATGGAATAAGAGCGCTGCCATCGCCATCTGACAGCACTTTAGGGGCATTGTCTTCAACGACCGCAATCAAAGAATTTGTGGTGCCGAGATCTATCCCTACAGCACGCATAGGGTGTCTTGTCTCTCTCGCAAAAGTTCCTGGTTCTGCTATTTGCATTAGCGCCATCTGTGTTCCCGTTAGATTAGTTCCAAAGACTTACACGACTTTCAAGATCTTCAACCTGATCTAATAGCTTGACAAAAAACTGCATCTTAGCGAACACGCTGAAAGCGTTATCATGTAATCCCTTTGCGTAACTTTCACTAAATTCGTTTAGCAAAACATCATATTTATGCCGGACCTTTTGCGAAAGCGAATCCAATTGTTTTCTTAAATCCTGATTCGGATTCTGCTCCTCAATCACTTCAAGCTCTTCTCGCAATTCAACCTGCTCCATTAAAAACAAATCGTCATTAGAAACTTGATTTTCCTGGTGTGAATCATAACCTCGGAGTTTGAGAAGGTATTGCGCACGCTTTAAAGGCGATACTAGTGTAGCGTAAGCTTCATTTATTACTGACGCAGTTTGCATGGCTAATCTTCTTTCCAAACTGCTTTTCATTAAATACTTGTCAGGATGAAACTGTTTTTGGAGGTCAAGATATCGAGATTGCAGCTCTGAGAGATCAATGTGCCATTCAGGCTCAAGGGAAAATATTGCAAAATATGATTTCGAATTAATCACTAAAAGCGTCGCTGAAGTCACTAAACGTGGAAACTTTCTCCACATCCACACTCATTTTTCACGTTTGGATTTTTGAACTCAAAGCCCTCATTAATACCTTCTTTAACATAGTCCAGCTCTGTACCATCAAGAAACAATAAACTCTTTGGGTCTACGAAAATCTTCACTGAGCCCGTTTCAAATACTCTGTCTTCTTTCGTCGCATCATCAACAAATTCTAACAGGTATGAAAGCCCAGAACATCCTGTGGTTTTGACTCCTAATCGAACCCCTATCCCCCTCTCCCTTGCCAAGAGACTACTTTCTAAATGACGCCGAGCCGCATCTGTCATCGTAATAGCCATCAGATAGTTATACCCCTTGTTTGCCCCTCACATCTCGAACCGCAGCCTTGATCGCATCCTCAGCAAGCACGGAGCAGTGGATCTTTACTGGCGGCAGTGCAAGCTCCTGTGCGATTTCGGTATTTTTAATTTGTTCCGCATCGTTTATGTTCTTACCTTTTACCCACTCTGTTAGAAGAGAGCTAGAAGCTATGGCAGAGCCACAGCCATATGTTTTAAACTTGGCGTCTTCAATAACACCATCAGCATCTACTTGAATCTGTAAACGCATCACGTCACCACATGCGGGTGCTCCAACCATGCCCGTTCCTACGAACTTTGACGTAGCATCTAGTTTTCCCACATTTCTTGGATTTTCGTAGTGATCTATAACTTTGTCACTATACGCCATCCTGAACCCTCCTAAAATTAATAAAACGTTAGATTTAATAAGCCTTAAGCTACACTTTAACACACTTACAAAACTTTGCACCAACGCACATCGACACTAGTGAGCGGACCACTCAACTTGATTAAGGTCGATTCCATCTTTAAACATGTCCCACAAGGGGGATAGTTCGCGCAGCTTCCCTACCGCCCTACGCACTTTAGAAATAGTATCATCAATCTGTTCTTTTGTAGTGTATCTGCCAATACTAAATCGGATAGAGCTATGTGCCATTTCGTCGTTCAATCCCAACGCGCGCAAAACATACGAGGGTTCAAGACTTGCTGACGTGCATGCAGAACCGGACGATACGGCCAGATCTCGGAGAGCCATTATTAAGGACTCGCCTTCAACAAAAGCAAAACTAATATTAATTATCCCTGGTACGCTTTGTTGAGCAGATCCGTTTAGATAGACCTCTTCCATATCAGCAACTCCAGCCCACAGCCTTTCTCGAAGAGCTGTAATCCTAGAAATTTCAGATTCAAGCATCTCATGTCCAAGTCTAAATGCCTCTCCCATCCCTACAATCTGATGTGTAGGCAATGTGCCTGAGCGCATTCCTCTTTCATGCCCTCCACCGTGAATTTGAGCTTCGATTCGTACGCGGGGCTTGCGCCTCACATAGAGGGCCCCTATGCCTTTCGGACCATATAACTTGTGCGCAGAAAAAGACATCATGTCAACATTCATTTCCTCTACATCAATGGAGGTTTTTCCGGCGCTCTGGGCCGCATCAACATGGAAAAATACCTTCCGATCTCGGCAGACCCTCCCTATGGACGCAATGTCGTTCCGTGTGCCGAGCTCATTATTAACGTGCATTATTGACACAACGGTAGTATCTTCTCGAATCGCATCTAACACCATTTCTGGCTGGATTAGACCATTAGCGTCTGGATCCAAATATGTTAACTCGAACCCCTCTCTCTCCAGCTGCCTACACGTATCTAAAACAGCCTTGTGCTCGATGCGAGAGGTAATGATGTGTTTTCCCTTTCGGACATTAAAGTGAGCACATCCCTTAATCGCAAGATTATTTGCCTCTGTCGCTCCCGAAGTCCACACAATCTCTCTCGGATCGGCACCCATAATATTTGCCACCTTAGCTCGTGCGCCCTCTACCGCAGATTCCGCTTCCCAACCGAAAACATGCGACCTAGATGCCGGGTTCCCAAACTTCCCAGAAGTAGTGAGGCACTCCATCATTTTATCTGCCACAGCCGGGTCGACCGGTGTAGTTGATGCGTAATCTAAGTATATTGGCAATGTCATATATCGCTCCATCTTTTCCTGAATTTATTGTACAAGCCGACGCAGCTCATATTTCGTACCTCCTACCACGACCTCTAACGAAACGTGCAACGACTTAAACTCTTTTTTTCTACCCCTAATGATACCAAGTTTGTAGCGGTAGGCTTTACTTACAATTTCTCCGTAGAGTAAACTTTTGACACATTAGCCTTCGATGACTGTGCCTACTTCTTAACCCTCATGTCCGAGATCTAAAACCAATCTTACTTGGCTATGTACGTCACTCAAACGCTATTCTCGGTTGTGCGGCTAAAGAAATATGTCTTTTATATAGTATCACTGATCATGTTTATTGATATCACATTTTAATCTACGTTGCACCGCCGAGAGCAGACCACGAAAAACTGCTACTTCGATCTCATCCATTCTCACCCGATTAAAGAGGCGCCGAATCCTCGTCATCAATTGCTTTGGATTGTCAGGGTCATAAAAACCAACATCTCTCATCGCCTCTTCTAAATGAGTGTGAAATCTTTCTAAATCTTCATTTTTCGCTATCGGCTGATCCCACACATTCTGATTATCGCACGTCAAATCATTTATTTCTTGAGATGCCACATAAATCTCATAGGCGATTACTTGGACTGCGCAGGCAAGGTTAAGAGAGCTATATTGCGGATTTGAAGGTATGCAGACATGATAATTACACTTGTGTAATTCGTCATTTGTCAGTCCTCGATCTTCGCGACCAAACAACAAAGCAACAGGATGACAAATAGATTCCTTCCAGACTTTGGTACCACAATCACGAGGATTAATAATCGGCCATGGAATTCTCCGCTCGCGCGCACTCGTTCCGATTACCAAGCCGCAATCCCTTATCGCATCGTCTACACAGTCAACTACCTTAGCCTTCTCAAGGAGGTCTGTGGCCCCAGCTGCTCTCCAAACCGCTCTTGAAGCTGGAAATTCTCGCGGATGTACAAGATATAACTGATCAAGCGCCATATTCTTCATAGCTCTAGCAGCACCCCCGATGTTTCCTGGGTGACTCGTGTTAACCAAAACTATACGGATATTGTGGCGGCAGTCATGTTGCAACACTGGTACTCCGAGAGACATTAATCGTTAATAGGATTAAGTAATAAGTAATTAGAGTTTAACAGAATTGATATGATCTGGTAACATAACAATTGGCTCGTGAGGTGCGGATTCATAATATGCAACCGATGTGCAACATTGCTCTCAGAGCCGCGAGAGCGGCAGGCGAGTTGATTGTAAAGGCTGCAGATAACCTTGATATTGTAAGGGTAGACGAAAAAAGTCGTAACGATTTTGTTACGGACGTAGATCGAATCTCCGAACAATCCATCATTCATAATTTAAGCAAAGCTTATCCCCACCACAGTTTCCGCGGAGAAGAGACTGGAAAAAGTGGCGACCCCAAAAGCGAATTTGAGTGGATAATTGACCCGCTTGATGGTACAACAAACTTTGTCAGAGGAATCCCACATGTTGCGGTTTCAATTGCATGTCTGTCAAAAGGTAATTTGGAACATGGCGTAGTCTTGGAGCCATTCAAACGTGAGGAATTTACCGCGAGTCGCGGCGATGGAGCACTTCTAAACGGACGACGCATTCGAGTATCAGGTCGACGCTCCAGTTCGGGCGCTCTTTATGGAACGGGAATTCCCTTTAATTCTCCATCATTTGATCACATGGGCAGCTATCTAAAAACGATGCGAGAATTTGCAAAAAACTCAGCTGGAATTCGACGCATGGGAGTAGCTTCCCTCGATCTTGCTTATGTCGCTGCCGGTCGTTTAGATGTCTTTTGGGAAATGTATTTAAATCCTTGGGACATCGCAGCTGGTGCGCTCATTGTGCGGGAGGCTGGCGGAATGGTCAGCGATTTTCAGGGAGGAGAAAAATATCTTACAACGGGGCACATTTTAGCTAGCACACCAAAGTTATTTAAATCAAGTCTTCAAACAATCAACAAAAATTTGACTTTACCTAATAAATCTTGAAATAAAATACAGCTCCACAGTCTAAAACCAGTTGGACATCAACACTCAGTAGAGATACAATTTTCGCTTAACAAATGTAAATGTGATACATCAATTGAGGCCGCTTTGTGGAAGAAATAAACAATCAACCAGCTATTGATATACTCAACGAAATCATGGAAGCGGAGTTAGCGGGAGTCGTGAGGTACTCCCATTATGCCTTGATGGTTTATGGATATAACCGGATACCAATTGTTGATTGGATGAAAGCCAACGCCAATGAGGGATTAATGCACGCGCACAGAGCAGGCGAGCTAGTGACATTGATGGGTGGTCACCCATCTCTAAAAATTGGAGCGCTGCTCGAGACCGAGCGCCACGATATTGGTGACATTCTTCGTGAGAGTTTGGAGCACGAGAAAGGCGTTCTGCAAATGTACTATAAGCTTCTAAAATTTGCCGAATCTATGAGCTCTGTACTTTTAGAGGAGTATGCAAGAGAAATGATTACCGAAGAAACACTTCATTTAGATGAGGTCAATAAGATGCTGCGTAGTCCTGGCGCAATAGAAGTTTTTAAACCGTAATTTTAAAGATACTCATTCATGATTCGATAAATGCACGCTCAATGACGAAGTGGCCTAACCGCCCATTCCTTGCTTCGACAAAGCCTTTGGATTCTAAAATAGAACAAAATTCCTTCAACATACCGGGCCCCCCACAAATCATGAATCTATCATCCAATAATGTTGGGAAAGAAAGTTTCAAGTCTATGAAAAGTTTGCCGGACCTTACCAGATCTGTAACCCTCCCTTGATTACGGAAGGGTTCTCTTGTAACCGAGGGATAATAGATTAACTTATCTTGTACGATATCCCCCATAAACTCGTCGTTTGGAAGTTCGTCTTCTAGGTAATTTGAATAAGCTAGCTCTGACGTATACCTCACACCATGAATAAGTACGATCTTCTCAAATTGATCGTAGATCTCTGGGTCTTTGATAATACTTAAAAACGGTGCCAGACCCGTACCCGTACTTATCAGGTAAAGTGTCTTACCCGGTAACATATTATCTGTAACTAATGTGCCGTTGGACCTCTTTCCAACAAGCACCTCGTCTCCAACTTTGAGTAGTTGCAACTTCGCGGTGAGTGGCCCATCCGGAACTTTTATACTAAAAAATTCTAATTCCGGATCGTGATTCGCGCTGGCAAAACTGTAAGCCCGCAACAAAGGTTTTCCGTCTGATGGAAGACCAATCATAGTAAAGTGGCCGTTTCTAAAACGAAAGCTTCGTTCCCTCGTGGTCTTAAAGCTGAACAAAGTGTTATTCCAGTGATAAATATCAGTCACAATCTCTGTCAAAAGTACAGCCATCGTTTAATAACTCCGCTCAAAAGTATTCATAGCTTATAATGTGCCTGGTACCAACTCCCGAAGGCTCTCAGTCGTCTGAGGACCAATAAGTCGATGACGCAACTCTCCATTTTCACTTATTATCAATGTCTCCGGCAGGATATCGCTTTTTTCAAGTTCCCAACGAGCTCTTGGATCAACAACAAGAGTATCAAACTCGATATTTAGGCTTTTCACCTGTTGATCTAGTCTATCCCCTTGAACACCATCGTAATTAACGCCATAAACAAAAATCTTGTTACTATTATTCCTAGCATATTGATTCAGGTCAGGTATTTCTTTCCGACACGGAGCACACCAAACAGCCCAATAATTAATAAGAACCCATTTGCCTTGAAGATTGTCAAAATCTACTACTCCACCACTGCGCAAGGGGTACGGTTGATCTCTCTCGCAGCCGATCAAGATTAAAAGACAAAAAAGCAGTCTTAATTTCACTGTAATATCCTTCCACTTAACGTACCATAATTAAGTTTACTCATATAGCTCCATCGGTAACTCTAACATCGTATACTAAACAGATTCTCATAGGACGCCCTTTATATGAATGTTGCTTATTCAAAACTCACAAATACCAAGTCCTTAGCTGAACACGAGGTGATTCTACAGATATGAAACAACCTTATATACTGATTCTTTACTTTAGTCGGTTTGGTCACGTTGAAAAACTTGCAGAGCAGCTTAGATTGGGAGTCGAATCAGAAACAATGGAGGCTCGCTTGCGTACCGTTCCTACGATTAGCAAAATTGGTGAGTTTGTATCTGAGACAGCGCCTCCTGATAGTCCTATCTACTGTAAGGAATCAGACCTCATTGGATGTTCAGGACTTTTAATTGGAAGTCCCACACGATTTGGAAATATGGCCGCAGAATTAAAACTTTTTCTCGATTCCACAGCTAATATATGGTTAAGCGGAAGCTTGATTGGAAAACCAGCTGGCGTTTTTACTGCATCTTCGAGTTTTCATGGTGGTCAGGAATCTACACTGCTGTCTATGATGGTACCTCTTCTTCATCACGGTATGATTATAACGGGAGTTCCTTATTCGGAAGCTGCGCTAAACAAAACAAAGCGTGGCGGCACGCCCTATGGATCGTCGCACATTGAATCGGACGAGCTGTCGCCAGAAGAACGACAAATCTGCCGAACACAAGGCAAAAACATTGCTCGTTTGACAAAAAAGCTTCTGTGACGTCGGTTGATGAAAAATAGTAGAATTACTACTTCATCGCTGCATATCGCACGCTGGTGCTATGCTGCCTTAATTTTAATTATCCCCATTAGTACGTTTGTACAGGAATTGCCATGGGTTTTTGGCCTACTTTCCCTGCCCTTAATAATTTTTGCCCGGGGACTTTTACATGGAAATACTAGAACATTAATATGGCTGTGCTTTGTTACTTTACTTTATTTTTGTATCGCAACAGATAAAGTTTTTGGAATTAATACTCATCCGCTTGATTTGGCAGAGCTAGGGCTCACCATGATGTTATTCCTCTCTGCAATGACGCATGCGAGGCGCACCCAAAAAATGGAATCTTTAAACGGAGAGGAACATGACAGAAAAAACAACAGTATTCAGGAAGATTCTTAATTTCTTTAATGGTATTGTCACCTTTGCTCGGGCACTATTCGGGTTGGTAATTTTTACACTCGTTATTGTAGTTGGTATTTCTATATTTTCAAATAAGGGAGGATATATACCTAATCAGGGCGCGCTAGTTGTTGCGTTGGAAGGCCGTTTAGTAGATCAAAAGCAAACCATCGATTCTATTGGAGAAATATTCGATCAAAGAACTTTACAGCGTCAAGAAACTCTCACAAGAGACGTTGTAAGAGCGATAGATTTAGCGTCAAATGACGAACGGATTAGTCATTTGATACTTGAATTAGATAGTTTAGAGAGTGGTGGAATAAGCAAATTAGCGGAAATTGGAAATGCGCTCTTACGCTTTAAAGCGACTGAAAAGCCGATTATTTCATTCGCCGATAATTACTCGCAACATCAGTATTTTCTCGCGGCTCATGCCGACAGTATTTTTCTTAACACACTTGGGTCGGTTCAGTTATACGGATATGGGGCATATAGAAATTATTTTCGAGACGCCTTGGATAAATTAGAAATTGATGTTCATGTATTCCGAGTTGGGACATTCAAAAGCGCAACCGAGCCATTGACATCTAATAAAATGTCCCCAGAAACTCGAGGTCAAAGCCAAAAAATCATTGATTCTTTATGGCGGTTTTATTGTAAAAAAATAGAAGACTTGAGGCAATTGCCAGAGGGGACCATATCAGACTACGCAAATCGATTAGACATCCATTTACGTTCTCATAACGGTGATGCGGCACGATTAGCCAAATCTAAAGGCCTTATTGACAAATTATTATCCCGAACTGAGACTAAGAAATATCTAGAGGATTTACTCACCAATTCTGGCGGCGCGGCAGAGGGTATACCTTTCACCGATTATCTTGATAAGATTGACTCGGAGAAGTCTGGAAAGCTATCAAATTCCAAACAGAAAATAATAGTCATAACAGCTGTTGGAACGATCCTAGATGGCCATCAGCCTCCGGGTACAATCGGCGGTGATTCATTGGCAACGGCGATAACTCAGTCAAGCGATGATCCCAATTTATCTGCATTAGTTCTCCGTGTCGACAGTCCAGGCGGCGGAGTGTTTGCCTCAGAGGTAATACGCGATGCAATTGCGTCGGTGAAAGCAAAAGAGATACCGGTTGTGATCTCAATGGGGAGTTATGCTGCGTCAGGGGGCTATTGGATAGCTGCAGAGGCGGATAAAATCTTGGCCATGCCAACAACACTCACGGGATCTATTGGCGTTTATAGCGTTATTCCTAATTTCTCGCGCAGCCTCAACACTCTGGGCATACGGGCGGATGGTCCGGATACATCGCCAATGTCATCTATTATGCAACTCGATCAACCAATGACGTCACAAGCAAAAGCGCTTTATCAATTGAGCGTGGATAACATTTATACCAAATTCATTAATTTGGTCTCAAGTGGTCGAAAACTTGAGTCAGCCCACGTTCTAAACATTGCCCAAGGAAAAGTCTGGACCGGAGAAGACGCTTTAGAATACGGGCTAGTTGATGAGTTGGGAGATCTTAAGGACGCCATGCGAATTGCTGCTAAGCTAGCAAAAATAGATAAGTACGAGGTAGAATTCAAAGAACCGCCGACCACCTTACTGCAGCAAGTTGTCAGAAACTTCAATACATATATTGCGGAGTCTTTAAAAGCTCTGTCGTTTTATGAAGTCCTTACTTATCCAATATTGGTTGCCCCGTTGGATCAGACTATTGGTCACATACGGAGGAATTCTGCTCTAGATGATCCGCGAGGGCTCTACCTTTATTGTGATAACTGCCCAATTTGAACGAGTTTCTTAAATGTTCACAGATCTAATGCCGATTTGATGAGGGGTATTGTGATCGGCCGCTTTTCCGTCAGAGCCTTAAAATCAATTTTCTTTAAAGCAGCTACCACACCACCCGCACTTCGTTTTGTGCGATTTAACATGTAAACAGCTAAGTCATGTGTAAAATTTAGTCCCATGCGTGTCGCTCTATATTTTATTAAGTTTAGAAGTTCGTCATCTTTATAATCCTCGAAATGCAACACCACCCCCGACTTCAACCGAGTAAATAAGTCAGGAAAACGAATATTTATTAGGTTCAGTCGTTCATGAGAAGCTAGGACCAAACGGGTTCCGTTTTCAGAACAGCGATTAAAAAGGTTGAAGATGGCTTTCTGCCAGAACTGATTTAGTAAAATAAAATGGATATCATCCAAGCACACGAGAGACATTTGGTCTAGACCCTCTAAGATTTTATCTGCAGAATTTCCATCCAATAGTCCTAAATTTATGTAGATTGAATCTTTCTCTAACTTACACGTGGCTTGCAATAAATGAGATAATCCAGTTCCTGAATTACCTGATAAAAAAACATATGGCTCATATCGTTTTGACAAGCATTGCATCGCAGTATGCTGAAGCGTTCCACTCGGCGCATAAAAATTTTCAAAAGTTGCTTCGTTGTCCAACGCAATGGCCAAGCTGAGCTGACTCATCTTTTTACCCAGCGAAGTGCTATCTCACCTGAATCAAACGATTGTTCAGTGACAACTGAAAGAAACCTGCCACTTCTTATTAACGACTTGTGCAGTCTGTAAATGTCATCCTCGACGTCAACAGCAATTTCAATTCTCGATCCATTTATCTCCGAAGTTTGAATATTTTTAACCAACTCGAGCCGCTCAAGATTGCTGATTAACTCCCTATATTGGGAATACGAGCTAATACCATCAATCGTTAACGATACCTGATTTTGTGCTGCCTGAGGAATAAAAACGTAATGATCAGCCACTTCATCAATGATTTTGTCAATTGAAACTTCCAAAAAATTTGAAATAGTGTCGGAACGATAATCACCCAATTTCCTGACATCTGCTGCTTGATAAAGCCATGCTCCACGAATTTCACCCGAAGATGTTTTATAAAAACGCAGGATTAACCACACGTCACTTTCATATCTATGGGATGCTTCGGCGATAATTTCAGCATCCAGCCGCCATGCATTTTGGAGAGGGAGGGAAAATGTGTCTTCAAGATCATAATTTGGAAATATAACTGGAATACCTCGTCGATCTAGCTTATTTTTCACTAAATTTAAGATGTCAGGTTGAGTATTTATATTAATAAATTGACGTCCAAGTTCCGGATCGTCACCCAAAATCCAAACCAATATCAAAGGTCGATTCGACGGCAAGAGCGGAAATTTTTGGGCGCGCAAAAATCGCTCCAAAACCATAGGAGAGAAACTCACTTTTAAACCGGTTTTTTCTGGGTTAGTCAGAGTTGTATCAGGCGCATCCGCGTAACCCCATACTTCAATATAGTCGTCAAGATTGTTGAGTGCCTCGATAAGTTCATTTGCTGCAGCCAACTTGCTATCACCCGTTAGTTTAACCACAACCTCACGTAAAGCATCTCTCAAACCTTGCTCCTTCGCAAGACGACTTTGATTAGGAATTAAAACTTCTGTACTGTAAAGATCATTCACCTGCTCTCCCGTACTTAATGAATTCAAGAACATTGTCAGAGATAAAACTAGATATGCGTGGGCTTTCAAAATAATCTCCAGATTAATAACGTGAATATAACAGAGATTGATGAAAAGTTTGCTTATTCGCCTTAAGATACTAAATTCTAAATACTGTGTCCTTATATGAAATCTAAGAATCAACCCCTAAGTTACAAAAGTTCCGGAGTCGATATTGATGCGGGCGCGGAACTCGTAGAAGAAATTAAAGATTCGGTAAAACGAACGACTAGATCCGGAGTAATATCGGGGCTGGGTGGTTTTGGAGGGCTATTCGAAATGCCAAAGTCATACCATCAGCCTGTTCTTGTATCCAGTACAGATGGCGTGGGTACAAAATTAAAACTTGCAATAAGACACGACAAGCACCAAAACGTTGGCATAGACCTAGTGGCAATGTGTGTTAACGATGTTATCTGCTCCGGCGCCGAACCTCTATTTTTTTTGGATTACTACGCAACAGGAAAGTTAAATGTCCAAACTGCAACATCGGTTATCAAGAGTATCGCAAATGGTTGTGAGCTCTCAGGATGCGCGCTAATCGGAGGAGAAACAGCAGAAATGCCTGGCATGTATTCGGAAACGGATTATGATCTTGCAGGGTTTTGCGTTGGAGTTGTCGAGAAGGCCAAAATTATCGATGGAAGCAAAGTAAGCGCAGGTGATTCCCTCCTAGCGCTGCCCTCAAGCGGTCCACACGCTAATGGTTTTTCATTAATTCGGAAAGTACTTGATGAACGTGAAACGGAAATTGAAAATGAATGGATTAATAAAAAACCTCTCATCGATTTATTGATGACTCCGACAAAAATTTACGTAAAAGCTTTATTACAGCTTCTAAAAGTGGTGCCAGTTCATGGCCTAGCTCATATTACCGGAGGAGGTCTCCTCGAGAATATACCGAGGTTGCTCCCACCTAATACTAAAGCAAAAATAAATGCTTCCTCATGGGAAATACCTAGAGTTTTTAAATGGATAAAACAGGAGGGGAATCTTGACACTCGGGAGATGTATCGCACATTCAATTGCGGCATTGGCATGGTAGTTTGTTTATCGCCCCGAGATATCGATCAAGCACTTACAGTGCTGAAAAAATCGGGTGAGGAACCATTTTTGATTGGACATGTCGAAAGAAGCGATACAGTGGAAGCTAAAATATACTTTGAGAGCCTATAAACATGGCAAAAAACCGTGTCAAAAATCGAATCGTTATTCTTATTTCCGGTAATGGCACTAATCTCCAATCAATAATCGATGCCCGTAAAATGGGGAAAATTAATGCCGAAATTGTCGGAGTGATCAGCAATCGAACGAATGTTTTTGGCTTAGAACGCGCAAAGCTCGCTGGAATCCCAGCACTAACGCTTGATCATACCCAATTTGATCATCGCGATGAGTTTGACCTTGCTCTCGCGAATACTGTGGCAAAGTTTAACCCAACTTTAATTCTTTTATCTGGATTTATGCGTATTTTGAGCAACATATTCTTTCATCGCTTCCACCAAAATGTAATTAATATCCATCCGTCACTTCTTCCCAAATATAAAGGGCTCAAGACTCATCAAAGAGCAATAGAAGCGGGAGAGTCATTCGCAGGTGCGACCGTACACTTCGCCGATGAAAAACTCGATCAAGGTCCACACATTGTGCAAGCCAAATTAAAGATTCGCCCTCATGAAAGTTCTGAATCACTCGCTAAGAGAGTGCGAGAATTGGAGCATATTATTTTTCCTATGGCGGTTCAATGGTTCTGCGACAGACGATTAGAACTAAAAAATGGAGTCGTTGTCTTTGATGGCATCCCTCTACCTGCAATGGGACAGCAATTCACGAAAAGTAATTCAATTCAACAAATTGATGTGTCACTTGAAACTAATTAGCTTGATGTAAGGGTATAAAATGAGAAAACACATGCTCCTTATTTTAGTAACCTTTTTAGCAACAACTCCTGTTGTCTGCAAAGTGTCAACCTTAGACGCGGCTATGGTGGAATCAATTGCAGAATATGCGGCGTCCTATAATGGTATTCCTATAAAAGCAAAAAAAACTGTCACTGTAGACGACAACAACATCTACGAGGATATTTTAGATGCATCATCTATTTTCGGCAATTTAACCCAACTGTCGAGGTATGAGTTTGACGATAGTGGTAAATTGATACCTTTATATTCATACGATAAACGTTCTTTTTTTGGTGCGATTCGTCAAGAAGAACAAGAGTTTTTGTGGAGTGAAAATAAAGTTGTATATAAAAAAAAGGGGGCGGTTGCAGAAATCGTTTTACCTTCCCATGCTTTTGACTCTATTACTCACCGTTTGCAATTGCAGCGCGATTTAATTGCAGAGGTAATTGTATTAGAATATGTGGTTATAAACCGCGGGAAAAAACATCTATATAATTATCGGAAAGTTGGCGAAGAAACCATTGAAACTCCACTCGGCTCGATCGAAACAATCGTTTTAACTCGAGGGCGGGACAATAAATTTCGTGAAACAACTTTATGGCTCGCAAAAAACTGGACATATTTTCTAGTAAAATTGGAGCAAATAGAAAATAATGAAAAATATAGTATGGTGATTCAAAATGCAATAATTAATGGTATGCAAATGGTCGCTAAAAATCTGGATGAAAAATGAGTACTTCCAATCTCTTTAAGAGATCTAAAATATATATTCTCTTACTGTGTATAGTTCTCGCCGCTCTGGTCTCAACTATAGCCTTCGTCAACCGGCAAGCCAAAAAAACTGTCTCTTCAACAGTTTTAATTAGCGAAGCGGATGAGGTTACCCTCGCTGTTCCTGAAGGTCAAAGAATTCCGGAGGCTAGAATTCCCTCATCATCTCCTGAGTCAGTTTCCGAGGCGGTAAACTCATCAGTCATAGAGAAAATTACTCTGCCAGAGTTAAATAACAGTGATTCTTTCTTGAGAGAGAGTTTGACTATTATTTCGTCGGACTCATCTTTCATACGATGGATTTCGAAAGATGACCTCTTCCGCAGAGCGGCAAGCTACTTTGATGGTTTATCACGCGGAGTCATATTAAACAAAATCTTTCCCCTAAGTGCACCCGAAGGAAATTTTACCACACATAAGACTGGTGATGAGCTTTACTTAAACGCTGGAAATTATGAACGTTACAGCGAAACCATAGATGTCATACTGAACGTGGATATGGCATTGATAGCAGAAATATTTCATAGCACTCGCCCGCTACTAGAGGCGGCTTTCGCAGAAATGGGCTATAACTCTCGACAAATGGATGGAATAATTTTGCAATCAATTGAGCAAATTCTATCGACACCAATAATAGCGCGACCCATCTCGTTATCTCATGAGTCAGTGCTGTACCAATTTGCCGATCCAGATTTAGAGGAATTATTTCCCATACAAAAACAACTGTTGCGTACGGGCCCCGAAAACACGCAGAAAATTCAGCAGCAGGCCCTAATATTAAGGGATGCGCTTCTAAATCCTTGAGAAGTTTTTATTAAATAGTTATGCTTTAGGTAGCGTTACGCCCTTCTGTTTCTGGTACTTCCCACCTCGATCCGCGTACGAAATTTTGCAAAGCTCGTCCGACTCAAAAAACAACATTTGCGCCACACCCTCGTTGGCGTATATTTTAGCCGGCAGATTAGTAGTATTTGAAAATTCCAACGTCACGTGCCCTTCCCACTCAGGTTCCAAAGGAGTCACATTTACGATGATACCGCATCTAGCATAAGTTGATTTTCCAAGACAAATAGTTAGCACCTGTCGGGGAATCCTGAAGTATTCGATAGTCCTCGCTAATGCAAAAGAGTTAGGCGGTATTAAGCAAAAATCTCCCGAGACGTCGACAAAAGCATCGGAATCAAAATGCTTAGGATCGACAGTTTTAGAATGCACATTAGTAAAGATCTTAAATTCATCAGCACAGCGAACATCATATCCGTAACTTGACACTCCATAGGATATGACTTTATTTCCGGAAACCTCTCTTATTTGCCTTCCCTCGAATGGCTCAATCATCCTCATATCTATGGCCATTTTACTGATCCACTTATCTGATTTAATACTCATAAATTAAACTCCAATCGATATGCCTTCGAGGACTTGATTATAGCTTAGAATGGCGAGCAATCGATCGCTCAAAGTTTTGTCTTTTCATTGAATTATTCTATTACCAACTCTGATTCGTTTCCTTGTCGGCTAGAAATAACTTGTCCGACTAAATCGGCCAAGCTCTTGCATGCGAGGGCAGCTTTGCTTTTTGGATCCGCTGCTATCACGGGCATTCCCCGATCACCACACTCCCTAACATCCTTAGCCAATGCTAATTGGCCAAGTAAGATAGTGTTATACTCCAAGGCAATCGCGGCGCCACCGCCGGCCCCAAAAATCTCTTGACTCTGACCACAAAAATTACACTCATGCATTGCCATATTTTCTACCACTCCTAGGATAGGTACGCGCATTTTACTAAACATCTCAATTCCGCGTTTTGCATCCATTAAGGCGATATCCTGAGGCGTTGTTATTATAATAACGCCTGCAAGCGCTATTTGTTGAGCAAGAGTGAGTTGAATATCACCAGTACCAGGGGGCATATCTACTAAAAGAATATCTAGCTTCCCCCAGTCAGTGAAGTGTAACATCTGTTTTAGGGCACCAGAGGCCATAGGACCTCGCCATACCATCGGCGTCGTGTCGGTTACAAGATATGACATTGACATGGTACTTAACCCAAATTTTTTTATGGGCAAAAGTTTTTTTCCATCAACTGATTTTGGACGTGTACCCTCAGTTACACCGAGCATCTTCGAAATACTTGGACCATAAATATCCGCGTCTAAAAGCCCTACCTCGTATCCACTATAAGATAATCCTAATGCTAAATTAACTGCAACCGTCGACTTCCCTACTCCTCCTTTACCCGAAGCAACCGCAACAACACTTTTCACATTATTAATCAAAACACACCCCGCAAAAAAAACATCTCTCAGTAAACTAACAACATTTGCAAGAATAACAAATGAAAATTTTATTCAAACTATATATTATAACTTTGTCTATTTTTTATGCTGGCCGTGAATCCTAATGTCTCCTGTTCGAAAAATACTCGTAACCAGTGCTCTCCCATACGCCAATGCCCCTTTGCATCTCGGACATATACTCGAGTACACACAAACGGACATTTGGACCCGATTCCAAAAGATTAGTGGAAACGATTGTTACTATGTTTGTGCCGATGATGCGCACGGCACGGCAATTATGTTAAGAGCAGATGAGCAAGGAATTTCTCCAGAAGAGCACATTAAGAAAATGCAAGCGTCGCATGAAGCTGACTTTTCTGATTTCTTAATCGATGTCGACCACTTTCACTCTACACATGCAGATGAGAACAAAGATTTAGTCGAGTTAATATACAAACGTTTAGTCGATCGAGGTCATATTGCCCAAAGAACAATCGTGCAGTCTTTTGATTCAAAGAAAAAAATTTTTTTGGCAGACCGATATATTAAAGGACAATGCCCCAAGTGCAAAGCAAGTGATCAGTATGGAGATAATTGTGAATCCTGCGGTGCTACATATCAAGCCACAGAATTGATTAACCCCATATCAGTTCTTTCTGGTACTACTCCCATCACTAAAGAATCGCTCCACTATTTTTTTAAACTCTCGGAATTTACTGATTACTTAAGATCATGGACCTCGGATAGACATTTACAAACAGAAGTTTCGAATAAACTACAAGAGTGGCTAATCAATGGCCTCAAGGATTGGGATATAAGTCGCGATGCACCCTATTTTGGTTTTAAAATCCCTGGCACATCGGATAAATATTTTTATGTTTGGCTCGATGCGCCAATTGGTTACATGGCTAGTTTTAAGGCGCTATGCAAAAAACGTGGTATCGATTTCGATGCTTTCTGGTGTACTGACAGCACGGCGGAACTCTATCATTTTATAGGCAAAGACATAGTAAACTTTCATGCTTTATTTTGGCCCGCAATTCTCAAAAGTACTGGTTTCCGTACACCGACAGAAATTGCAGTGCATGGCTTTGTAACAATAAATGGTTTAAAAATGTCCAAGTCTAGAGGCACCTTCATAAATGCAAGAAGCTATTTAGAACATTTAAATCCCGAATATCTCCGATACTATTACGCAAGCAAGTTATCTCGATCAATCGATGATATAGATTTAAATCTCGACGACTTTGTTCAGAAAGTTAACAGTGACCTTGTCGGAAAAGTAGTCAACATAGCAAGTAGATGCGCGAAATTTGTTACCCAAGGAAATGCTGGCATTTTATCGGGGACGATCCACAATTCTGAACTTTTGGAAAAGGTTGCAGGCGTCTCGGATAAGATTGCCGGACTTTACGAAAAACGAGATTTTAGCGGCGCAGTGCGATTAATAATGGCAGAGGCGGATTCAATTAATGAGTATATTGCTGCATCAGAGCCATGGAAACTAAACAAAGATAAGGAGAAAAAGCAAGAGGTTCAAGACATCTGCTCTCTTGGAATTAATTTGTTCCGTATCCTCATGATCTACCTAAAGCCGATCCTCCCTAAAACAGCAAGAGCCAGCGAAGTTTTTTTGAATGATGAGTTAAATTGGAGTGGTATAACTCAGCCACTAACCAATCATCGCATAGAAACTTTTTTTCCAATGATCAGAAGAATCGAAAAAAAATCAATCAAATCGATGCTCTCAGCAAACAATGACAACGTAACCAAATCATTAACAATGGAAATCAAAGATGAGATTAATCGAGTAGCAATTGAGGAGGTAACAATTGAAGAGTTCCGTAAAATGGATCTCCGGATCGCAAAAATCGTCAAAGCTGAGGCAGTTGAAGGGTCAACCAAGTTGGTAAAACTCACTTTAGATATTGGCACGGAAACAAGACAAGTATTTTCGGGCATTAAATCTGGATATCTGCCTGAACAGCTGGAAGGCAGATTAACTTTAACGATAGCAAATATAGCTCCTCGCAAAATGCGCTTTGGCACTTCTCATGGAATGGTGCTTGCCGCAAGCTCAAAAAATGGTATCTACCTGCTTGAACCTGATATCGGAGCAGCTGCAGGACAGCGAGTTACGTAAAATCTTAAAGAAATCTAATCTTGGTAAAGTTGGGTGCTCAAACTTCTGGTTCATTGGGGATAACGGATGCTCACAATAGAAGAGTTCACCTACTTAATTATTGTGGCTAGTCTCAGTAATAACTACGTATTGGTGCATACTTTAGGCGTCTCTGATTCTATGCGCCTCCCTGATAGTACTGAAGCCGTTCCCGCAATAGCCTTAATAACAACCTCAGTGATGACAATAAGCTGCGGTGTAATTTATTGTTTTGAAGAAATAATTCTTGGGCCTCTGCAACTTATATACTTCCGTACTCTGTCTTTTATGCTATTAATTTTTGCAGTCGTATCGCTTCATAAATATTTTATGAAAAAATATAAAGTTTATACCGACAAAATTTTTGATGTTTTCTTTTCACTATTATTTAGTAACTCAGCCATTTTAGGAATCGCTTTACAGAATTCTCAGAACGTAAAATCAGTTTTTCAAGCAATGTCTAATGGCCTTGGCGCGGGAATCGGTTTTTCTATAGTTCTAATTTCATTTTCAAATATAAAAGAGAGGATAACTGGGCCACACATACCCCAACATCTCCGGGGAGGCCCCATTGCCCTGATTACAATGGGCATAATTTCTATGGCCTTTTCCGGATTCCGTGGGATAGTGTGAGTGAGTAGTTTAGTTCTAAACACTCCTAATCTACGCGGCTTCCCAACAAAGTTTCTAGTAATTTTAGCGTGCCTCCCTGGTTTCTTTGCACTTTCTTGGTGCTTTGGCTGGGGTGTACCTTTAAATATTGTAATATGCGTTGTCAGCTCCATAATCTTTGACGCTATTGTCTTAAGCATTAGAGGGCAATCGCTAAATTTTCGTCTACAAGACTCTGACACATTGTTAACTGCCATCTTCATTGGCTTGTCATTACCACCTCTTTGTCCATGGTGGTTGCCAGTAACAGGCTGTTCTGTGGCGATCCTGATAGGTAAACATGCTTATGGCGGTATTGGAGCTTGCCCTTTCAATCCTGCAATGATGGGCTATGCAACGTTATTATTATGTTTCCCTTTTCCAATGAGCCAATGGGTGGCAATGGATGTATCTAACTCCTCCGATGCTCATTACCCAACGTTGATTGAATCAATCAAAATTATAGTTGGTCATGTGCAGCAATTTGACGGTGTGACGGGCGCAACGCCTCTAGAGGCTTTGCGACAAAATAATGGTCTTCTTTTAAACCAACTTTACTCAGAGAAAAAAGTTTTTTCGGAGGGTGTTTGGGCTGGAGTCGGTTGGGAATGGATTAACTTGAGTTTTCTTTTAGGTGGTGTTTTCTTAATTATTACCAAAATAATTACTTGGCATGCGCCCAGCGGAATGATTGGAAGCATTGCAGTTCTATCACTTATTTTTTGGGATTCCGGAAGCTCCGCGAGTCTTGGTTCCCCAATCTTCCACCTTTTTAGCGGAGCAACTATGTTGGGCGCTTTTTTTATAATTACTGACCCTGTATCCTCAGCCGCGAGCGCAAGAGGCCGTCTTGCTTTTGGACTTCTTATAGGAGTTTTAGTGTTTTTTCTTCGTGGCTGGAGTGACTACCCAGATGGCCTAGCCTTTGCAGTCCTTATAGCTAATTTCACAGCCCCGACAATAGATAAATATTTAGCTATGACAGATGACAGGGAAAGTGAATAGATGATAAATCAGGGCAATCAACAAAGTTTTATCGTCATTAGTCTTACCGCAGTTCTATCAATGCTAGTGATAGCATTTGTGAACTCCTTAACTCAAGGCACTATTTCTTCAAATAAATTTTCGTCCGAAAAAGAGGAATTATTAAAGCTCATACCGAAATCTTATCATAATGGAGAAATCGAAATTGAGTCATTAATGGTTCCGAGAGCGCATTGGGCATCACTTGGGCTTACCAGTGAGGGTAGTTATCATATAATAGAGAGCTATGGTAACCCTGTAGCAAAAATAATCCCAGCGATCGGAAAAGGATATAGCGGCGATATCAAAATACTTGTTAGTGTTGATATGAGCGGAAGTGTTATTGATGTGCGCGTAACTTCGCATAGTGAAACACCAGGATTAGGGGACCAAATAGACGTCACCAAAAGCCAATGGATTAGTCGATTTTCCGGATATTCTCTATCCAATACAATTGAAGCTGACTGGAACGTCACTTCCAATGGAGGCGCTTTTGACACTTTTACAGGGGCAACAATAACGCCTCAAACAGTCGTTCGACAAGTCTTCGCTGCACTAACTTTTGAAAATACTCTCTCAAATATAGGCCAAGATTCACTCAAAAATCTCGAGGAATCAAATCGATGAGCACTTCTTCGTTCTTTCAAAATAACAATAGACATTTTTGGACCGATAACCTAACACTAGTGAAACTTTTAGGTATAACACCGGTTCTATCTATCGCTACTACTTTGTCTACTGCACTCGCTATAGGACTTGCAACACTGCTCATTCTGATAAGTTCAAACATTGCAATTTCAATATTGCGTAAAAAAATAACTGAAAAAATGCAGATTGTATTCAATATTGTGGTGGTTGCTTCTTTAGTGTGTATTACAGATTTAATGATACAAGCCTTTGCTTATGAGCTATCCACTTCGATTGGGATCTTCGTACCTCTTATTGCAACTAATTGAATTATATGGGACCGAATTAGCACAATTACATACCAAAAGACTGTTACTCAAGCAGCATATGACGGATTAGTTTGCGGTACCGCTTACCTAATGATTCTATCGATTGTAGGGGTATCTCGTGAAATTTTAGGTGCAGGCACAATTTTTAAAGATATGCACCTCATATTTGGATCAGCAGCTAAAAACTGGATGGCGTACCCTTTCGGTAAAAACTTTGAAGTATTGATTTTCAATTTTCCTTGTGGCGCGTTTTTTATTTTAGCGAGTCTCTTAGCTATTAAAAGCACTATCGACTCTGCCTTTTACCCTGAAACCAAGTAGATATACACGCTACACTCCAATTAGGAACTGATGGTATCACATTTAGTTCTGGCACTATTTTCAACATAAAAAATTTTTCATTCATCCATACTAAAAAGAGAATGCACCATTGTGGTTACGAGGCTATCATTGGTACAAACTTTGATGTGAAAATTTTGGATCAATTATTAACCCAATGGATAAAATTTCAATAATAAAGCCTGATGATTGGCATGTGCATCTTCGTGACGAAGACGCCCTAAAAACAACGGTTCCCGCTGCGATGCGCTGCTTTGAACGATGCATAATAATGCCCAATTTATCGCCTCCCGTCACATCTGCAGATTCAATCAAAAAATATCGAGACTCAATACTGAGTTATAAACCATCTGATAGCACATGGACTCCCCTAATGGTGATGTACCTGACCGATCAAACATCAGAAAAATGCATAAGAGCTGCATATGATCAGGGGCTGATCTATGGATGTAAATACTATCCGGCTGGCGCAACGACTAATTCAGCAACTGGCGTCTCAAATCCTAACCAACTAAACGAAGTATTCGGCGTTATGCAAGAGCTGGGAATCATACTTCAAATACACGGGGAAGTTACAGATAGTTCTGTAGATATTTTTGACCGCGAGAAGGTATTTATTGATCGCCATTTAACAAAAATAAAGCACAACTTCCCTGAATTGAAGATCGTACTGGAACATGTCACAACAAAACAAGGTGTAGACTTTGTCAGGGACAGCGATGGATATATAGCCGCCACCATCACGCCGCAGCACTTGCTTTTTAACAGAAATGATATGCTTGTAGGTGGCATGAGACCACACCTCTTTTGCCTACCAATTTTGAAGCGCGACCTACATCAAAATGCTCTGATTAAGGCCGCAACTAGCGGAGAAAAAAAATTTTTTTTAGGAACAGATTCGGCGCCCCACGCTCGTGAAAACAAGGAGAATATCTGCGGATGTGCTGGTTGTTTTAGCCATCATGCGGCCATCGAATTGTATGCTGAAGCTTTTGAGCGAGCAGGCGCACTACATCAGTTAGAACAATTTGCTAGCGTAAATGGTGCAGAATTTTATGGCTTAGAAAAAAACTCCAAGTTAATTTCACTACTACGTGACCCGTGGCAAGTACCAAATCAGATCGATTACCGAAATTCCTCTCTAGTGCCATTAGCGGCAGGGACTACTCTAAATTGGCGGCTTGAAATCTAAATAAATATGACACACCAAAAAAATTTACATCACATATCACAACGCTTCAGAGGTTTTCTACCCGTAGTGGTAGATGTTGAGAGTGGCGGTTTTAACGCCCAGACCGATGCTCTTCTCGAAATAGCAATCGTAATTTTACAGATGGATGATAAATTCAAACTATCAATTAAAAGTAGTATTAACAAGAACATAATTCCATTCATTGGGTCCATGATTGAACCATCCTCATTAGAATTTACAGGCATCGATCCACATGATGCGCGTCGTGTAGCAGTTGATGAAGTAGATGCTCTCAGGAATATATTTTTACCAATCCGTCGCGAAATTAGTAGGACCAAGTGCACGCGTGCTATTTTGGTCGGACATAACGCACATTTTGACTTAGCCTTTATTAATGCAGCAATTAATCGTACTAAAATTAAACGAAGTCCTTTCCATCCTTTCTCATGTTTCGATACTTCCTCGCTAGCAGGACTGGCGTACGGACAAACCGTTCTTGCTAGAGCGTGCCGAGTAGCGGGTATAGGCTTTAGTGATAAAGACGCACACAGTGCCCGATATGATGCAATGAAAACTGCTGAATTATTCTGCGAAATAGTAAATTTGTGGCAAGACTTCGGAGGATGGAACGAAAAAATGCTTTGAAGTAGAAAAATTAAACTAAAGAGCTTTTTACGAAGTATTAAAAAAATTCTCTGAATGTGACAAATAGTGTTTATTGTTTACCGTAATTATAAAAATTAGTTAGCTTTTATTTTAGTTTGAGCTGATAACGCTTTTTTGTATAACGTATTTTTTTGGACGCCTGTTATCTTTGAAGTTAAGGCGGCCGCTTTGCTGGGAGACATTTCTCCCAGCAAAAGATCCAATATTCTCTCGGATTCAACTTCAGACACCTCGGTTTTTTCTTGTTTGCCTGAAACTACTAACACAATTTCACCCCGTTGTTGATTCGGATCAGACTTGACAAATTCATAAAGTTGTCCAAGTAAAGCACGATGATATGTCTCAAATTTTTTACTAATTTCACGAGCCATAAAAGCTATACGATCCGAGCCAAAGTGCTGAACTGCATCCTCCAAAGTAGCCTGTATACGATGTGGCGCCTCATAAAATATTAAGGTCTCGCTACAATCGCATAAAGACTTCATCGAAGATCTTCGCTGAGAAACCTTGGCTGATAAAAATCCTACGAATCTAAATTGATTGGAGGGCAACCCAGAAACACTGATCGCCGCAATTAAGGCACAACAACCCGGCACAGGAATTACATTATGGCCAGCATCACGCGCACTAGACACTAACCGATATCCGGGATCCGAAATGAGCGGAGTTCCGGCATCTGAAATAAATGCGACAGACTCTCCGCATGACAGGTGGTACAAAATTTTTTTTAAACCCTTTTGGTCGTTTTGCTCTTGATAGCTTATTGTTCGAGAATGTATACAATAACGATTCAAGAGTAGTTTGCTATGTCGAGAGCTCTCGCAGGCGATAATAGCAACATCTTTCAAAACTTGGATAGCACGAATACTAATATCCCCTAGATTTCCAATAGGTGTCGCTACAATGTATAAAGTTCCAGTTAATTCAATGTTCATAATAAAATTTTGGATTCAGCGCTGTTCAATTTTATTGGTTATTTTAGCCTTTATGTGCTCATGCGCGCCATCCTCACCTCTGAAAACTGTCTCAGATCACGAATCAAAAGATGAAAAATCTAATCTTAATAAAAGAAAAAAGCTCACTTCAGCTCACGAATTACATGAGCTTGCCAAAATCGCAGATGAAACCATTCAAGATAGACTGTTTCTGGAAAGCGCTGTGCTCTATGAGAAAGAAGGCGAGTATTTCGAGTGTAGCGAAGTATTAAGAAAAATTAATAGTGCACTACTTTCAGATGCCAACTACCTAATATATGGGCTCCTCAAAGCCGAGATGTTAAATCGTTCTCATAATTTTTTAGCTTTGAACACTTGGATGTCAGACGCGCGTCTTAAATCACTTGTTCAAAGCCAAACTCATGAACAAAGAGCTACTTGGATAAACCTGATCATTGATATGAATATTTCGATTGGAAATAGCGAGTCCGTGGTTCAACAAAGCTACAAGCTCACAAAATCACTTCCTACGAATAAACTTCAAGAGGTCAATAACAAAATTTGGGAACTGCTTAATCACATTCCTTTAAATAGGCTAATAGAACTTGACGAAAATACTACCGAAAAAAATCTATCTGGCTGGCTGCAATTGGCAATAGAACATAGGTTTGTGTCGAACAATAATAATAGTCGCTCGGAGAAAATAATTACGTGGAGGGATAAATGGCCTCGACATCCAGCGGCTGTAATTCCTCCAGTGCAACTCACGAATATGAATGGATACGAGGCTAAAACTATAGCTCTACTCTTACCAATGAGTAGCTCGCATCTTACGGCAAGCAAAACTTTACTGGATGGTTTCTTAGCAGCATATTATCAGGCTTTAGGACGTGGCAACAATGTGCCACGGGTGAAAATTTATGACACAACAAAATTACCAGTTCAAAAACTGTACCCTATACTCTTAGATGATGGAGTTGAAATGATTATCGGACCAGCAAGAAACGAAAATGTCCAGAATTTGTTGAAAATTCCAAACTTTACTGTTCCAGTCATGACTTTGCATCGAGGTGAATTTAAGGTCGATGAAAAACCAAAAAACTTCTTTCAATTTGGCTTATCTGCATTGGATGAAATGGATCAAATTGCTCAAAGAGCTTGGCTTTCAGGAAAAAAAAACGTGTTAACGATAGCACCAGAGACGGGCTGGGGTTCACGAGCAAGTGACCACTTTGAAAAAAAATGGCTTGAAAAGGGCGGTGTTATCACCAATTCGGTACGTTACTCCCCACAAGTAAAAGATTTTATTACCATACTAAAAAAACCATTAAATATAGATGCTAGTGATGAGCGTGGACTAGAGTTGCTTCGATATGTGAACAGTCGACTAAAAATAAGTTCTCGTCGTCGTCAAGATATAGATCTTGTAGTTATAGTAAGCTTCCCTTCAATAGCTAGACAAATTAAGCCTTCCCTAGATTTTTTGTATGCTGCCGATCTTCCCATCTACGCTACCTCACATATTTATAACGGGACACAACAAATTTCTCTGGATAACGACCTATCAGGTATCGAATTCTGCGCAATGCCATGGACACTAGCAAACCAGCTGCCAAGTCGGGTATCTCCCAATAAAGAGATGCATACAGCTTTGAAACACTTTTATGTGCTCGGTTATGATGCTTTTTCAGTCTCAAAACATTTTGCTAAAAGTCAACAAAAATATCGGCCCAATCCCTTATTTGCGGCTACTGGAGTTCTAGATCTGATAGATGATAAGGTAAAACGGAAAACTGGATGGGCTAAGTTTAAAAACGGTAAAGTCACTCCAATTAATTTTCCTTATGGCTCTAACGAACTCACTTCGGTACCGACTGAATAAAAGCACCATCAAAATTAATAATTTTGTATAAACACAGAAAAATCACTTGCCGTAATCCGTGTAACCCGCTAAACGGACAAAACGTTCGCAAAATCTTAAAAAGCTATCGAAGGGAGCATAACTAGGCGATATAATTTAGCTTTAAACGCACCCTCACAAAGGTGTTTAGAGTGAACCAAAGAATTTTCAGTTTCCACCAACGTCTTATAGAAGCAACGATTTCAATGGGTGACTCATCAACGTCTCAAATAGTAAGAGCCGCAGAAATGATCGCTTCTTCACTTTTGCGTGGCCACACAATTTTTACCTGTGGGCACGATGGTCCGGCTAGTAGATTAGGGCAGCTTTTTAGTGACAACTTAGCGGTAGGCACTCAAATTGAGCGCCCAGGTTTTCCCGCTCTGAGTCTAAACCAGTTAAGTCAAAATCGATTGCGCGAGAATCGTTTTGCTCAAGCACTATTTACGCACGGCAGTCAATCCGATTTATTGCTGATTATAAGCAGGGGCGGCAGTAAACCTGTACTTTTAAAAACTGCCGATGCAGCTTTAGAAAGAGACATGAAGATCATACTAATTAGTCACAAAGATGATAACATATTGATAGAGAGGTTAGGGTACGAAGATCTTTGCATAGATATGAGTGAATACGAAGACTCAATAGTGAATGTATTGCACCTCCAGGTACTGGAATGCCTTACAGAACTAGTTGATTCGATTATATTAGGTGGCAAATAAGTGAAAATACTAATTCTTTTTTTTGTAACAAACATTTTTCTAATTAGTTGTACATCTGTCATGCATAATCTTACAGAGGAACCAATTGGAGAGGATCGAGCCGACACTGGACCGGGAGATTTTTTAAATGATGTACACATGGCTACTGCGATAGGAGTAAACATAAAAAAAGCCGAACCCGAGCTCGAGAAATCTCATATAAATGTCAACGTGTATAACTCAGTTGTTCTTCTTACAGGCGAAGTACCTAATGCCCAACTAAAAAAATTAGCTGGAGAAACGGCCAGAAAGTTCAACAGAGTTAGAATTGTTCATAATGAGCTTCAGGAGCGAAATAACACATCTCTCATTTCGAGAGCGAACGATACTCTGATTACGAAAAAAATCCAAGTAAAGTTAGGGATAGATGAAGATGTCAAAGGGAGGGATATTAAAATAATAACTGAAGACAGCGTAGTTTATATGATGGCAATCATTACAAAGGCAGAAAGTGATCGAGCAGTGAATTTAGCTCGAGAAACCAGCGGCGTCAGACGAGTTGTTAAGATATTTGAATACAAAGACTAGCTGCCGGCTAAGCATTTCTATAACGTAAATTCGCTCCAAACACATTCTTATTTTATAACACGTAACGATGGTTTTCCTTTCACAGGCTCCCGAGGCTTGGTTTTTTGTAGCGATGACAAGACTTTTGGGGCTTGCACTTTTGGGGGGGGATCATCATCGGGGTCTGGCTCAAACATCATTCCCTGACCATTTTCTTGAGCGTATATACCAAGTATTGACCCCATTGGACAAAAGATGTCTATAGGTATTCCTCCAAACCTAGTTGACAGTTTAATAGAGTCATTACTCATATCAAAATCTGTCACTGCTCTGGGCGCTATGTTTAGGATAATTTGTCCATTTGTTACGAAATTTTGAGGCACCTCAACGTTCTCATGATGAGCATCAACAACCACATATGGCGTACATTCGCTATCTACGATCCAGTCATAAAAAGCGCGAATAAGATATGGACGGTTGGATTTCATGCTTATGTCCTTCTCACATTTTAAATTCGCGTTCCAAGTCAGTCAGACTCTCATCAAATGCACTTCTTTCAAACACTCGTTTCATGTAATCGATCAAAGGCTTAGTCTGGGATGTTTTAGAGATTTCTATCCCTAGCTGCGATAACCTCCACAATAAAGGTGCCAAGCAACAGTCGACAAGGGTGTAATCCTCGCTCATAAAAAACGGAAGATCCGAAAAGATCGACGAAACGCCAATCAGAGATTCTCTAAGTTCCTGCCTAGCAGTTAGTCCCTCGTCTCCGTTGGGATTCGATAATATCGTGTCTGAAAGACGACACCAGTCTTTTTCAATACGAAAAATCCAAAGCCTGCTCTGAGCTCGAGCAACGGGATAAACCGGTAATAGCGGCGGATGCGGAAAACGCTCATCCAAGTATTCCATAACAACTTTAGATTCATAAAGTGCTAAGTCTCTATCTACCAATGTAGGGAGATTACCATAAGGATTGGCCTCAAAAATCTCCTCAGTCACTAATTTAGAATCTACGTCTTCGATATCTACCGTCACTCCTTTTTCTGCTAGCACTAAGCGCACGCGGTGACTGTACTGACAGACCGGATCGGAGAACAACGTCATTGAGGAACGCCTCACATTAACCTCTCAAATAATAAATTATAAATATACACGACTATGCGGTATGAGCACACCTGCTCGGTGTCGTGGAGAATACCTCTAATGAATGCCCTTCCAATATTCCCTATTAAGAAGGTATACGAATACAAGCAACAATGCCAAGAAAAAAAGTACCAATCTTCCAATATGCTGACGCTGCTGTGCCATCGGCTCCGCAATATAAGTTAGAAAGTTTACCAAATTATAAACTGCGTCATCAAACTCAGTTGGAGAGAGAGTTCCCTTATAAACCTGTTCAAAGCGACCACAAGCGTCACCAAGTACATCCTCTCCAGTTAGCAAATCTCTTCTTACACCCCCATTGCTCGCTAGCACTGGCCCCGGAGCGCATCTAGTGAGTCCCTGAAGGTCCAACAACGCGTGAGGCATGCCTACATCTTTGTAAACTTTATTATTGACGCCTAATGGACGATTGTCATCAGCGTAAAAATTTCGAAGATATGTATATATCCATTCCGGTGAACGAGACCGTGCAACTAGAGTCAAATCGGGAGGTGTCGCGCCAAACCAAGACGCAGACTTCTCCTCACTCATACCGATCTGCATCAAATCACCAATTTTTTGATTCGTAAACACCATGTTATCCATCATCAAATCATGGGGTATCGCCAAATCATCTGCTACCCTCTCCCAACGCGAATATTTAAAGGAGTGGCATCCCATACAATAGTTCACAGCTAACTGTGCCCCTTTCTGTAACGACGCCTCATCATCCAAAGTGGACTGAAAATTGTCACAACTAATAGTGCCACAATCTTTTCCCTCAGCACCAACAACTCTCAGTGGTACAAAAACCAGAAGGGCAACAAGACCAAAGCCGCAAAACGTTTTAAATGGGCCCATTCCACCGTCCATGGTAATCCTGTCCGGCTCAGCACGAGTTTTTTCATATCGCGTCCAAAAATAAATGCCAATAAAATATGAAAAGTAAATGGTGGTACATATTTGAGCCAAGACTGTCCGCCCGGGCGAGGGAGCCTTCACGCCAAGAAATCCTAGAATGATAAAACTAGTCACGAATAGAAGTATCATCACGCGGCTCACATTTCCTTTGTACCGCATAGATCTGACTGGGCTGCGATCAAGCCACGGCAACACAAAAAGTATGGCAATCGCTGCTGCCATGGTTATAAACCCCCCTAACTTATCCGGTACCGCTCTCAACATCGAATAATAGGGCGTGAAGTACCAAACGGGAGCAATATGCTCTGGAGTTTTCAGGGAGTTTGCAATCTCAAAGTTTGCATGCTCTAGAAAGTATCCTCCCATCTCTGGCATAAAAAATAAGACGGAGCAGAATGCGAATAAAAAAACAGTAATCGGCACCAAATCATGGATTACAAAATATGGGTAAAATGGAATACCATCGGCCGGCTTGCCAGCGGAATCGGTATACTTCTTAATAGAGACTCCGTCTGGATTATTCGAGCCCACATCATGCAACGCAATGATATGCATCGCAACGAGTGCTATCAAAATTATCGGCATAGCGACTACATGAAGTGACATAAAACGATTAAGAGTTATACCTGAAATCAGGTAATCGCCCCGAATCCATTGCACTAAGTCCTCTCCAACAATCGGAATTGCGCCAAATAGCGAAATTATTACCTGAGCGCCCCAATAGGACATTTGACCCCATGGGAGTACATAGCCAAGGAATGCCTCTGCCATAAGCACAACATAAATTGACATCCCAAAAACCCAAACCAACTCTCGTGGCGCTTTGTATGAACCGTAAACTAAACCGCGGAACATGTGCATGTATACCACAATAAAGAATGCCGACGCTCCTGTTGAATGTGCATATCTTATTATCCAACCGTACTCCACATCTCGCATTATATACTCAACCGATGCAAACGCCTGCTCTGCAGAACCTTGATAACTCATGAGTAACCAGACACCCGTGATCAATTGAATGATCAGCACTACGATTGATAAAACACCAAAATAATACATCCAATTGAAGTTTTTAGGCGCGTAATATTCCGCCATATGCCGGTTCCACTCTCTTTTGAGAGTGGGTAGCCTTGCGTCTAGCCAGCTCGCAAAATCCGGATGCTTGTCCATCATGCAGTCTCCGCGTCGATTCCAATTACAATGATTGAGTCTGTCTCATACGAATGGGGCGGAATTTCTAGATTAGTAGGAGCAGGAACTCCAGCAAAAACTCGTCCAGATAAATCGAATTTAGATCCATGACAAGGACAAAAGAATCCTCCAAGCCAAGAATCACCGCCAAGATCTTTAGCGCCAACGTCTGGACGGTATATGGGTGCACAACCAAGATGAGTACACAAACCGACCAGCACCAGATATTCTTCTTTGCCGGGTTGTGTTCGCGCAAAACCACTAACATAACTAGGCTGATTTGCAGCCAAAGAGTCTGAGTCTTTTAATTTTTCTTCAGGGAAATTGGCAACAGAATCCAGTGCCTCTTCAGTTCTTCGGATAACATAAACCGGTTTTCCACGCCACTCCACTACGAGCCTCCCTCCAGGCTCAAGCTTTTCTACGTCAATCCTTACTGGTGCTCCCGCTGCTTTAGCTTTCGCACTTGGCTTCCAAGACGCAACAAAGGGCACGGAGGCTCCTATCACCCCTATTCCACCGAGCACAGACGTGGCACCCGCTAAAAATTGCCGCCGACTTGTGTTAACGTTGTCAGAGAGATTGTCAGAAATATTGTCTTGTTTTTTATCCAATGGAGACACACCTCCCAATTTAATAAATGCGCGAAGCAATTAATATAGACCTTTGTTCTTTCAATATGATAATTGAACCACCGCTACAACGCAATAAGTTGCGGCCGTGTTAGGAGCCGCAAATTACTGAATTTAAAAGAAAATAAACTGAAAAAATAATTTAGAGCCAAATAAATCTTTTTATCTTTTTGAAAACTGAGGTCGCTTCCGGGCTTTGTGAAGGCCTACTTTTTTTCGCTCAACTTGTCTTGCATCCCTCGTAAGGAATCCCGCTCCCCGTAGGGATGCGCGAAAACTTTCGTCGTATTTCACTAAAGCACGTGCGATGCCATGTCTGATCGCACCAGCTTGTCCAAAACTTCCACCGCCGTTTACGGTGATCTTTATGTCAAAGGTTTGGGGCATCTCTACAATATCTAGTGGTTGTCTAACAATCATTCGCGCCACTTCCCTACCAAAATAAGTGTCAATTGATCTGTCATTAATTGTAATACCCCCACGACCTAGAGTCATGAACACCCTCGCGGACGACGTTTTTCGTCTACCTGTTCCATAGTAGTGCTCACCCGACATTACTGATTCCTTTGAAATCCAATATCTGCGGTTGTTGCGCAGCATGGGGGTGCACATCTCCAGCGTAGACTTTCAACTTTTTTAACATCTCTCTCCCGAGCGGCCCGCGCGGTAACATTCCTTTAACGGCCAAACGAATTGCTCGATCAGGCGCCTTTCTGTTGAGATCACCAAAGTTAACTTCTTTGATTCCTCCTGGGTACCCAGTGTGGGAGTAGTAAATTTTACTTTTTTCTTTGTCGCCTGTTACGATAATTTTTTCAGCGTTTACCACTATAATATAATCACCGGTATCAACATGAGGGGTATACTCAGGCTTATGCTTCCCCCTCAAATAAGAGGCTATTTTGACTGCGAGCCTCCCAAGTCTCAATGAATTAGCGTCCACCAAGTACCAACAGCGCCGGACAGACTCTTTTTTAACAACAAAAGTTTTCATTCAAAAAACCGTTTATTTAGTATTATGATACGGATGCAGATTGTAACGATTTGATTATTTTTTACAAGTCCCACTGGTTGTGATCTGATAAATTTTCAATCTACCTAGCCACGAAACTAACAGCGATGTCCTCTAGAAAGATATTTATGACTTTGCATCTCAATCAAACGGCTTTTAGTCCGTTGAAATTCTCCAGATAAACTCCCCTCGCAATTAAAGTTTTCAATAGGCACTTCTGCCGACATTATCAGCTTTACCCCTTGGTCGTAGAATTCATCCACCATACTTATAAAGCGACGCGTTACATCTTTTTTTATCTCATTCATCTCTGGCACTCCAGAAACAAAAACAGTATGAAAAAGGCATGCAATCTCAATATAGTCAAGCTGACTCCTCGGTCCTTCACATAAATCGGAAAATTTAAACCAGACTTGTTTATCGCACAGTCTATATGCCTCAATCTCCCGCTGCTCGATTTGAATCGTTGTTAGCTCTAAAACTTGACTGTTTTCAGAAAGAAAGCTGGAGAACAAAGTGGTTAGCGCAAGGTCCGAACTGGAACTCAGAGGGCTATAAAATAGCGGAGCTTGCAAAAGTGCTCTTCGACGATAATCAAATGTGCCCTTGAGGTTAACAACGTTACAATTTAGCTTAATTAGCTGTATAGCGGAAACGAAGCGCCGTCGTTGGAGACCGTCTAAATAAAGATCATCAGGGCAGATATTTGAAGTAAATACCATACAAATGTTTTTAGAGAATAGAGCATCCAGCAACAAACTCAAAATCATTGCGTCAGTTATATCAGCCACGAAAAACTCGTCAATGCATATAACCTTTACCTTTTTGGCTAATCGACTCGCTACTATGTCTATTGGGTTAGGACTCCCATCGCAAAGCTTCAACTCATCATGCACCAACTGCATAAAACGATAGAAGTGTGTCCGCATTTTATTTGGAAAAGGGAGCATGTCAAAAAAGATATCCATCAAAAATGTCTTTCCGCGCCCGACTCCGCCCCATAGATACAGTCCTTTTTCCCGCTCCAAGAATCCAGACCAATAGAGAAAGCGTGTAGCAGCGTTGAAACTCGGTAACGCTGAAGATTCCAACTTAGAGTAGAGCTCATCAAGACAGTTAACTGCCTCCAATTGAGCATCGTCCAGCAACAATTTGTTCAGTCTTACATCTTCTTTGTAGCGCTCTCTTGGACTCGGCATGTTGAATTTTGAGATATACCTCTAAAAAATTGTATAATTTAACCGTAACAACACAAATTACTCAATTAGACGACAATAAATAGTGTTCTTCTAAAATAGATTAATGGAGAAAAAATTGCATGTAAGAAAAAAATCTATTGCTAAATCGAGTGTTTTTCGACGAAACTATAGTCATTGAATTCTGAGATTCTGTGAATGCTAGATACAGATACCGTTTTAATTGCAGCGACGACCTTTGCTGCAGGCATAATTTTAGGCTACCTTGCCAGCTTTAAGTTTTCAAGCAGCAATGGGTTAAGTAGAAGTACATCTGAGGACTTAAAACGAACTAAAAAAGAACACTCGGAATATCAAAATTTAGTCAATCAACACATGATTAAGTTGTCCCAGCAAACTCGGAAGCTTGCAAAAAATTATCAAGACATTCATGAGCAACTTGCCCTGAGCTCTGCACGCCTTGCAAGCCAAGAAGTTACTAACCAAATTCTGCAACATCATAATTCAGGGTTCTTTTCAAGTACCTTGGGAGACTCTTCAAAAGATGCCAAGTCAACATTCGAGCCTCCCAAAGACTATGCGCCAAAAGTCCCCGGAGGGATTCTAAGCGAGGAATATGGCCTTCAAGATAACGAACAAAACTCTAATATTGACAGGCAGAATGATGAAATTAAGGATGCGAATGGGGGTGATACACCTCCTAAGAAAGCTCTCAATATTGAGAGCGCCACCTAGTGTGAGACTCGATTGACCGAACCTATTTCGTAAACCCGATGTTTTAAGAAATTTATCAACCAGCGTTGTCTTATATCATACTTGTCAGAAAGCGCGTCGTACTAGAGTTGTAACTTTGAGAGTAGACATAATAATGTTTAGGAGCTATTCGCAAACAATTTTGGCTAGTCAATAATAATGAAATCTGAACCATCAAATTTTGTGGAAGAGATGTGGCGAAATATAACTTTAGAAGCGAAGTCTGTAATTGACAAGGAGCCTGTGCTTAAATTCTTCTTGAATCAAACTGTTTTGAGTCAAAAAAATTTTGAAACGGCGCTTGAGTGCCGTTTGCTAAATGCATTAATAAATAATCAATTACCTGAGACATTCCTGAAATATCACTTAAGTCAACAACAAAGGTTACACAGAGTAAAAGCAGCAACTTTGGACATATTAGCTATCAAAAACAGAGATTCTGCTTGTAATTCTGAGTTAGAAGCCTTCCTTTACTATAAAGGGTTCTTAGCTCTCCAAGCTTACCGATTAGCGCATAGCTTGTGGTGTGATGGCTATCGGGTCCTCGCTCTCTTTATCCAATCAAATACTTCGAAATATTTTGGCGTAGACATTCATCCGGCGGCTAAAATAGGCGTCTCTGTGATGTTAGATCATGCCACCGGGTTAGTTGTGGGTGAAACTGCCGTCGTAGAGGATTATGTTTCCATTATGCAAGGCGTAACCCTAGGAGGAACAGGGAAAGAGGAGGGCGAAAGACACCCCAAAATTCGGCGCGGAGTGCTTATTGGTGCCGGTGCAAAGATTCTCGGAAATATAGAGGTAGGTGAAGGTTCCATGATTGGAGCCTGTAGTGTTGTTCTAAAATCAGTAAGTCCTCAATCCTTGGTCGCGGGTGTGCCTGGTCTGGTAATAGGCAATGCTGCTACAGATAATCCCGCTTTGGTCATGAATCATTATTTTGAAGCATAGTAAACACTTTAAAGATAATCCCCTTAAAATCACTCATCGTTTGTCCCAGCTAAATGTCATTACTTGTTGAATACTCTTTTTGTTAAGTAGCTGCATGATCAATCGGTCAACGCCCAAAGCGACGCCCGAGCAACTTGGTAGCCCATCATGCAGAGCTGCCAAAGCACTCTTGTCCTCTCCGAAGGTTTGCTTATTCATGGTAATTCTCGCCTGCCTATCCTTTACAAACCGTCGATGTTGCTCTTCCGGATCAGTTAATTCGAAATAACCATTCGCTAACTCTAAACGATTCAGGTAGACCTCAAACCGCCTACTTACCCATTGACCCTCGCGATTACAATGTAACTGGGCAAAAGCGGCGTGACACTCGGGGTAATCATACAAAAACACGAGTCCCTCTGGCAGCTTAGGCTCAACACCAATTGTGAAAAGATAATTTAAACAATCGAAACGTGACTCTGTACTCAATTTATCTCCCCCCCTTGAGGAAACATGTTTTTGTAAATTTGATAAACATATGTTGTGCGGATCTATTCCCAAGTGTTGTATAAAGGCGTCTTGATAACTCATTGTCAAGCATCCTAGGCTTGGCTTCAGAGAGGTAACGAGCTCAGCAAGTTCAGTCATCAGTTCGTGCTCGTCCCATCCCACCCTGTACCACTCCAGCAAAGTGAATTCTGGATTGTGATTCACTCCGATTTCTCCTGCCCGAAAAGCCTTCCCTAGGGCGAATATATCTCCACTACCAGCCGCTAGTAGACGTTTCATATATGACTCAGGTGAAGTTTGTAAAAATCCCTCGAAACGCTCGCTAAGCACTTCGAAACTGTCGATATAAAGGTCATTAACTGAGTAGCTCCCCAGAATTGGCACTTCCACCTCTAAAACACCTTTGTGAGTCAAAAAAGCTCGTAAAGTGGCAATGATACGACTTCTCTCGACCAAGACAGCAGACTCAGCTGCGGGCTGCCAGTTTGAGCCAACTCCAATAGTCATCAAAAAATCCTTACTCAGTTTTATTGATACCTTTTCAATCTCGCGCGCGACCCAGATACTCCCCAGATCTAGTATCAACTCGAATCCGATCACCACATTCTAAAAATAATGGTACTTTTATTACAGCTCCAGTGGTCAAGATAGCCTGCTTTGTCCCGCCAGTTGCGGTATCCCCCCTCAACCCCGGGTCGGTCTCTAGAATTTCTAATTCGACATGATTTGGAGGTGTTATAGTTAGAGGGACAGAATTGTAAAGTGTCACCACACACAAATCTTGCTCACTTAGCCAATTACGAGCATTCCCCACCGATTTACTATCAGCCTGATACTGTTCAAAGGAATTTGGTTCCATAAAATACCAAAATTCTCCGTCTTCATACAAAAATTGCATTTCTGTATCGATAACATCAGCAGACTCTAGGGATTCCCCAGACTTTAAAGTTTTCTCGAGTACTCTGCCTGTTTTAAGATTCCTGATTTTAATACGACTAAAAGCTTGTCCTTTCCCTGGTTTAACAAACTCGTTTTCAAGTATTAGACAGGGTTCTCGCTCAAACATAACTTTTAATCCAGAACGAAAGTCGCTCGTTGAATAAACCGTCATAATATGCAGTCTCCGAACATTAATGATATACAGTATCTGATATAAGCATATTCAAAGCTAGATCTTGCTCAGTCATCTAAACACTTAATCTCGCGGTCGCTATATCCGAGTAGATAGAGAATCCCATCCAGACCGACATTTGATATAGATTGATTTGCATTCGCTATGACTACCGGTTTCGCTCGAAATGCAATACCTAATCCAGCAATCGCTAGCATTGGTAGGTCATTGGCGCCATCACCAACAGCAATTACTTGCTCTAACCTAAGTCCTTCTCGATGGGCCAGTTCTCGAAGCAATACAGCCTTTCGTTGACCATCAATAATTTGGCCTTTTATTCGGCCAGTAACCACTCCTTTGGCCATCTCTAATTCATTTGCAAAAACATAATCAACTTCTAAAGTCGATTGTAAATAACGCGCAAAGTAATCGAAGCCGCCAGATATTATTGCAGTTTTAAATCCCAGTTGTTTCAATCGTCTCAATAGATATTGAGCTCCCTCATTAAGCCTTAAACGCTCAGCAACAGATTTTAAAGCTCTTGAATCCAACCCTTTTATGAGTGCCAAACGCTGGCGAAAACTTTCCTCAAAATCCACATCGCCGCGCATCGCCGCGGCCGTGATTGATGCGACCTGAAGACGTACTCCCATTTCCTGTGCCAACTCATCAATTACTTCAGCATCTATGAGAGTCGAATCCATATCAAAAACAATTAACTGTCTATTCCGTCGATAGATATTATCTTCTTGGCAAGCAAGATCAATATTATATGTACCTGCAAGTTCTAGTAATGAACTACGAAAATGTTGCACATTATTCGGTGTGCCTCGCGCAGAGAATTCAATACAAGCGCTCCTTTGGACGTCATTTTGAGTTTGAGGTACCCTTCCGGACAATCGTGAAATCTTATCGATATTTAAACCAACATCAGCCATAGCTTGGGTAATGGCAGCAACATGCTGGCTTTCCAGTTTTCGTGCTAATAAGGAAACAACATGTCTCGGCTTACCTTGCTGATCAACCCAACTTGAATAACGCTCTGGTGAAATCGAAAAAAATTTCACTCGCATATCTAATCGAACCATACTTTCCGATATTCTTGTGGCAAAAATCGACGTTGACGGTTCATCAACGAGAGCGGCGAGAATACCAAGATTCAATTGATCATGAATGACTGCTTGTCCTATATCTAAAATATCTGCATTAAACTGTGCTAAAACAGCAGTGACTTCACTAGTGATTCCTGGTTTATCCACGCCAAAGACGTTAAGTAGTATTATTTTTTTCACTTAAATCGATTCCCTGAAAATTGTTAGAGTATTATAAAAACGCGAGGATATTGGGATAGAATACCTGATGAAATTCTAATCCGGATTTAAATAAAAAATGCGCTTCGACCCTTTGACGAGAAAAATTACCACCTTTTTGGTATCAACATGCCTTATTTTCGGATTGACTAATTTAAGTTTCTTGTCGTACTTTTCCCATCAGCACGCGAATGAACTACTTACGTCGAAAGGAGATCTTGTGCTAAAGAATCTTTTAGAACAGATTTCACCGGCGTTGGAAAATAAGGAGCTCATTAGTATACAGGTATCCCTTAATCAAATCACAGAGGATCCCTTAATTTATAGTGCTAGGTTATATAATAGTTCAAATGATGTAACAGTCCACAGCAAACGTATCGGGCACATCCCGTCTAAGTTGCAAGTTTTGAGATTACCCCTCAAATCGGAGATAAATTCTCAAGGATTCATCGAATTATCTTTAGACAAAGAGAAGGCTTTATTACCTTATCGCTGGTTATTCATCGCATGCTTAGCGCTTTGGACAATATTTACCGTAACAATAACTATCATATGCTTTAAGTTCTCCGAAAAAATATCTAGTCGTATAACCCAATTAAGCAGGCAGTTGCCAAACAAAAAGGCATTTTTTGGTGATGAATTGAGAGTTCTTGAGCAACAACTTGAAACTTTAATTACACCATCTGATGACCTTGCCGGTCATGGAGGACACGTCAGATATTGTTCTCTTGTGAGAGTGACACTATTCAACAGAAAGTCTGTTGAAAACCAACTTAATAAGGAAAATCGGGAGTTACTCTTTGAAAAATTGGACTATTGCATAACGCGCACAATTGAGCTTTATGGAGGGCGGCGTTTAGAGGGAGAGGAGGGCGCGCTTTATCTCGAAATCCAATCCGCCGAGTTCTCAAAAAAACATCTTTTGGTATGCATAATGTGCATGTATGCCATGAAACAACTTGTTGGTAATCTCGCCAGCCAAATGGGGATCGAGCTAAGAATTGGCTTTGTTGCATGCGGTAATACAATCGCCACGACATCTACTTTTCACTACGAAGAGCAAGTAGACCGGCTCAAGAAATTGTCCACTAGGCTTTCCAATGAGCTAGAGTCGGGTACAATCTCGATTTTCACTGATAGTTTTTCCTGCGACGAGTTATCAACCATCGCTACACTCTCTCGGCACGATGAAAATTTTTTCATTTTTAAGACCTTTCCACCCAATCGCCAGGAGCTTATGGAAAAACAAATTCAATACCTAGTGAATGTTTGCTTAAGCCAAGCTACTGAAATACGCTAAAGCCAATAAAAAATTGGAATGCAAAGTAACTCAAAACAGTTAAATCCCTTCATCATTTATTTGCTGATTCATATCAAGGGCGGGCATTCCAAAGGTGGAGCCTCCAATTATCTTCGCCGGTACCCCCGCAACAGTCACATATGCTGGCACTGATTCTAGCACTAAGCTTCCAGCACCAATTTTTACTCCCTCTCCCACATCAATATTTCCCAACACTGTTGCACCTGCAGCGATTAGAACACCGTTAGCAATTTTTGGATGTCGATCACCTGACTGTAGCCCACTTCCTCCGAGCGTTACCGAGTGAAGAATCGACACATTATCGCCAACAACTGCAGTCTCTCCAATGACAAGAGAAGTAGCATGATCTAGCATCACTCCACCACCAATAACCGCCCCGGGATGAATATCCACGCCGTAATTCTCTGACATTTTACTTTGTAAATATCTAGCTAAATGACGTTGATCTCTGCTCCATAAACTATGACAAATTCGGTACAGTTGCAGGGCTTGGAATCCCTTGTAAAAGAGAAGCGGAGTGACGTAGTAGTCACATGCAGGATCACGATCAACATACGCTTTCAAATCCCTACAAGCGCGTTGAACAATATCATTATTGAGACTTAACAATTCTGCGAATATTTTTTCGAGATCAATCTCATAAGTGGGTATTTTTAAAAAATGTGAACTTAAATTATCAGCCAAGGCATTAACAAGATTGGGCTTTTGTAGTATTTGCACATTTAAAAAGTCAGCCAATGCAGGTTCTTTAGCTTCCATAATTCTTGCTTCTTCCAACATTGTCGTCCATAAGTCGTCGGCATCAATCAAATCTTATCTCCCAAAACTAGCCCACATAATTAGAAATAAAACGTCGATAGATCTCATGGAAATTTTCAATCACAGTCGCATTTAGGCTAATTTTATGCATCATCAGACAATTTTTTATTAGTTCTGGCGTCAACAAGCGCGCGAAATGCTTAGCTATTGGAGCATAACTGAGATGCCATCTTTCTGGCGCTAATCCACCATTGTCACAGTTATATGGTCTAAAAAATCCATTATTAGAATCTAAAATTTTGTCCAACCAAGCATGCATCGGCCCAAACACTCCATCCTCCGAAGTTTCTTCAGGGACCAATCTTAATTGATAATTAGTCGGTATGGCAGCACCATCAAAAACATCGATATCTGAACCCCAATGATGGCGGGATGTTCCGGGGAGCGCGGACCATCTCATAATTGCCTCAACTTTCTGATAATCAGATAAACCAGCCAGATTCAAAACTTTACCGTTGTCACTCAAAACATCTCTTCGGCCCGATAGCTTTTCATTCCATATTGTGGCCTGCTGATCATATGACCTAAAGCCACTGCAAACGCATAAATCAAATCCATATTTTGCTGCTTCCAATTTTAATTCGTTTAACGGATTAACGAGCTGATGATGAATGAAGATTTTTCTACTAACTATGGTTGATTCATTAGCCGTCCACTCCACCACATGTCGATTCGTTCTGCCCGTGGCAATGTCACCGTCATATACCGAAGGATTCTCAAAGTTTGTTTCAAATTCAATCATATTTAATTATTCCAAAGATCGGGCGAACGCGAGCTCCCAAACGGTTAATACTATTTTAGGCCCCTTGTCTGACCATCCAACCCAACAATAAACGCCAATCTAGATAACTAAATCTACAGCTCGCTTCAGGTTAATGCCGTATTTCGTCAAATTACAATTCATAGCTAAAACTTCAACACCGCCACTCAAAGCGGCCTCTAAAGTTGTCAAATAATCGGGATCTATTTTTTTCGCAAAACCCAAACGATTTACGGAACCTAATTGCACACAAAAAAAAAGTACAGCTCGATGCCCCGACGAGGCGATATGTGTTAGCTCCCTTAAATGCTTTCTCCCCCTTGAAGTCGGAGCGTCAGGGAACAAGGCAAAGTGATTGCCCATGTCAAGTGAAACACTCTTAACCTCAACAAAACAATTTTGACTTTCCTTTTTCAACAAAAAATCGATTTTACTATTTTCTAATCCGAATTTTACTTCCCTTGAGATTGTTTTATAATTTGAGAGGTGTCCAATCCGGTCATTTTTCAAAGCCTCTAAAACTATTCTATTTGCCAACACCGAGTTTATTCCAGCCAAATTTCCAGAAGTGGTGGTAACTTGCTCGAGTGTTCCCGAGAGTTTTCGACGAGGATTGTCTGTCAAAGAGTACCAACAATCCGATCCTTCGACCATACAATTTTTCATTGCGCCGGTATTTGGACAATGCAGAGTTATAATATCTTTACTAAGGGTTTCAACCTCAACAAAAAAACGTTTATAGCGTCTCAGAAACACACCTTGTTGTAATGGAGTCTTATATCGCAAAACTTTGAAATCTCCACTTTCATTCTTAAGCATTGTCTAAAATAGGCGATCGAAATTTATTTGGCATAAAAAAACTTAAGTACTCATGGAAAGATAAAGGAACACATAGAAAATTTCTATGTTTTATAAATTCTTCTTGATAATTATCTCTAAGCAATCTATAACGCTGGCGGTAAAGCTAAGTGTTTCTAAACAAGGATGGGTTCAGCAATGGCACTATCAAAGCATGCGAATGAGACGAATAAGTCACAAAATAATGCGATTAATACAATTAAGAGAGAGTCTGCAAGCTTGACAATTCACGGGTTACCTAGATATGAGGAAAAAATCGGTGAAGAATACATGAATGAATCCCAACGAAATCACTTTCGCGCGATTCTCAAGGCATGGCGTCAAGAACTAATGGAAGAAGTAGACCGAACGGTAAACCATATGCAAGATGAGGCTGCAAATTTTCCAGCCCCGGCTGACCGAGCCACTCAAGAGGAAGAGTTTAGTATAGAACTGCGAACGCGCGATCGTGAGCGCAAACTCATTAAAAAAATTGACAGGACTCTCATAAGAGTCGACGATAATGATTACGGATTTTGTGATCAGTGCGGAGTCGATATTGGTGTAAGGCGGCTTGAGGCAAGACCAACGGCAAACTTATGTGTCGACTGTAAAACCCTTGATGAAATTAAAGAAAAACAAATTACTGGTGGTTAACCCGTTAGACTCAGCCGAATGTCGCTACCCCAGTATATAGGACGTTTTGCTCCATCCCCCTCAGGACCGCTTCATTTCGGTTCTTTAGTTTGCGCGCTAGCTAGCTACCTTGACGCAAAAAAATATAACGGTTCCTGGTTATTACGAGTCGAAGATTTAGACCCACCACGAGAAGACCCGAGATACGCGTCAATAATACTCAAACAACTTAATATGCATGGCTTACATTGGGATGGAGAAATCCTCTATCAAAGTAATCGCACGGCGCATTACCAAGATATTATTGAGCACTTAAAAAAAAATAACCTCGCATATGACTGCGACTGCAATCGCAAACGAATCAAAAAAATAGGTGGGATATATGATGGTCAATGTAGGAAAAAGACAAAGTTTAAAGGGGATGTCTCCACACGTTTGATTATTACTAAGAGCGACGAGGCAAGAATTTCTGTTAACGATAGAGTTTTAGGTGATTTCAATCAAGATATCTACAATTGTGTGGGAGATTTCATTTTGAAGAGGCGAGACGGTTTTTTTTCATACCAGCTAGCTTCAGTTGTTGACGACGAGCTACAAAAAATTACCCATATTGTTCGAGGTAATGACTTACTTCCTGCCACGCCAAGGCAAAAATACCTGCAAACATGTTTACGTTACCGTAGTGTTCAATATGCTCATTTACCTCTTATGGTCAATAATCATAACCAAAAACTTAGTAAACAAGGAAACGCACCTGCCGTAAGAAATGAAAATGCCAATAAAACAATATGGTATGCGCTAAAAATACTTAATCAAAAACCGCCAAGCTATCTTTTCGGTGCTCCTTTAAATCAGATACTTTCATGGGCAGTAAAGAAGTGGGACATGTCACTAGCACCTAGACAAAATCAATGTCTTTTAAAGGCCCGAACTCTTGAGATGTTTTCTGAAGGGGCTTTATGAGATATTGGCAAGAATGTAACGTGAATTGAATGCAATGAAAAGATAAATTCAATTTTTAATTGCTATTGAACTTGTAACATTATCATTGTAATCACTTGATTTTCTGTTACAGTCTCAGGGCGGAAAGTTTTCAGTTGAAAATTGAAGCGCAATATAACAATAAATAATAATAATTACTTTTGTTACTAGAAAGTGGTCGTGAACTAGAAAACAAGCTCATGGCCTTTGGGGGGGGCCAAATTTTGGCCCCTCATTACCTATCGGCTTACGAAAAAACACAATGCCTGCAAGCGTTCCCTATGCTCGTAAACACTAAAAATTAGACCTAGTCATGCTCTACAGCGCCATAGAAAAAACTAAACATAGTAAGTTTTTGAAGAAAAATACCTCAGGAATGATCATCTATGACGGTAATCATCCCCTCTCGCCGATGCATATGAGTCCAGAGTCATGCGAAATCGTCACTAAATTACAAAAATCTGGTTTCGATGCGTTCTTTGTAGGAGGATGCGTCCGCGATGCTCTTCTAGGGTTAAATGCAAAAGATTTTGATGTTGCCACTAATGCAAATCCAAAAGAAATAAAATTATTGTTCAATCGAGCTAGAATCATTGGTCGTCGATTTCAAATAGTGCATGTTCAAATAAATAGAGAAATCATTGAAGTAACCACTTTTAGATCAAATCAAAAATATCTTAGTTCTAATAAATTGCGCCACCAAACTAAAACCGGAATGCTTACCAGAGATAATCTTTTTGGGAATATTAAAGATGACGCGACCCGTCGAGATCTCTCAATTAATGCGCTGTATTATAATCCCACCGATAACAGTATTCATGATTTCCTCGGTAGTCTGTGCGATATAAAAAAAAATATTGTAAGAATAATTGGTGATCCACCCATTCGATTTAAAGAGGATCCAGTAAGACTCCTTAGGGTTATAAGATTTTCCACGAAGTTAAACTTTAAAATTGATGCAAAAACTGCTGCGCCCATGTATAGACTTGCTAAAACTTTGCAGCAAGTATCTGCCCCCCGGCTGTTCGAGGAATGCTTAAAGCTGTTTTTAAATGGCCACGCCGTTGCGAACTACAAGCTTCTAAGCAAATATAATTTTATGTTCTATTTAATGCCCTACTTAACAGAGCTCACAATCTCAACAGATCGAGCTAAACGGCTGGTATCTAATATATTAACCAATACAGATCAAAGAGTTCGTTCTGGTAAATCAGTAACACCATCTTTTACTTACGCTGCCTTATTGTGGCCCACCGTGCAAAAAGAATCACTAAAATACCTGAAAAGTGGCAAATCTGCCTACATGGCACAAAAGCATGCGGCTGATGAGGTCATCTCCAAACAGATACAAATTATCGCTATTCCTAAGCGCTACACTAGTGCTATAAGAGAAATTTGGCAATTACAGCTATTACTGCAAAAAAAACAAGGGGCAGCGCGTCTTATGAGCAACCCACGGTTCAGAGCCGCTTACGATTTGCTCATTTTACGGGAGTATTCTGGTGAATCTTTAGATGGTATAGGAATGTGGTGGACAAAATATCAGGCACAACATCATCCAAAAAAATTCAAGACACAAAAAGCAAGACCCTACAAGAAATCGAAGCGACAGACATACTTTTTACCAAAAATAGAGGGCGACTTTTAATGTCAACAGCTTTTATTGCTCTTGGTAGTAATCTCTGTAATCCCGTATCACAAGTCGAAAAGGCGTTATATTCGATTGAGGCCCATGACGCAATAACACTTGAAAAGGTATCCGCATTTTATGAAAGTCTAGCCGTCGGCCCGGGCGTTCAAGGCAACTACTGTAATGCAGTCGCAAAAATAACTACGCTTCTTAGTGCACAAAAACTCCTTGAAGCATTACAAAAAGTAGAGAAACATCAGGGAAGACATCGGGGGAAGAAATGGGCAGCAAGGACACTTGACTTAGACATTTTGATGTATGACGAATTAGTTATCACACGCGGAAAGTTATTACTTCCGCATCCAAGAATGCATCAAAGGGCTTTTGTGCTAAAACCACTTAGTGATCTATTAACGAAAAATTTTATTATAAATAATGAATCCATCGCCTCGCTCTTGGAGAAATGTAAAGACCAGAGTAAAGTAAAATACATTCGTCGTTATGAGTTAAAGACCCGGAGATCTTTTTGAAATCCAAGATCGAACAATCAGAACAAATTTACTCGAGCAAAGTTTCTCTCCCAAACTATATCGTAATCGAGGGTCCTATAGGGATCGGCAAAACCACATTAACTCTGCAGCTGGCTCGCGAATTTGGCACCGAAACCTTATTAGAAGACTCCAGTGTAAATCCGTTTCTCGAGGACTTCTACAAAGATAGAGTAAGCTCTGCACTACCAACGCAACTCTACTTCCTTTTTCAACGTCTGCAACAGCTTCAAGAAATGCGTCAAGTGGACATTTTTAAAAAAATATTTATAAGCGATTTTTTTATCCAGAAAGATCCGTTATTTGCTGGAGTGAATTTAAACAATCACGAGTATCACCTCTATCAGAAAGTTTTCTCAAATGTTATAAGAGATTTACCAAAACCCGATTTGGTAGTTTATTTGCAAGCATCCACAAAAACACTGTTTAATCGAGTAAAAAAGCGGGGGAGAGTTATTGAAAAAGATGTAGAATTTGAATATCTAGACGAAATCAATGATGCTTACACTCAATATTTTTATCATTATGCTGAAACACCGCTGCTAATAGTAAATACCGATCGGGTAGATTTCTCGGAAAACAAATCAGACTTTTTTAGTCTTGCTCAACTAATTAGTAAAATAAAAAAAGGTCGCCATTACTATAACCCGATACCACTCAATTAACATTTTGATCGGAGTATTTATTTTAGCCTTGTGATTTTCAGATAAACTCAGTACCTTAAAACTATACTACTTGCAGCTAGGTTTCTTCAGATGATTTCAATCACTGACTTAAAAAGAATGAAAATTCGGGGAGAAAAATTCACCGCGCTCACAGCTTATGATTATAGTTTCGCTAAAATCATAGAGAGAGCAGGTATTGAAATCATCTTAATTGGCGATTCATTGGGCAATGTATGTCAGGGACACGAGACAACAATTCCAGTATCTATTGATGATATGGTCTATCATACTCGGTCCGTAGCCCGAGGAGCGAAAGAAGTTTTCCTCATAGCGGATATGCCATTCATGTCCTATAAAACTACCCACAACGCTTTGGAAAATGCTGCCATATTAATGCAAAGCGGGGCAAAAATGGTGAAGCTTGAGGGCGGCCAGTGGTTATCCGAAACTATCTATCAATTGTCTGAACGCGGTATTCCAGTGTGCGGTCACTTAGGATTAATGCCGCAATCAGTCCACCGACTTGGAGGATATGCAGTTCAAGGAGCTAATTTAAAAGCTGCAGACAAAATTGTTAATGACGCCAAAATTTTAGAGCAAGCAGGGGCACAGTTGTTAGTCGTGGAATGTATTCCCTCAAGCCTCAGTACGTTAATCACAAAAAACCTTAAAATACCTGTGATCGGCATCGGAGCCGGGCCCGCGACTGATGCACAAATACTTGTTCTCTATGATATTCTCGGAATTTCAGCTCAAATACCGAAGTTTTCTAGAAATTTTCTGATCGAGAATAACTCTATTTTATCCGCAATTCAAAGTTACGCATCGGCTGTTCGCGACTCGACATTTCCAACTTCAGAACACTTTGTACCTTGACATAGTCAAAAAAATAGAGCTATCCCCCACACAATTCATCAAAGCCCATTCAGATTGATAATTGCAAGCTAAACTTTTTTTATCAACAAAGAAATCAAAGACAACATGGTTGTGGGCAACACTTCGACAAAGATTACTCAGATTGCTTATCTTTTTTTAACATATAAGACTAAGTTGTGGTCTACTAAATCGTAGCCATGCTTTCTAGCAATTTTTTTCTGTATTTCTTCTAACTCAGGATCGTGGAACTCTATCACTCTTCCCGTATCCGAACACACCATATGATCATGGTGGTCGCCTCTATCCAACTCGTAAACGGCTGGACCATTGTCAAAATTATGTCTATTCACCAAATGAGCACTCTCAAATTGCGCTAAAACTCTATATACAGTGGCTATTCCAACGTCCTCTTCAGCATCAATTAGCCTAAGATATATATCCTCCGCAGTCATATGAAGCGCCGATTGCTCTAGGATTTGAAGTATCTTTACTCGAGGCAAAGTCACTTTAAGTCCCACTTTCTTCAACTCTCTATCACTAGTATTCATTTTAAAGCTTCAAACAAGTGTAAAATTAATTTATAGTCAGTGGCATGAAGGTGTCCAATGACCCGAAATTAAATTGCGCTAAGGCCATCATAGCACCCATGTGCTTGGCTTTTGTCCTCTTTTCGTGCAGTACATCACAATTTCCTAGCGTTCACAAAGTTTCTATTCAACAAGGCAACCTTGTAACACAAGAAATGGTAAACCAACTAGAACCTGGGATGACAAAAAAGCAAGTCAAGTTTATCTTGGGGACACCGCTAATCAAAGATAGCTTTAACCGAAATCATTGGGTATACCTGTATAATCTTATAGATCCTCGTTTTCAAATAAAAGAAAAACGTTTAGAGATATATTTTAGCACTCAAGGCAAGCTAAGTTTTCTCCGAGGAGATTACCATCCCAGTGATGCCAAGCTCACCACTAATCCGTAGGACCCAATAAAAAAGTGAATGACACGGAGTTCCAACTGTCAAATTCTAAAATATCTCTGACCAAACACTTTGACAACCGCCTATAGTTGCGTCTTACGCCTCAAAAAAACAGCTACACAATAAAGGCTGTCCGCTTAATTATAATCCAGTGGTCTCTTTCCCAACACTCATCGCGGCGAAGATTATGGCTTCAACATAATCTATTTAATAATTATGCATATTCCCATAAAGATTAGTAAAGTCTATTCACTCCAAATATAAAGAATCAGCTCGTTGACAGATCATATCAACCAGATCACTTATGATATTTGTCAACACATTTGAAGCCAGCGCATGTAATGCAAAGCTTTTAAACTCGTAGTCCAGCTCGAAGGATACCTTAGAAGCAGACTCATTTACCTCGCTAAACGTCCAACGTCCATCCAAGACATTAAATGGACCCTCTTCCAAAAACATATCAATTCCAAGAGGAGGATTAAGCTTATTTCTCGTCAACACATTAAAGTTTACTCCCGCTTTTTTTAAATCCAACCGAGCCAACATTTCTTGACTATTACTTTTTAGGACTTCCGCCGAAGAACAATACGTGACAAATTCAGGATATCGTTCCACATCATTGACTAAATCATACATTTTTCTTGCTGAATGTTTTACTACCAAAGAGCGCTTAATTCGTGTCACATTTACACCGAAGAAAATTTATCATAGATACCCATAGAAAAAATTATTAGCACAGCAATTGGAGCAACATAACGCAACAGCCACAACCAGCCAGCAAGATATTTGATCTTTAAATCAGACATTTGCATCCTTACGAGGTCATCCCGCATTATGAATCCGACAAAAATGGCAATCGCAAAGCCACTGAGCGGCAACATAATATTTGCAGTCAAAAAGTCTAGTGCATCGAAAAACGTGAGTCCGGCAACTTTTACATCTTTGGCAATATTAAAGGACAAAACCGTCCCAATTCCCAACGTCCAAACTAGCGAGGATAAAATCATACTTGCTCTATGACGAGAGATTGTTTTTTCTTCTATTAACCAAGCCACCGCCGGTTCCAGTAAAGAAATTGCCGAACTCCAAGCTGCAATAACCACCAGAAAAAAGAACAAAACACCCAAAATTTCCCCACCAGCCATATTACCAAAGGCAACTGGTAAACTAATAAACATTAATCCAGGGCCCGCACTCGGTTCGATTCCTGGAGTGGCAAAAACGATTGAGAAAATCATTAAGCCGGCAATAATGGCAACTGCACTATCTAAAATAGCCACCATAAGAACCGTTCTACCGATACTCGCTCCGGCCGGCATATAAGCTCCATATGCCATTATCGCACCCATACCGATGCTCAAAGTAAAAAAAGCAAGACCCATTGCCTCAAGAATTGCCCTCCAAGAAATCGAGGCAAAATCAAATGCAAATAAAAATGTCCATGCCGAAAAAAAGTCCCCCTTCAAAACAGCAAGTAACATCATCACGATCAACAGAATAAACAAAATGGGCATTAAAATAGTGATTGCTCTTCCCAATCCCTCTCGGACACCGGCGGCCACGACAAAAAAACATAACGTAAGGAAAGTACTCTGCCACAAAATTAAGCGAAGTGGGTCACTCACCAAATTGGAAAATAAAAGCACCGCCTCATCACCACTTACGCCAGAAAGCGCGCCCTTCAAAGTTAGTATCAAGTAATCCATCGCCCAACCAGCAATCACAGCATAGAAGGACAAAATCAAAAGAGCAGAAAAAATACCGACCCACCCAATGTACCGCCAAGCAGAGTGACTTTCACTCGTAACAACGGCGTGGTCCATTGCGTTAATGGGACTTTTACGCGCTGCTCTGCCCAGGAGAACTTCAGCCATCATGACCGGCACTCCGATCAGTAAAATACAAACCAAGTAAATTAGTACAAAAGCTCCCCCGCCAAATGTTCCCGCAACATAAGGAAATTTCCAAAGATTTCCAAGACCAACAGCTGAGCCAGTAGCAGCAAGTATAAAAGTCCAACGACCACTCCAAATTCCATGCATACTCTTTGGTTGAACATCCATTTCTTTTCCTGAGTAAAGCCGTGTTAATGATTTGCTTGCAAAATATTCAAAAATCTCAGTAAAAAATACTGACCATATCGACCTAACATGAGATGTATATGTTTCATAGCCAGACTGAAAGGTAAAAAGGTAAAAACAATGACAATGTTATCTCCCAGCGTATAATTACGCAATGTCGAAACAAAAAGTAAAAAGACTGACTAAAACCATAGCCCTTAATAAGAAGAGTAGACACGAATATTTTATTGAAAAAAAATATGAAGCAGGGATCGCATTGCTCGGTTGGGAGGTGAAGAGTCTCCGAGCAGGCAGAATCTCCCTTTCAGAAAGTTATATTCATGTCAAAAATTACCAAGCATGGTTGATCGGAACATTAATTACGCCGTTATTAACAACCTCAACAACTCATATGATTGAACCCGCCCGTCAGAGAAAATTGTTGCTTAGTCGCAAAGAATTGTATGATCTGCAAGCTCAAATTAACCAGAAAGGTTTCACATGTATATGTACTGCCATGTATTGGAAGCACCACCTTGTAAAGTGTGAAATAGCGTTAGCCAAAGGTAAATCACTTTACGACAAACGAATCGATGATAAAAAGCGAGATTGGGGAATTCAAAGACAACGGCTTTTGCGAACTTCAAACTAAAAATAATTAACTAGAGACTACCGCTACAAAAAATGATAGCACCAAAATTAGCACTGTGCTTTGATGCACCGATAGTGACGTCTCAACACAATTGGGTTATTGCTTACACTCTAATGGTTTTGCTTGAATGCATGTTTGCACCACCAAAGTATTCGGTTCACATATTGATTAGCTTTTTTTAAGAACTCCGTGACCGAAGCCAACTGAATTAGAGGTTTCGCCTTTATACACGGTGCTACCTTTAATTACACGGAAAGCAAGTCACCAGTCTCTTCAGCTGTCTGTTCAAACAGTGAATCGGAACCGTTTTTTGTAACGGGCATGATGCAAGAAAGTTTTTGCCCTAAAAGTTTTTCAATTGGTTCGAGCAAAAATGCGTCATCCTCACATGCAAAACTTATGGAAACACCTGAGTGTCCTGCTCTTCCAGTGCGGCCGATGCGATGAATATAGTCCTGCGGTTCTTCAGGCAAAGTATAGTTAATGACGTGACTAACATCATCTACATGTATCCCGCGTCCAGCAACATCTGTAGCTACCAATATCCTGATCGAACCACTTTTGAAAGAATCTAGTGTCTTCAGCCGCCTAGTCTGCGGCACATCACCGGACAGAATACCCACTTTGAAACCTTGCTTGCGTAATTTATGATGAAGGTCTCTACAAATATCCCTTCTATTCGCAAAAATCATCACACTCTCCACTTTCTTTTGACTTAAAATCTGTTTGAGTAGGGCAAATTTTTCAACAGCAGTTGTAATATATACTTTTTGAAGCACTGTATCAGTAGTCACTTTCTCAGCGCCCAGCTCAAGTAGTACCGGTTGTTCAGTCCATTGTCCAGCCAATCGAATAACATCGTCGGAAAAAGTTGCGGAAAATAATAGTGTTTGCCGATCCTCTTTGCGCGGCGTCAACCGCACTATCCTCCTTACCTGAGGAATAAAACCCATATCAAGCATTCTATCAGCTTCGTCAATCACAAGAATCTCTATCTGATCCAAATGTATGTCTTGGTTATTTGCAAAATCTAATAAACGTCCCGGTGTGCCCACAAGAATATCACAGTGTTCTGATTCTATTTGTTTGAGTTGCTTAGCATAATCCAAACCGCCAACAAGAGCATGAACTTTGATGTCGGTGAATCGTGTGAGTTTTAACGCATCTTCGGCTATCTGTAACGCAAGCTCCCGTGTCGGAGCCAAAATCAAAGCACGTACATCTCCAATATAACGCTGTCCTTCAACCGCATAATTTATTAAATCATGAACGATGCTAATTAAAAAAGCTGCCGTCTTGCCAGTTCCAGTTTGTGCTCGACCAACGATATCGTAGCCGTTAAGGGAATATGGCAAAGATTCTGATTGGATTGGTGTACAATACTCGAACTTCAATGCTGCCAAGCCTTGCATCAACTCTAATGGAAGCGAAAAATCATGAAAGCGAACTTTATCCGCACTTGGTTCGACGACAAACTGATCTAATGACCAAGCTGGCTCAGCTCGATCCTGTCCTTGAGATTTCCTAGGCGACGCACGTTTTTCTCGATTGAGCTTATGCTTCGCCTTATCAGACTGTGCGGTCAAATTATTTTCTCACCATCTGCTGCGGTCTCCAATTGTATCATTTTTGTGAAAATATGTTTTAAACGTTCCAACACCAGTATATATCGCTACCATTTCTACTTTAAAAGCATTTGAAGCATCCAAGCGTGATGCGCTCCCGATGGTTTAAATCTGAATATGTCGAAACTTCTCCATACCCCCGAGACAAAAATAATTTTCGAACCTCAGCACCCTGATCACACCCGTGCTCCAATATAAGCCACCCACCATGATGCAAAAATTTAGATGACTGGGAAATAATATAACGTAAACTATCCAAACCATCGACACCAGAAACAAGTGCCTCCTTGGGTTCAAACCGAACTCCATCTCCATCAAGCTTATCATCGCCTATTGCCACATATGGAGGATTACTTACAATTAAGTGAAAATGACGTGTGCTTAATGGACTAAACCAATCACCCGCAATGAAATCAATATTTTTTAGCCTCAAACGAGAGCCATTTGATTTTGCCAAAGCCAAAGCTCTGGGATTTTTTTCAATCGCAACTATGTTCCAATTCTCTCGTTCGCTAGCTAAAGCTAGAGCAATTGAGCCACTGCCAGTACCCAAATCAAGCGCCGAAGCTTGTGTTCCAATACCTCTATCTAAGGCGATCTCCACGAGCAGCTCTGTCTCAGGGCGAGGAATCAAGGTGTGTGAATTAACTTTCAGAACCAACGACCAAAATCCTTGTTCTCCGGTTAAGTAGGCGATCGGTTCTCCCATTAATCGGCGAGCAAACAATAACTCAAAATTTTCCGCTTCATTAGATGTAATTTCCGCGGAAGGCCAAGTATATAGGAAGCTAGTATCACGCTTTATGGTGCTACAAATAATTCTTTGTGTATCCAAGACTGGCGAATCACTTATTTTTTCTAGCTCAGAGGCTCGCTTCAATAAATCTGAGATTAATGTCAAAAAGAAAACTACCTATTCCGCAATTTTTGACAATTGTGATGCTTGAAAATCATTTGTAAGCTCTTGCACTATCTCCTCCAAATCGCCGTCGACTATTTCGAGAAGCTTATATAGAGTTAAATTGATACGATGATCAGTAAGTCGCCCCTGAGGGAAATTATATGTTCGGATGCGCTCTGAACGATCACCGCTTCCTACCAAAATACGTCGTTTTTCATCTTCCTCACGAATGAGTGCATCATTTTGAGCAGCACTTAAACGTGCCTGAAGTACTGCCATTGCTTTAGCACGGTTCTTATGCTGTGACCTTTCATCCTGACATTCAACCACGAAACCTGTTGGTATGTGAGTCAGTCGAATCGCTGAGTCAGTTTTATTCACATGCTGTCCGCCCGAACCGGAGGCTCTAAATGTATCTATACGAAGGTCTGACTTGCTGATTTCAACTGCGTCTCGTTCATCTAGCTCTGCAAGGATCGCCACCGTGCAAGTCGAGGTATGAACTCTACCCTGTGACTCAGTTTCAGGTACCCTTTGGACTCTGTGCGCGCCTGACTCAAATTTCAATTTAGAATAAACATCCTTGCCACTAATTCGTGCTATTACTTCTTTAAAACCACCGTGATCTCCCTCATGGGCACTCACTATTTCGACCTTCCAACGGTGACGCTCAGAATATTTGCTATACATCCTAAAAAGATCTCCCGAGAAAATCGCTGCCTCATCACCTCCAGCACCCGCACGAATTTCTAAAAACACGTTCTTGTCATCATTTGGATCCTTTGAGAGTAAAGATTGTTGTAGATCAATTTCTAACCTCTTCAGACTTTTCTCACTGATTCGCAACTCTTCCTGCACCAACTCTCGGATACCTGAATCAGGATCTTGCAACATATTGTTCAAAACCTGCACTTCATCCAAGACCTTGGAATAATTTTTGTATGTTGTCACCACAGGATTCAACTCAGCATATTCTTTTGAAAAAAGCCGGAATGTGTCTGGCTCGGTAAGGGTTCTTTTATCACTCAATAGCGCTGATAACTCATCGAAACGATCACATAGACCCTCCAATTTAGCAGCGATTGATTCTTTCATCACAAACCTACTGCTCTGAATTTGATGACGAGGATAACGCAAGATTTAAGCATCTTTAGGTCACTCAGCAGTCAATCCAAACAAATCCTTGGTCGCGTCTATGGTATCCTCACGACCTTCCTCACTGGCCAACTTAAGCCGAGTAGTGGGCTTATGCATCAATTTATTTGTCAAATTGCGAGCAAGCGCATTGATGATCTCCTCCGAATCTTGACCCCGCCTGAGAGACGAAAGAGCCTTTTCAACTTCCACATCGCGAAGTATTTCTATACTTTTACGAAATGCTCTTATGGTATCCACAGCATTTAGCGCTCTTTGGTGCCGAGCCCAGTTTTTAATCTCTTGCTCGATGATGACATCAGCGGCATCTGCTGCCGAGCGTCTTGATGACAAACCATCCTGAACAACATTGGTCAAATCATCAACGTTATATAGATAAACATCGGACATTTCATTGACCTGCGGCTCTATATCACGAGGCACTGCTAGATCAATCAACAACATTGGTTTTTTTCTGCGCCTTTTAATAGCATCCTCTACAGCACCTTTTCCTAAAATAGGCAATTGGCTGGCAGTGGATGAAATCAGAATATCAGCTTTATACAAATATTGGGGAATATCGGACAGCAAAATAATTTTAGAGGCGAAATTTTTTACCACGTCCCTTGCTCGGCTGAGAGTTCTGTTAGCAACAATAATTTCACCCATTCCTTGATCACCAAGGTGCCTAGCAACAAGCTCTATTGTTTCACCCGCGCCAATGAGAAGCGTAGTTTTAGACTCGAAATCGGAGAAAACTTGTCGTGCTAACCGGACGGATGCGTAAGCTACCGATACTGGATTCTGGCCTATAGCCGTCTCGGTGCGAATTCGTTTGACAGTGGAAAAGACGTGTTGAAAGGCCTGATTTAAACTGGACGAGACTGTCCCAGCTTCCCGACCCACCGAATAGGCAGACTTGATTTGCCCAAAAATCTGCGGCTCACCCAACACCATTGAATCCAATCCACTTGACACCAAAATGAGATGTCTCAGTGCTTCCAAGTCTCTATAGCAGTAAAAAGAATCTCTGAGCTTATCAAACTGCAGGTTTCGGTTTCTTGATAACCAACACAAGACATCATGATCGGAAACGTTACCCACACCATATAATTCAGTGCGATTACAGGTCGATAATAATGCGACCTCTCTAAGTCCAGTCTCGCGTAAAGCCGAGTGTAACGCCTCGATGATTTCCTCGGGAGAAAAATGGGCTTGCTCGCGTGTCTCAATAATCGCCGATTTGTGATTGACACCAAAAACTAAGATAAGCACTTCCCCCTTCTTCAAACCCTGATCTTGCGAGTCGTATTATGAAATCACAAAGTCTACCCTTGCGAGACGATTATAGCTTGGAGAACTAAACCATGTAGAAAATATTTCACCACACCCATTGTTGTGTACGGTCGCCGCAGTATTCAAGTTTCGTTGTCATAATATGTTTTGTCCGTTGTCTTAACTTCAAATAACCGTGACAATACACATATGCCAAAATTTTTCACTACGTTATTTAACTTGCTTTTATTTATTCCTGCTCTGCATGGATGTTCTCATATTTTGACTTCTACCCAAACCGACAATTACGCTAACAGTTTTCGAACTCAGCCGGCGCTCAAAAAGACTAAACATGAAAAAATCAAACCTTTTAATGAAGAGACGTTATACCAATTGCTCGTGGCTGACATCGCATTGATTCGCGGACAATACCCCACCGCTTTATCTAAATACATATCACAGGCAAAATATACTCGTGATGAGGCTGTAACAGAAATTGCATTTGGAATAGCGCAGTATGCCCAAGATGGTAAATCAAGTTACGAAATGGCCGCATTATGGCTAGATATAAACCCCCAAAAAAACGATGCATACCGCGCAATGCTTCAAGCGTATTCTATTCTCGATGATGCACTAAAAGCGCTACCCTATGCCGCCTGGCTCTACAAAAAAGAGAACGACGATAGTGTATTTTTAGCAATTACGACTATCGCAGAGGGTAGAAAAAAATCACAGATAAAACCATTAATAAAGGCATACAGAGAAATTGATCTGCCGGCTGAAAAGAAAATAACAAGCGAACTAGCTGTGGCGATGCTATTGAGAGAGGACGGTCAACTAGTTGAGGCAAAAAAAGTTATAGTAAATTATATAACTAAGAGACCAGATGACGTTCGAGGACGACAGGTCTTAGCACACATACTTCACCAACAAAAACAAACTGAAGACGCTATTCTAGTGATTCAGAAGGCTTTACAAAGTTTTCCAGAAAGCCAAAAACTGCGTCTCCAGTATGCGCGTTTACTTACTACCGTTGATCGCTCCAAAGGCTTACACCAATTTGAACTCTTGCAAGAAAGTACCCAGCACAGCGAGGAAGTTAATTTTCTATTAGCACTACTGTATATCGAGGACAACAAACACGAGAAAGCTGAGAAGCTCTTAAATCAATTGACACTGAGTTACCGTTATTCTTTAGATTCTCATTACTACCTCGGTTACATACATGATAAAAACAACAACTCCGAGAAAGCAATTTTTAATTATAAAAAGGTGCTAGAAGGAAGCAACTTCCTAGCCGCCACATCACGTGTTTATGAATTACTAATACAAACAAGTAGCCTGGTTAACGCCAAAAATTATCTCAATATACTTCGTTCCTCACTTCCTGAACGAAGTAAAGAATTATTTGAGTTAGAATCTAATATATTAATAAAAATTGAACAGCCTGCAAATGCACTTAAAGTTCTTGCAGAAGGTATAGAGAGTCATCCTGATGACGCTGACTTACTCTATGCGAGAGCAATGTTAGCAGAGCAACAAGGTAATTTTTCGTTAGCTGAATCTGACTTACTAAAAATTATTTCGCGTGATGCAGATAATGTTTCTGCGCTTAATGCCCTTGGATATACGATGTTATTACACACCGATCGTTTAGATGAGGCATTCAATTTTATTAAGCGAGCGTATACTCTAAAACCTGATAGCCCCGCAATTATTGATAGCATGGGATGGGCATTGTTCAAACGAGGAGAAATGAGAGAGGCCCTTGACTTTTTAAAGCGGGCCATGGCTAAAATGCCGGATCCTGAAATCGCAGCGCACCTTGGTGAAATTTATTGGACTCTGGGTGATGAGGTAAAAGCAATAAAAACCTGGAGTCAAGGCTTGAAAAAGGTCCCTAACGCAGTGCAAATCATTAGTACAATGAAACGCTTGGGGATTTCGTTACAGAAGCGAAACGACAATTGATTAAAATAGTCCTATTTTTAATCATTACTGTTTTTTTTGGCTGTGGCACCATCATACAACCTCACGACCCTACCGACGCAAACAATTGGGTAATCCATAGGGCGTCAGTATCTCCTTATGATCGATGGCAGGCAGTCGCTAAGATAGCTGTACAAACCCCACAATTTTCTGGATCGATGCGGCTTGATTGGAAACAAATAGATGATGACTTCTCAATCATATTATCAGGCCCTCTAGGCATTCAAAATGTCTTGTTAACCGGCGACAATGACGAAGCAATTTTACAATACAATGGGGAAAGAAAAGTGGGATCGCCAAGTGAACTAGTAAACGATATCGTTGGCATTCCTTTCAAATTTGATGTCTTAACGCATTGGCTACGGGGGATTCCTTCTCCACATTTAATCCAAACAAGCTTGTTAATTTACCCTGACGGACAAGCATACAAGTTTGAACAAGCTGGATGGTCACTTAAATTTGAGGATTATCAACCTACTCCATTTGGAAGTTTACCGCGAAAGATTTTAGGCTATAACAATGAACGATCATTTAAATTGGTTATAACAAAATGGTCAAAAATAAAAACTTAATAATGAACAATAAGCGGTCTCTTAAACTCCCAGCTCCGGCAAAACTTAACCTTTTCTTGAACATCTTGAATCGTCGATGCGATGGATATCACAATATACAAACAATATTTCATTTGCTAAACACTGGCGATTTCATCACGCTACATTTTCGAGCAGATAAAAAAATCATATTAAACCTCAAAGATAATGAAATAAGACTAAAAGATAACATAGTGTTACATGCCGCCAAAATGCTTCAGACAAACACCGGCGTCTCCTCAGGATGCGAAATATTACTTCAAAAAAATATCCCAATTGGAGCGGGATTAGGTGGTGGAAGCAGTAACGCCGCAACTACTTTAATTGGGCTAAACTTGCTTTGGAATTGCAAACTAAACACAAATCAACTTGCAAATATCGGAAAAAACCTCGGCGCTGATGTGCCCGTGTTCGTGCGAGGGAATAGCGCGTCAGCCGAAGGGATTGGAGATATACTGAGTCCAATACTCCTCCCTGATATTTGGTATTTAATAATAGTGCCTAATTTACATATTTCTACTAGAAGAATATTTTCACATCCCGAATTGACAAGAAACTCCCCACCGATCAAAATATCGGGACTGGATGTAGCTCAGATAACTGCTGGGGTTTTATGTGGAAATGATTGTCAGGGCGTTGTAGAAAACCTACACATTGAAGTGAAAGAAGTGGTGGAATGGTTGAAAACGTTTGGTACACCACGCTTGACAGGAACTGGCTCAGGCGTGTTTTGTGGTTTCCAAAGTCGTGTCAGCGCTGAGAGAGTCCAGCAACAGGTGCCAAGTGAGTGGAGATCGTTCGTCGCTAAAGGCGTTAACCGCTCTATTCTTTATAAGAAAATGGAGAATATCAGTTAGCTCAATCATGATTTAAATGGGGCGTCGCCAAGTGGTTAAGGCAACGGGTTTTGATCCCGTCATTCGGAGGTTCGACTCCTCCCGCCCCAGCCAAAAATATCGAAGCTGTATACATTATGCAAAATAGGAAAGTTTCTGTGTCAAGACTGATGGTTTTTTCGGGAAACGCCAATATAGAGCTGGCAGAGGAAGTCGGGAAATCTCTTGGTGTTGCCATAAGCAAAGCCGTGGTGTCTCTTTTTTCGGATGGAGAAATTAATGTTGAGATACGCGAAAATGTAAGAGGTCAAGACGTCTTCGTCGTGCAGCCCACATGTTCGCCACCCAACAGGCATGTCATGGAGTTGGTTTTAATGATTGATGCTTTAAGACGTGCTTCCGCCGGTCGCATTACAGCGGTAGTACCATATTTCGGTTACGCTCGCCAAGATCGAAGGGTACGATCTATTCGAGTACCGATAAGTGCAAAAGTAGTAGCTGATATTTTATCGAATGCCGGAGTAGATCGTGTCTTAACTGTTGATTTACATGCAGAACAAATCCAAGGGTTCTTTAATTGCACTGTAGATAACGTCTACGGCGCTCCAGTTCTTCTCGCCGACATTCAGCGACGGAACTACTCAAGCCTTCATGTTGTGTCGCCAGATATCGGTGGAGTGGTGCGCGCTAGAGCTGTTGCGAAGCAATTGAGTTGTGACCTCGCAATCATAGACAAAAGAAGAACGGTAGCGAATCAATCAGAAACTATGAATTTAATCGGTGAAGTTACGGGCAAAACATGCGTACTTGTTGATGATATTGTAGACACCGCCGGTACCCTGTGTAAGGCGGCAGAAACGCTTAAGGACCACGGAGCGGCTCGTGTCGTTGCTTATGCGACGCATGCTGTGTTGAGCGGTGACGCCATCGATAACATTCTAAATTCAAAATTGGATGAATTAGTGGTGACCAATAGCATACCTCTCGCTAAAGAAGCGAGAAATTGTAATAATATTAGAGTTTTGCCTCTAGGCCCCCTACTTGCGGAAACAATACGTCGCATAAGCAATGAAGAATCAATCAGCGCTATGTTCTTATAGTTGGTGAAAAATAGTCATCATTAGATAGTTACATGATTCACCTCAGGTTGTCGTGAAACCCGAAATATAAAAATCAAGGAGAGTAGTTATGTCTAATCAATTTGCTTTGTCAGCGAGAAAGCGTGATCTATTTGGAAAAGGAGAAGTTCGGCGGATGCGTCGTTTAAATGGTGAAATTCCAGCTGTAGTTTATGGTGGCAAAATAAATCCACAATCCATTAGCTTGATACACAAAGATGTGATTAAAGCTTTGGAAAATGAGTCTTTTTATGCCCACATTATTCATTTAAAAATAGATGGCAAGGATGAAGAAGTCGTTGTGAAAGACATTCAGCGACATCCGGCCAAGGCTACTGTTCTACATATGGACTTTCTCCGAATAAACAAATCGACCTCCCTAACCATTAAAATTCCATTACACTTTTTAAATGAGGACATATGTGTTGGTGTGAAAAAACAAGGCGGAATTATTTCACACACTATGAGCGAACTTGAGGTAAGGTGCTTGCCCAAAAATCTCCCAGAGAATATCGAAGTTGATTTATCAAATCTTGCTGTTGGCGAAACGCTCCACATCTCAGACATAAATTTACCAAAAGGGGTAGAAAGCGCGGCTCTGACCCAAGGTCACGGATACGATCTGCCTGTCGCTGTGGTTAACAAATCTAAAGGAACCGCTGCCACTAAAGATTCAAGTGAAGGCGACAACGATAATAAAGTCTGAGGCATTGGTAAATTTGACTACGCTTATTTAAATTGTTAAACCCGATCAAAATGATAGTTGGATTACGCAACTCTGGTCCCGAGTACGAGGGGACTAGACACAATGTAGGATATGATTTGCTCAAAATTATTGCCGATAGCGTTAATGTGCATCTGAAACGTGAAAGTAAGTTTCTAGGTGATTCGGCAAAGATGGTCTTAGAGAGCCAAGAAGTTCGTTTGCTTGCTCCTACTACTTTTATGAACGTAAGCGGTCAATCTGTGGCGTTATTTTGTAATTTTTATCAAATTACTCCCGCTGAAATATTGGTTATCCATGATGACCTTGATCTCCTGCCTGGTGTAGTACGGTTTAAATTGGGTGGTGGTCACGGTGGTCATAATGGTCTCCGAAATATCATTCAACGACTCAATAACTGCAGCGATTTTGCGCGAATTCGGATTGGTATTGGACATCCTGGAAACTCCAAATCAGTAAGCAACTATGTTCTGCAAAGGGCTTTGACTGAGGAAAAAACGGCGATTGAGGGCAATTTTAGTAAGATTCTAACTTGGCTTCCATATGCAGTCTCTGGTAACTGGGAACGGGCTATGACTGGTCTGCACAGTCATCAAAAACTCGATAGAGAGGTATAATAAAATGGGTTTCAACTGTGGAATCATCGGCTTACCTAATGTTGGCAAATCTACTCTATTCAATGCACTAACGCAGGCCGGAGTGGGTGCTGAAAATTTTCCCTTCTGTACAATAGAACCAAATAACGGCGTTGTAGCAATAC
>MDTB01145160.1_pt1 | contig 78846 bp, 74 predicted proteins | sample 811161 | NCBI WGS metagenome assembly MDTB01 (sample SAMN05326650, study PRJNA326480) | marine metagenome | isolation source: seawater | place: Mediterranean Sea | collected 2009 | reverse complement strand
GCAGAAAATGTTCATTTTGTTGGAAAATTAGAAAGCCATGATATAATCAAATATTATGAGGATGCTCACATATATATTCAATATAGTATTCAAGAAGGGTTTTGCAATGCTGTGCTGGAATCTCAATTAATGGGTTTGTTAACAATTTGCTCTGATGCTGAGGGTCTTCAAGAAAATATAATTTCTGGAAAAACTGGATGGATTGTTCCAAAAAGGAATCCAGAAAATTTATCCAAAAAAATTATGCAAGTTGTCAATCTCTCATTGGATGAAAAAATGGAGATCTCTAATAGAGCAGTTCAAAGAGTTAGAAAACATTTTGCTTTAAATTATCAACAAAAATTGATGAATGAATTTTTCACCCAGCTTTAGCCAATATGAATAGTTTTCTATGCGTTTATCTAATATAATTTTTTTTATAAATAAACATGCTTTCTTTTTTGGGATAACCTTATCCGTTCTTTATAATCTTCCATATTTAATACTTTGGGACAAAGCAGTTTATAATGTAGGGGATTGTTTAGATGGCCTTCCGATATTACACGCTTTGGTCAAAACTAATAATTTCTTTTCAATCAGTAATGATATTTATTTTGAAGATTATCTTGGTGGTGCAATTCCAAGAAATGCATTAACACCGGGTCCATTAAATATAATGAATTTGCTTCATTATTTTTTTGAGCCAATAAGTGCTTTTGTTTTTAATAAATTAATTTCTGTTTTAATTGGCTTTGTTGGAATGTTTTTTTTCCTTAAAAATAATATTTTGAAAGAGTTCAAGCTTAGAGTTTTCTGCTTATTGATAGCATTAAATTTTTCATTTCTTCCACTAAAAGCTCATTTCGGATGTGGAGTATTTACCATCACACCGCTGATTTTTTACTCATTTAGTAACCTATTCAAAAATAAGGGAATAATAATTAATATAGGCATTATTTTTTTTTCAGGTTTTGCTGGATCAATTGTATATAACTCCATATTTATTCTTTTCTATTTGGTTATATATTGGCTATTTATATGTATTAGAATGAAAAAAATTATTTATGCGCCGTTAATTGGAATATTTGTATTTATGGTTAGTATAGTGATTTGTGATTTAAATATTTTATTGTTACACATATTTAACACTGATTTCTTTGGACACAGATCTTTAAATCCAATCCAATCAATGGACTTTGAAGCAATTTTTTTCAATTTTAGATCCTATTTTTTAAATGAAAAGTATGCCCATGTTGCTACATTACATTATTTCATCATCTTTTGGTTGGTTGGATTATTTATTTTTTGGAGAAAATTAGAAAAAAAAAATAAAGTTGGGTTAATATTTTGTTTAGGTCTTGTTATTTTAAATAATTTATTTGCATCTATTATACATTGGGAATTGTTTGATGTAATCAAGAAAAAAATTAGTATTTTAGGAAGTTTTGGTTTTTACAGGTTTACATGGTTAAATCCTTTTTTCTGGTGGATGCTTTTTGCTTGGATAGTTAGATGTTTTTTTCAGATAATAAATATAAAAAACAAAAATAAAACAAATTTAATCTTTCTTATAATACTTTGCCTTTCTGGAATACTTTATGTTCTTAAAAATAGTTGGGAATATAGATCGAACTTGTCACTACTTTTTAAAAAACAGCGGTCTTCCTATGATTCGATTACTCTTAGTTTTCACGACTTTTATTCAGAATCTCTTTTTAATTCAATAAAGGAATATATTGGGAAAGATCCAAAATCTTATAGAGTTGGTAATATAGGTTTGCACCCTGCAGTTGCGCTTTACAATGGATTTTACACTGTTGATGGTTATGCTACACTTTATTCAGCGAATTATAAAGACAAATTTCGTGATGCTATTGAAAATGAATTGATTAAAATGCCTAGCCAAAAACTTAAATTTGATAATTGGGGAAACCGGTGTTATTTTTTTTCCTCAGAGTTAATTGGCATTTGGAACCATAAAGATGAAATAATATCAAAAAATAGGACTCTTTCATTAGAAAACATTTCCTTTGATTTCTCAAAAATAAAAAAATTACCTTGCGATTATATTTTTTCAACGGTCCCAATCAATAATTATGAACTTAGTAAATTAAAATTTGTTAAAATATTTGAAAAAAAGGATTTACCTTACAGAATATTTCTATATGAATTAATTTAAAAATAGTTGGTGTAAAAAAAACAACTCACTTTATTACATAGAATACAGTTCCAAAATAATTTCTCAAGTAAGACTTTTCAATCCATATTTTGATAGGAAAAAAATAACATGAAACTCTCAGATTACGTAATCGAAAAAATTGCTGATATTGGCGTAAAACATGTTTTTATGCTCCCAGGAGGAGGGGCAATGCATCTAAATGATTCCCTTGGTCGAAGTAAACGTATAGATTTTATTTGTAATATCCACGAACAAGCATCTGCAATTGCTGCAGATGCTTATTCCCAATATACGAATAATATTGGCGTTTGTATGGTAACCACAGGACCTGGTAGCATGAATACCTTAACAGGAGTAGCGGCGTCATGGATGGACTCCATACCATTATTAGTTATATGCGGGCAAGTAAAGATGGAAGATTTATCGAGAGGAAAAGGTTTAAGACAGCTAGGGTTTCAAGAAATTGACATTGATCCGATTGTAAAATCATTTACAAAATATGCCGTTACAGTGACTGATCCTTCAGATATAAGATATCATGTAGAAAAAGCTATTTGGATGGCAAAGTCATTGCGGAAAGGACCCTCCTGGTTAGCCATTCCATTAGATATACAGGCATCAGAGATTGATCCAAATAATCTTAAGTCCTTTGATCCAGAAAAGGAGGGCTTAATGCCTGCTTATGATAAAAATTGGGTTGCAACTTTAGTTAAAAAAACACTTAATATGTTAAGCAATTCAGTAAAGCCAATCATATTAGTTGGTAATGGTGTAAGACTTGCGGGCGCAAGAGATAATTTTATTAAAATGGCTCGTTTATTAAAGGTCCCAATATTGACTACCTGGAAAGCACTGGATTTTTTAGCTGAGGATGATCCTCTTTATGTCGGACGTCCTGGACTTACGGCACAAAGAGCAGCAAATTTATCACAACAAGACTCCGATTGGTTTTTGATTTTAGGTGCACGTATGGATATGGGACAAACAGCATATAATCACAAATATCTGGCACCAAATGCGAAAAGAATAATGGTTGATGTAGATAATAACGAAATAAAAAAAATGAACACAGAAATTCATCTACCAGTGCCCATATCAGCAGATATTTTTATAAATGAAATGATAAAACAAATTGAGGTTAAAGGCATAAATAAAAAAAATTGGGAATCTTGGAGGAACGAATGCATTAATCTCAAAAATAAATATCCTTTAGTAATAAATGAACATTGGACTTATAAAGATGGTGTCAGTATATACGCTTTTTTAGATACCCTTTCGGATGAAATGAAACATGGAGATGTTTTGGCACCCGGAAGCTCGGGAATGGCTATAGAGGTGACAATGCAGGCATTCAAATCTAAAAAGGGTGTAAGAGTTTTTAATAGTGAAGGAATGGGATCAATGGGGTTTGGGATATCGGCTGCTTTAGGTGGATGCCTTGCATCTAATTTAAAGAATACAATTTGTATTGATGGTGATGGCGGGTTTGCAATGAATACTCAAGAGTTAGAGACTATTAAAAGACTTAAATTACCAATTAAATTCTTTGTTTTAGATAATGATGGATATGCTTCTATAAGAGCCACCCAGGAGAGATATTTTCAAGGCAGGTTTTATGGTTCCTCAAAAGAAGGAGGGATGACTTTACCAAGCTTAAAAAAAATTTCTTTTGCCTTTGGTATTAAATACTTTGAAATACTTTCCTCTAATGAAATCAAACCGATGATTAATAAAGTATTATCTGGAAATTATCCAACAATTTGTAAAGTAGTAGTAAGTCCTCAACATAGAACTGAACCCAGAGTTAAAAGTTCAGTAAATAAAGCAGGTAAAATTGAAACTTCGCCTATGCAAAATATGTGGCCAGAGTTATAATTAGATAATTCTATGAAGAGAATACTTATAACTGGCGGAGATGGCTTTTTGGGAAAAAGTTTACATGAATACTTATCTTCACAATTCGTTATAATTTCAAAGAATAAATCTCAGCTTAATATTTTAGATAGTTTGAAAGTTCTTAATTTTTTAAAAAAAAATAAATTTGATACCGTAATTCACACAGCTACTTACGCTGTTCCTTTAAAATATTCTCGCAAGAATCCAGATAAAATACTTGAAAATAATTTAATGATGTTTTTTAATCTCGCAAGATGTAAAGATTATTTTGGTGAATTAATATATTTTGGTTCAGGTGCTGAGTTTAACAGAGATAATTGGGTTCCCAAAATGAAAGAGGGTTATTTCGATAAATTCATTCCAACAGATCAATATGGTTTTTCAAAGTATATAATGACAAAATACACATATACTAACGAAAGAATTATTAATCTAAGATTATTTGGTATTTATGGTAAGTATGATGACTGGCGTTACAGATTTATTCCAAATTCATGTAAAAACGTAATTTTCAATCAACCAATTCAAATAATGAATAACGCTCGCTTTGACTATATGTATATTGATGATTTGTGCCGAATTGTGAAGTGGTTTATTATAAATAAATGTTCAGAAAAGGTTTATAATGTTTGTACTGGTACCACTTATGAATTAAAAACAATTGGAGAAAAAATTATCAAAACATCAAAAAAAGATTTAGAGATAAAATTTGGCTATAAAATAAACAAAAACCAAAAAGGTGATCAGTCAATATATAAAAGCATTGGCAAGGAATATTCTGGAGACAATTCCCTATTAATGAACGAACTAGGTAATTTTAAATTTACCCTTATTGATGATTCAATTAGAGATTTATATAACTGGTACCAAATTAATAAAAAATTAGTTTTTGATTAAAAATTGTATCCTTTATTTAGATATTATATTGAACTGTAAAAAAGATTATTCAAAATATTTTTGTCAAAGATGATCAGTGCTTTATAAAAAAAAATATTTTAAATCATAAGATATTATTAATTCTTAGTGCTCGTTTATGAATGAAGATAAAAACAGATGTCGTATTTGTAGTAGTAACTTTTTTACTGAGCCATTATTAGTTTTGGATAATATGCCTAAATCAGCGCAATATCTACCGAGTTTAAACAAAATAGAAACTGATGAGGGAATATGTTTGAAGATTTACCAGTGCAAGGATTGCGGTGTGGTTCAACACAACAATAATCCAGTAGATTATTATAAAGAGGTTATCAGAGCAACTGGTCTTTCGAAAGAGTTAAGAATTCAAAGAAAAATACAATTTGAGTCCTTTATAAAAAAATATAAACTTTCCGGAAAAAAAATTATCGAAATTGGCTGTTCTGAAGGTGATAATTTGAAAATATTGAAAAATTTAAATGTCAGACCTAGCGGTATTGAGTTTTCAAAGAATGCAGTTGATAAATGTAAAGAGGCCGGTTTGAATGTTCAAAAAAACTTTATCAATTCAAAAAATAAAATCCTTAAAGGGCGACCTTTTGATGGTTTTATCATAATGAATTTTTTAGAACACATTCCAGAGCCAAATATCTTTTTAAAAGGGCTATATAACAATTTAAGAAAGAACTCTGTGGGAATAATTGAAGTACCTAACTTTGATATGATTTTAGAAAAAAATCTTTTTTCTGAATTTGTTTCGGATCATATATTTTATTTTACAAAAAAAACATTATCTTCTTTAATAATAAGAAATGGTTTCGAAATTGTTGATCATAAAATTTTATGGAACAAATATATACTATCAGTTGTTGTTAGGAAATGCAATCCTATCAGTTTTGACGCGATCAAAGAGACAAAAGATAAAGTTTGCGGACAAATAAATAAATTTATTTTGTCTTTTCAAAAAGATGATATTGCAATTTGGGGAGCAAGTCATCAAGCTTTAGCCCTGATAAATATGACCAATTTGAGTAACAAAGTAAAATATGTTGTTGATTCTGCGCCTTTCAAACAAGGAAAGTATACTCCTGCTTCTCATATAGCTATCGTTAACCCTACAACCCTTATTTCAGACCCAGTTAAGGCGGTCATTATCATTGCTGCGGGATATAACAACGAGATTATTCAATTAATTAAGAAGACACTAAAAGAAAAAGTAAAAATTGCAGTTATTGAAAAATCAGAACTTATAATATTTGAAGGGTATTAAGTTTTGGAGAAAAATATTTCAATATCAAAAATAGATTTGATTGTTTATGACTTTGATGGTGTAATGACTAATAATAAAGTTATTATCGATCAATATGGAAATGAATCAGTAGTTGTTTCAAGATCTGACGGTATGGGAATATCTGAAATAAAAGATAAGGGAATATTACAGATTATAATTTCAACCGAGAAAAATCCTGTTGTTTTAAAAAGAAGTGAAAAATTAAAAATTAAATGCATACAGGGTGTAAAAGATAAAAAAAAAGTACTTATACATTTCTGTAAAAAGAATAACATTAGTCTGGAAAAAATTGTTTTTCTAGGCAATGATCTAAACGATGAGTCTGCCATGAGTATTGTAGGTATTCCAATATGTCCCAACGATGCGCATCCAACTATCAAAGAGATATCAAAAATTATTCTTGATACAAAAGGCGGTGATGGAGTATGCAGAGAATTAAATAAATTGATAAAAAATTGAATGGAAGGTTCAAATGGACATATTTGTCATAGCTGAGATTGGAATTAATCATAATGGAGACTTGGGAATTGCAAAAGATTTAATTGATGTAGCGAAATTGGCTGGTGCAAATTCTGTAAAATTCCAGAAAAGAAATATAAACTTAGTTTATTCAAAGGAAGAATTAGAGACGCCTAGAGAAAGTCCTTGGGGAAAGACGACAAGGCAACAAAAGAAAGGTTTGGAATTCAATGAAAAGGATTATGATCAAATCAGCCATTATTGTGCCTCAAAAGAGATAGATTGGTTCGCTTCTGCATGGGACCTAGAGAGCGTCAAGTTTTTAAGGAAGTATGACCTAAAATATAATAAGGTTGCATCTGCAATGATTACATATAAAGATTTATTAAAAGAAATTGCATCTGAAAAAAAATACACCTTTATTTCAACTGGAATGTCTACTTTAGCTGATATTGATATTGCGGTAAAAATTTTTGAAAATGCGGAATGTCCTTATGAATTAATGCACTGCATGTCAACCTATCCTATGAATGATGAGGATGCTAATTTAAGTTGTATAAATACATTGAGGGATAGATATAAATGTAAGGTCGGTTACAGTGGCCACGAAGTTGGTCTTGCAGTCTCTTATGCTGCAGTAGCATTAAAGGCAACATCAATAGAAAGACATATTACCCTCGACCGAGCAATGTATGGATCTGATCAGGCTTCTTCTGTTGATCCTGCAAATTTTATCCAGCTAGTTGGTGGAATAAGAAAACTAGAAAAAGCTATGGGAAATGGAATTATAAAAGTGCATAAAAAAGAAGTTCCAATTGCTAAAAAACTTAGATCACACATACCATGGGAATCAAATACTTAGGATGAAAAATTTTAAAAAAGATCCAAAATGGACCAGTGGCAATGAATTGCAGTATCTAAAGCAAGTCCTAGAAAATAATAAAACCGTTAAATCTAATCCTTTTACTGATAGGCTAGAGAGAGCTTTTTGTGAAACCTACGGTGTCAATTACGCAATCGCAATGAATTCTGCGACATCGGCAATACATGTCGCTCTACACGTTTTAGGAATTAAATCAGGAGATGAAGTTATTACTACTCCTTACAGTGTAATCATGGATTCCTCTATTCCAATATATATGGGTGCAAAACCAGTTTTCGCTGATGTTCAATATGATACACATAATATTGACCCTAAATCTGTTGAGGAAAAAATTACTGAAAAAACTAAGGCAATAATTGCGGTGTCTTATCATGGTCTTCCTTATGATATAGATGGAATTACTTCTGTTTCAAAAAAGTATAATATTCCTGTAATTGAAGATAACGCTCAAACACAAATTGTTAAGTACAAAAGTCGAAATATTGCAAATGAATCAACATTCGCTTTATTTTCCTTTGAGAGAACTAAACATATTTCTACTGGGGAAGGTGGGCTTTTAGTTACTAATTGTGGTCATCTTGCTGAGGAGGCTAGAAAATTTTCGGGGTTAGGATTTATGAATTTAACTTCTAGTAAAAGTAAGATGGTTGCTATTACTCCAAAGGATTTTCAAAGACCAGATTTTTTAAGGCATGATAGAATTGGTTTAAATTATAGATATACAGAATTTTGTGCTGCTGTTGCGCTCGCTCAATTTGAGAGGGTCAATGAAATTGTACAATTAAGACAAAATATTGGTAAAAAATATGATAAATTATTTGAGGGCACAGACTTTGAACCACAAACCGTAAGAGAAGGCTATGAACATTCATACTTTTCATATGGAGTTAAGTCTCCATTTGAAGAAAAAAAACATTGGATAGATTTTTATGATTTTCATTTAGAAAATGGTGGTGATGATTTTTATGCAATGATGCAACCTGCTTACAGAGAACCAATAATGGATAGTCTAAAATATAAAAGTGAATATGATGGAACTTGTCCGATAGCTGAAAAAGTACAAAAAAGAAGTATGTTGTTTAAAACAAATTATAGGACGATTGAAGAGGCTGAATTTTATTTAGAAAAATTAAGAGACAGTTTAAATAATTACTAAAAAATAAATATGAAAGCATTATTTATTGGCCTTGGATCCATTGGGCAGAGACATTTACAAAACTTACTCAAAATATCGGATTCTGATATTGATATAATAGCATACAGAACAACAAATATAAATAAAATAATTATAAATGGCGAAATGAGTGAATGTGATTCTATATCAAACCATTACGGATTTTCTGAATATAACAACTTCGATGATATAATTGAACAGAAACCATCAATGAGTTTTATATGTAATCCAAGTAATTTACATTTAGAGTATTCTCAAAAACTAGCCTCAATAAAATCCAATTTATTTATTGAAAAGCCTGTTGCTACTTCTTTAAAGAAATTTTCGAAGCTTGAAAAAACTGTAGAAAAAAATAATCTTATTACATTAGTTGCATACCAAAGTAGGTTTCACCCTATTCTCCAAGAAATTAAAAATCTTATTGAATGCAAAACTTATGGAAATATCATCAGTGCTGATTTTAAATGGCATAATTTTCTTCCACATTTCCATAGGTACGAAGACTACTCACTGAGTTATGCAGCAAGAAAAGAATTAGGTGGAGGTGTAATATTCGGGTTGAGCCATGAGATTGATTTAATCCAATGGTTTTTTGGGATGCCTTTAAATGTGTATGCAATTAAAGGCGCAAAAACTAAGCTCAACGTAAACGTCGAAGATACTGTAAGTATAATGTTTAAGTGTAGCGACAAGCAAAGAATATTCCCTGTATCATTAAGCTTAAGCTATGCTCAAAGATATGAAACAAGGAATTTTTCGATTTTAATGGAGGATGCCTTGATAACAGTTGACTTAGAACAAAAAAATATGCTTATTTCTGATCACAAAAAAAAAAATGTTATAAAAAATGATTTTAGAAATGTCAAAAGAAACGATCTTTTTTTGAAAGAAATAAAACATTTTTTTAGTTCCTGTATAAATGGACAAAGAAGCGAGATACCCTTATCGGAAGGGAAAAAAAGCCTCATAATTTCATTAGCCATTAAGGAATCTTTGTCAAATAATAAAATTGTAGAAATATAAAACTATTTTTCAAATAGCAACTTTTAAAGCCAAACACTATTATCTTATATATTAAATTAACGCTCGAACTTTTGAAGGTAATAAAATGATAGATCCCAATGTAATAAGTTTTGGAACAAGTATTTTATCTGATGATGAAATAAATAGAAGAAATGAATTAAAATTAAGGAAACCATATCTGGCGTCTAAATTAGCGAAAATTTCTGACCTTGAAGAGGCAGGTGGGATTAGTCCAATCATAAGGCTTGAGAAGAGCTACCTATGTAATTTTAAATGTTCACATTGTATGGCAGAATATTATATGGATAGACATCTTAAAGATGTTCATAACACTGTTGAAAACCGAGAGTTAATGACAATGGATGAGGTTAAAAATCTATCTGAACAGGCTGATGATCTAGGTTTAGCTAGGTTTTGTATAACCGGAGGAGAGCCTCTCGTAATGAAAGATTTTGATGAAGTTGTCAAAGCAATTGATCCTGAGAAGCATTACATTATTACTGACACAAACGGATGGTTTCTTGATTCAGAAAGAGCTAAACATCTTAAAAATATTGGTATTGAAAAGGTTCAAATTTCACTGGATAGTTTCGTTGAGAATGATCACGATGGTTTTCGAAATAAACCCGGATCTTACAAAAGAGTAATGAGCGCAATAGATGCGACATTGGATGCAGGTCTTAATTTAGTAATTTCTACATGCCTGGTTAAAGGTAGGGCAAATACTAAAGAATTTATTGATATGTGTGAATTTTGCACATCTAGAGATATTGGATTGTACGTTACATATGCTAAACCAACTGGGACAGGCTCCGAGCATCAAGAGTGGGTTGTTGAAAAGGAAGATGCTGATGTAGTTCGGGAGTTAGAGAAAAAATATAACGTATTCTCTCATATGACCCCCTCCTATGGCTCCTTCAAGGGTTGTATTACTGTAAAAGGAATGATTAGTATTACATCGACGTGTGAAGTTAACCCTTGCCCATTTATAGACTTTTCACTAGGAAACTTGCGTGAAACATCTTTAAAAGAGATATTAAATAGAGGTATGAAAAACCCTTGGCTTGGCGAGCATAGACCAGATTGTCTTATTGGCGAAGATTTAGAATTCCAGAGAATTCATCATGAAGCAACAAAAGACGTAGTGCACCTTCCACTATCTTACGGCGATGGCTTTTCGGATGAAGATACATATGAATCAATTGCTGGTCGAAAAGTAAATAGCTAAACTTGATAATATAGATAAAATTTTTAATCCTGCTCTCCTTGATTGAATAAAAATAAGTCCAAAAGAAGTCACCTAACATTTTTCAATGAATTTGGTAGACTAATTCCTAGGATCCCAGGTCCGAAATCACGTGCCTTTTCTAGAAGACGTTACATTATAGAACAGCCTGAATTAAACTATAGCGAAATTTATGAAAGAATTAAAAATTTTTTAGGAACCGATCAAATATCGCTAAAGGAGTTTGAAGAAAAAATAGATAAGACTATAAACATAATTAAAAAAGATAATGGGATTAAAAATATTTTAAATGGTGTCGTTGTACCTTTTATTTTACCTAAAATATCAAACCTTGAAGATATTGGTATTGAATTAGAAAACACATTTTTACCTGCAGTGAAAAGATCCTTTAATAAATATTTCCCTGATTATGATTTCACTAATCATCACAAATCCTCTTTGGCCGGTGTATTAAATATTGAACCTGGTTCAAGAAACGAAGAGATTTTAAATCGTGTTCAGAATGAAACATTAGTTGGTTTATTATTCCCTTGTATCACTGATTTTTCACACGAGTCTACAATTAGTAATATCAGTTTTTTGCCAAAAAAACTCATATTAGCCGGTGGTTTTGAAGTTTGCTCTTCAATAGTTGGTTCGCCTAATCTGCTCTACAGATACAGTGGATATCCTCCTCTATTATGGTTATCAGGGTTATCTACTGGAAAGGCAGGAGTTGGTTATCATTTTGAGTCATATGGATACAATTTAACATTTAATAGAAGACCACACTTGGATAAGGTATCAGAATATTGGTGTTCTTCATTAGTTTATTTATCATAATTTTTATAAATATTTCATTCATTAATAATTGAACCAAATCCTAGAATAATGACTCATAAGAACAAAAGTTATTTTGACTTGGGAGGCAGAGTAGTAATAATCACGGGTGGAGCAGGCTATTTAGGAGTTAAGCATGCAGAAGCAATAGCTGAATACGGTGGAATACCAATATTATTAGATATTATAAATTTAAGGTCTGGGAATAAATTAGCAAAAAAAATTTCATCCTTATATGAAACAGAATGTTCTTATTTTAAAGGTGATGTAAGACAAGAGAATCAAATAAATTCCATTAAAAATTTGATAATCACGAAATATAGAAAAATTGATGTTTTAATCAATAATGCTGCTATTAATCCAAAAATTTCAAATGAAGGATCCCTAAAAAATTATAGTTTAGAGAATTTTTCATTAGATATATGGGAAAATGATCTATCCGTGGGTCTCAAAGGAGCAATGTTATGTTCTAAAATCTTTGGAAAAGAGATGATAAAAAACTCCAAAGGGGTGATTATAAATGTTTCATCAGATCTAGGCATTGTTGGCCCTGATCAAAGGATATATTTTGAGAAAAACAAGAAATATAACGAAAGAATATTTAAACCTGTTAGCTATTCTGTGGTCAAACATGGGTTAATTGGGCTAACAAAATATATTGCGACCTATTGGGCAGATAAAGGAATAAGGTGTAATGCAATTTGTCCAGGGGGTGTGAAAGAAAGTCAATCTAAAAATTTTATAAATAATCTTTCAAATTTAATACCGCTATCAAGAATGGCTGATCCAAATGAATATAAAGCTGCTATAGTTTTTTTAGCTAGTGATGCATCGTCCTATATGACAGGAGCTAATTTAGTTATAGATGGAGGTAGAACTGCTTGGTAATAAAATTTTAAAGTTTCGTAGGATTTGGGTTTTTGAAAACTATTTTTTTAAAAGTTTTATAAAATTATGAAAAAAAATATAAGTATTGTAACCAATTGCTTTAATGAGGAAGCTAATGTAACTGCTTTGTATCAAGCAGTAAAAAGTATCATGGAAAAACAAGACAAGTATAATTACGAGCATATATTTATCGATAATAATTCATATGATAAAACTCTTGCTATTTTAAAAGAAATAGCAGGCAATGATAAGAATATAAAGATTATTTCAAATTCAAGAAATTTTGGACAAATAAGGTCGGGTGTTTATGGAATTTTACAGGCAACTGGAGATGCTGTAATTCACATTGTTGCTGATTTTCAGGATCCGCCTGATATGATTGAAACATTTTTAGAATCATGGGATAATGGATATAAAGTTGTTGTTGGAGTAAAAAAAAGTAGTGAAGAATCTCCCATCATAGGTTCTATTAGAAAATTTTATTATTTTTTAATTGGTAAGATTTCTGATACAAAACTCATTAAAAATTTTACGGGATTTGGTTTGTATGATAAATCATTTATAAATATTATTAGAGAACTGGATGATCCATACCCATATTTTCGTGGTTTGATATCTGAGATAGGATTCGAACCAAAAAAAATTGAATACGTACAGCCAAAAAGAAAAAAAGGAAAATCTAATCACACATTCTATACGCTATATGATTTTGCAATATTAGGCATCACAAGTCATTCAAAAATACCTTTGAGATTAATTATTTTCTCTGGATTTTTTATTTCATTTCTATGTTTCCTTATTGGATTAGGATATTTGATTTATAAATTAATTTATTGGGACAGGTTTGATGTCGGTATTGCACCAGTTGTTATTGGAATATTCTTTTTTGCATCAATCCAATTATTTTTTATGGGTATTTTGGGAGAATACATTGGTTTTATTCATACTCAACTTTTAAAGCGACCGATGGTGGTAGAAAAAGAAAGAATTAACTTTTAAAAATGATATGATCTTTCCAAAAAATAATAAAAAATAATTTTAGAATTGAAAATTTTCATTCCGGATGACCTAAAAGTTAAAAAAGATAAAAAATTTTTTTTTATACTGACGAGACCATTTTTTTCAGAAAAAGGATGGATAAAAAAAGGGGATAAATTTGAAAATTGGGGGTTAGATTTAAAATACCACAGGCTTGTTCACAATATTGATAAAGCTGATATTCTATTGATACCATATCCAATTAATTATTATTTGCAAAAAAATAAATTTAGTCTTTTGGAAAGGTATGATTCTTATTGCGTTGAATATAACATAAGAGGCTTTGGGATAATAGCAGGAGATTTTGGTATTGAATTTCCTGATTTGAGAAGGATAAGTTATTTTAGAATGGGAGGTTTTAAATCAAAATTGGGTGAAAACAATTTGGGTTTTCCCGCTCCATTATCTGATCATCATTTAAAAATATATAAGTCAAATGAAATCAAAATTCGTCCCAAAAATAAAATTCCGAAAATTGGATTTTGTGGACATGCAACTTCTAATCCTTTCGTTCGCATTTATCAAATCATAAAATATCTTATTATTAATATTTCACGTTTTTTTAAAAATCCATATAACTCTAATTATGAACCTTTTTTTCAATCTGGATTTGAAAGATTTAAGCTACTTAAACATTTAGAGAGAGAGAATGGTATTGAAACTAAGTTTATTTTAAGGGATAAATACAGAGCAGGAGCAAAAAGTGATTTTGAAAGAAAAAGTTCAACAAAGGAATTCTATAATAACATTAGAAATTCAGATTACGTAATATGCTTACGAGGATCAGGAAATTTCTCCATTCGTTTTTATGAGACGCTTATGATGGGGAGAATTCCAATATTCATTAACACTGATTGTTTACTGCCTTTGGAAGATTTGATTGATTGGAGAAGTCACGTTGTTTGGATTGAATGGGAAGAAAGATATAGAATCACAGAAATTTTAAAAAATTTCCATTCAAAAATATCCCAACATGATTTTGAAAAGCTACAACTAAATAATAGACAACTTTGGCTAAAGTTTTTACAACCAAACCAAATCTTCAAAAGATTAAAAAATTTATAGTTTGTATTTTTAAATTCGAAAAATAAAATGAATATTGACTTACATATTAGAACTAGGATAAAACAGTACTTTTTTAAAAAATTTGGAATAAGAATTTTAAAAGAGAAACATCAAGAATTTTTTGGAAAAAAATTTCGATTAATAGGGATGAAAATAAAAATCGACTACGAAACTGGATGGCTAATCGAACTTGCGAAAAATTCAGAAATTATCTTCGATGTCGGTTGTAATATTGGCCAAAGTGCCGTTTTATTAAATGCTTTTACTAGCATCAAAAGTATTTTTCTTTTCGAACCTAATCCCTATGCATTAGCTATTTGTACTGAGAATGCAATTCTTAATGGGTTCTCGGATAAAATAAAATTATTTAATTACTGTATATCAAATGAGTGTACAAAAGAAAAGGAATTTTTTACTGTTTTATCTGGCGCCGCTGGTAGTTTAGATCCGAGCTTTGCAAGAACTGCAAAAAATATGAATTCAAGTTTTAAAGTTGGATTAATAACCTTAGATGAAATAATAAATAAAGAAAAAGTTATCCCTGATTTTGTTAAAGTTGATGTAGAAGGTCATGAATTTGAGGTCTTAAGCGGATCAAATGAACTGGTAAAGCTTCGAAAGACAAAGTTTTTAGTTGAGATGCATTCATCTCCAACATTATCAATGTCCGCAAATTGTAGAAATATATTAGACTGGGCAAATAAACATAACTACATTGTAGTTTATCTTAAAGAAATGAAAATTATCGAAGAGCCTGACTGCATAGGTAACAGAGGTAGGTGTCATTTGTTATTGGCACCAGACGATTTTGTAATCAATCCAGAGCTAAAAGCAATAAAACAAGGATCCTTTATTCCCAAAACCTAATTCTTTCGAATAGAGCATCTGAAAATTATTTAGTAGTAATTATTAAGAAAAAAAATATTCATTAAAATTAAAAAATCAAAAATGTTTTTATCATTAAAAATAATTAAACCAATATGGTTTTTCCATCTTCGATCAAATGGGAAAATACTTTGGCCTAACCCGGAACGAACGGGTCTAAATATTAAAATTGATGAACACTATTTATCAATGAAAAGCGCCATTCTAGAGGCTAGCTTTTTGATGATTATGAAAGGATGGATACCCAAAAAGAATGATTATATTAGTATTGGATCAAAATATTTTAATCATAGGCCAGAGATTTGCGATGAATTCAGATTTATTCGAAAAAATTTTAATCCCTTATGGAGCGTAATGTTTGCTATTTATTGTATTTTAATATTAAAAAATCCAATAAAAATTATTAAGTCTTACTTTAAGTCCAGTAAAATAAGTCGAATTCCCTTATTTTCAGGTTTAAATGCTAAACAAAAGTTTACCGATCAGGATGGACTTGATTTATTGGATCTAGAACCACCTGTGAGAATAATTATCCCAACCTTAAATCGTTATGATAATCTTAACAGCGTGCTCAAAGACCTTGAAAATCAAAAATATAATAATTTTTTTATTACAATCGTAGACCAATCTAATCCTTTTGATGAGAATTTTTATAAAAATTTTAAGTTAGATATAAAAGTTATTAGACAAAATAATCCTGGTTTGTGGAAAGCGCGGAATAACGCAATTATTAAAACTAAAGAGGATATAATTGCTTTTTTAGATGATGACTCTAGGATAGAATCTGATTGGATAACCAATCACTTAAAATGTCTAGATTATTTTAAAGTCATGATTTCATCAGGAGTTTCTATATCCTCTATTGGAGCAAAAGTTCCTGAGAATTATTCATTTTTCAGATTATCTGATCAACTTGATACGGGTAATGCATTATTGTACAAAGATGTATTTGAGATTTGTGGACTTTTTGATGAACAATTTGAGGGGATGCGGATGGGTGATGGTGAATTTGGACTTAGGTCTTACAAGGAAGGTATTATCTCAATTTCAAATCCAGTATCAAAAAGAGTACATTTAAAAGTTAAAAAAGGAGGGCTCCGGCAATTGGGATCTTGGGATGCATTCCGACCAACTAATATTTTAGGTCCAAGACCGATTCCCAGCTTAGTTTACCTAGTTTTAATTTATTTTGATCAAAAGGTATTATTTAGATATCTTTTTAAAACAGTGCCTTTTGTTCTTTGCCCTTATTCGTGGAAGGGTTCCTACAGGGGATATTTTTTAAGTATATTCCTATTTATTTCATTTTTTCCATTTGTATTGCTGCAAGTATTTCAATCGTATAAAATAGCAAAAAAAATGTCAGAAAATGGTCAGAAAATCAGAAGAATAAGAACTACAGATTAGTGAATTTAAAACCTTCAGTTTTACATATAATTGATTCATTAAATCATGGCGGAGCTGAAAAAGTGACGATTACTCTTGCTAACCTGTTTTTTAAAAAGGGGCATAAGGTAGGTATTCTTTATTTTTTTGATACCAAACAGAACATTATTCAAGAATTAAACTCGGAAATAAAAATTTTTAAATTCAACAGGGGGTGGAAATACAATTTACTCAAGAAAATTGGCTTTGAAAAATTAACAAAACAATATGATTTAATACATGTTCACATGAAGCATAATCTAAGGTATGTTTGGTTTCTTAGTTTATTTAGTACTAAAACTCCAAAAATATTTTTTCATGACCATGGTTTTTCAAATTTAAACTATTTTGACTTAATGATAACAAGAGCGGCGGTATCTAAAGCTATATACATTGGCGTAAACGATGATTTGTGTGAAACCGCATCACAAAATTTTAGAGTAAAAGCTCCTTATTTATTGTCAAATACTATTTATCAGGTTTCCCCAAAAAAGAAAAATAGAAGGCAAAATAGTAAGTTTAGATTAGTTTTAGTCTCAAACATTCATCAAAGGAAAAATATTTTGTTTGCCCTTAAATATTTTTTTTATTTAATTAAAAAAGACGAAAGTTGCGAGTTAGACATAATAGGTAAGATTAGAGATAAAAAATATTATCAAAAATGTAAAAATTTTTGCAAAAGTAAGGGCTTAACCCGCAAGATAAAATTTATTCATGACCAAAAAAATGCCCAGGAATTACTTTCGGATTATGATATGGGTTTGCATTTTTCAGGTTTAGAAACTGGACCAATTGTTTTAATTGAATATTTTGCCCAAGGGCTTCCGTTTTTATCATATAGAACAGGACAAGTGTATATTGATTCAAATGCATTATTTCCTGACTTTTTTATTAATAGTTATAAAATTGAAAAGTGGGTGAAGAGGACAATGAAGATTAGAACCCAAATAAGTTCTAAACTATCTTGCGATATGAAAGATTATTTTCAAAATCAATTTTCAATTAAAAAATATTATAAAACTTGCCTAAGTATTTATCAAAAGAACCTAGTCTAGCAATAATCTCAGATACTAGTATTTCAAGTAAGAATAACTATTATTCGGCCTTTGAACCAGTTGTTAGAGAAGTTGAACATCTTGCTAAACTTGTTAATTCGGTAGATTGGATAGGATATCATGCAAAAAAAACATCTTTACGAAATCATAAGATTCCGAATTCAACAAATATTAATTTATTACCTATGGAAAGAAGTGGTGGTGATTCATTTTTGAAAAAGGTTCAGATCCTATTTTATTTCCCTATATATTTTCTAAATATTGCAAAGATTATTAATAAAAATGATATTGTTTACCTTCGAGGTCCTTCTGTCCCAGCTTTATTAGCTATATTTATATCGTTTTTCAAAAAAAATAAAATTTATTTATATAAATACGCAGGTGGTTGGGAATTGAAAAATATTCCTCTATCCTACAACTTTCAAAGATGGATTCTAAATAAACAAAATAATATTTTAACTATAGTATCATTTTCATCAAAAAATTCAAAATACATATTTGAGATGCCAAACCCATGTTTGAATAAAAAAGATATTAAAAATGGTTATTTGTCTATGAAAGACAAGAACAAATACAAAAGAATCAATGTTTGCTTTGTTGGAAGATGTGAAAAATCTAAAGGCATATTTGAAGTCCTAGAGACATTAAATATTCTTTCTAATAATGATATTATCAGAAATTGTTTTATTGTTGGTAGTGGCAAATTACAATACCTTAATACGAGACTAAATAAAAAAGCGAAAAAGCTCACAACTTTTTGCGGAGTTTTAACGCGTTCTCAATTAAATCGCATATATTCAAAATCTAACTTTATACTGTTACCTTCAAAATCTGAAGGCTTTCCAAAAGTTTTAGCTGAAGCAGCTGCATATGGATGCATTCCAGTAGTGTCAAAATTTCCCGGAGTAGAAAAAATATTAAAACACAATCAGGAAGGCTTAATTTTGAATGATACTAATCCAAGCCATATAGCGGAACTTTTGACTAGAACATCAATTAATGAAAATGAAGTTCGAAGATTAGCTAAAAAGGCACACTTTTGGTCATTAAAATTTTCTTATGAAGTATTTATCGATAATTTTAATAAAATTTTAAAAAGACATTCCAAATGCCATTAATTATTCAAATAATTGATAATTATATCATTCATTTATTTCTTGTGCATCTATTTTTTGGAATCTTGGCCTCTGATTACCCTATTTTTGTAACCTTATGGGGCTGGTCAATAATTCCATTGGGTGCTACTTTAATCTTAAAGTATAAAAACAGGTATAACATTGCGGGAATATTCACATCTTATTTAACTGGTTTAGAAATAATCTTGAGAATGGCTGATGCGCGTGTATTTTGGGAATTTGGAAAATATGGTTGCATCATTTTCTTATTTTTGGGCTTACTTGTTGATAAAATTAAACAGCACAGAATTTCAGGTTTTATGGTTGTCTACATTGTATCGCTTTTACCATCAATATTTATTTTAGAGGTAGAAAATTTTAACTATTGGAGACAGGCAATTTCTTTCAATCTTTCAGGACCTTTTTCACTTTTTTTTTGCTTTTTATATTTTAGAAATCGTGTGTTCAACGATCTTGATTTACTGAGAATTTTTAAATCAATTTTATTGCCTCTTATTTCAATGAGTATGATTTGCATCATAAGAGTTCCAGCCCTAGATGATATTATTTTCGGTAGTGAAGCTAATGAACTTATGAGTGGTGGATATGGACCTAACCAAGTCTCTTCTGCATTAGGTCTTGTGGTAACAGTTATAGCAGTATCAAAAATTTTAGGTTACGTTATTTTTAAAAAAGATATATTTGACTACACTATATTGGGAATATGTTCAATTCAAGCATATCTTACTCTTGCAAGAGGAGGAGTAATTACTGCAGCGTTAGCAATATTTACGGCTTGGCTTATTTCAGTAAACAGGAGCAATGCAAGGACTTTACGCGCTGGAAAATTTGTTTATGTTGTACTTATTCTTATTTCTCTTTGGTATGTTGCGGGAGATTTTACAAGAGGAAAGATGGAACAACGCTATCTGTCCATTTTAAATGTTGATAAAAGTGGTATATTAAGCGGTTCCGGACGGATTCTTATAATGTCTATTGATTTAAAAATTTTTATGGATAATTTTCTTTTAGGTGTTGGACCTGGTGCAGCAACTCAATTGAGACAATCGTATGGGTATAATAAAATAGTTACAGCTCATAGTGAATTCACAAGATCTCTCGCCGAGCATGGTGTTTTTGGCTTGCTAAGTATATTTACTTTATTAGCATTAGTCATTAAAGAATATTCAAAAAGGAGAGTGCAAGAAAAATGTCTTCTCGCATGCTTTAGTGCTGTAGCAATACTGACCATGTTGCATTCTGCAATGCGATTAACTATGCCTGGTTTTGTTTTCGGATTAGCGTTTTTAAGATTACGAAAAATAAAGTGACAGGTTATTAAGGAAAATATTTTTTTTCAATAAAGGTGCAAGTATCAAAAAGACCATAGTTTTCATAGGGAATGCCTTGAGCGATCATGGTCATAATCCGCCTCAAATTAATTTATTAAGTAAAAAATTAAGTAAATATTTTATTGTCAAATCATTTTCAAATAAAATAAACAAAACTCTAAGATTATTTCATATGATTAGTGGTGTTTGCCTTAATTATAATCGGAATACAATTATTTTAATAGATACATATAGCCACTATGCTTTTTACTATGCTTTAATTTGTTCTATTCTATGTAAAATATTACAAATAAAATACATTCCAATTCTACGTGGTGGAAATTTACCTTTTAGGTTAGAGAAGAACCCTTTTTTGTCAAAAATTATTTTTGGAAATTCATTTCATAATGTTACTCCTTCGATATACTTGGAAAAATATTTTAACAATCATCAATACAAAACAAAATATATACCAAACGTAATTGAAATAAACAATTATCCTTTTCAATTAAGAACTAAAGTTTACCCTCAATTATTATGGGTAAGATCTTTACATAAATCGTACAATCCTCAAATGGCTATTGAGGTTCTTGCCGAATTAATAAAAACTTATCCAGAAAGTAAACTTACTATGGTAGGCCCCGATAAAGATGGATCAGTATCTTCTTGTTTAAATTATGCAAAAGCTCTAAAAGTTGATAAAAACATCCATTTCACAGGAAAGTTAGAAAAACAGGAATGGATAAGTTTTTCAAAAAAGTTTGATATTTTTATCAACACAACTAATTACGATAATATGCCTGTTAGCGTAATTGAAGCTATGGCCCTAGGTTTTCCAATTGTTTCCACAAATGCTGGAGGTCTGAAATATTTATTGAATGATTCAGTAGATTCATTTTTAGTAGATAAAAATGATGTCTATGAGATGGTAAAAAAAATTGATCTGTTGATCAATAATAAAGTAACCGCAAAAAAATTATCATTGAATGCTAGAAAAAGAGCTGAAACGTTTTGTTGGGATAACGTAAAAAATACTTGGTTTAATGTACTTAAATTATGAAAAATAATTTGGAAACTTTAAAGTCAAATGATAAAAAATATTTAAGCCAAATTATAAATTGTCATAAATTAGTATTTCCTAAATCTTTGCAGAACATCCTTGGGGATGAATATCTAAGAAAATCCTTTTTTTGGTACCTACAAAACTCTTTTCATCGAAAAATAATAATCTGTAAAAAAAATGATCAAGTGGTTGGTTTTTTAACAATGAAATCTAATAATGATCCAGATAATTTCTTTAAATACATATATAAAACAATTTTGAAATCTTTTATTCTGAGACCTTATTTATTTTTTCATATTAAATTATTAAGCAGTATTTTTTTTCACCTTAAAAATAAAAAGAACAATAAAAATGAAAACAAACCTGCTCTTGAACTTGTAAGTATAGGTGTTTTACCTCAATATACTAGGATGGGTATTGGGAAAAAGCTACTCAACGAGTTCGAAAAATATGCGAAAGAAAATAAAATATTCAAACTCAAGTTAAGTGTTCTCAATAATAATAAGGGCGGGATAAGTTTCTATTTATCAAATCAATGGATAAAAAAGCGGATTAGTTCTACAAAATATATCTTTTTAGAAAAAAAAATTAAATTTGATTAATTCTATTTACAATTTTGCACCCTATACAATTAAATGTCTATTAGCCAGCGTATATGGGTTTTATCTTGATAGAATAAGATATGATTCTAATCTTATCAAAAGAGTAGAATTATATATCGAAAGAGAATTATGGTCAAAAAATCAATTATTGAATTGGCAAGAAGAGGAACTTCAGAGAACTCTTTTTTATGCAAAGAAACATGTCCCTTTCTACAGAAATTATTGGAAGGGTAAAAATGAGTCTCCCACTCTATTGCAGAATTGGCCACTTATAACAAAAAAACAAATTATTGAAAATCCTAATAGTTTTATTGATGAAAGATATAGTGAATTTAATTTATATCATGACCATACCAGCGGTACGACTGGTACCCCAATAGACATTTTTCTGGATTATGATTCAGTAAAAGAGCAGTATGCGCTTTTTGGAGCAAGAGTTAAGCTTAAATATAATATTAATTTTAATGATAGATGGGCTATTATAGGTGCTCAAAGAGTAACGAACGTTCAAAATAAAAAACCACCATATTGGGTATATAATTTTTCATCGAAGCAGTTGTATTTCTCATCTTTACATATCGCAGATTGGTCTTCAATTGATTATTATGAAGCTCTAGTTAAATATCAGCCAAAATATATGATTGGATATACTAACTCTATTTATGAACTAGCAAATTTTATGTTATCAAAAGATTTAAAATTTAGAATGAAGGCAATCATAACAAACGCAGAACCTGTTTATAATTATCAAATAAAAAAAATAAACAAAGCGTTTAAATGTCCAGTTGTTGAAACCTACGGACAGGCAGAATTAGTGTGTTTTGCCAGTAGATTTCCAGATGGCCAGATGTATGAATCTCCTGAAATGGGATTTAGCGAAATTGTAGATACTAATAATCAAAATGAGCGCGGTTTCGGAAAATTGATTTCAACAGGATTTTTAAATAAAGCAATGCCTCTTGTTCGTTACGACACAGATGATTTAATTTTTTTTCAAAAAGAAAAAAATATTAAAAATAATATATCACTTCCATTATTCAGACAATTGATTGGTCGTAGCGATGATATTTTAGTTACTGATGATGGGAGAAAAGTGGTTCAGATTGATGGGATTTTTAGTAGTGATTTAAATATATTAAACGCTCAAATAGTACAAAAAAATATTACTGACTTTATAATAAAAGTAGTCCCAGATAAAGGTTGGAGCGATAATAATGTAAATACATTAAGATCTAAATTCCTTGAGAGAATTTTTAATGCAGATGTCAAAATTGAAATATGTGAGGAAATAGAAAAAACTTGGGCGGGTAAATTTCAGGTAATAAGGTCAGATTTAAAACATAAAAATTAAGTTTCGATAAAATGTTAAATGGAAGACCACTATTATCAATTATAATTCCTGTATACAATGAAATCAAATTTATTGAAGCAGTTTTTGCTTCAATATTGAAATCAGACTTTATTAATAAAGAAGTTTTTTTTGTTGATGGAATGTCAAATGATGGAACATATGAGTGGCTAAAATTTTCTATCAAGGATTTGCCAAATTATTTTTTGTTTAGGAATCAAAACCGTTATGTAAGCTATGGATTCAATATGGTTTACAAAAAAACCAAAGGTAAATATATATGCAGATTAGATGGCCATTCAATATACCCCCCCAAATATTTCACTAATGCTATAAAATTACTTAAAAATAATAATGTTCATGTAGTAGGTGGACCTGCATTACACGTAGGAAAAACTAGGAAGGGGAAAATTATTGCAAAATGTATGACTAGTCCATTTGGTGTAGGAATGTCATATTTCCGTATTGGTTCCAAAGAAAAAAATGTAGATACTGTGCCTTTTCCAATTTACAAACGACTTGTTTTAGATCATGTTGGTACTTATGATGAAGAATTAATCCGAAATCAAGATGATGAACTAAATTACAGGTGTATTTCAATGGGATACAAAATTTTAATGCATCCCGATCTAAAAACTAAATATTTTGTTCGGGGAAAACTAAGAGACCTTTGGGTCCAATATTTTCAGTACGGTTTATTCAAACCGTTAGTCCTTAAAAAGGTGCCTAAAAGCGGCAGGTTTCATCATTTTATACCATCTTTATTCCTGTTATCAAATTTGATTTTTCTCTTCCTTACTTATTTTAATTGGATATTTATTGCCCCTTTATTTGTTTATTTAATATTGGTAATTATTTTTTCATTCTACATTCAAAAGTCATTATTGGATAGCATTTATTCTATATTTGTTTTTCCTTGCTTACACTTCTCATACGGTTTGGGATTTCTTTTTGGCATTAAAAAACTTAAAAATGAAGATCAGAGAAAAAATAAATAGCTACTTGAAAAAATTTTATAAAATTTCAAAAATTATAATATTTGTATCATTCTCTTTTTTAGAATCTCAAGAGATTCCAAATGAATTTTATGAATTTAAAATTAAAAAACTATTATATGATGCTGGAAATAATTGGAAAGATGTTTCGACTTTTGGTCCAAATCGATACAATTATCCTAATCAATCCGGTAAAAATGCAGATTCCTCTGTTGCCCAGTTTCGTATTGGAATTAACGGATTTCTTGGCAATAATAATTCAGGATTATCTTTTTATCCTTCTGCGCTTTTAAATTTTAAAAAGTATTTTTATGCGTACCTCTATCCTAGAATTGTTTCCAATAAAAATATTTTTGATAGGTATACTGGTTTATTACGTTACTACAGCCGAACCGGAGAAACTGATCTATCTGGAGTAGGTTTTGAAAATGATTGGTTAATTTTACAGATTGGACGCGGCAGACAAAGTTGGGGAGCCGGCAATAACATACAGCTTGCAATTAGTGAAAACTCACCATCCTATGATTATGGATTGACCGAAATTAAATTCCAAAATTTAAAATTTCGATATTTCCATGGATTTTTGGAAAATAAGAATGATTACAGTCGTTACATCACTGGAAGAGGAGTTGAGTGGACAAATAAGAAATCAATGATTTTAAGTTTATCGGAAGTGGTGATTTATTCTGGTTTAAATAGAGCCATTGACTTCGCATATTTTAATCCTGTCTCATCACATTTAGAAATTGAAATGAATGAAAGACAAAATCAACCCAGTGGGAAAAATGCAAACGGAGTTTGGCAGTTGTCATTAGATTTGAAAATTAAAAACTCTTTTCGGTTTTCAAGTAATTTACTAATTGATGAATACACCATTGATAAGAAACATGAACTAGAAAAAGGTGAAGGGGATGCAATTGCATTTTCATCGAAGCTGGTCTGGACTCCAAAAATAATTCAAAATTATTATTTATCAATTTATAGCGAATATATTTTGGTTGGGACACATACTTTTAGACACCAAAATGGTAGTAACAACTTTGTCCAACGTGGTTATCCTCTTGGGTGGGACTATGGGAGCGATGGGGATCAATCTAGAATTGGAATTCAGTTTTTTGATGTTAAAAAATTTATTTTCGAATCATCAATAGGTTACAGGAGATTTGGTAGTGAATCAATTATTATTGATCAATATGATCCATACCCACACTTTAATGCAGTCCCTTTTCCAAGCGGATCAGTTGAAAAGAACACATTTTTTGCAAGCCAAATTACTTGGTGGTATATGTCAAATTGTTCATTAATTTCTTCGTTCGAATGGTCAACACAAAGTAAAAACGAAGAAAGTTATAAATTTATGTTTGGTGTTGATTATTATTTCCCAATTTCAATATTATTGAAATCTAATTTATAAATTATGATGTTTATGATTTAAATATGAAAATTCGCTTCCACAAACCATATACACCAAAAAACATTGATGATATATTACCAAATTCGGTACAAAATGGATGGTTGACTTCTGGTCCTGTAGTCAAAAAATTTGAGATGGAGCTTTGTAAGTTATTGAACTCTAAAAATGTTATTGCCGTTAATTCTTGTACTGCAGCTTTACATCTTGCATTAGCAGCTAAAAAGTTTAACCCAGGAGATAAATTTATTGTCCCAACATATACATTCATAGCATCAATTGAAGTTGGAGAATATTTAGGGATGGAACCAATATTGGTAGATTGCGAAGAAGGTTCTTTAAATATGGATTTGGATAAAGTAGAAAACCTTCTAATGAACGTAGAAGGAATAGTTGCTATCATCCCAGTACACTTTGGTGGTCTATCTGTTGATATGATGAGACTAAAATATTTTGCTGATAAATATAAAGTATTTATTCTTGAAGACGCAGCTCATGCTATAGAGACATATAGTACGGAAAGTAAAACTGGTGACACCAATGATGCGGCAGCATTTTCGTTTTATGCTAATAAAAATATCACTAGTGGTGGAGAAGGGGGAGCTTTATCAACAAATGATGATGATTTTGCAAAAATAGTTAGAAAGTTATCATTACATGGTATGTCAAAAAGTGGATGGAATCGATATTCATATGGAGGAGAATGGAAATACGATGTTTCAGAACTCGGGTATAAATATAATATGACTGACATTTCTGCCAGTTTAGGTTTAAACCAATTAAATCAAATAACACAATGGCAATCGCGCAGATTGGAGATTGTTAAATTTTATAAAAAGGGTTTGAAAAATATCAATGGAATAATTACACCAAGTATTCCAGTTTTGGGGGTTCACGCATGGCACCTATACATCATAAAAATAAAAACTGGAAAATGGAAAATTGGAAGAGATGCCATAATAAATAAATTAAATGATCGAGGTATAGGTACTTCTGTTCATTATTTACCGGTTCACATGCATTCTTATTATTCAAAGAAATATGGATGGAAGCCAAAAGATTTTCCCCGGGCCTATGAATCATCTAAAAAAGTAATATCGTTACCGATATATCCATTGCTAAAGAATGCTGAAGTTAAATATATAGTGGATAATATTAAAAATCTTTGGCTTAAACATAAAAGTTAACTGTTACACCATGTTAACAAGATTTATTGCTCTAGTTCTAATAGTGGCATTGATGCCAGCTTTTTTTATGATTTTTTTAGGTTGTTTGATTTTTCAAGGGACCCCAATAATTTATTCTCAAGATCGTATTGGTTTGAATTTTAAGAAGTTTAAGATATACAAGTTCCGGAGCATGAAAATCAACACTTCTAATGATAAAATCACCTCACATAATGATTCAAGAATCACAAGATGGGGTAAAACAATAAGATTTATGAAGTTAGATGAGTTACCGCAATTATTTAATATTTTGAAGGGAGAAATGGTCTTTGTTGGACCTAGGCCAGAGGTGCCAGAATATGTTGATTTTGATACTTTTAATTTCTTGAACAATCTTAAGCCAGGATTATCAGATTATGCCTCAATTATTTTCAGAAATGAAGCTGAAATTCTTAGCAAAATTGGTGGTAGAGAACCTTATCTTGAACTTATACCTATAAAATGTTTAATTGTGGATTATTATATTCGAAATAAAAAAATTTTAACCGATTTTAAAATTGTGATTATTACAATTATTTCAATTTTTGCTCCATGGTATACTAATGAATTTCAATTTTTTGAAAAAATAAAATCTGATCAGCCTAAGCTAAACGAATTTTTTACAAAATATACCCGGTAATTTTTCGTAGTACTTTAAGTAAATTATCCCAAACTTAGATACATGGAGTTTTTAAGAAATAGATTGAATAACAGAAACTTCTATATACTTCTGGGGTTTGATATAGTTGCTGTTTATCTATCAATTTTCATTAGTATAATTTTAAGATATGAGTTCACTTTTCCTCAAGAATTTATATCTCTGATCAAGCCAGGACCCATTATAACATTTTTAGTTATTAAAATCGCCTCATTTTCTTATTTTGGTCTCTATCAGGGTATGTGGCGCTATACTGGACTATGGGATGTAATCAATGTTTTAAAAGGAAATATATTTGCTAGTACTACTTTATTTTTACTTATTTTTTACCTTCTGTCTGTTGAAAATATTTCAAAATCAGTTTTTATATTAGATTTTATAGTTATTTCATTATTTCTGGGTAGCACAAGAGTCGGTGTAAGAGTATTTTACAACCATTTTTTGATGGTTGTCAAAAATAGTAAAACAACTAAAAATAAAAAAAATGTCATCATTATAGGCGCTGGTAACACTGGAGAGTCAATCCTTCGTCAATTCCTAGAACAACCGAAGAATAAAATTAATGTTATTTGTTTTTTAGACAATGACCCAAATAAGATTGGCTCCAGAATTCATGACATTCCTGTTTATGGACCAATAGATAGTTTATCTGAAATTAGTTATCCTTATGATGAAATTTTAATTTGTGCACCTTCTGCATCAAGACAAGAAATTAGAGATATCATTAGTATTTGTAAAGAATCAGGCAAAGTATTCAAAACCTTACCTTCATTATCTGAATTAGTTCAAGGCCGTGTTACTATTTCTGAGTTTCGTGAAGTATCTCTTGTTGATTTATTGGGCAGAGATGAAATTAAACTAGATGAGAATTCTATCAAAAATTTTATAAACGGGAAAAGAGTGCTAATTACTGGAGCAGGAGGTAGTATTGGGTCTGAGCTGGTACGCCAGTGTGTTAAATATAAGCCAGCAGTTTTAATTATGTTAGATTTGAGTGAATTTAATTTATTTGAAGTTGATAGAGAAGTCATGGCCTTAGAATCCAAGATATTGTTTAAACCCGTCCTGTGCGATATCAGAGACAAAGATGTTTTAAATCAAGTTTTTAATGAATTTGAGCCTCAGGTTGTTCTACATGCAGCTGCTTATAAACACGTACCCATGCAAGAGACTTTTCCATGGGAAGCCGTTAAAACTAATGTAATTGGTACAACTAACCTAACTCAAATAGCACAAAAACATTCAGTAGATAAATTTGTATTAGTTAGCACGGACAAAGCAGTAAAACCAGTAAATGTAATGGGAGCGACAAAGCGCCTTTCCGAACTGATTGTGCAATCTGCAAACAACTCAGAAACTGAATTTATGGCTGTAAGATTTGGTAACGTACTTGGGAGTTCAGGAAGCGTTATTCCAATTTTTCAAGAGCAGATTCGCAATGGAGGACCGGTTACTGTGACAGACCCAGATATGCAACGATATTTTATGTCTGTTAGTGAAGCCAGCCAGTTAATTTTACAGGCAGGTGCTATTGGCCAAGGTGGCGAAGTTTTCGTGCTTGACATGGGAGAGCCGATGAGAATTTTAGATATTGCTAATGAGCTCATTCGCCTTTCAGGCTATGAGCCTGATTTGGATATACCCATCAATTTCGTAGGCCCTCGCCCAGGTGAGAAAAAAGTTGAGGAGTTAGTTCTTGATAGTGAAAAACTGGATATAACTAGGCATGACAAAATTTTTGTTTTAATTGACGATTCTATTACTCCTGAATTACTTGCTCTTATAAAAACAGGTATTTTTAATCTTGGATCAGATCTCTCATTAAAAAGTGCAAATCAAATAAGAAAAAAATTAGCTTCAATAGTTCCAGAATATGACCCAGATTTAGACACAAGTGAACCTATTTACTTAAAGATCAAAGCCCAAGCTTGATATATAAATTTAAAAAAAGTGCTTAAGCTACGAATTTAATTATTTTGTTGGTTTCACTTTACCAACGCCTAACTTGAATAAATTATTTTGTTTAATGTCAGGAAAAACATCTCTGGTATCAATAATCAAGCTTGCATTGTCAAGAATTAATTCGAAATCAATTTGATCATGATCAGTTATTATAACAACTGCATCTCTTTTTTTTATTTCTTCTTTATTGAGTTTAAGTAGATTTTGAATTTTATTTTGATTAAGATTCAAAGTTTTAACAAAAGGATCAAAATAAGATATTTTAGCCCCAGCTGATTCTAGAAGTTTTATAATATCTAAAGCAGGTGATTCCCTAACGTCATTAACATTTTTTTTATAAGCTACACCAATTATCAAAATTTTACTACCATTTAGAGCTTTTTGTTTTGTGTTAAGAGAGTTTCTAATTATGTCAAAAATATGAAGTGGCATTGATGTATTTATTTGTCCTGCAAGTTGTATAAACCTAGCATCATAATCAAGGGCTTTTAATTTCCAAGACAGATAGTGCGGATCAATTGGTATACAGTGACCCCCCAGGCCTGGGCCAGGGGTGAATTTCATAAAGCCAAATGGTTTGGTAGAAGCTGCCTTAATTACCTCCCAAACATTTATGCCAAGTTTTTCACACATTATCGCTACCTCATTAGCTAATCCAATATTCACTGCTCTAAAAGTGTTTTCAAGTAATTTAACCATTTCTGCTGATTCTGGAGAAGATACAGGAATCACTTCATTCACAATAGTTTCATAGAGGGCTTTACCATGTTTTGTACAACTATTTGTAATGCCTCCTAAAACTTTTGGTGTATTAGCCGTGCCAAAATATTTATTACCCGGATCTATTCTTTCAGGAGAAAAGCAGAGCCAAAAATCTTCACCGACACTTAAACCTTTTGATTCTAATTTTGGTAAAATTAGTTCTCTTGTTGTGCCGGGATAAGTTGTACTCTCCAGTATGATTAAAATATTGGGTTGTATGAAGTTTTCTAGTTCAGAGATAACGTTGTTTATAAACGAGATATCTGGATTTTTTTGTTTATTTAATGGCGTTGGTACACATATTGACATCGCATCTAGTTTGCTGATTATAGAGAAATCATTTGTTGGTACAAGTTTTTTCTCCTCAATGGCAATTATCAGATCATCATCGGAGGCATCTTGGATATAATTTTTTTTCTTTTTTAAGTTATCAATTTTAGTCTTATTTACATCTATTCCAAAAACACGAAATCCTGCGCGAACAAATTCTAATGCTAAAGGTAACCCAACATAACCAAGACCGATAACTCCCACTTTTGCATTACGGTTTTCAATTTTTTCTTTTAGTTTCATAGTTTTAGGAATAAATATTTTACGTTTAAAAAGGTCCCAAATTTATGAGAAAATATTTAGTTTTGGGAATCATAAGTTAGTTTAAATATATAAGAATGTGGGTTTATTTGTGGATTCTTTAGATTGGCGTTTAAAATTTTTTTTGGGTATAACGATGCTTTTATTGGGCTTAATTTCGTGTATTTATAGCATTTATTTAATGCAAACAGGAGAAGACTATGACAAATACGGAGTCCTTTCTATTATATGTTTATGGGGTGGATGTCATTGGATATCTAAATCAATGTTGTAAGATATATTTTTTAATCTAGAAAAAATGAAATTTTTGAAGTCTATCAATCCAGTAAATCTAGAATTGATAAATTCCTATAGAATTCATTCAGTCAAAGATGTGAATAATATTATATTAAAAGCTAATATTGCTCAAAAATCTTGGTCTCTTACAAAAATCCATCATCGAACTGACTTGATTAATGAACTCAAAGGAGTGCTTGCGGATCATTCAAAAGAATATTCAAAACTTATTGCTACAGAAATGGGCAAACCAATATCTCAGGGAATGGCTGAGATTGAAAAATGTATAAAATTATGTAATTACTACATAGATAATGCAGAAAGTATATTGGCTGATAAAAACATACCATGTGATAATTCTACTAAATTTATTTCTTATAAACCTATTGGGCTTATTTTAGGGATAATGCCATGGAATTATCCATTTTGGCAGGTTTTCAGGTTTTCAATACCAATTATTATTTCTGGGAATGGAGTTTTGTTGAAACATGCACCAAATGTGCAAGGTTGTGCTAGATCAATTCAGAATTCCTTTTGTAAAGCTGGTTTTCCAAATAGTCTTTTTTCTAACCTTATCCTTCCAAGCTTTAGGGTAAAAAACATTATAAAACACCAAAAGGTTGCCGCCGTTACTTTCACTGGTAGCTCAGAAACTGGTCGAGAAGTTGCTTCCATCGCAGGTTCGTCCCTTAAGAAAACAGTTCTAGAGCTAGGAGGAAATGATCCATATATAATTCTAGACGACGCGGAAATTTCAAAGGCCGTTAATGCTTGTATTAACAGCCGTCTTTTAAACGCTGGACAAAGCTGTATTGCTGCTAAACGGATAATTGTTACGAAAACAAATGAAGCTAGATTTACTAAGCAATTATTAAAAACTTTAGATAATAAAATTGTTGGTGACCCTACAGATCAAGTTGACGTTGGACCACTTGCTTCAATTGATGCAAGAAATAAATTACATCAAAAGGTACTGATGAGTGTGAAATCTGGCGCAAATCTTGTATTGGGGGGTAAAATTAATGATTCCAAAAGTTGTTACTATCCAATTACGGTTTTAACAAACGTTAAGCCTGGAATGGTTGCATTTGAAGACGAGCTATTTGGGCCTGTTTTCTCAATTACAACAGCTAGTAGTGAAGATGAAGCTATATCATTGGCAAATAATACTAAATATGGTTTAGGTGCATCATTATTTACAAGTAACTTAGACAAAGGACGATACATAGTAAAAGAAAAGCTGAATTTCGGCACCTGTTACCTAAATGACTTTGTTAAATCTGATCCGAGGATGCCTTTTGGTGGAATTAAGGATTCTGGTTACGGACGCGAATTGTCGGTTTTTGGTGTTATGGAGTTTGTAAATGTTAAATCTGTTGTGATTGAGAATAATTTAGGATAAAATGTGATTAAATTGGACCCGTCTTACAAATATATAAAAATATCACTACAGTTATTTCATAAAAAAAATCAAATTAAATAAGTTTAATATGAAATATAATTTTTTAATTCTTACAGCTTTTATATCATATTCTTTTTGCCAAGAAAATCGACTGTTTTGGGATGGAAGAGATTGGAATAGGGTCATAAAAATTATGGACTATAACCCTGAGAATACATACCGTTTAAAAAAAACATACTTGGATGGAGCATTAGACGGATGGCTTTTTGGTTATTTAAAAACATGGGCAAAAGATAATAAAATGGCAGATGATATATTTGGAGAAACAGTCGATTATTTAAATACTCGTGAGTTAGTTAGAAGTCTCGATAATTTTTATAGTGATCCTGTGAATAGTTATCTACCAGTACCTTCGGCAATAATTATTGTTAATATGTATGCAGAAAGAATCCCTCTACCATTGATCGATGAATATGTTAGATTTTCAAGAAAATGGATAAACGAATTAATGTTAGATTTAGACACGCTTAATTATTCAAAATTACTGGAGGATAAGTTCATTAAACATCATAGAAAACGATTTAATCAATCCGAATGAATCCTGCCTTTTTATGCCACGTAAAAATTCTACTATCACCCATGAATTTTACTTTTGAGATTTTAAATTCATAGGTATGCGGTTTAGTTTTAATTAATGGGTATATGACACTCTTTGTTGCCGAGTATCCTGGCTGCAATGGTGGCTCATATTGGTATAGGACAGTTATTCTTTTCTCGTTTTTAAATTTTCCCTCTCCATCAAATTCCGTAATAAAACCTTCTAAGAGATCTATTGGTTTTTTCACACCATTTTCTACCTCAATGTTTACAATAACTTTAAAATCATCGATAATCCTAGGTCTTATCTCGATTTCAAATGGTTGGCCTTTACCATAAATAATTGTTGAAATTAAGTGTAACATTATGATTATATATTTAATCATATCTAAAATTGGGTAAAATTATATTAATAAGAAAGAAATTGGTTACATAAGGTTCTGAATATATTTCCAAAAAACGGATGAAAAATATTGTATTTAATCCTATTGCCTGATTTTTTATATAAATTTCTATGTGAGATGAAGTGTTGTCATTCTTTATTATAAACGAGATATTCAATCGATGAGAATTATTAAAATAATATATTTATTATCTATAATTAATGGGCAGGTCCGAATTGGAGATTGGAGAGCACATACATCTCCTCTTGACGTGAAACAAATTATCTATCCTGAGAATAAAATAATTGCTGCTACCGGTGGTGGTTTATTAGTTGTAAATGATCAAAATTATTATACATTAACAACCGTTGAAGGTTTAGAAGGCGTTAATTTGAAAGCAATTAGTTATGTTTCTGATAATTTAATTTTGATTGGAGGTTCTTATCCTCATGGGTTTATTCAAATGTATGATTTAGCTAATAGAAGATCTGTAGAGGTTTTCGATTTTGGCCTAAGTGAAGTCTTAGATTTTCAAATTCAAGATTCCTTGCTTTTTGCATTATTCCAGGACGGAAAAGATTTTGGATTGATGAAATTTATTCTTAATAAAAAATGGAATTACAGCGATAGCTATAAAAATTTTTCACCTCAGATAGGCCCCATCAATTGTTTTACAATAAAAAATTCTCAAATATTCTTGGGAACAGATTCGGGCATTTGGGTTGGAGATTTGAATACAAACTTGAAAGATCCAAATAATTGGATAAAAGCATTTAATGATATTATTGATCAAGTGACGGCATTCGCAAAAACCAAAGACTTTATTTTATGTTCTACAAATGAATCTTTGTTGAAAATTTATCCCAATCAAATGATATCTCAACCTATCCAAAATTCACTAACAACATTTGCATTTAATAATATTTGTTATACCGACAACATTTTGTGGATTTCGAAAGGAAACAATCTTTATAGACTTAATGAAAAAAATGAAAGCTTAGTATTTAACTTTGACTTTTTAATTAATTCATTGTATTTGGATCAAATAAATGGTCTAGTGGTGTCGACCTCAAATGGTCTTAGTCTTTTATCAAAATCTGATATTGATAATTTTAATTACAAATTTAAAAATTTCATACCAAATGCACCCGTAACTAACTCATTCACATCGATTACTGTTTTAGAAGATGGGAGGCTTGTTGGGGGAAGCAGCAAGGGTATTTCAATTTTAGATGAGAATGGATGGCGCAACATCATTGAAATTAATAAATTGAACTCTGAGATTATCAACACCTCTTATGATTATTCTCATTTTATAGCGGATACTGTCCCATTCGATTTTGGAGGTTTCGTTGCTGATTTAGAGCAAGGACCAGATGGTTTAGTATATGCAGCAATTCGTGGTTCTTACGTTTATCAGGATAATCCCGCACCTAGATATAGTGGAGGAGTGCTTATAGTTGATATCGACAATCCAAGTAATATATCAGTAATCGACACTGCCTATCTAAGTTATCATTCAACAACTACAAATCCTGTTCCATACCTTGTTGTATTAGATATAGAATTTGATAAAAACGGTAACTTGTGGATTGCAGACCCCTATTCTATTAATGGCAATAACCCTCTTCACGTACGCTCTGGAAATGGTGTTTGGAAACATTATGGTTCAGCAGAAACAGAAGTAAAAATAAGTCAATCTCCAAATTCTATAGCCTTTGATAAATGGGGGAGAGTATGGCTTTCTGCCTTTCAGGCTGAAGAGGCAAATTTAGGTATCTATCCAAATGGAGGTCTTTTCATGCTTTACTATTTAGGTGACCCTTTTGAACCTGAGTCATTTGTTTGGACAAAAATCATCCCAGATGGTACTATTAGATCTGTTGCAATGGGTAATGAGGATCGTCTTTTTTTCTTAACACCAAGCGGGCTAAACTATTATGATTTAAATAACGGTCCTAATATTGTAGCAAGTGAAAATCCATATCCTTATTTTCCAAATATTTCATTTGGCAGTGGTGCAGAGTTAAAAGTTGATCCTCATGGTAATATTTGGACACACTCCCCAACACATGGCGTGCATGTATTATTAGAAAACACAACTTATTGGCCCGATATTAATGGATTTAGGCGATCCAATAGCCCGTTATTATCCGATGAGATTAATGATATAGACTTTGATGAAAAAAAAAGTTTAGCATATATCGCAACAAAAAATGGTTTAAATGTTATCAGAGTTCCTTTTGGGATTTCAAAAAAAAATTACTCTGAGGCAAAAGTTTACCCAAGTCCATTCTATATTCCATCTGAAAAACCACTGAAAATAGATGGAATACCATTTCAGTCATCAATGCTAATCTTGACATTAGATGGTAACTTGGTAGCTACCATTCAAAATAAGGGTGAAAGTATCGATGGGGATCAGTTGTCATGGGATGGCAGGAATAAAAAAGGGAAATATGTATCAAGTGGAGTTTATTTATTAGCTATTTATGAACCAAATGGGAAAAGTAATATCGAGAAAATTACGGTAATCAGAACGAAATAATTAATTAAGATAAATCTATATTACAGGTTTGATTTAATTATTAAGACTCTTTGGTTTGGCTTGGATAAAAACCCAATAAACCGTGACGATTGATATTATTAATGTTAGTCCACTAACAAAGCTGGGGTCGATATTTAGATTAAGGTTTTTTATTCCAGCACCAGCAATCAATGCTAGCAATATTCCCATCAATGATTCACCAGCAATTAAGCCTGAAGACATAAGAATTCCTCTGCGAAGAATATTTTCTGGATCTCCTCTCAATTTATTCTTTGATAAAATAAAATGTGCCATTATTCCACCAATTAGTATCGGGATAGACAACCCAAAAGGAAGATAAATTCCAACAGCAACAGGCATAAGATGAAGCCTGAAAGTATTATCTCTCGATTCTAAAATAGAATCAATGAATAGAATGATGATACCCAATCCACATCCAATTAGAACCATGTTCCAAGGCAGTACACCGTCTCCAAAAAATCCTTTTGCCAAACTAGCAAATAAACCTGCTTGTGGTGCTGAAAGCTCTCTACCACCAATACCACCCGGAGTGTTTTCATGGAGGAGTTGCATGATTGGAGCCATGACAACTGATGCAACTGCAATCCCAGCAATTTGCATAATTTGTTGTCTGTATGGACTTGCTCCTACAATTTGACCAGTTTTGAGATCATTGCAAACATCGCCTGAAGTACAAGCCGCACAACAGACTATGGCAGCTACACCAAGAGTTGCAATCATTCCTTCTGTTCCGGAAAATCCGAAAACATAAAGTAAGCCACCGGTAAATAAAACTGCTGTAATCGTCATGCCTGAAACTGGAGAATTAGAGTTGCCCACTAGTCCTACAATGTAGGATGCAACTGCAGTAAAAAAGAAAGCCATAATGATCATAATAATCGTAGTTATTGCAGCAATGACCAAATGATTTGTGATATAAAAGTAGACACCTCCAACTAAAAAAATAGCAATCAGAGAAAATGTATTAATAGCCCTGGCGGAAATATTTCGTTCTTCCAAAGGGATGTCACTTTGATTTGAAATAAGTTGGCTTTTACGCAATACTTTTATTGCATCAATTAATCCTTTTCTAACCTTAAATATTGAAGTAATGCCTCCTACAACCATAGTGCCGACTCCAATGTAACGTATTTTAGTTGACCATATGTCCCAGGCGCCATCGGCCGGGTGTGAAGCGTACTCTAATCCTCCGCCCAAAAAAGGAATACCAATTAACCATCCTATTGATCCTCCGATAAAAATGAGCACAGCAACGTTCAGTCTTACTATAAAACCAACAGCTAATAATGCTGGGGAAATGTCAGCACCGAAAAAAAATATTCTATTACTGATCAATATTGCAGTTTCAAGATTTCCTTTAAGTATTCCAAAAAATGAAATTAATCCTTTGAAAGTAGCTCCAATTAACGAACCTTTAATTATAGAAGCAGCGCTATCCGATTGGCTATCCTCCTGTCCAGCTTCAAGAACAGATGCACACGCCAATCCCTCTGGATATGGTAATTTGTCTTCATTTTTTAAAATGAATACTTGTCTCATTGGAATCATAAATAATATCCCGAGCAGTCCTCCTGTAAAGGCAATAGCGGTTGTAAGGAAAATATCAAATGATTGCCAAACACCAATTAGAATTAATGCAGGCATAGTAAAAATTATTCCAGCTGCTAAAGATTCTCCTGCAGATGCTGCAGTCTGAATTTGATTTGCTTCAAGAATTGAGGTTGATGTACCATTCATTCTAGAAAAATATTTCAGAGCCAACATCCCAACCACAGCTGCAGGAATGGAAGCCGAAACTGTCATACCAGCTTTGAGACCTAGATAGACGTTTGCTGAACCCATAATTACTGATAGGAACAAGCCTAAGGCGATGACCCTCAAATTTAATTCTGGTAAAGAATTTGAATTATTTTGCATAAGATTATCTGTTTGTGTACAGTAAAGATATTAAAGATAAATAAATTAATCTTTTTAAAAATAAATCAAACTTGAAGAAAATTTATTGAGCATGGGGTCAGGATTTTTAGTTATTATCCTAACAATTATTTAAAAGTCAATTCTATTAACGGGATTGTAAAAACAAAATAATCAAAAAACATGAAACTAATTCAAAAATTTGATTCGATATAATTTCTAATCTTATACGTTTTTAATTAAAACAAAATTCAATTAAATTGAAAATATTTAATTAATAAGATATAAACATGTTTGGACAAATAACCGAAAGGTTTCAATCTATCTTTCGAGAAATTCGAGGGGTTGGAGTAATCACTGATGAAAATATTGATAAGGCAACAAGGGAAGTCCGCAGAGCTCTACTCGAAGCTGATGTCAATTTCATCGCTGCAAAATCATTTGTTAAGAAGGTTCAACAAGAAGCAAAAGGTCTAAAGGTTTATAAATCTGTCAAGCCCGGAGATCACTTTATAAAAATTGTTCATGAGGAGTTGGTCAAATATTTAGGAAAAGATCAAAATGATTTAAATTTAATATCAAATCCAAGTATCGTTCTTCTTGCCGGATTGCAAGGAGCGGGAAAAACTACTACTGCCGGAAAACTTGCTAATTATTTAGTTAAAAATGGTAAATCTGTATGCATCATCGCAGCAGATATATATCGTCCTGCAGCAATCGATCAATTAAATATTATTGCTAAAAGTATTGGTGCCACTGTATACAGCAATTCAAATTATACGCCAGAAAATATTTGTAGATATGGACTTAAAAAAGCTGTGGAAAAAAAATATGACGTGGTAATAATAGATACGGCAGGTCGCTTGCATAATGATCCAGAAATGATGGCTGAGATTGATAATATAAATAATATTTGCAATCCATGTGAAATATTATATGTTGCAGACGGCATGACAGGTCAAGATGCTGTAAATTCTGCATCCGAATTTAATAAGACTCTGAATCTTACTGGTGTTATCCTTACAAAAATGGACGGAGACACAAGAGGGGGTGCTGCAATATCCATAATGGAGGTAGTTAAAAAGCCAATAAAATTTATTGGAGTTTCTGAAAAAATGGATGGCTTGAAAGTATTTGATCCAAAAAGAATTGCTGATAGAATTCTTGGATTTGGTGATATTTTGTCCCTTGTAGAAAAAGCGAAAGAGTCAATTGATGAGAAAAGCGCCTATGAATTACAGAAAAGAATATCAAAAAATAATTTTACACTTGATGATTTTAGAATGCAATTACAGCAAATAAATAAAATGGGTCCATTAAAACAAATTTTATCAATGATGCCAGGAATGAATACAAAAACAATCAAAAGTTTCAATTTAAATGAAAAACAATTGAGTTGGACAGAGGCAATTATAAACTCAATGACAAAAATTGAACGAAATGAACCTAAAATAATAAATGGTAGTAGAAGAGCTAGGATATCAAATGGGAGCGGGCGACCGCTTCATGAAATAAATCAATTATTGAAACAATTTGCAATGATTAAAAAAATGATGGCAAAAATGAAAAGTAATAATAGAAATAACAAATTTGTTACAAATATGATCCAAAATTTTAATTAAAGGAGAAATAAGTTGGCGACGAAAATAAGATTGAAAAGAATTGGTAGGAGAAATAGACCGTTTTACCGATTAGTAGTTATGGATTCCAGAAAACGTAGAGATGGTGCTGCAATTGAAGAGCTGGGCTGGTATGACCCTCTTGTTAGCAAGGAAAATTCTTACAAAATAAAAATTGAAAGGATAATTCATTGGCTTTCTGAGGGAGCTATCCCAACCGATGCTACTAAAAAAATACTTAGATCTTCTGGGGTTTTACACAGATGGCATTTAATGAGTCAGGATATGGATGAAACTGCGATAGAAAAAGAGATGAAGAAATGGGAGCTTAATAAACAAGAAATTTTAAAGTCTCGTCGGGATCTTTCTGAAGAGAAAAAAAATAAAAAAGTTCAAAAAGATTTAAAGATATCAGAAGGAGCAGACATAAGTCAAGCTACGTCTAAAAAAGAGGCACCAGCAGAAGAGTCAGAGACTACAGAAGAGACAGCAGTAGAAGAGTCAGAGGCTACAGAAGAGGCACCAGTAGAAGAGTCAGAGACTACAGAAGAGACACCAGTAGAAGAGTCAGAGACTACAGAAGAGACAGCAGCAGAAGAGTCAGAGACCACAGAAGAGGCAGCAGTAGAAGAGTCAGAGGATACAGAAGAGGCACCAGTAGAAGATTCAGAGACTACAGAAGAGACAGCAGTAGAAGAGATAGAGACTGAAGAAGAGGCCCCAGCAGAAGAGTCAGAGACTACAGAAGAGGCACCAGAAGAAGAGTCAGAGGCTAAAGAAGAGGCTCCAGAAGAAGAGTCAGAGGCTAAAGAAGAGGCTCCAGAAGAAGATTTGGAAAAAAAAAATAATAAAAATTAATTAATAATCAATTAGATAGTTAGAATGGTAAATAAATCAAATCTGTTTACCTCTAAAAAAGATATAAAGAGTTTTTGAATAGTAACAATAAGGAGACGAAATGTTAGAATTTATAGAGGCAGCTATTAAGTTATTGGTCGATAAACCTGATGAAGTGAATGTGAATATAGTTGAGACAGAGCAACGAATTATTTACGAATTAACTGTTGGGGAAGGAGATTATGGTAAAGTTATTGGCAAGCAGGGAAGAAATATTTCTGCGCTAAGAACCCTTATCTTTGCTATAAATGCTAAAGAGGGCGGTAGAAGAGCTAGGCTCGATGTAATTGATTAAAATGAATCCCCAAGTTCAGCCAATTGCAACCATTACAAATGCTTCTTTTTCAGGAGGTTATGTGCGTATGAAACCCTTGTCTCGATTTTTTGATGAATATATTATGGTTCGTGAACTTTTTCTAGGTTATTCTGCCGAGGTGTCTGATAAGATGATAATTGAATTCATTAAGGGTATTGGAAAAAAGAGACGCTTTAAATTTGCAGGAATTAATAGCCCTGAGGATGCAGAACAACTTATTGGCCAAACATTATTTGTAGAAACATCCGCTGACGATAAAATTCTTTTGATTTGCAAAGAATTATTAGGATTTAAAGTGGCTTTATCAAATGGATCATTTGTGGGTATTTTAGAGGACGTCGTTTGGTTGCCGGCAAATGATGCATATTTGATTAATAACGGTCGTCGTGAAATTTTAATTCCTGTTATTCCGGAGATAATTAACAAGGTTGACACTAAAAACAAAACTATTTTAATTAATAGTATGGATGGTTTATTAGATTGAAAGAAATTATTATTATTACGCCAGTGCCCGATTTAATCAAAACTCTTATCAATAATGGTATTATAAAAAAAGCGAGAGAGCGCAATGCAGTAAAAATGAGTTGCCTCAACTTAAGAGAATTTGGCCTTGGGAATTATCGCCAAATAGATGACGAACCTTTTGGTGGGGGCAAAGGCATGATTATGATGGCAGAGCCATTTATCAATGCTATTGAATATGCAATTAGTTCCTTTAAAAATCAGAATAAATATGAAATTATTTATCCCTCTCCACAAGGTGAATTGTGGAATCAAAAATCGGCCTCAAAATTTAGCGATGAAAAAAATCTAATAATTTTATGCGGTCATTACAAAGGATTAGATCAAAGGATTTTTGATAAGTTCGATATTTTTGAATATTCAGTTGGGGATTTTGTGATGACAAGCGGAGAAATACCTGCGATTTTATTTGCAGATACCATAATTCGTCTATTGCCTGGTGCTTTAAACTCACCGGAATCTGCTTTGACGGATTCTTTTTCACAACCGTTATTAGATCACCCGCATTATACCAAACCAAGAAAATTTGATGGTATGCAGGTACCAGATGTTCTGCTTAGTGGGCATCATAAGAAAATTGAAAATTGGAAAGATGATCAAAGAAAAAAACGGACAAAAAAAAAGACGACCAGATCTCTGGAACCAATATAATGAGAATCTAAAAAAATTGGAGATTAATCATGGATAAAATTAAAGAAGCAACAAAAAATCACCTACGAACAGATATACCTGATTTTGATTCAGGTGATACAATAGGGGTTAATGTCCGCGTTAGAGAGGGTAATAAAGAACGAATCCAGTTATTTGAAGGGGTAGTAATAGCGAGAAGAGGTGGTTCAGGTTTAGATGCCTCTTTTACAGTTAGAAAAATTTCTAGCGGATATGGAGTTGAAAGAATTTTCCCACTACATGCTCCAATAATTGAATCAATTAAAGTCAAAAGGAGAGGGAAGGTCCGCAGAGCAAAACTAAATTATTTGAAAAATGTTACTGGTAGCAAAGCAGCAAGGATCGAAGAAAAGCGTTAATTAGTTTTTACCCCTTTTGGCACTATTTCCTAATAATAATGATCTGAAATACAATTGTTTCTAAAAATAAGTGAAAAACTAAAATTTCATATTGAATTATCAATTTAATTTAAAATTATGAATCTACCTTTTTTCAAAAAGCAATTAGAAAATAAGAAATAAATTTTTTAATAATGTTATTCTTTCTTTAAGAATTATTAATGATTTGAATAAAATATAAAATTTTTTATTTCTTTAGAAAATTGCTCTTAGTATTTTCACAATTATTATACATTTACACCAAATGTAAAATTGATTTTTTTTAATTTTTTCGATCGTCATTGCTAGGGTATCTCAACTGTTTGATTATGTCCTTAACTTTTTATGTCAATTTTGAAACTATTTTTTTATTTTAGAAAATGAAAACAGAATTAAAAAAAATACCATCCGTAAGTGATGTTTTATTAGAATTAAACGGTGAGATTAGATTACATCAAGCATATCTAAAGCATATAATAAATAAATTAATTTCCGAGCTAAGAGATTTAATAAAAAATAATGATGTCGGAAAATCTCGAGAAGAACTTATGGAAATAATTGTGTCCGGTGTGCATAAAGAATCGGCTTCTAAACTTATAAATGTTATAAATGGTACCGGGATAGTTTTGCATACTGGATTTGGAAGAGCCCCCTTTGATGGTAAAATATTAAAACGGATTTCAAACAAATTAAATGGATATGTTAACCTTGAGTATGATTTAGCTACAGGTATTCGAGGAGATAGACAGGTTCATATTCGCGAGCATTTGAATGTATTATGTGGTAGTGAATCTTCGATTATTGTAAATAATAATGCTGCTGCTGTATTGTTATCATTAAATACTTTAGCAAAAAATGGTGAGGTTATTTGTTCCAGAGGACAGTTAGTAGAAATAGGAGGCTCATTTAGAATTCCTGATATTATTAGCGATAGTGGTGCCTGCCTAAAAGAAGTTGGGACTACAAACAGAACACATATAAAAGATTATGAAAATGCAATTTCTGATAAAACTAAATTGATACTTTGGGTTCATACAAGTAACTATGTTGTAAGGGGTTTTACTAAAGAAATTCCATTGAAAACGTTAGTAGGCATAGGAAATAAACATAAAATCCCGGTCCTTGCAGATTTAGGAAGTGGTTCATTTATTGACCTTAGCCAATCATATGGTTTTACGGAAAATCCCGTAAAATCTTTTGCTAAGCAAAACCCTGACATCATAACATTTTCAGGTGATAAACTTTTAGGTGGCCCCCAATCGGGTTTAGTTATTGGAAAAAAAGTATTGATTGATTCTATGTCAAAAAATTCTCTTTATCGTGCGCTTAGGTGTGATAAGATCACAATAATCCTAATGGATGAAACAATTCGCTCATATAGATCCAAATCATTTAGTTCTGATAATTTTTCCTTAAAAATGCTTACTTCATCCCGGAAATTATTACTTAACAGAGCAAAAAAAATATATTCGAGTCTTAATTCTAAAACTATTGAAAAATTAGGAATTTCAATTGAGAATACTTTTGTTGAAGCAGGAAGCGGCTCTTTACCTGAAAAAAAAATACCTAGTATAGCTCTTAAGTTTAAACCAGAGATAGAAAATTTAACTGATTTATCAAAAAAATTCAGATGTGGTCCAATTCCCGTTGTGGGATATATTTCTTCAGGTAACTTTTACATAGATTTGAAAGCTGTACTACCAAATCAGTTAAAAAAATTAACCATGGCAATTTCAGAAATATAATTTATGAATCAAATAGTTATAGGCACTGCAGGCCATATTGATCATGGAAAAACGTCATTAGTAAAAAGACTCACAGGTACAGATACAGACTCCTTAATTGAAGAAAGAGATAGGGGAATGACAATAGATATAGGTTTCGCTCGAATCAATAATACAATTACTTTAATTGATGTGCCTGGACATGAGAAATTCATACGCAATATGGTTGCTGGTGTAGCAAATATCCATTTTTCCTTGATTGTAATCGCCGCTAACGATGGTGTAATGCCACAAACACGAGAACATCTGTCAATTTTATCGTTATTAGGTATAAAAAATGGTTTCATCGCCTTAACTAAAATTGATCTTGTAGATGATGAGGAGTGGGTTGATTTGGTTGAAACAGAATTAAAAGATTTATTAAATGAATTATTTTTTGATAAAATTCCGATTTATCGAGTTAATAATCTTACGGGCAAAGGAATTAATAAATTAAAAGATGATATCATAGAGCTCGCAGAAAATTATGAAGCTTCCTCAAATTCACAATTTTTTATGCTAAATGTTGATCGTGTTTTCTCTAAAACTGGTTTTGGTACTGTTGTAACTGGGACTGTAAAAAATGGCATGATCTCAAGTGGAGATGAGGTGGAAATATTTCCAAATAATGTAATAACTAAAGTCAGAGGATTACATACGCATGGTGGTTCTACAGATTCAGTAGCTGAGGGATACAGAGCTGCAATAAATTTACAAAATATAAAGAAAACTATTTTAAAAAGAGGATCAGTCTTAGCAACCCCAAATTGTCTTAAAACTACAAAAAAAATAATAGCAAAAATAACAATCTTAAAATCAACAAATTGGATTATGAAAAATAATCAAAGGATGAGGTTTCATATTGGGACAGATCAGCTTTTTGGAAGAGTGACCCTAACTAAAAAGAAAACTTATAAAAAAGGAGACTCATTCAATGTAATAATTAATTTTGAAAATTTTACTGCTGTTGTTCTAAATGATAGATTTATTGTACGTTCATATTCACCGATGGACACTATCGCTGGAGGTATAGTCTTAAATGCTTGTCCTGAAGAAATTCCAGGAAACTTGATAGAAAATTCTCTGAATATGCCTTTGGATATTTTATTGAGGTTTAAATATTTAGTAGATTTATTCTGGATGTTTCCAAAAATTATTAGTGAATGGCAGTCATTGTTTTTTAAATCAGAAAAACAAATTATAGGTTGGATAAATAATATAAATTTAATCGTTTCTCCAAATGATATTGTCTACAGCAAAATTAACCTAAATAAATCCATAGATTATATAGTTGACTATTTTAAATCTTCATATGAACAAAATCCATTTAAAACCAACATAGCAAAAAAAAACATACTTGAAAAAGTTAAGTGGTCTGAAAAATGGTTCATTTTAGTTTTCCAAATTATGTTAGAGAAAAGAATTATAAATCAAAGTTCAGGGGGTGTTTCCTTGGTCAATTTTGAGCCATCTATTGATAAAAAAAATCTTAAAGACTTGAAAAAATTTGAAAGCATTTTTATTCAATCAGAGATGGAACCAATAAAACCAAAAGCGGTTGGCATAGCTCTAGGTATGAGTTCAAAAAAAATAAGTGATTTCATTCGCTTTTTATCTGATAAAGAAACAATTTTAAACGTTGGTGATGAATTTTGGATTAGTAGATTCAATTTTGATAAAATTGTTAATAAACTGGAAAAATTTTTTAAAACTAAAAAGGAATTATCAATAGTAGATTTTAAATTGTTAACAAATCTTTCCAGAAAAACTGCAATTCCCTTATTAGAATTCCTTGATAAAAAGCAGATTACTATCCGTTATAAAAATATTAGAATAAAGGGAGAAAAATTCTAATGAAAAAGGAAATTGTTTCATCGACCCCCGTTATGAAACAATATATGGATATAAAATCCAAATATGAAAAAGAAATAGTACTTTTTAGAATGGGAGATTTCTACGAAACTTTTCTTGATGATGCAAAATTAGTTTCAGATATACTAGGTATTGTTTTAACAAAAAGATCAAATGGTAAGGCTGCCAACGTGGCATTAGCCGGTTTTCCTTTTCATGCTTTAGATAATTATTTACCAAAATTAGTAGAAAGTGGTTATTGTGTCGCTATTTGTGAACAAACTGAAGATCCAAAATTAGCTAAAGGGATCGTTAAAAGAGAGGTAGTTGAAGTTGTGACGCCGGGGACTCTTGTTTCAGATAATTATTTGAAAGAAAAATCAAATCATTTTATTTCAGCTATTGCTTTCAAAAAAGGAAAAGTAGGGTTTTCCATACTAGATGCATCAACTGGTGAATTTTTCCTGGGTGAATCAAAGTCCGATAATGTAGAAGAATGTTTATTGCAGTTTTCCCCACGAGAAATAGTTTTAAGTGAAGATGTTACTTATTCTCTATCTGACTGGTATAGAAGCATTAATCCTTTTGTTACAAAGATCGATAAATGGATTTTTGATTTTGATCTATGCTACAAAACTATGATTAAACATTTTAAAGTCCATTCATTAAAAGGATTTGGTTGTGAGCCTTATCCTTTGGGTATTTCAGCAGCTGGAGCCTTAATGTACCACGTACAACAAAACTTAAATCTCAGTTTAGATCACATTTCAACAATTATTCCTGTTAAAAATGATGATATTATGGGCCTTGATAATTTCACTATAAAAAATCTAGAGATTTTTACCTCTCTGGCCACCCAAGGCAATCATGGAACTCTTATTGAAACTTTAGATAATACCTTAACACCCGGTGGAGGAAGATTGCTCCGAAAATGGGTTAGAAGGCCTCTAGTTAATAAAAAAAAAATTAACGATAGGTTAGATTTAGTAAAGGGCTTAACTGAGAGAATTTCACTAATTGAATCAGTTAGGGAATCATTACATTACGTAATCGACATAGAACGAATTTTAGGAAAAATCAATAAAAGTAAAGTATCTCCGCCAGAATTAATAGGTTTAGCGCGAGTACTGAATAAAATCCCTAACTGGAAAGAAACATTGCTGAATTCAAAATATCCTGCTCTTGAGAAATTTTCAGAATTATTTGTAAATACAAGAGAGGTCGTTGATGAAATTTTAAATAAAATTAATGAAGACGCTCCAAACAAGATAACGAATGGTGAAATTATTAAATCAGGTATCGATAGAGAATTAGATGAACTGAGAAACCTTCTAAAATCTGGAAAGAGTTGGATATCTAATTTTCAAGAAAGTAAAAAGGTAGAGCTAAATATTCCTTCTTTGAAAGTAAAGTTCAATAAAGTTTTTGGTTATTTTATCGAAGTGACTAAAACTCATTTAGATAAAGTACCTCAATCCTTTAATAGAAAACAAACTCTTGTAAACTCAGAACGCTATTTCACAGATGAGTTAAAAGAATATGAAGAAAAGGTTTTATCTGCTCAATCAAAAATCTTGGATATTGAAAATAGAATATTTTGGCAGCTGAATAATTATATTTTATCAAAAAGCAAACATATATATATCAATTCCAACTTAATAAATAAACTAGATCTTCTATCTAGTTTTGCAGAAAAGGCTATTAAAGAAAACTATGTAAGGCCAACCCTATCAAACAAGCCAATATTAGAAATTATTAAAGGTCGGCACCCAGTTGTGGAGAAACTTCTTCCTAACACTGAAAAGTTTATTCCAAATGATCTTAAATTGAATAGAGAAAATAATCAAATTCACTTAATAACCGGACCCAATATGGCTGGAAAATCAACATATCTGCGTCAAGTAGGCTTAATTGTTTTGATGTCTCAAATTGGTAGTTTTGTTCCTGCTAATTTAGCAAAAATAGGAATTGTTGATAGACTATTTACTAGAGTTGGAGCTAGTGATAACTTAGCTGGTGGTGAGAGTACTTTCATGGTAGAGATGAACGAGGCTGCAAATATTTTGAATAATGCGACAGGAAAAAGTCTCATTTTATTAGATGAAATTGGGAGAGGAACAGCTACCTTTGATGGTTTATCTATAGCATGGGCGATTACAGAGTATATTCATGATACTCCTAGCGTAAATGCTCGTACTTTATTTGCTACCCATTATCATGAGTTAACCGAATTAAGTAATAAACTTGATAGGTTGAAAAACTATCATGTCGAAATTAAAGAGCATGGAGATCAAATAGTATTTTTAAGATCAATATCAAAAGGTCCTGTAGATAAAAGTTATGGTATTCAAGTTGCCCAAATGGCCGGTTTACCAAAATCCATTATTAGACGGGCTAAAGAAATTTTAATGAAAAATATTTCAAACTCTAGTAATGAAAAATCTTTTGATTCAAACCGTTTGAAAAATGATCATCAAGAAACTGAAAAAGATATAGAAAAAAAATTGAAACAAGATATTATGGATATGGATTTAGAAAGAATGAGTCCAATCCAAGTAATGAATAATCTGGATGAAATTAAGAAAAAATATAATATTTAAAATTATAATTCTGAAGCAGTTCACATGTCTTTATGGGGGAGCTGTGTGGGTAAATTATGGTTGGGAATTATTTGAGCATGTTACAAATGCAAGAATTTCTTCCTTAGGAAACTCAGCTATTGCATATGATATTAATAGCTCAGCTGCTGCAATTTTGAATCCATCGATAATTAATCACTCAAAAAAGAAATTTGAACTAACTCATCATTCCCGATTTGCAGGTGTAGTGAACAGCGATATTTTAGGAGGCCAGTTATTTACTCAAAAAAACACAAGATTAGTTTATAACATACTTTATGAAGGTGTTAGTAAAATCCCAAACACGCAAAGTTCGTTACTTGATTGGGGTATGGATGGGGTTTTTAATACTAAAGATTTAGGAGAAGGAAATGGAGTTTTGGATGAGGGAGAAAGACTAGATGTGAGCTCAATTAATTTTTTTTCCCAGCATCAATTAGGAGTTCACTTTGCTTTCATGCATAACATAAGAAAGATACCAATTGGTATCGGTACAAAATTGTTATTATATAGCTTAGATGAACATACCGCCATTGGATTAGGTATGGACTTTGGCGTGATAAAAAACGTAAAAAAAGTCAACTTAGGTTTTACATTAAAAAATGCTCCATCTTCAGGATTAATATGGGATAGTGGAACAATCGAAGCTACATCGCCAACTTTTGCATTAGGTATGCATGCTCCTTATTATTTTAAAAAATTACCATTAGAATTTCATACTATGTCTGGTTTAGATATCTCTTTAAGGAATAACTATTTAAATAATCAATTACAGATTGGGAATATTAATTTAAATTCATCAACTGGTGTAGAAATAATTTATGACAGCAAAATATTTTTTAGATTTGGACAAAACCAAATGGGGTCGGGAACTGGTGGACTGGGCCTAAGGTGGCCAGCTTTTAGCCTAGATTATTCTTTTGAGGCATCCGATAGGGATAGTGGCCTTGGTAATAATCACTTATTCACAATTAGCATCTTTCCGGATTGGATACGAGAGTATTTAAAAAGTGTTAATTAATATTTAAACTGTAATAAAAGTTCTTTATTTTGCATTAGGGTTAATCATCATAGTAGATTAAAAAGTTAAGTATAACAAAATATTATGTTAAGAAGTATGACAGGCTTTGGTCGCAGCACTGCTGGAGAAAGCCATAATAAAATAGAAGTACAAATAAAATCAGTCAATTCGCGCTTTTTAGATTTAAAGTTTAGAGGATTAAATATAGACCTCTTACTTGAAGAGGAAATTCGAAATCAAATAAGCAAGTCTTTATTGAGAGGAAGTATCCAAGTTAGAGTGGATAAGATAGATTCCTCAGATAGTGGGACTGAAAAGTTTAATAAAGATCGATATGAAACGATTCAAAATGTTTTGAATGAAATACATGTAAAATATGGACAAAGGTTGGGTATAAGTGATCTGATTACTACTAGTGACTTATTAATTTCAGTTGAGCAAAATAACTTTGATCATAATATTTTAAAATTGGCAATAAGTGAATCAATCAAAGAATTAAATAATATGAGGTTGGAGGAAGGACGTATAATCCAGAATCAGATGATGATTTTTCTGGAAGATTTAAAAAAGAGAATTGATCAGGTAGCTAAAGAGGCCTCAGACTTTTCTGAAAAACGAAAAGTCTTATTAAAGAAAAAAATATCAGAACTACTTGGAGAGGAGAACATAGATGAAGTAAGAATTATTCAAGAGGTAGCCCTGCTAGCTGAGAGAGCAGATATTTCTGAAGAAATTGTACGTTGCCAGAGTCATTTTAATCAATTAGAGATTTATCTGGGTGATAAAAATCCTGTTGGAAAAAGAATCAGCTTTTTAATTCAAGAGATTGGTAGAGAGATAAATACAATTGGATCAAAGAGTCCCCAAGTTTATATCACAAATCATGTAGTTGAGATGAAAGACCTTTTGGAAAAAATACGCGAGCAAATTCAAAACGTTTTATGAATAAAAATATTATTACAATTTCAGCCCCTTCTGGTTCAGGTAAAACTACTTTATGTAAAGCTTTAAGAAAGGTCAGAGAGGATATATTATGGTCCGTATCGTATACTACAAGAGAGCCCAGAAAAAATGAGAATAACGGTTTAGATTATTATTTTATATCTAAAAATGAATTTAAAGAAAGAATAAAAAAAAATAATTTTATTGAATGGCAAAATGTACATGGTAATTACTATGGCACACCTAGGTTTACTTTTAAAGATGCCATCAAAGAAAATAAAATTTTACTTTTTGAAGTTGATGTAAAAGGTGCATTGTCATTAAAGGAAAATAATCCTGAAAACACGTTTACTATTTTTATATTACCGCCTAGTTTAGAAGACCTAAGAATTAGATTAATTAAAAGAGGTTCTGATTCTCAAGAAAGAATTGAAATAAGATTGAACAGATTAAAAGAAGAAATGAAATATAAAGATTTTTTTGATTTTGTAATAATAAATAAGAATCTCTCTGTTGCAAAAAAAGCATTAATTACCAAAGTTAACCAATTAACAAAAGGAGAAAAAAATGTCAATTAAAACAATACCATTTAGAGATATGGAGGATTATACCGATAACATGTACGAAGCTGTTGCAGCTATTTTTGGCCAAGCCCGTCGTGAACAAGGAGAACGTGTTCTTGAAGAAACAATGCAGGAGGTAGAAATGGACGAATATGGTGTATTCGATGAGGTCGAAGAGTCTACTCCTGAGGAATATGTAGAAAAAGATAAGGTTACGACTGTTGCTATAACTAAATTTTTGGATGGCGAAGTAAATTGGAAAAAATTCAATGAACCGATTTAGATGTTTTTAAAGTATAAACTTTATAGCTACCTAAAGCAGCAGAAAGAGCTATTTGGAAATCTGATATTTGTAAATAAGCACAGTTTTGGGAATCTTGAAAAAAACTTTTCAAATGATATTTCTCTTGAAGAGTATAATGATTTAATATGTATATGCAAGAAATGTAATTTAGCAAATAGCAGAAATAAGTTTGTTTTTGGAAAAGGAAATTCAAATGCAAATTTAATATTTGTCGGAGAAGCACCTGGTGAAAAAGAGGACCATATAGGGGAACCATTTGTTGGCAGAGCAGGAAAATTGTTAGACAAAATTTTGAGTGCTATAAATAAGAACAGAGAAGAAGATGTTTTTATCACAAATGTTGTCAAATGTAGACCTCCAAACAATCGTGACCCTCTTCCTTCTGAAATTGAAGAATGTGAACCTTATCTAAAAAAACAAATATCAATGATAAATCCCAAATTAATTGTTGCTTTAGGAAGGGTAGCAGCAAAAACTTTATTGAAATTAGATATTCCACTAAAAAAAATGAGAGGTACAACCTACAATTATGCAGGTATACCATTGAGGGTCACCTACCATCCAGCAGCGCTATTAAGAAATCAAAAACTTAAAAAAGGGGCATGGGAAGATTTTCAATGGGTTCAAAATTATGTAGATACTAATTAATGGCTAAACCATCTAAAAATATATTAAATGTACAACCTCAATCTGATGAAGCAGAGCAAGCAGTTTTAGGATCAATGCTAGTTTCTAAAGATGCTGTAAGTAAAACAATTCAGTGGTTGAAACCAGAAAGCTTTTATAAAGAATCTCACATAAAAATTTTTTCAGCTATGTTATCTCTTTTTGATTCTGGTGACCCTGTAGATACTGTTTCTGTAATTGACGCCCTAAAGAAAAAGAAACAACTTGAATCAGTAGGTGGCACCTATTATATAACCGGATTAGTGGACTCGGTTCCAACCTCTGCTCATATAGAAAGATACTCAAAAATAGTACTTGAGAAAGCCCTGCTTAGGAGACTAATTACTATTTCTCATGATATTGCAAAAGATGCTTATGATGATAGCCAAGATGTCGCAGATATTTTAGATAACGTAGAACAATCAATCTTTAAAATTACTCAAAATAGATTAAAGGGAGGATTCCAATCTATTGATAATATTCTTCAAGAAACATTTGAGCAATTGGATAAATTAAGTTCAAAAAAGGGATCAGTTATTGGAATTCCAACTGGATTAATTGACCTAGATGATAAAACGTCTGGCTTTCAGAATGGTGATTTAATTATAATTGCCGGGAGGCCTGGTATGGGTAAAACAGCATTAGCATTATCTTTGGTTCGAAATGCCGCAGTAGATCATAATGTCGGTGTTGGAATGTTTAGTTTGGAAATGGCCAATCATCAACTTGCAATGAGACTTCTATGCTCAGAGGCTAGAGTTGATAGCCATCTTGTTAGAACTGGTAGCTTGCCAAAAACTCATTGGAAAAACTTAAGTTTATCGGTAGGCCCGTTATCTGAAGCACCTATTTATTTTGATGATACTCCAGCTCTTACGGTTTTGGAACTTCGCGCCAAAGCTAGGAGGCTGAAAGCTGAGTTTAATATTGGGATGATTGTTGTTGATTATCTTCAATTAATGCAGGGTCCTAGAGGAATAGAAAGCAGACAGCAAGAAATATCTGTAATTTCCAGATCCTTGAAGGCTCTTGCAAAAGAATTAAATATTCCAGTTGTTGCATTATCTCAACTTTCAAGAGCAGTGGAACAACGCTCTGATCATAAACCGCAACTATCTGATTTAAGAGAAAGTGGTGCCATAGAGCAAGATGCAGATGTTGTTATTTTCCTTTATCGGCCTCATTTTTACAGCTCAGATGAAGAAGATGAGGGGAAAGCTGAAATTATATTAGCTAAGCAAAGAAATGGACCCACAGGAATAGTTAATGTTGCTTTCATCAGCCGATTTACTCGTTTTGAAAATATATCTAATGCTGAAGTACCAAATTGGTAATGGAAAATCCCATTGCTATTCTTGCACCTCAGCTATTTGGTCAATACCCTAGATCTTTTGAGAAATTATTTAACAGTATATCCATACCTGATAAAAAAGAAACTGATAATATTAAGTTGAAACTTTGGAAGGCATATGAATTTGGCCTTAACCATCACAAGGGACAAAAACGAAAATCAGGAGAGCCATTTTTCAACCATTGTTTGGCAGTTGCAAATACTTTGGCAATTTGGAATATGGATATAACAACAATAATTGCAGGACTCTTACACGATACCGTTGAAGATACAGAGGCAACCATAGATGATTTAAACACAGGGTTTGGGGTTGAGATAGCAGAACTAGTTGATGGAGTTTCGAAAATTAGCGGTATTACCTTTTCTTCCAGAAAAGAAAAACAAGCTGAAAATTATATGAAAATGTTACTTTCAGTAGCAAAAGATTTAAGAGTCATCATTATAAAATTCGCTGACCGATTACACAACATGGAGACGATTGGACATATGGCTCAAATTAAGAGACATAGAATCGCAATAGAGACAAGAGAAATATATGCTCCATTAGCACATCGACTTGGTATGTCAACAGTAAAATCTAAATTGGACGATCTTGTTTTAAAGACTTTAAATCCAAAGGCATTTAAACAGATTGATTCAAAAGTAAAATCAACTAATAAGCAGAGGTTGAAATTTATTGAAACCATAATAAGTCCTGTTTCCGTGGAACTTGAAAAATATGATATTACTCCTAAAATTTACGGGCGACCTAAATCCATCTCTTCAATCTATGGTAAAATGCTTTCAAGAGATAGAGATTTTGAACAAATATATGATCTTTATGCTATTCGTATAGTTGTTGATAAATTAGAGAATTGCTATCTTGCCCTAGGAATTGTTCATAGCATATATAAACCTATTCAAGAAAGGTTTAAGGATTTTATTGCTACTCCAAAATCAAATGGTTACCAATCTGTTCATACGACGGTAGTAGGACCAAACGGGAGAATGATAGAAATCCAAATTCGCACCAAAGAAATGGAGAAAACTGCGGAGATAGGAATTGCCGCTCATTGGGTGTATAAAAATGATAAGCAATTCGAAATTGATAAAAATGTAAAATGGCTAAGGGAACTTTTGGATATGTTAAAGAGTGAATCAAAAGACCCAGGAGAATTTATGAATTTATTAAAAATCGACTTATTTAATGATGAAATTTTTGTATTTACTCCAGCTGGAGATTTAAAACAATTACCAGTTGGTTCTACTCCGGTGGATTTTGCTTTTCAAGTACATACCTACATAGGGTTACATTGTATGGGAGCTAAAATAAATCACTCAATTGTACCCTTAAACACAAAACTAAAAAATGGAGACATGGTTGAGATTATTACCGGGAAAAAACAAATGCCAAGTTATGGATGGCAAAAATATATCGTTACAAGTAAAGCTAGAAATGAAGTAAGCAAATATCTAAAAAAAATTCGCGAAGAGGAAAGTATAAAGTTAGGAAAAGAATTACTAGAAAAAACTTTACGAAGGCTCAAATTAAAAAAAGAATCAAGAAAAATCAGAGATAGTTTTGAAAAATTTGGGTACTCGAACCAGATTTCCCTGTTGAAGGATATTGGCAATGGAAATATTACGGTAAGAGATATTTTAAATAAAATAAACCTGAAAAATCCATTGGATGATACTAAATCAGAAGAGCAAAAGACATCAAAATTTTTTCAATTTAAAAAAGCATCACCGTCTAACATTGTTTTGGATGGAATAAGTAACTTGATGGTTAATTTCGGCAAGTGCTGTAATCCAATTCCTGGTGATGATTTGATGGGGTTTATAACTAGGGGAAGAGGTATTACAGTTCATATATCCTCTTGTAAAAGTTTACCTTTATTAGAGAATGAAACAGATAGACTCATTCCAGTAAAATGGAATGTTAAAAGATCTGAAAATTTTAATGTAAGATTAAAAATTGTTGGTTTAGACTATAAAGGCTGGTTAAAAGAAATTTCAGAGTGTATTTCGAATCAAAATATAAATATCACTAGTGTTGATACAAAAGTCAATGACTCTCTTAGCGTAGCCAGAATAATAATTCAAGTCAATAATAATCGTCAATTGAAAAGATTAATTAATAAACTTACCTACCTGAAAAATGTAGATTTTGTAGAAAGGACAAGTGTTTAATGAATATTAAAACATATACAAAACGAGATATTGCCTCTGAAATAGCAAATAGAAAAGGTATCAGTGTTCGCTCCTCAACTAAGCTTGTAGATGAATTTTTTTCAGTTTTGAGAGATTATTTGTGTGAAGAATCACCTTACACTAGAATTGAAATAAGAAATTTTGGTGTATTTGAGTCTAAACCAACCAAAGCAAAACCACGTGCCAGAAATCCAAAGACTAATGAAGAAATATTTGTTCCTGCTCATAAAAAAACACGATTTAAGCCAGGTAAAATTATAAAAAAGCATCTCCGAAAACCCATTTAAGTCAAATGGCTAAGATTCTCGGAATAGACTTTGGTGATGTCCGAGTTGGGCTAGCTCTTTCAGATGAGAATAAACTTATAGCATTCCCATATAGAACTATCTCATATACTAATAAAAAAAAACTTATTTCTAAGTTAATTAAAATTATTTCAGAACATAAAGTTGATTCAATTGTAATAGGACTCCCGCTTGGGCTTAGCGGTTCAGATACAAAGCAAACTTTGGTTGTAAGGGAGTTTGCTAAAACTCTAAATTTTGTCAAGATACCTGTGTTTTTGGAAGACGAACGATTTTCGTCTGTAATTGCAAAGAAGTCCCTTATAGAGCAAAATATAAAAACCGGTCAAAATAAAAGTGAAATTGATAAAAGGGCGGCGTCAATAATATTGCAACAATATATTGACAAAATGAAAAGATGATGAATTTATTGGACTCAGTTTCTAAATTAAAAATCTCTATTATTTCAGGTTTATTAATCGGGCTTGCATATCAACCATGGGGGTTAGGATTTCTATCTTATGTTGGCTTTATACCTCTAATTCATCTTTGGACTCATAATGGGCCAAAAATTAACTTTAAACTTGGATGGGTATTTGGTATCGTCTACAATCTTATTTCAAATTATTGGATTGGAATGAATTCAGGCACGAATAGCGTTATCGCATTACTTTCTTTGTTTTTTGCTGTTTTATATCTTTCATTGTTTTGGTCCACGGCAGGTTATGTTGTTGGTATTTTAAATAATAAAGTTAATATATCAATTGGGTTCCCATTTTTTATAGTCTCGCTTGAGTGGTTAAGAAGTTTTGGTCCGTTGGGTTTTCCTTGGGGAAATCTAGCCTTAACTCAAACCAAGTACATAACCTTAATACAGTTCGTAGATATATTTGGTACCTATGGAGTTACATTTTTGGTTATTTCAATTAATGTAATTATTTATAATGCTATGTGTAATAGAGAGCAAAGGGAAATTTTATTATTTCTTGTGGCAATATTATTAATTGGGATTATGATATCGGGTAGATCTAAGATTAATTCTATCAAACCAAAAACCGCATCGGTTGAAATTGCAGTAATACAGCCTAATATAGATCCCAACGAAAAGTGGGATTCTTCCAGCCGAATGAGGACCTTTTCATTCATGGATTCTTTACACAATGTTGCAATTAGAATGGAACCTGAGTTCATTTTATTTCCTGAAACTGCATTACCCGCTTACATAAGGATCGATAAGAATATCAGGAAAAAATTGCAAGATAAAGTTGATTCATCAAAAATACCTATTTTGATAGGAACTGTCGACAGGAAGTATGGACCTGAAGGAGAAAAAATTTATTTTAATAGCACAATCTATTTTCAACCATTGAAAAAATATGAAATGTACTCTAAAATTCATCTAGTTCCATTTGCTGAATACGACCTATTATCTAGCATTGAGCATCCTCTCTCTAAATTAAATTTAAATATGGATAGGGGTGTTTTTCAGTCAGGACGTGAATATAAAGTTTTTCAACTTGGCAAATTTAAATTTTCTGATTTGATATGTTATGAATCAAGTTTTCCGCATATTGCAAGAAACTTTATTAAAAAAGGAGCAGATATTTTAATGATTCAAGCAAATGATGGTTGGCTCGGGAGATCCGCTGGTCCTTACCAACATTTTGAGTTAGCTCGATTGAGAGCTATTGAAAATAGAGTGACAATTGTACGTTCAGGAAATACGGGTATTTCTGGAGTAATTCTTCCGACAGGTAAGGTTGTAAAAAAGGTAAATTTAGGTCAAACAACAGTTTTTAAGGAAAAAATCCACCTTTTTAAATCTGGAAGTTTATATAATAGATTTGGCGATTTGTTTTCACTTTTATGTTTCATAATCTTCATAATAATTGGTCCATTAAAATGTATTTTAAAATTTTAATATTTTTTTTAATAAAGTTTTCATTAATACTGGCACAAAACCAGACGTTACACCCAATTACTAAATCAATAATATTGCCTGGATGGGGAGAAAGTAGTTTAGGAGAAACTAAAAGGGCGAGAATATTTTATTATTCTGAGATTGTTTTATGGACAAGCTACCTTAGTTCTGTCATTTTTAATTCGAATCAAGAAAAAAAGTATATTTCCTTTGCTGCAAAGCATGCGGGAGTAAAAACAAATTCAAAGGATCATAAGTATTGGGTAGATATTGGTAATTATGAATCAATTGAATTTTATAATGACGAACATCTACGTTTCCGTGAACCTGAGAGTACATATCCTCAAGGTTCAAACTCGGATTGGTATTGGGATGACAATGAAAATAGGAAAAAGTTTGAAAACATGAGAATACATGCCGATAAATTATCCTTAGCTGGGAATTTCATTATTGGTGGAATCATATTAAATCATATTATTTCTTCAATTGATGCATTATATCTTGTCAGATTAAATAAGATTAATCCAATCTCTTTTCAACCCATCATTAATAGAAGGGGCGATATATGGTATAGTTTTAATATCAATTTTTATTGATATATGAACCCTTTAACCAGATTTTTTTTATTTTCAATTTTTTCATTATCTGCATTGTTTTCTGATACTCTAGTTCATATCCTTTCACATTTAATTTTGTGCATTTTGATTTTTTTATGTAACAGATCAGAATGGATAGAAATAAAAAAAAAGTTAGTGCCCTTTTTAAAGTTTTTTCCAATGACAGGTCTGTTTTTTTTTATTATAACAATTACTGTTTCTGATAAAAAAATTATGGAAGCTTTCCTAAGCGTATTTTTTGCAACAACAAGACTTTTAATAGTTATAACTGCAATGACTATTTATATAGTTCAATCTAGATCAGAAGATTTTATGATTGGGCTTAGAAGTAATTGGCTTGTTATTGGGAAAAACTGGAAGTGGGTCGAGGATATATTTCTGTTTTTTGAAATTGTAATTCGTTTATTCCCAAAGTTTCAAGATGATTTTGAACAAGCTGAAATATCTCAAAGCATTTTATCATACAAAAGAGAAAAGAAAATATATGGTCGGTTTAAAGCCATAGCAAAGTATGTACCAGATTTTATACTTATGACTATAAATAAAGCAGACCGAATCAGTTTAATTATCAAAGGGAGGGGTTATGGTATTTCATACCCCAGGAGCGTATATCCTTTTTTACCATTACATTGGTTTGATGGGATGATAATGATTTTTGTTTTATTATTTTTTATTTTAACACACTATTGTGTCGAGATATAAGTTAACTATACAGTATGATGGTACATTTTATTTCGGTTGGCAACTTCAACCAAATAAAAGAACTGTTCAAGGAGAGGTTGAAAAAGCATTGATGAGGTTTATGAGTACTTCAAAGAGAATACCTGTCCATGGTTCCGGAAGAACAGATACAGGTGTGCATGCTCTAGCGCAGATAGCGCACTCTGATTTCGAATGTTCAAAAAGTGAAAATGTAATTAAAAATGCAATGAATTCATTTTTAGATGATGATTGTTACATTATGCATGTAGAGAAGGTTTCGGAAAATTTCCATGCAAGATTTAATGCTATTTCTAGACAATACAGATATCAAATATATACAGGGCAATCAATCTTTTATCGTTCCCAAGCTTGGTATCTTAAAATCAATGGGATTGAATTTATTAATTCTATATCTAAATATTTATTGGGAGACCATGACTTTTTATCTTTTAGTAAGTTTCAAAAACACAAAGAAAATACTATTTGTACTATAGTTCATTCTGAGTGGAAAGTCAGAGGAGATTTTATTAATTTTTCGATTGTTGGCAATCGTTTTTTGCATCATATGGTAAGGTACTTAGTTGGGACAATATTAATGGTGAAGCAAAATAAAAAATCATTAGAAGAGTTTCGTTCATTGTTAGATAACCCGCAAAAAAATGCAAAGGTAAATAAAGCACCATCGTGCGGATTATTCCTTGAAAAAGTTGATTATGAATCTTCTAAATAGTTTTTTTCTTTTTTCTATATTTTTAAACATTCTTTTTGCTAATGAAATCTCGCATTCAAGAAAAACTGCAATTACTGAGGCTATCGAGGAGGTTGGTCCAGCCGTTGTTAGTATAAACGTTGAAAAGAAGAGGTCATCCTTTACGTATGATCCTTTTTTTGGAATAGCTTTTCCCAGAGATATTATTCCTATGCAATCCTCAGGAAGTGGTGTTATTATCAGCCCTGAAGGATACTTGCTTACAAATCAGCATGTAATCGAGTCTGCTGATCGAATCACAGCAATTTTGCCCGGTGGGGATGAATATCTGGCTCAATTAATTGGTTCAGATGAGACCACAGATTTAGCACTACTCAAATTGGAAGGAAAAAAATTCCCATATGCTGAGCTAGGGGACTCTGACGATCTTTTAATTGGAGAGTGGATCATAGCAATGGGTAATCCATTTCAGTTATTTTCGATTAGCAATAAACCATCTGCAAGTGCTGGTATAATAAGTGCCATACATATGGATTTTGGTCAACAAAAATCAGGAAAAGTATTCCAAGATATGATTCAAACTGATGCTGCAATTAACCCTGGCAATTCTGGAGGTCCGTTAGTTAATGCTCTTGGGGAGGTAATAGGTATTAATACATTTATTTTCACTGGATCTGATTACACAAAAGGATCAATAGGAATTAGCTTTGCAATTCCAATAAATACTGCAAAAAGAATAGCTAAAGAGCTTCGTCAAACGGGCCATGTTGACAGAGGTTATTCCACTGGTTTACAAGTGCAACCCGTAACAAAGAGTATTGCCAGCTATCTTGGGATCCCCTTTAATTATGGAGTTATTGTAGTTGATATTAGTGATAAAAGCCCTGCTCAATACGCTGGTCTTAAGCCCGGAGATGTTATATTAACTGTCAATAACCAAAGGGTATCAAGGCCAAGCGATATTAGGAAGATAATTCTAGAAAACGATTTTCGATCAGGAGATGAATTGAACCTAAAAGTATACAGAGATAAAAAAAGGATTAAACTGACAATCCGTTTAGGAAAATATAATCCGAAGTAAAAACACAACTTTATTTTGCATAAAAATAAAAACCAAATCTCAATTCAAATTTTAATTACACAAAAGAAATGTTTTTTTCTAAAAAATGTAATTTTATGTGTATTATTGGGTAACTGGCAAACAGATATAAAATATGTATTAGGTAGCAATTATGACTAACAATTATGAATTTCGTAAAAAAAGTACAAAACGGTTCATTCCCAATATTTTAACTTTACTAAACATGTTTTTAGGTTTTTTCTCAATTGTTTTAATCTTAGGAGATGAACCTATCAAAGGTGGGACCTTGATCCTTTTTGCTTCTATCCTAGATGCATTTGATGGAAAAATTGCAAGAGTTCTAGGGATAGATTCACAATTTGGAATGGAATTTGATTCTCTGGCGGATACAGTGTCTTTTTGCGTAGTACCCTCGGTTTTGATTTACTCGCTTTATATAGATGGTTTACCAGCTTTACTTGGAGGTTTTATAAGCTTTATTCCATTAATGTTTGGAACAATTAGGTTAGCAAAATTTAACCTAGAGAATTACGAGATAAAGTCACAACCTTTTACAGTAGGGTTGACAACACCAGCATCAACAATTACTCTTTTCGCATATTTGTTTTTTTGTAAGGATTTATATGGAAATTTTGGTGACCCTCGAACCGCACTCATGCTAGTTGGAAGCTTGGGCGTTTTAATGGTGTCCCCAATTCCGTTCAATAAATTTCCTCTTCTTTCTTTTAAATCTGGTAGAGCTAACTCGTTTTTTCTAGTTTCATTTATTTTATGGACAATACTTTTTTTTATTTACAAAGGATTGGTTTTATTCCCAATGTCATTACTTTACATAAGCTGGAATATTTTCAGATGGTTAACTTTGTCAGGACGGAATTCTATTCAATCACAAATAGATCATAGTGGTAACTAATTTAGGTAATGTCGAAGAGGAATGTTTCTTTAATTCTTGTAGGGCTTTTTGTCGGAGCTGCGATTGGAGGAGTACTAGGAAATCTTTTTGCTTGGATACTCCCTCAAGGAGTTGTAAAAGATTTTTTTTTAACTAGCGTATCACTTGATATAGGAGGTTTAGCTGGTAATGATATTGGTGTTATTATTTTGGATTTGAAAATTCTTACATTAAAATTTGGTTTAGCGGTTAATTTTAATTTCACCAGTGTTATTGGTATAGGCACTGCTTATTATATTTTACGCTATTTCCGTTGATAAATGAGGTTATTATAATGAATAAAGTTGGCGATTTGTTTTTTGCATTTTTTAATTTGGGTACTGGAGAAGTTATAATTATTCTCTTGATTGTTTTGCTCCTATTTGGAGCAAAAAAATTACCGGAATTAGCGAGAGGTTTGGGAAAAGGAATAACTGAATTCAAAGATGCGGTAAATACAGGAAAAGATCAAATCTTGGATGCTACTGATGATATTAAGGATGCATCTGAAAACGAAAATAACAATTAGCTCCCATTAATTATTTGAATTTAAATTTCACAGATCTTTAAAAAATAGACAAATATTTTCTAAAAAAAATCCTATTTAAAAAAACTTTATTGTCTAATGGATTTCCAAAATCCCCTTTTCTTAATACTTTTAATTTTTATTCCGATTCTATTTTTTTGGTATCAGAGGAATAGGAAAGTCAACGAGGGATTAATTACTTATTCATCTTCAATCTTTTTTTCAAAAGATATTATTAAAAAAGGTTCTCAAAAATCTAATATATTATTATTAACTCATTTCATTGTATTGACATTAATTATCTTGGCACTATCAAGACCTAGATTAACAAACAATCTATTTGAAACTAAGGTTAATATAGTAGATTTAATAATGGTATTGGATATAAGTAGCAGCATGCTTGCTGATGATTTTAGTCCAAATCGCTTAGAAGCAGTAAAGAGAACTGCATCAGACTTTATAACTGGACGCCAAAATGATAGGATTGGAATTCTTGTTTTTGCTGGACAATCATTTATACAATGTCCATTAACGATGGATAGAGGAATATTAAAGAGTTTAATAAAAGAAATCACTGTAGCTTCTAAAGAATATGATGGAACCGCAATAGGAATGGCAATTGCGAATGCAACGAACAGGTTGCGTAATAGTGAAGTAAAAAGTAAAATAATGATTCTTTTATCCGATGGAAGCAATAATTCTGGAGAAATTGACCCCAAAACAGCTACCTCTCTAGCTTCAGAATATGGTATTAAGATTTACACAATAGGAGCAGGTACGGATCAATCTTATACCAGAATTCCAGATAAGGGTTTAATTAGAAATGAAATAGATGAAGAAACACTGAGATATATTGCTGATAAAACGGGAGGTAAGTACTTCAGAGCAACTGATGAGAATGCCTTATCTACTATCTATAAAGAGATTGATAAATTAGAAAAGTCAGAGGTGGAAACTCGTGAATATATAAAATACCAAGATCTTTATGGTTGGTTTCTTATTCCTGCAGTTTTATTAGGATTATCTATGGAAGTTTCAAGACGAATACTTTTCAGGAGCATAACATAATGTCTTTTAAATACCCTTGGATGATTTTTTTTATATTATTGCAAATTATAATTATTTTAATTCTAAAATATAAAAAGAATGATTTGAGTTCTGCTTTACCAAATGCTTCTGAAAAAGTTTTAAGAACTTTGGAAGAAAAACTTGACAAAAATAAAATTTTTTGGAAAAATAAAATAATAATGCTTGGTTTATTTTTTTTAACTATTGCTTCTACCGGCCCACAGATTGGTACTAAAGTAAGACCAATTGAAAGAAAAGGAGTTGATTTAGTGATAGCCCTGGATACTTCAACAAGTATGAATGCTGAGGATGTAAAACCCAGCAGATTAGAAAAAACAAAATTTGAAATTGGTCAATTAATTAGAAAGTTGAAAGGAGATCGGGTGGCCATAATTGTATTTGCTGGGTCTAGCCATTTATATTTGCCATTGACAACAGATTATGATGCAGCCTTATTATTTCTAGATCAAATTGATACTCAAATAATTCCTACCCAAGGTACCTCCATTAGTTCTGCAATTAAAACTTCCATCTCAGCGTTTTCCGAGCAAAAAGATAAATTCAAAGTCTTAATTATATTTACTGATGGAGAAGATCATGAGGGCGAATCTATCAAAACTGCCAGACAAGCTGTTAAAATGGGTCTGTCAATACACACTGTAGGCGTGGGTTCAGAGAAAGGTGGTTTAATACCTGAGCTCAAAAATAATAATGGAAATAAAAAATATAAAAAAGATAAAAATGGAAAATTAATTACAAGTAAGATCAATAGAGAAATACTCCAAAAAATTACTAGCGTAAGTAATGGGAAATTTTTTTGGTTTGATAATAACCGAGATACCCACAAAGAAATCTTAGAGGTAATTACAGGCCTTCAGAAAAAAACAATAAGTACTCATGAATACTTCGAATACGAAGACAGGTATCAGTTGATTAGTATTTTATCACTGCTTATGTTAGTAATTGGTTTATTAATTCCGACCCAACGATTGAGCAAATTCTAGATGTCTAAATTCATCAAAATTTTAATTTTATCGAGCCCAATTATTTTTCCTCAAGATAAAGGACAAAGTCTATATAATGCCGAAAAATATGGAGATGCAAAAAAATATTATGAATATGTACTTGAAAATAGAAATCAAGATGAAGCCGCACTGTTTGGTTTAGCTGCAACTCTTTACAAGACGGATAACCCTGATGGTGCTGAGTCTATATTTAATGGTATATCAAACACAAGTAACACAAATTTGAAATCTAAAGCCTTATATAATCTTGGGACTTTATCTAATGAAAGAGGAGAATTAGATAAAAGTTTAGCATTTTTTAAAAAAGCTATTGAAGTTGATCCTTCAAATCATAATGCTAAAATAAACTATGAAATACTGAAAAGAAAGATAACAGAAAAACAAAATAACCAAGAAAAAAACAGCGGGAAAGATAACGAACAAGCAAAGAATGATAATAAATCTGATAAAAATAATCAGTCGAATGGAAAAGATAAAAAAAGCAAAAATGACGAAAATAGTAATAACGAACATGGTAAGCAAAATAGCGAAAATGAAAAAGATCGAAACGATGATCGATATGATGAGAAAAATAAAGAAGAAAAAAAAAATAATGAAGATAACAGTCGAACATCGCAATTGAATAATCCTGAAATAGAAAAAAATAAAAACCCTCATGCGGAAGCTATTTTAAATGCACTAAAAGATTCTGAACAGATAAATCAAAAACGGAAAATAAAAACGTCAAGAAAGATGAAAATGGAGAATGATTGGTGATTAGAGGGTTATTTTTCATTTGTTTTCTATCTTCAGTAATTGGACAGACAATCAAAGTATCTGTTAACCAAAATCAAATCACTGTTAATGATTTATTAACATTATCAATTGAAACTGAAGGCTCAAATACATTTCCAGAGGTTGATCTAAAACCGCTAGAAAATAATTTTCATATTGTGAGCGGGCCAAGTCAGCAGACTAATGTTCAGTGGATAAATGGTGGTATGAAAAATACGCGGTCACTTATCTGGTCATTGTCACCAAAAAAAGAAGGGTCGCTTTTTATTCCATCACTAACTGGAAAAGTTGGAAATAAAACATTCAAGACAAAACCTATAAGTATTTTGGTTGAAAAAGTTAATAATGGGAAAAAGAGTGATGCGTTCATTGTTGCAGAAATTGATAAAGTTCAAGGATATTTAGGAGAGCAGATAACACTTACATATAAACTTTTCGCAAGCAGAAATATAAATATCCAGCCTTTTGAAATTCCAGAATTTGAAGGCTTTTGGAAAGAAAATATTTTTTCCCCAAATAGTTTGAATTTCAATAGCGCAATATATAATGGTTTGGATTATCAGATGGCAATTCTTAGCCAGATAGCCCTTTTCCCGATTTCGTCAGATAAGCATATAATACCATCTTTACGTGTTAATGCTCAAATTGAAGTTAAAAAGAAAAATAGAAGAAGAGATCCGTTCTTTGATCCATTTTTTGATTCTTTTTTTTCTCAAAAGGTTAATAAGGTTTTAACTTCGCAGAAGTTATATTTTAAAGTACTCAAATTTCCGAGGCCTATCCCAGTAGATTATAATGGTGCCGTAGGCTCTTTTTATATTGAAGCAAAAATTGATGACCAAGATTCAATAAAAATAAATGAGGGTTTTACATATACTATATCCTTGAAGGGGACTGGTAACTTAGGATTATTTTCTTTGCCGGAAATTACTTTTCCAGAAAAATTAGAGGTGTTTTCTCCAACTGAAAATTTTTCAAAAGATGCTTTTCGAGATGAGCTAACAGGTATTCAAACTTGGGAGTATATATTGATCCCCAGGTCTGCTGGAAAGGTTATAATACCCCGCTTGAACGTATCTTATTTTAACCCGAAATTGAAAAAATGGCTAAAAACCGAAACAGAAGAAATTAAAATTAATATCTATGAACCCAACAATGTGAAATATGATAATTCAGGTTTTACTAAAAAAGAAATAGAGCTAATCGGAGAGGATATTAGGTTTATACACACCAAAGATTCTTCTTTTTCTAGGATAGGGACAAATTGGATACCTAGTTCAATTTATATTTTTTATGCTGTGTCCATTTCCATTTTTATTTTTCCACTTATAAGAAAAAAAACAACTGGGTATAAATCAAAAAACTCTAGGATTCATTTTAAGCGGAAAGCTTTAAAAATTGCTCTCAAAGATCTCAAAGCTACAAATAATGATCCATTCAATGTAGCCAGCAGGTCAATATATTTTTATTTAAAAAATAAATTATCATTAGACTCACATAATTTGGACCCTACAAGAGTTGATGAATTAATTTCTGATCGTTTAACCAAAGATGATAAAAAAAATCTAATTGAATTATTAAAGGTTTGTGATGCGGGCCAATTTGCACCAGGTGGAAAAAAAAGAGAGTCAACAATAATTGTTGAAGCAAAATTTATTTTAAAAAAAGTAGACGAATTACTATGATAAAAATATGCACATTTATATTAATAATGAATAATCTGATACTGGGAGATGAAGAGCCTTTCAAACTTTTTAAGAAAGGAAATCAAGCAATGATTGATGGAAACTATAATTATGCAATCGAATATTATGAAGCCATAATTGCAAATGGTTACGAAAATAACGATTTATATTATAACTTAGGGAATGCTTACTTTAGAATTAACTCAATTGGCTTAGCCCAATGGGCATATTCCAAAGCACTATCTATTTCCCCCCGAGACGGAGACATACTTCATAATCTTGCAGTAACGCAAGCTAGGCAAATAGATCGAATTAAAATGCCCGAAACGTTTGTCCTGTTAAAATTATATCGAAATTTAAAAAAATATTTATCATTAAAAGAATTTTTGTTTTTTGGAAGCGTGATATTTCTATTTCAATCTTTCTTTTTTTTGTTACATAAAACAGGAAACTTCAATGGGATTTTTTATAAATATATCATGGGGTTTTTGTTTATATTAGTAATAGTAATTCATGGAACTTTGGCAGATAAATATTATCAAAATAAAAAATATAATTTTGGAGTAATTATTCATAATAATGTAAAAGCTTATTCAAATCCTTTCAATTCGAACAGCTTATTACTTTTTCAGTTAAATGAAGGTGCTTTTGTCCAAATTGATGAAACCCAAAGTAATATGTATGAAATTCTATTAATCGATGGGAAAAAAGGTTGGGTGCCAACTGATGCGGTACGAAACCTGTAATGAGAAATTTACTATTATTACTAATTATGTTACAAAATTTACTAAGCCAAGATTCTCTTTTCTGGTTCGATATGAATTCAGTTTTGGATAAACCACCAAACGCTCCAGCTGTTATGGATGGTATTTTTGGAACATCTCAGATCAAAGTACTAGATTCACTCAAAAATATGAGGAAGATGTCAAATGAGGGATTTCGTCTTCAAATTTATGAGACCTCTTCAAAACTAACCGCGGATTCCATTGTCACTTATTTTCAGGATTTATTAAGTCAAGAGATATATCTAGTTTTTGAAGCTCCTTTATACAAACTTAGAATTGGTGATTTTTTATCCAAAAAAAATGCTGATGTCCAAAAGAGTAAACTTGAAAAAATGGGAATAAAAAACATTTGGATTGTGAGGAGTAGAATTTCGCTTGATAAAATATAGCACTATGAAATGGGAAATAATTAATATTACATTTGTAGAATAATGGCAGGACACAGCAAATGGGCTAATATAAAACATCGTAAAAATGCCCAAGATTCTAAAAGGGGTAAAATATTTACGAAAATTATTAAAGAGATAACCGTTGCTAGCAAGTTAGAAGGTAGCGATCCGGACTCAAACCCAAGATTACGTAAAGCCATTACAAATGCTAAGTCAAAAAATATTCCAGCTCAAAAAATTTCTCGTGCAATAAAAAAAGGCTCGGGACTATTAGATGGTATTTCTTATAAAGATTACTCCTATGAGGGTTATGGCCCAGGAGGAGTGGCAATTATTATCGAAATAATCACAGATAATAAAAATCGAACAGTTTCGGAAATGAGACATATTTTTTCCAAGTTTGGTGGAAACCTTGGTGAAAATGGATCCGTATCATGGATGTTTGAAAAAAAAGGACATATTGTTATAAATAGGAATGATAAAACTGATGATGATTTTTTTGATGCGGCATTAAAATGTGAAGCAGATGACCTTAAACTGAACAGCCAGTTTTGTTCAGTTATTACCAATTATGAAAATTTACTTGAAACTAACAAAATTTTACAAGAGTGTGGTTTCATCTCCGAAACCTGTGAAGTTGAAATGATCCCAAAAACTATGCATAAAGTTTCTGGACCCGATGTCAATGATAATATAAATTTGCTTAAAACCTTAGATGATCATGATGATGTAAGCCAAGTTTATTCCAATTTTGATTTTGACGATAGTGAAATTGTTCATAAATAGATGACAGAAGTTCTAGGTGTTGATCCCGGGTTAGGTGCGACTGGTTTTAGCTTATTAAACCAAGTGAAAAATAAGACTAGCTTAATCGCATACGGACTTATAAAGCCTCCAATTAAGTTTACTATTGAAAAAAGGTTAAACTATTTATTTGTAGAAATATCAAAGGTAATTGATAGATTCAATCCATCAACTTTAGCTATTGAGGACGCTTTCTACAGTAAAAATGTAAAATCTGCTATGAGGCTAGGTCAAGCAAGAGGTGTAATAATTCTTGCTGCGGCTCAAGCAAATATTGATGTATATGAGTACGCCCCTCGAAAAGTTAAACAGGCTGTGTGTGGTAATGGCGCTGCATCAAAAGAGCAGATTCAATATATGGTTATGAATATCCTAAATCTAGAAAAAAAACCAAAATCTCTTGATATTTCAGATGCGATGGCTGTTGGTATCTGTTACTTAAATGAATTGAGAATCAAATGATAGAAAATTTAAAAGGGTATATCCAAAAGAAAACTCATACACAAGTTGTAATAAATATAAATGGCATGGGTATGTCAGTTTTAATGTCACTAAATGGGATTGAATCTCTACCTGACGTTGGCAATGAGGCACTAATTTTAACATATTTACATGTACGGGAGGATGTACTTGATTTATACGGGTTTGCAACAGATCAGGAAAGAGGAACTTTTAAAAGTTTAATTAATATCAATGGAATAGGCCCCAAGCTTGCAATAACTATATTATCTGGCACAAGCCCAGAATCACTAAAGCAAAGAATAGTTGATAGTGATGTCAAGAGCTTGACCACAATTCCTGGAGTAGGAGCAAAAACCGCAAAGAGAATTATTTTAGAGCTTAAAGAAAAATTTCTTAAAAACGAAGATGAAAGTCTAGGTTTCAAACAAATTAATAAAAAGGAAACTCAGTTGTTCAATGATGCTGTAAATGCCTTAATCTCACTTGGTTTTAAGTCCCGCGATTCGAAAAGAGTTTTAATTGAATTAGAAGAGGAAGGCAATATCAGTACAAAACTTGAGACTAATATTAAACTTGCTTTGTCGAAATTAATGTCATAGCTGATGAATACTGTAGCCCTCCAAAAAACAAAATTATACGATTGGCACGTTCGCAATAATGCTAAAATTGTAAATTTTTCCGGATATGCCATGCCATTATATTATAGTTCAATCATCGATGAGCATTATGCTGTAAGAGAAAAAGCAGGACTTTTTGATATTAGCCATATGGGTAGCGTTACCATATCAGGATACCATTCAAAAAAATTTCTTCAAAAAGTTACTATCAATGATATAGATGCTCTCTCAATAGGAAAAGCTCAATATTCAGCCATGTGTAATGAACAAGGAAAAATAATTGACGACTTTATTATTTACAAAAGAGAGAGGGATTATTTATTAATATTTAATTCAATTAATACTGAAAAGAATATACGTTGGCTGAATAAACAGAATTTTGAAAAGGTGAATATAGAAAATCAATCAGACAAGGTATCGATATTATCATTGCAGGGCCCAATATCAATTGATATACTAAATTCCAGTTTAAACTTAAATCTAGATAAGCTGTCATTTTACCATTTTCAAGATGTTGTATTGAATGGTATTGATTGTATGATCTCGCGAACAGGATACACAGGAGAACTTGGTTATGAAATATTTTCTCCCACTAAAAATATTATTGAATTATGGAATGATATTTTAACACTCGGTAAAGAGTATGGTTTAAAGCCTGTAGGGCTTGGATGTAGAGATACTCTAAGAATGGAAATGAATTATGCATTATATGGTAATGAAATTAATGAAAATATTAATCCCTATGAGGCAGGATTAGGTTGGATAACAGTAATAAAAAAAAATGATTTTTTAGGCAAAGAATCATTATTAAATCTAAAAAACAATTTAAAGAAAAAATTAGTTTGTTTGGTTTTAAATGAAAAATCAATACCCAGAAGAGGCTATCAAATAATGAAAGATAACAAAAAAGTAGGAATAATAACTAGTGGGACTATGAGCCCATCATTGAAAAAAGGTATAGGAATCGGTTATATCGATATTAATCATGCTAAATTAGGTAATTTGGTAAAAGTTAAAGTTCGTGGTAATGAAAAAAATGCAACGATTATTAAACCACCGTTTTATAAAAATGGTTCGCTGAACCACTAAAAAACAAATTAATTGTAATCGAAATTAATTCATAAAAACCTAATTATGTTTGTTATTCAAAAAGTCTGTTAGTTTTTGTACCTTTAAGCCTGTTTGATTCACATACCATAAACACTTTTGATGAATGATAAACGCCGTTTAGAAATCCTTGGTATCCTCTCGGCTACCTTATCGATATTCCTCCTTGTAAGCTTAATAACTTATAATCCCAATGAAGAACCTAGCATTTCGCCTAATTTAAAGGTCGAAAATGCAATGGGCATCCTTGGAGTATACCTTTCACATTTTTTTATAAAGTTAGGGTTCGGTTATGCAACTTTAATCATCCCATTCATGGGACTTTATTGTGGATGGACTTTATTTAGTAATAAAAAAATAAATAAACTTTACAAAGTAACCTTTCATAGCCTTAATACGATATTCCTGATATCAATTACCTTAGGTGTATTTCTCAAAAGTATTTCAGCTTCAGATAGTTATATACTTGAAGGATTAATTGGAGGTCTCATAGCAAAACTTTTATTGGATTGGCTTCATTATTTTGGGACATCATTACTTTTAATTTCATGCTGGCTGATCTTATTCAGAGGTGTTTTTAACTTTAATTATTATGGATTAATAATATTGACTGCCGATAAATGGAAGTCATGGATAAAAGATCGTAAGAATAATTATAATCATCGAAAAAAAGAAGAATTAAAACGGAAACATACAGAAGACTTAAAAGCAAAAATTAGTCAAAAAAGAGATGACGAATTAATGAACACAGAGTTAAATAAATTAACCAGAAACTCTGATGATCCAAATTTTCAAAATGGCCCTAATAAAGAAAAAAAAACTGAGGATAGAACTGGTACCTCTGATAATCCATATGACCATGAAATATCTCATGTAGATGCTGGAAAAAATTCTAAAGATGATTTGAAGAAAAATTTAGAAAAACAAACTAAAGAAAAAAATGAAGATCAATCAATATTGAAGAAGGAAGAAAAACAAGACCTTAATATTGAGGAAATTAAAAAGACTGAAGAAGTCGATATCGATAAAATAGCTGAGAGAAAAAAACCAAAGCGTAAATATCAACTTCCGTCATCTGAACTTTTAGAGAATCCAGTAAATATATCTGATAATCTTAGCAGAGATGAATTGGTAGAGCGTGCTAATTATTTAACACAATCGATGTCAACTTTTGGAGTTGAAGGTACAGTTGTTAATGTTCATCCGGGTCCAATTATTACCCTTTTTGAGGTAGAGCCGGCAGAAGGAGTTAGAGTAAATAAGTTTGTGCAATTAGCTGATGACTTAGCAAGAGTTATGGAAGCAAGTAGTGTAAGAGTCATCGCTCCAATTCCAGGGAAATCTTCAGTTGGTGTAGAAATACCAAACCGTAATCCTGCTACTGTTTTTTTTAAATCAGTAGTAAACAGTCAAGAGTTCGTAGGGGCTGAATCACTACTAACTTTAGCTATTGGTAAAACTACCTCTGGCGAAATAAGTATATTAAACTTAGCAAAAATGCCTCACTTGCTTATTGCCGGAACCACTGGTTCCGGTAAATCAGTATGTATAAACACGATTATTTGTTCAATAATTTACAGAGCGACACCAGATGAAGTGAAATTTGTAATGATCGATCCTAAAAAAGTAGAAATGACACTTTACAAGCAACTTGCTGATTATCATTTATTAAAGATGGAAGATATTAAAGAGCCAATTATTACATCGGTTGATAATGCAATATTAGCTTTAAGGGCACTAGAAAAAGAAATGGACAGGCGTTACAACGTCCTCGCTGATGCTGTCGTCAGAAATATTAGTGAATATAATCAGAAAATGATCAAAAATAATGAAACCATAATGCCTTATATCATTCTAGTAGTTGATGAACTAGCAGATCTAATGATGCTTTCAGCTAAAGATGTTGAAGCCCCTATTGCGAGGTTAGCTCAACTTGCTAGAGCCGTTGGTATTCATCTTGTAATTGCGACACAAAGGCCGTCTGTTGATGTAATTACTGGGGTAATAAAAGCTAATTTCCCATCAAGAATTGCATTCCAAGTCGCCAGTAAAATAGACTCAAGAACAATAATTGACCAACCAGGTGCAGATAAATTGATTGGAAGAGGAGATATGTTACATCTTGGTACTGGAAGTTCAGATGTTTTCAGAATGCACAATGCATACTTATCACTTGAAGAGATAGAGTCAATCATGAATCATATTATTGAACAGCCAAAACCGGATGAGATAATTCTACCCTCAGTGAGGGAATCACAATATAGTGATTTTGGATCTGAAGGAGATACCGGAAAAGATGAAATATTTCACGACGCGATATCATTGGTAATTACTCACCAGCAGGGTTCAATTTCATTGCTCCAGAGGAGACTGAAAGTAGGCTATTCAAGAGCTGCAAGATTAATTGATGAGATGGAACAGGCTGGGATTGTGGGCCCATTCACAGGTAGCAAAGCTCGCGAAGTCTTGGTTGATGAGACTTATTTAGAGATGATACGGGACTAAGCTTAATGAAAGCATTGATGGTCTCGATGGTATTAATCTCAAGTTTTACTTTCTCGTCTGATAATCCATATGAAACTTTTTTAAATTATTTAGATCAATCTGGAGGTTTAAAATTCGAACTAGAATTTAAGCAAGTTCAAAATGATGTTTCTTTCAATACCGAAGGCAACTTTTATATAGTTGAAAAAAATCACTTTTTTTTTGACGATGAATTTCGTCGAATTATTTTTCAAGATAGTTTAATAACTACTATAAATAAAAACTATAAGCAAATCATATATGATTACTCAACACCTGAAGATGTTAATATTTTTAATATTCTCTCTGGAAATAGCAAGTCTCTTTTGTTTGATGGGCATGAAATTGAAAATGATCATTACAAAATCCGATTTAATTTTTTAAATCAAGAACTATCAGGTATAATTTTAATTAAAGTAAAAACAGGTCAACCGTACACGATTTCTTTATCATCGAACAATAACTTTAATACTAAAATTAAAATTTCTTCTATTTATAAATATGACCCTAAAAAGTTAGCAAAGATTAATTTAGATAATTTTGAGAAAATAGATTTTCGTGAATAAGTACTCAAAACTGATAGTAAGTATAATCTTTAGTTTTGTTGGAATTTATTTTTCGTTTTATAAAGTAAATTACGAAGAATTAATATTTCAACTCTCTAATATCCATTTGCTCCCTTTGTTAGTTAGCGTATTTTTATTGATTCTAGCTGCTTATCTGCGCGCCTTACGTTGGAAATATATATTAAAGCCGATAAGCAACATAGGTACTCAATTTTTGTTTAGCTCTGTGATGATAGGATATTTTGGGAACAATGTTTTACCGTTTCGAATGGGAGAAATTTTGCGTACTCACTCTGTTTCATCTAGGTGTAATATTCAATTCCCTAAGATCTTTGGTACTGTAATTTTAGAGAGAATTATCGATTTGTGTAGTTTGATTTTTATTTTCGTTATTGTAGCTCCCTGGTTTCCATTTCAAAATGCTAATCTCAAATCAGGTATTCTTGTCTTGGTGATTTTTACAAGCGCTTTAGTTATTTCCATTTCATTTTTTTATTATGTTGGATATATTGAAAATATTAAAGATTGGGACTTTTTTAAATCACAAGTTGGTAAAAAAATATTTCCATTCATTGAAAGTACTTTCAGAGGCCTTACTTTGTTAAGCAAAGCAAATAACATCTTTGGTATTTGCTTAACCACTATTATTATTTGGGTTTTTTATTTTGGTAGTACTTACGCAGTATTAATATCTTGTGATATTAATATTGGCTATGTTGGAGCCTGCATAATTTTGATAATTGGTGGCTTAATTATAGCAATACCATCATTGCCTAGCGCGGCCGGTACTTATGATGCCGGTATAAAATACAGTTTGATTGCTGTCTATTTCATTTCAAGTGAAAAAGCTTTATCATATGCTCTAATTTCGCATGCAACAATGTTCTTTCCTTATGTGATAATAGGTGCTGTGTATTTTATTTTCAGTAATTTAAATTATAATGATATTAAAAAGCAGAGTTAAGGAAAATGAAAACATACGATTGTATTTTTTTAGATCGCGATGGTACATTGAATCCAGATCCTGGTTACATAAACAAAATAGAAAATTTTGTTTTTTACGATTTTGCAATTAGATCACTAAAAAAAATTGCTAAAATAGGCAATCGGTTTTGTATAATAACAAATCAATCGGGAATCGCGAGGGGTGTAATTAAAAAGGAAGCCCTTGAGGAGATCCATGATTTTGTGAGAAATGAATTTGAAAGAAACTCTATTGAACTTCTAGGAATTTTAACCTGTACAGATCTTCCAAGCAACCCAACCGATAGACGAAAACCTGGGCCAGGAATGTTTTTTGAAGCTAAAATAAAATACAATTTAAGTTTAACAAATTGTTTGATGATTGGTGACTCAATTTGTGATATAAAAGCAGGAGCTAATTTAGGCATGGATACAATGCTTGTAATGACAGGCAATGGCAAGGAAACTTTAAAGCTGATTAAACGGTCTTATCAACCAAACTACATTGCAGATAATCTGTACGATGGGGCATTGCAGTTGTGCCGTTGAGAGTTGCCATATTAATGGGTGGACCCAGCGAGGAGCACAATGTCTCAAAAAATACAGGTATTGGAGTTGCCTCTGCTTGTCGGTCGATTGGTTATAATGTTCAAGAATTATATTTCAGAAAAAATTATAAAAATCTTCTGAAAGATTTGAAGAATTCTGATATTGTTTTCAATGCTTTACACGGTGGAATTGGTGAAAATGGTAAAATTCAAAAATGGATGAGTGAACATAAAATAAAATTCACAGGCTCGGGATCTAAGGCCTCGCAATTGTGCATGGATAAATCCGCAAGTAAAAAATTCGTTCAAGAAAAAGGATTTAAAACATTAGAATGGCAAGTTTTAACTCAAAGACATGAATCCCCTAAAATAGAGGTACCTTTTGTGGTCAAACCAAATGATCAAGGCAGCACTTTAGGCTTAACTATTGTTAAAAGAAAAAATGATATTGTTTCCGCTATTGATAAAGCTTTTAATTTTAGTTCATCAGTTATTATAGAAAAATACCTTAGAGGGAAAGAGCTTACCGTAACTATCTTAGGGGAAATGGCATATCCCGTAGTCGAGATTATTCCTAAAAATGAATATTACGACTATGAATGCAAATACACTCCAGGCATGAGCGATTATTTATGCCCTGCTAAGATATCCGATGCAATAAAAGATAAAATACAATCTGATACAAAAAAAATTTTTAGTAGTATGGATTGCGAAGTTTATGCAAGGGCAGATTATATAATGGACCAATTAGGTAAATATTACTTTTTAGAAATGAACACCCTTCCTGGTTTGACAAGTACAAGCCTTGTTCCCAAGGCGGTTTCTAATGCAGGGATAAACTATACTGAGTTAATAAAACAAATCATTGAACTTAGTCTTAATAATGGCAATTAAATTTTATAATACGATATCGAAAAAAAAGGAATTATTTAAGCCGATAAATGAATTAAATGTGGGTTTATATACTTGTGGCCCAACCGTATATGACAATGCTCATATAGGAAACTTTAGAACTTTTTTGTTTGAAGATCTTTTAAAAAGATACTTAATACATCGAGGGTATGATGTCTATCATGTCATGAACATTACAGATATTGATGATAAGACAATAAAAAAAGCAAAAGGAGAAAATATTCTAATTAAACAAATTACCAAAAAGTATACTGAACGGTTTATTCAAGATTCAGAAATACTTAAAATCATACCAGCCAACCAATATCCTAAGGCAACAAATTTTATACCCGAAATGATCAACATGATAAAAGAGTTGATTAGAAAAGGATACGCCTACCTTCAAGATGATGGCTCGGTATATTTTAACATAAATAGTTACAAAAGATATGGCCAGTTAGCAAGCTTGAGTCTAATTAATCAACAGAAAACCAATCGCGTATTAAATGACGAATATAACAAGGATAACCCACAAGACTTTGCTCTTTGGAAGAGTTGGAAAAAAGAAGATGGAGACATTTTTTGGGATTCTCCATGGGGAAAGGGGCGACCGGGTTGGCATATAGAGTGCTCTGTAATGAGTAATGAGATTTTAGGAGATCATTTTGATATTCATTGTGGAGGGGTGGATAATATTTTTCCTCACCATGAAAATGAAATAGCTCAGTCTAGATGCTATACTGGGAAAAAATTTGTAAACTATTGGCTTCATTCTGAACATTTGCTAATTGATGGTGGAAAAATGAGTAAATCAGCAGGAGCTTTAAAAAACATTGATGAGTTAATTAAGCTCAACTATTCGCCTGAGAGTATCAGATATTTATTACTGTCAGGACACTACAGGACAAAAATAAGTTGGTCATAATCAAAAAAGAAGGAGGGCGATAGAATAGTTAAAAGGCTATCGAACTTAAAAAATAGATTGCTTGAAAAAGGCGCAGACTTATTGGAAGATAACAACTATCCAAAAGAATATTATGATTTCATTGATAAATTAGATGACGATCTTGATACTCCAGCTGCATTGGCTATTTTTTTTAAATGGATACGAATGCAAAATGAAAAATTAGAAAATAAAATTCAGGACCCTAATGCTCTATCTCAAGCTTGGTCATTTCTATTAGCCTTTGATTCAATTTTTGGAATAATCAAATCTGAATCAGAGATCATTCCCAATGAAATAAAAAAACTGCTTGAGAAAAGAAAAGTATCAAGAAAGAACAAAGATTGGGATATGGCTGATCAAATCAGGAAAGAAATTGAAAATAGAGGCTGGATTATTGAGGATATCGGAACTGGATATAGAGTCAAGAAGCAAGGTTCTTAAAGAAAGATAAATTCAAAAAAAAAAATATTGAAAATATTCTCAATTAATAAATAAATTACGAGGCTGTACATGCGCCAAGCTTATTCTCGCATGATGCATGTATAGGAACCTAATTTCAAAAACTTTTGTAAAATAAAGTTTGTGTTTTTTGAAAAAGTGCTACCACCGGGTATAAGTAAGAATGAGAAAAACAGGGTGGGTATTGGTGACTTAAATTTGCCACCGTAGCTCAGTTGGTAGAGCAACTGATTTGTAATCAGTCGGTCGGAGGTTCGAGTCCTCTCGGTGGCTCTAAGCTTCGCAGGTCTTTATTTAAAAAGAGTTTTGCGGGGGAGATGCCCGAGCGGCCAAAGGGAGCAGACTGTAAATCTGCCGGCGTATGCCTTCGGAGGTTCGAATCCTTCT